>Ga0163215_100556_pt1 | contig 56600 bp, 54 predicted proteins | sample SynspAceP_FD_185934 | JGI IMG/M metagenome (GOLD analysis project Ga0163215, IMG submission 185934) | Saline lake microbial communities from Ace Lake in Antarctica - Synechococcus sp. Ace-P (Hybrid Assembly) | ecosystem: Environmental > Aquatic > Non-marine Saline and Alkaline > Saline | place... | reverse complement strand
AGCCCAAGCAGTATGCCGATCAATCCGCCGATCAGCGACAACACGGTGGCTTCAACGAGAAACTGCAACAGCACTTGTCGCTCGGTCGCGCCGACCGCCAGACGGATCCCGATTTCCCGCGTGCGCTCGGTCACCGAAACCAGCATGATGTTCATGATGCCGATACCGCCGACGAGCAGGCTCACCGCAGCGACGGCGGAAAGCAGACCGGTCAGCACACTGGTGATTCCAGTCAGCATCGAGCTGATCTGTTTCATGTCGAAGACGTTGAAATCGTCTTCCTCGAAGGGGCCGATCCGTCGGCGTTCGCGCATCAGGCTTTCGATATCGGCTTTTCCCTTGTCGGTGGAAATGCCGTCCCTGATCGAGGCATAGATCATCGAGACATCCTGGTTGCCGGAAATGCGACGCATGAATGCCCGGATCGGGATCAGCACGATGTCATCCTGATCTGTGCCAAAGCTGGAAGCGCCCTTGACCGCAAGCGTACCGATGACGCGGCAGGAGATCTGCTTGAGCCGGATATTGGCGCCGAGCGGATCGCCGTTGCCGAACAGTTTCTCGCGCACGGTATTGCCCAGAATGCAGGCCGAGGACCCGGTTCTCAGTTCGCTTTCGTAAAACGACCGGCCACTGGCAAGCGCCCAGTCGCGCGCCGTCAGAAAGCGGTTGTCGGTGCCGGTCACGGTGGTGGTGTAGTTCACATTGCCAAAAATCGTCGTCATCGATCGGGAATTGCTCGGGGTCGCAACCGCAACGCTGGCAATTTGCTGCTCAATGGCGTCGACATCCTTTAGCGTCAGGCTCGCCGCGGTGCCTCCGACGCCTGAGCCTGGGCCCTGCGACGGCTGTCCGGGACGGATCATCAGCAAGTTGGTACCCAGCGTCGACACATCGGCCTGCACCTGCTCGGTGGAGCCCTGTCCGACAGTGACCATGGCAATGACAGCCGCAACGCCGATGACAATGCCCAGAACAGTCAGGAATGATCGGAATGCATTTCTCAATATGGCCTGCAATGCCAGACGCACGGCTTCATAGAGCATCGGTCCGCTCCTTGTTGTTGCTGGCGTCGGTTTCGATGCGTCCATCAACAAAATGGATCAGGCGGTCGGCATATTCCGCCATATCCGGTTCATGGGTGACCATCAGGATGGTGATGCCGTCCTTGCGGTTGAGATCGGTCAGCAAGTCCATGATTTCGTGGCTTCGGGCAGTGTCCAGGTTTCCTGTGGGTTCGTCGGCCAGGATCACGTCCGGATTGGTGACGATGGCACGGGCAATCGCCACGCGCTGTTGCTGGCCGCCCGAAAGCTGCGAAGGGTCGTGGTCCTCGCGTCCCTTCAGCCCGACCTTGGCAAGCGCCTCGCGCGCCAGTTGGCGCCGTTTGGTCCCGGCCATGCCCTGATAGATCAACGGCAGCTCGACATTGTCGAGCGCCGATGTGCGGGCCAGAAGATTGTAGCCCTGGAAGACGAAGCCCAGGAAATTCCGGCGCAGCAGCGCCAGTTGGTCGCGCCCGAGATGATCCACCTCGGCGCCGCCGAAGAGATAGGTACCGCCCGTCGGCTTGTCGAGAAATCCCAGAATGTTCATGGCGGTCGACTTGCCCGAGCCGCTGGGGCCCATGATCGCGACGAACTCGCCGCCACGGATGTCCATGTCAATGCCGCGCAGCGCCCGGACTTCCGCGTCCCCGGTCCCGTAGATCTTGGTGATCCCGCGAAGCCTGATCAGCGGCATTTCAGCAGACGTCTCGGTGGCGGCAGTGGGGGTGGCCGTCATTCGGTTGTCTGATCGGTAATTACCAGATCGCCCTCGCTCAGGTCGCCTTCACGGGCCTCGGTCTTCGATCCATCCGTCTCGCCGGTCAGGATATCGACGGCTGTGGCCTGTCCATCCTTCAGGATCCAGATCTGGCGACGTCCGTCGGTATCGGCTTTCGGTGTCGCAGCCGGTGGTCGCGGTGCATTCTTGAACAGCATCCCCAACAGGCCGGTTCCCCCGCTCTCGACCTCTACCACTGGCGGCGCGAACCGCAGCGCAGCGTTGGGGATCGCCAGCGTGTCCTTGATTTCGGCAACCGTGATGTCTGCGGTCGCTGTCATGCCGGGACGCAGCAGCATGTCGGAATTGTCTATCGACAGAATTGCCTCGTAGGTGACCACGCCATCGACAGTTTTTGGCGCGAACCGCAATTCGGAAATGGCAGCGGGGAAGGTGCGGCCCTGATAGGCCTCCACCGTGAACATGGCCTTGTCGCCAACCTTGACCTTGCCGATGTCCGCCTCGTCGATATCAACCTGCAGTTCCATCTTTGTCAGATCGGCCGCCAGAGTAAACAACACCGGCGCCTGCAGCGAGGACGCAACGATCTGTCCGACCTCGACATTGCGGTCAAGCACGACGCCATCAATGGACGAGCAGATGCAGGCCTTCTCTAGGTTGGCCTGATTGATCTTAAGATTGGCTTCGGAAACACGGATGTCGGCTTCCGCGCTCTTGAGCGCAGCTTTGGCGCGCTCATAGGCCGCTTTCGCCTTGAGCAATCCCTCAAGGCTGGTGACATTCTTTTGCTCAAGCAGGACCGCGCGGTCATAATTGTCCTTGGTTTCATTCAGCGTTGCGGTTGCTTCGGCCAGACGGGCCTGGGTCGCAGTCAGCGAGGCCTGGCTGAGTTCGACATTGGCCTCAAGCTTGTCGGTATCGAGCCGCGCCAGGATCTGGCCTTTCTTGACCTCATCATTGAAGTCGGCTTCTACTGAGCGGACGGTGCCCGAAAGCTCACTCGATATTTCGACCTCGTTGGTTGGTTCGACCGTTCCGGTCGCGGTAACCTGGACGACAATATCCGTCCGCTCGACCGCCTGTGTCGTATAGACCGGCAGGTTTTTCTGCGCGGCTGAACTCCACCAGTACCAGATCCCGGCCACTGCGATGATCAGCACCAGTCCCCATATCAACCAGCGCCGGCGAGGTGATCCGCTGTCAGCTGTTTTGACGATCGATTCGATATCTGATTTGGAAGGTGGCATGTGCAGGTCCCATGGTTCGGACCTTGGTAGCATGACAGCAAAAAGCGACGCTTGATATGGGTCAATAGGAGCTGTCGTGTCTTGAGGAAATGCACTTGGAAGCTAAGCATTCCGAACTTGTTCAGCCAATGTCTTCAAGGAAGTTCGAAGAACGCCGATTGCAGGATTTTTGCGCCTGTATCAGCGGTCAAAGCTCGCCGTTGCTCTGCTCTACAACAATGTCTTCAGGCGCCTGTTGTCGCGTGCGTCAAACCGCTTCTGGGCGCGCAAATGTTGAGCCTTGATGCGGATTATACGTTGTTTGATGCGGCGGGCCAACTCGTTGCAGCTGGTCTTGGAATGGAGTGTTGCAATGGATTTGCGCATTCTTGTTGCATAGCTTTTCGCAATCCTGACATGAGCCATTTCGTGATTGCGGACGGTTCGCTGAAACCGTTTCCAGTGCCGCTTGATTGAGCCTGAAACCGGTTTTCCATCTCGCCATTTCGGCAACACGATTACCAGCTCCAATCCGACATCTTTCACTTTTGCCTGGCAGCCCTTGTCCCCGGAGACAAGCTTGTAGTCAGGATGGAAGGTGATTTCGACCAATCCGAATGCGCGCCCGCCGCGTGGTGCGTTGGCGCGGACACTTCGCGTGAAACCGGCTCTGGTCTCTGCGTAAAGAGAGTAGGTGCGATTGGTCGTGCCGGGTTTGCCGGTCGTGCACCCGGCCAACAGCAGCAAGAAACAAAGCAGCGCAAGCAGCCGGGCGCAAACTGTTTGCACCTTCGCCGGACAGCATGCAGGTCTTTCGGCTGAAGCCACCACAAGCGCGGTCATGCCTCTCATGTCCCCCAAAAGCGTATGACGGGCAAGAAGCTAGCACGATCTTCAATTCCCAGAAACCAATAGATCACAGCGACATGAGACGATCCGGTCAACCTCCGGCATCAACACTTCCACACAGATTGAGCGCACGACATGTGAGGGTGGCTCAGGTCAACGAACCAAAACGCACCGCGAGATCGGCGATCATGCTTCGGTAGGGGGCCGGTCCGGCTGAAATCCGCGCGACCCCAAGACCGCCCAGCTCTGCCCTGGATGGAGCATTCCCCGGACGCATGACATTGACCGGCAGGGAAACGGCCTTGCAGATGCAGGCGATCAGATCCGGGTCGGAAAGACCGGGGACGAAGAAGCCGCTGGCGCCCGCCGATGCATAGCGATCCGCGCGTTCAATCGCCTGATCGACAAGCCCGCCGTGCTTCGATGCGTCTTTCTCCTTGAGAAACAGGTCGGTGCGCGCATTGATGAACAAGGCGACTTTGGCTTGCTGCGCCATCTGCCGGATGGCCGCGATGCGGTCGGCCTGCTCGTCGGTCTCGTACAATCCGTCACCACCGACAATCTGGTCCTCGATATTGATGCCGACAGCGCCGGTTTCGATGAGCCGGAGAACGTTTTCTGCCAATGGTTCCGGCGCGCGAGCATAGCCGCCTTCAAAATCGACAGTCACCGGCAAATCGGTGGAAAGGACGATCCGCTCCGCGACACCAAGCAGCAAGTTCAACGGGATTTTTTCGCCATCGGGATAGCCTTGCGCTGCAGCAACCGACCAACTGCCGGTCGCAATAGCCGACGTGCCGGCGTCAGCAACAGCCTTGGCGCTGCCGGCGTCCCAGATGTTGTAGAGAACCAGTGGGTCACCGGGCACATGCAGGGCGGCGAAGTCATCGGCTTTTTCAGATTGGGTCATTCGGGGCTCCTTGAGCTTCAGGCGTATTGCCGTTCGATTTCGATCAGTTTTTGCTTGCGCCACAGGCCGCCGCCATAGCCGGTCAACGAGCCGTCGGCGCCCAGCACGCGGTGGCATGGCACCAGAAGTGCAATCTGGTTGGCGCCATTGGCCCGCGCCACCGCCCTGACGGAAGATGGTCGCCCGATCTGTTTGGCGATTATGCTGTAGCTTCTGGTCTGTCCTGCCGGGATCTCTACCAGCGCATGCCAGACGGTTTTTGTGAAATCGCTGCCGTGAAATGCGAGAGGAACGCTGAACTGTGCGCTGCGGCCTGAAAAATAAGCATCGAGCTCAGTCTCAAGCAGCTCCATCGGGCCATGCCGGCCAATGCCGATCCGGCCCTTGAAGACCTGATGCAACCGGCGCAATTCATTGGGCATCGCCTTGCGGTCGGCGAACTCAAGAAGGTGCAGATGGGTCTTGTCGCACAACGCGATCATTGCCCCCAGCGGCGTGTCAATGTAATCAGCCTTGATCAGGGCGTCGGTAGAAAGGCTGCCTGGAGACTGTCCCATCAGGCGGGAAAAGGCGGAGCGAAAGGCGCTGGGCGATCCGAACCCGGCATCCATTTGCGCTTCAATCACGCTGCCACCGCCGGCCAGCGAGACATGCGCGTTGCGCAACCGCTCAAGCCGCGCCATTTCCAGAAATGTCATGCCGAAATGCCGGTTGAAAGCGCGGCGCACCGTTGATGGGTCAAGTTCCATCCGGACAATGTCAGGTTCGCTCCAGCGGTGTCCCTTGCGCTCCGCGAGTGCTGCCAGCAGGATCTTGATCGGCGGTTCGGCTTCTGCGGCAGGCGCCAACGGATGGCATCGCTTGCAGGCCCGGAAACCGGCCTGGATACAGTCTCCCACGCTTGTGTAGAAGGTGCAGTTTTCGGGCTTGGGTTTGCGCGCCGGGCAGGTCAGGCGGCAGAACACGCCGGTCGAGGACACCCCGACATAGGCGCGCCCGTCATAACTCGGATCACGCTTCAAGAGCGCATCATACAGGGCAGGGGCATCGGGCAAGTCGAACAACATGCGCACACCGTAACGCCGATACGCTGGCCCGTCAGCCTGATTTCGGGCGTCTATTCAAGTTTCTGCCAGAGCAGTTCACGGCGAGATTAGAGGAGAAAGGGCGGTCCTATTCCGCCTCTTCTGCGTCCTCGACCTGACTGGTCAGTGCCAGCCAGTCTTCCTCGGCCTTGGCCAGTTCTGCTGCCCGGTCGCCGCGTTGTTTGGTTTTCTGCGCGATCTTGTAGGGGGCATCGGCAAACTGTGCCGGATCAGCGAGTTCCGCATCAAGGGATTGAATCTGTTTGGTAAGTCTTTCCACCAAGGATTCGAAATCCTTGAGCTTTTTCTTCATCGGCGCAAGGTCGGCGCGCTCCTGAGCAGCCAGCTTGCGCTTCTCAGCCTTGGAAATACCGTCATTGTCCGAGCTCTTTTTGCTCTTGCTTGACGATCCCACCACTTCCTGACGGTAATCCTCAAGGTCGCCGTCAAACGCACTGACGGTGCCATCCTTGACGATCCACAACCGGTCGACCGTGGCTTCGATCAGATGCCGGTCATGGGAAATCAGGATCACGGCGCCCGGGAAATCGTTCAGCGCCCGGATCAACGCCGCGCGGCTGTCGATATCCAAATGGTTGGTCGGCTCATCGAGGATCATCAGATTGGGCGCATGGAACGCCGACAAGCCCATCAACAAACGCGCTTTCTCACCACCGGACAGATCCTTGGCCGGCGTGTTCATCTTGTCCTGCTTCAGACCCATTTGTGCCACCCGGGCACGAACCCGGGCTTCCTGCGCATCCGGCATCAGGGCGCGAACATGCGCCACGGCGGATTCTCCCGGAATCAGGTCGTCCATCTGGTGTTGGGCGAAAAAGCCGGTCTTGAGCTGGGGCGCAGTACGGATCAGGCCGCCCTCGGCTTCCAGCCGCCCGGCGATGAATTTGGCGAAGGTCGACTTGCCGTTGCCGTTGGAACCAAGCAGCGCGATGCGGTCGTCGGCGTCGATCCGAAGGTCAAGCCGGGTCAGGATCGGAGAGCCCGGCGTGTAGCCCACCGAGCCGCCCTCGATGGCGATGATCGGCGACGCAACTCCGCGATCGGGCCGCGGGAAGGAGAACCCGCTGACATCGTTTTCGATCACCGCGTCCACGGTGCCCATTTTTTCCAGCGCCTTGATGCGTGATTGCGCCTGACGGGCCTTCGACGCCTTGGCGCGGAAGCGCTCGACAAACTCTTCCATGTGTTTGCGCGCAGCCAGACTCTTTTCGCGCGCCTTCATCTGGTGTTCGTCGCGCTCGGCCTTCTGGCGCTGGAACTGGTCGAAACCGCCGCGGTAAAACGTCAGCTTCTTCTGGTCCAGATGGACAATGGCATTGGCCGCGGTGTTCAAGAGGTCGCGGTCATGGCTGATGATCAGCACGGTGTGCGGGTAGCGGCGGATATATTCCTCCAGCCACAATGTGCCTTCAAGGTCGAGATAGTTGGTCGGCTCGTCAAGCAGCAGCAGGTCCGGTTCCGCAAACAGCACCGACGCCAGTGCCACGCGCATGCGCCAGCCGCCTGAAAAGCTCGAGGCCGGGCGCTGCTGGGCCTCCTGATCAAAACCCAGACCTGCCAGAATCGAGGAGGCGCGGGCTTCGGCCGAATGGGCATCGATATCGACCAGCCGGGTCTGGATCTCGGCGATGCGATTGGGATCGGTCGCCGTCTCGGCTTCCTTCATCAGCTTGGTTCGCTCGAGGTCGGCGCGCAGCACGATCTCGACCAGAGCGGTATCTTCAGCCGGCGCTTCCTGCGCCACCTGGCCGATCCGGGTGTTCTTCGGAATCGAGGTGTGGCCGGTTTCTGTCGCCATCTCGCCGGTGATGATCTTGAACAACGTCGATTTGCCAGCGCCATTGGGGCCGACAAGACCCGCTTTGATGCCCGTGGGCAGCGCCAGCGAGGCATTGTCAATCAAAAGGCGCCCGGCAATGCGTGCGGAAAGGTCTGTAATCGTAAGCATGGCGGCTTATTGGCCGCAACTGCGCTGTTTTGCAAGGGCAGATGGGTGTTGCAACGCAACTAAAGCGTCGCTGCGGGCCCGGTGTGGTGCAACCGCCACGCATTCTGGGTTCAGGTAGGGGCTAATCGAGGGTGATCATCGCCTTGATCAGACCGCTCTTGTCGCTTGCCCAGCGGGGCAGGTCTTCGCTTACCCGGTCAAAACCGGTTCTGTGGGTGATGATGCGTTCGAGCGGAATATTTCCGGCCTTGTGGGCGGCAATGACGGTGCCAAAATCCTCTGATGTGGCGTTGCGGCTGCCAATCAAGCTCATTTCCCGCTTGTGGAATTCCGGATCGGAGAACGCCACAGTCTCGTTGACGACGCTGACCAGGATATAGCGTCCGCCATGCGCCACTCTGGCAAACCCGGCCTGGATTGAGGCCAGGTTTCCAGTGGCGTCAAACACCGCGTCAAAACCTTCTCCCCCGGTGATCCGTGTGACCTCTTCCTCGGCTCCAGCGCCGGCCTGGATTGCCTGGCAGCCACTGGCAATTTGGCAGGCCTCGTCCAGCCGGGCAGGGTCGAGGTCCAGAATGAACACCTCGGCGCCGGCAAGGCGGGCAATGATCGCGACGCCCAGCCCGATTGGTCCGGCTCCGGTCACAAGCACCCTGTCTTCGGGGCCAATGTCGCCACGCCGTACCGCGTGCGCGCCGATGGCCAGAAATTCCACTGTCGCGCAGGCATCAAGCGACAGTCCTTCGGATCGCACCAGATTTTGTTCAGGAAGGCAGATTTCCTCGCACATGCCGCCGTCGCGATGCACGCCGAGAACGGCAATCTCTGTGCAGCAATTGGGTTTGCCGTTGCGGCAGGCCCGGCATTTGCCGCAGGACAGATACGGGTTGATGATCACATGCTCGCCGATGGCAAAGGTGCTGTCGGGGCCGGTTTCGAGCACTTCGGCGGCCAGTTCATGGCCCATGACCCTTGGATAGGCGAGAAACGGATGTTTGCCTTCGAAGATATGATAATCCGTGCCGCAGATGCCGACGCGCCGGATTTTCACCCGCACCTCGCCGTCGCCGCGTTGCGGGCGCGATACCTGCCGAATCTCTAGCTGGCCGGGAGTTGTGCATGAGACGCTGTTCATCAGGGACATGGTTGCTTCTTTCGGGCTGGACAGGCGCTATCGGCTCGGTCGGACTTTGCTGAAAACAGGCGATCCAGGCAAGCCCGGGCGGGCAAAAGAGCCGGGAAGATCCGTTTTGCCGGATCTTTGCAGGCGAATGGGTGACAAATCCGCTTTCTTCGATCATGACTGGCGCAAACAAACAGTGGCGGAGTTACCATGACCATTATTTTTCACGACCTTGTTGGCGCCGATCCGGCGCGCCCGTTCAGCCCGCATTGCTGGAAGGTGACGTTGGCGCTGGCCCACAAGGGTTTGCCGTTTGAACGCAAGAATGTCTGTTTTACAAAGGTGCCCGAAGTCGAGGGTGGTGTCTCCAAGATCGTGCCGGTGATCCGCGATGGCAGCCAGGTCGTTGCTGACAGTTTTCTGATCGCGGATTATCTGGAGCAAACCTATCCTGACCGGCCGTCGTTGTTTGGCGGCGAGGGCGGGCGTGCAATGTCACGGTTCATCGAGTCCTGGTCCAATTCGACCTTGCACACGGCTCTGGCTGGCATCGCGATGAAGGATATCCATGACGTGTTGGAGCCGGAAGATCAGGCCTATTTCCGCCAGTCGCGAGAAGCCCGCATGGGCAAGACGCTGGAACAGATCGTGGAAGGCCGCGAGGCTGCAATCGCCGGCTTTTCCGCCAAACTCATGCCATTGCGCCTGACGCTCAAGTCGCAGCCATGGATTGGCGGGTCATCGCCGCTGTTTGCCGATTACATTGTCTTTGGCGCGCTGCAATGGGCCCGGGTCACCTCATCGGCCAAGCTGCTGGAAGCGGATGACCCCGTCCAGGACTGGTTCGAGCGCTGTCTCGATCTGTATGACGGATTGGGCCGCTCGGTTCCGCCAGCCGGCTGAACCAACTCAGGCGCCGGGAACCAGCGACGCGATTGCCGCGACAAACATCAGGATGCCGATAGCCCAGTCGAGGTGACGCCGGTGCCAGCCAGAGCTCAGGTACTGGCAACCCGACCATCCGGCGATCGCCCAGAGGCTCAGACCGAATGCACTCAGCAGGGTCAAGCCGACGAAAGCGGATGCGAGCGTCACCGTTCCGCTCAGTGCCGACCCTGCGAGGAACATGGCGACCGCCCAGCTTTCCGGGCTTTGCAGATTCTGCAGCGGATGCGCCGATGCACTGGAGTAAGCCGGCGCGTGTTTTGGCGCGCCGGGATCTGCCAGATATCTGCTCAGTCCGGCCATCGCCAGCAACAGGGACGCCGATACCATGGCAAGGCTGCTGACCCATCCGGGAAGCAGGTGAAGCCCTGACAGGGCCAGTGCGAATAGCAAGAGCCAGCCGCTGATACTGGCAATCATGCCGTCAATTACTGGACGGATGGCCCGCGCCGCCCCAGCCGAAAGCATCGCGCGGTTCTGGGCTCCAAAGCCGAAAACCGTCGCAGCGACAACTCCGGAAGCGACCACAGCGTCTGACATGTCATAATTCTACAATGAATTGGTGATTGCTCCAAGCTTGCCGGATGCCCGGCGCGGCAAGGGGAGGGCACAGCACGCGTTACGCCCCTTGCGGATATTCGGGCATGCGGCTATTTAGGCGCCAACTCCGGGCCGGACCAGTTTCAGCCCGGATTTCAGCACACCGATTTTCTTGCGCAGGCAAATGCCCGGCTCAAGCTCGTGACCACAACCAAACGACAGGACAGACCAAAATGGCGATTGAACGCACTTTCTCGATGATCAAGCCCGATGCCACAAAGCGCAACCTGACCGGCGCTATCACCAAAGTCTTCGAAGACAACGGTCTGCGCATCGTCGCATCCAAACGCGTCTGGATGAGCACACGCGAAGCCGAAGGCTTCTATGCTGTGCACAAGGAACGCCCTTTCTTCGGCGAACTGGTTGAAGGCATGACCTCCGGCCCAACCATTGTTCAGGTTCTCGAAGGCGAGAACGCCATCCTCAAGAACCGCGAAATCATGGGCGCCACCAACCCTGCCGATGCTGCTGAAGGCACCATCCGCAAGACCCATGCGCTGTCCATCGGCGAAAACTCGGTGCACGGCTCGGATGCGCCTGAAACCGCAGCCGAAGAAATATCCTACTGGTTCGCCGGCACCGAAATCGTCGGCTGAAGCGCTCTGCTTTGATGGAATGCGAAACGGCTCCCTCGGGAGCCGTTTTTTTTGGGCTTTCGCCAACAAGGTGCGCGCTCACCGCACCGCGAAATAATCGGCAACTTCGTCGCTGATCATGTTGTGAAGGGCGTGCCGTTCTGTACTGCCATCGATGCAGATGAACGCATCCTCCGGTTCCTCTTCCTTCAGAATATTGATGCCGTTTGGCCGGCATTCACCCAGAAAGTCGAAATGTGCCAGCTGCGCCGGTTCCATGTAGGTGACATTGGTCTTGGGTAGCGTGGCGATCAACGCCCGCGATTCGACATCAAGATTGAGGCCTGTTCCCTCGATATTTCGTGGAGCGCCGTAGATCAGCATCGGTGTCTCGATGCGCCCGAGGCTGGTCCGAGAGAAAGTTTGCGTTCCGCCGAGGTCGAAAACCGCAAAACCCTCGATGCGTGGGTCGGACAGGTCGGCCGACATGGTGGCGATGTCTTCCGGAGTTTGTGCAACATGCCAATTGGCAAAGATGCCGCACACCAGTTCACCTGGATGTTGAGCGCAGAAACCGTCGAATGCCTCGGAGTCATAGCGACCTCCGGCCAAGGCTATGGCGGTGAAGCCACCCAATGAATGCCCCGCCATGAAGATGCGGTCGGGTTGAATATGCTCACCCAAATCCGATGTCGCGAGCAAATGGTCAATCACGCGCGATACGTCCTTCGGACGTTCCCACATTTGCCTTGCGTCGTCGGGATCGCGTTCCCAGGTCGACGTGCCTGGATGGTTGACGGCTGCGACCACATATCCCCGTTGCGCCAGAGCTGACGCCAACCAGGATTGGTTCATCGCGTTTCCGTACATTCCATGCGACAGAACCACCAGCGGATATTGCCCCGGGGCGGGTTCGGCATCCTTGATCGCGTTGATCCCGGCCCAGACCAGATTTGAATGCTGTTCCGATATCCCGGCCGTTTCAGCGGTGGGATACCAGATGAACCCCTCTAGATTGCGCTCACCAAAGGAGTCGATGATCTTCAAATCCGCCAATCCGGTTTGATAGTTTTGCGCCTGTGCGGTACTAGCCATTGCCGCAATCAACACGGTTGCCATCTGTAAAACAAATCTCATTGCATGCTCCTGTCGAGGTGATTGATGCCTCTGAAACTGAGCAATTACATAGCAAGTGCAATGGGATACGGCCCCATTTGGTGTCCTTGATCACGTTTGAGGACAGCCCGGTCAGAAAAGAGGACACGGAATGGAAGGTTCGTTGTTTGCATTGCCGCTTCCAATTCTCTCGGCACTGTTGTGTGCGGTGATTGGCGTGCTGGCCTGGCGGCTGGATCTGGGTAATGAGAAATCGGCAATTCTGTTTTCCGCGCTCTTCGGGCTGTTCACCCTGGAAGCCAGCCTGGTCGCAATCCGCTTTGGCTATGGGGTCGACGATTTTGTCGGACTTCAGCGGATACTACCTCTGTTTGTTGGCCCGCTGATGTACCTGCCTTTCATGGCACTGGCTGTTCCTGAAGAGCAATTCGGTAAACTTCTGCATCGGCACTTGGGCGGCGTTGTTATCATCACACTCGGGCTTCAATTGCTGCCGGTGGGGCTGGGGGTGGAGGATGTTGTGATCGTCAGCAGCTATCTTTTCTACGCGGCTGCGCTGTTTTTGAGATGGCGCCAGGGGCCTGATCGTCTAATTCATGCCCGTCTCGACGTGGCGCATGCCGTAAACCGCTGGATGCTGTGGGCGGTCGGCTTGTTGGTGATCCTTCTGTTGCTTGAATCCGCGATTGCCGTAAGCTTTGCGATGCAGAAGGGCGGTCAAGCTGCCGCGATTATCTCCTACGGCACCGTTCTGATGATTCTCTTTCTTGTGGCTATCCTTTTCGTTCTGCCGCGATTTTTGAAGGATCGTCCGGTCAAATCGCGTTCCGTTTCCAGTCCCGATGCAAACGCCGCCAAACTGGAAGTCGCGGCGTTCGAGCTGTTGACGACAACCAGGCTGTTTCTCGACCCGGAGCTGTCGGTCCAGCGGCTGGCCAGGCGCTTGCATGTCCCGGTGCGCAATCTGTCCATCGCCATCAACGAGAGCAAGGGCGTTAACGTCTCGCAATATGTGAACGCGTTAAGGCTGTCGCACGCCGCCGAATTGCTGCGCAGTTGTGATGACAGTGTCGCCAGGGTCATGGTCGAATCCGGATTCCTCACCCGGTCAAATTTCTACCGTGAATTTCAGCGCGTCTATGGTCAGTCGCCTGCTGCCTATCGGCAGAGCAAGCCAGAGCACTGAGCGTCCGCTTAACCAGCGATGGATTACGATGCCGGCAGCCGCCAGTCGATCGGGTCCATGCCGTTTTTCTCAAGGAAGGCGTTTGCTTGGGAAAAATGCCGGCAGCCGAGAAAGCCGGTATGGGCGGACAGCGGCGAGGGGTGGGGCGCCTTGAGCACCAGATGGCGGCTTGTGTCGACGAAAGCGGCCTTCTTCTGGGCATAGGAGCCCCAGAGCAGAAACACTACCGGATGTGGCAGGTTGTTGACCTGGGCTATCGCCGCGTCGGTGAAGCGTTCCCAGCCACGGCCGCGATGCGAGGCGGCGAGACCGCGCTCGACCGTCAGCACGCTGTTGAGCAGCAGCACGCCCTGTCGCGCCCAGCTGACAAGGTTTCCGTGCGTGACCGGCGTGATGCCGAGATCTGTCTCAAGTTCCTTGTAGATGTTCTTCAGGGAAGGCGGCACCCGCACCCCGGGTTGAACTGAAAAACACAATCCATGCGCCTGTCCGTCACCGTGATAAGGATCCTGACCGAGAATGACCACCTTGACCTGGTCGAGCGGTGTCAGATTTAGAGCCGCGAAATACTCTGACCCCTTCGGATAAATCTGTTTGCCTGCGTCGATTTCGGATTTCAGGAATGTTTTGAGGTCAGTCATGTAGGGATCTGAAAACTCGTCCGCCAGCGCTGCCTTCCAGCTTTCCTCAAGCTTGACGCTATCACCCATCACTCGCTCCGCGACGTCGCCCAGCGTGCCTTGGCCTCATCATCGGCATCCTTGGCTGAAACCCATTCACCTGTGCCACCATCCTTGAGATGTTCTTTCTTCCAGAACGGCGCATCGGTCTTGAGGTAGTCCATCAGCAGGGACGCCCCGTCGAAGGCCGCCTGCCGGTGCGAGGCGCAAGCCACCACCAGCACGATGTTGCCGCCCGGTTGGATTGCCCCATGCCGGTGAATGGCGGTGATGCCTGTCAGTGAGAAGCGTTGCACAGCGTCTTCGGCTATCGCACGGATGGCGCGTTCAGCCATGCCGGGATAGTGCTCGAGTTCGAGAGCGGACAGGCGGCCGCCTTCGTCGCGGCAGAGGCCGCTAAAGCTGACCACCGCACCAATGTCGGCCCGGCAGTCGGTCAGCGCGCTGATTTCCTGCGCGATATCGAAATCGCCGGCCTGAATACGGACTGTAATTTGAGGGACCAGTTGTTCGCTGGCTTTATCGCCTGCAGCCATTTCAGCCTCCGGTCATCGGCGGAAACAGCGCGATTTCCCTTGCACTGCCGAGGACCTCGTCATGATCGGCGTGTTCCTCGTCAATCGCTGCGCGGATCACCTGCGGAACCTCAAACACAGCGGCATATTCTTCGCCAAACGTTGACAGATGCGCGATCAGATCTCCGACCGTCTTGACGGTGTCGGGAAGATCGATCTCTTCCGAGCCCTTGCCGATGCGCTCGCGCACCCAGGCGAAGTAGACGATCCGTACGCTCATTCATCCACCATATGTCGTAATCCGGCTTTGAAATAGTCATACCCGGTGTAAATCGTGATGGCAGCGGCAACCCAAAGCAGTCCGATTCCGAGCTCTGTAGTGTAAGGCAGAACCTTGTCGCCCGCAGGACCTGCCAGCAGGAAGCCAAGCGCCACCATCTGCAACGTGGTTTTCCACTTGGCGACCCAGGTGACCGGCACCGAAACCTTCAGTGCAGCGAGATACTCGCGCAAGCCCGACACCAGGATCTCCCGGCACAGGATGATGATCGCGGCCCAGATCGACCATCCGGCGATGGTGCCGTCGGCAGCGATCAGCAACAGGATCGAAGACACCAGCAGCTTGTCGGCTATCGGATCGAGCATCCGGCCGATGTTCGAGGTCTGGTCCCATATACGGGCGAGGTAGCCATCAAAGAAATCGGTAATCGAGGCGACAATGAAGATTGCCAGCGCACTCCAGCGCGCCAAATCGGAGCCGTGCAGGCGGCCTTCGATGAAGAAGCACAGCACGATCAGCGGGACGGCGAGGATCCGCCCGTAAGTAAGCATATTCGGTATGTTAAGCGCGCTTGACGCCATGGAGCACCTCATCCGTTCCAGGATTTTGCGCAAGATGCGCGCGGGTAACCTCTCAGGTCAACCACTTGCAAGTTCGATAGCGCTCGAATGCCGCAGATAAACGACAATCATCCGCCGATTTACCGGTTTTCCTCATGGAAATGACTGTAGACCAGCTCAGCCACCGCCTGTGATATCCCCTCGACAGCGACAAGATCATCGACGCCTGCGCGCGACACGGCCTTGGCCGTTCCGAAATGGTGCAGAAGTGCGCGTTTGCGAGTCGGCCCGATCCCGGCGATTTCATCAAGCGGATTGGCGATCATGTCCTTCTTGCGTCGTGCCCGGTGCGTGCCAATGGCAAAGCGGTGGGCCTCGTCGCGCAGCCGCTGGACAAAATACAGCACCGGGTCGCGCGGCGGCAGTGTGAAGTCCGGCTTGCCCTTGACGAAAAACCGCTCGCGGCCGGCCTCGCGGTCCATGCCCTTGGCAATGCCGATTGCGGTGATCTTGTCGGCAATGCCGAGTTCCTCAAGGATGGTCCGCACCGCACTCATCTGGCCCTTGCCGCCATCGATCAGCACCAGATCCGGCCAAGCCGGCATGCCGGTCTGGGTAACGGCATCCGGATCCGCATCACCTGCAGCGTCTGGTTGGCTTGGCCCAGCGTCGCCATGGTCCTTGATCAGCCGCGAGAAACGCCGTTGCATGACTTCGCGCATCATGCCGAAATCATCGCCGGGGGTGATGTCGGTCGATTTGATGTTGAACTTGCGGTACTGGTTTTTCGCGAACCCTTCCGGCCCGGCAACGATCATGCCGCCCACCGCATTGGTGCCCATGATGTGGGAGTTGTCGTAGACCTCGATGCGGCGTGGCGGGTGCGGCAGGTTGAAGGTCTCGGCCAAGCCCTGAAGCAGCCGCGCCTGCGATGCGGTTTCGGCCAGGTTTCGGCCATGGGCTTCGCGCGCGTTGACCAGCACCTGATCAACCAGTTCGCGCTTCTCACCACGCTGTGGCACCGTAATCGTGGTCTTGCGCTCCATGCGCACGCTCAGCGCCTCTTGCAGCAGCGTCCGGTCTTCGAAATCTTCCGAGATCAATATCATTCGTGGCGTCGGCTTGTCGTCATAGAACTGGCCGATAAAAGCGCCTAGGATTTCGCCTGGCGCCAGCGATGGGTCGGCCTTGGGGAAATAGGCGCGGTTGCCCCAGTTCTGTCCGGTGCGGAAGAAGAACACCTGAATACATGCCATGCCTGCGTCGTGGTGGATGGCGAAGACGTCCGCCTCTTCAACCGTTTGCGGGTTGATCCCCTGATGGCTCTGTACATGGCTGAGCGCCGACAGCCGGTCCCGGTAGACCGCCGCGCGCTCGAAATCGAGATCGTCAGAGGCCGACTGCATGGCGGTTGCCAGCTGGGATTTCACCGCCTGACTGCGCCCGGAGAGAAAATCCTTGGCCTCGTCCACCAGTCGGGCATAGCCTTCGGCGTCGATTTCGCCAGTGCAGGGGCCGGAGCAGCGTTTGATCTGGTAGAGCAGGCATGGCCGGGTCCGGCCTTCGTAAACGCTGTCCGTGCAGGTGCGCAACAGGAAGGCGCGCTGCAGCGCATTGATCGTGCGACCGACGGCACCGGCGGAAGCGAAGGGCCCGAAATAGGAGCCTTTCCGCGAGCGCGCGCCGCGATGCTTGAGGATCGCCGGGGCCTCGTGATTGCCGGTGATCAGAATGTAGGGGAACGACTTGTCGTCGCGCATCAGCACGTTGAAGCGTGGCTTGAGCCGCTTGATCAGATTGGCTTCAAGCAGCAATGCCTCGGTTTCGGTGCGCGTGGTGACGAATTCCATATTCGTTGTCTGCGCGATCATCCGGGCAATGCGGTTGGTATGACCACGGCCTTGCGCGTAATTTGTTACCCGCTTCTTTAGGCTGCGTGCCTTGCCGACATAGAGAACGTCGCCGGCCTCGTTCATCATCCGGTAGACGCCGGGCTGATTGGGCAGATGCTTGACGAAGGCCTGAATGACTTCAGCCCCCTTCAGTCCGGGCGTAACACCCGGGCTTTCGTTCCATTCCATGCCCGCGACATTGGCCACGTCGGCAGGCAGGGGCGCATCAACCTCGGACTGCTCATCTTCCTCTTGATCATTTTCCTCATAGATCACCCCGCCATCGGTTTGCGCCGCGGCTTTGGATGGTTTGGGAGATGTCTGGTCAGGATCACGAGTCATTGAGGGATCTTATCAACTTCCGGCATCGTGCGGGCAAGAGAGTGTTGCCGGGATCCTGTCACCTGGCGTCAGCAGCGCGACTTATCAAGCGTTGCTATTCCCCGACGCCTGTCACATCCGGTGTTTCCCACGCCAGGTGCTGGCCACCGTCGAGTGCAATCATCTGTCCGGTCACCGAGCGCGCCTCGTGCAGATAGCGGATGGTGGCGCCTAATTCCGCGAGTTCAGGTCCATGGCCGAGCGGGACCGCCGCTGCCTGTCGGGCGAAATCATCAGGATTCTGCCGTTCATTGGCGAGCGTCGGGCCGGGGCCGATGGCGTTGACACGGATGCGGGGCGCCAGCGCCTGAGCCATGGTCTGTGTCGCAGTCCAGAGTGCAGATTTTGAAAGCGTGTAAGAGAAGAACCGCGGCGTCAGTTTCCAGACCCGCTGGTCAATGATGTTGATGATGAGTCCGTCGCGATTATCTGTGAGGGTGTTTGCCATCGCCTCGGCAAGGATCGCCGGGGCCTTGAGATGGATGGCGAAGTGCTTGTCGAACAGCTCGTCATTGAAGTCGCGGACATCGTCATCTTCGAAAATCGAGGCGTTGTTGACGATGATGTCAGGGGCGCGCAGGCGTTTTGCCACTTGGCTGTGAAGCTCGCGCACCGCCTTGCCGTCAGACAGATCGGCGAGAAACACTTCCGCCACACCGCCCGCATCCCGGATGAAACCAGCCACAGCCTCGGCTTCGGCGCCACTGCGGTTGGCGTGAATGGCGATCTGGTAGCCGTGGGCGGCCAGATCCAGTGCCATTGCTTTTCCAACGCGGCGGGCGGCGCCGGTCACAAGAACTGTTCCTTTGGAAGATGGCATGTTGATACCCGGTCCGTGCTGCCGCGGCTGGTCGGCAATTTCCAATCTCAGAATACAGAGATGATATAGGCCGAGAAAATCAGAAGCATAGCTATGCCACCAAGCTTTTTGATGGGCACGTTCCAATGCGCCAACGCCACCACCAGCAGGCTGACGGCGAGCATGACCCACATGTCGATCGAAACGATGCGCGGGTCCACATCAAGCGGCAGGATCACCGAGGTGCCGCCCAGAATCAGGCCGATATTGAAAATGTTGGAGCCGACCACATTGCCGATCGCCACTGCGCCGGATCTGCGCCAGGCGGCCATCATCGATGTCACCAGTTCCGGCAGCGATGTGCCAATGGCGACAATGGTCAACCCGATGGCTGTTTCCGAAGCGCCGAGCATGCGGGCGATGTGGGATGCGCCGTCAACGGTCAGCCATGCGCCGATGGGAAGGCCGATCAAGCCGCCCACAATAAAGGCGGTGGTCTTCCAGCTTTGCTGCGGAAGGTCTGCAACTTCATCATGGTAGTCGGGCGCGGTTATCAGTCCGCAATGGCGTGCGGCCTTGATCTGCCAGCCAAGGTAGGCGCCGATCATCACCAGAAGAATGGCACCGTCAATCCGGCTCAGTGGCCCGAACCACATCATCACCATCAGGGTTAGCGTCATGAAAATCATCACCGCCAGCGACATGCTCAGCCCGTTTTCGCGGCAATTGATGCTCATCAGCATGGCCGGCGCGCCCAGCACCAGAAGCACATTGGCGATGTTGGATCCGACCACATTGCCGATGGCGATTCCGGAGACACCGTCGAAGGCCGCCTGGAGCGAGACGAACATTTCCGGTGCGGAGGTGCCGAAAGCCACAATTGTCAGTCCGATGATGAGCGGATCGATTGACAGTTTTTCTGCGAGTGCCACCGCGCCTCGGACCAGATAGTCACCTGCAATGACAAGGATAATCAGGCCCGCGATCAGGGTCAAAATGCTCAACATGCTTTGGAATCAACGCTCGCGGTTTCAATTGGATCAACCCACATATAGGCCACGCATCCACATACGCAATGGAGGCAAGGGGCGGCGGGCGTCAAAATTGTTGCCTGAAAGCAACAGCATAGAGTGCCCTTTTTCTGCCGCTGTGTTTCCACATTCCTGCTTCGAGCCCGCCGCATTCGACTCCCATCTTTGCAAGCGTCGAGGGCAGCATCCCAACTGACCTCGCGTTTCAGGTTCGCAGTTTCGTGTCGGGCCGGATCAAACAAGGAGAATAACATGCGTATTCGTAAACTGGCACTGCTGGCCGCAGCCGTTTTCATCCCACTCGCCGGCCCCGTGCTGGCCGCGGACGCTATCTTTGAACAGCCACCGGAGCCGCCTGTAGCGGAAATCGCGCCTCAGGCTTATCTCTGGTCAGGCGGTTACGTCGGCGGTTATGGCGAGCACAAATGGGGTGAGTTCGACGCTGCCCCTTCCCAGAATGCTGATGGTTTCGGTGGTGGCGTCTATGGCGGTTACAACTGGCAGAGAGATAATATCGTCTATGGTGCCGAGGCTGACCTGGGCTACTCAGGTGCGGACTTCACTTCTGGCGGTGTGTCCGGAGAGCAAGGTTTCAACGGCTCGATCAGGGCACGTATGGGCGTGGACATCAATCCGTTCATGATCTACGCCACCGGTGGTGTTGCCGCGACAAAGGCCGAGCTTTCCAATGCCGCTGGGTCGGATAGCAACACCCATTTCGGTTGGACTGCCGGCGCGGGCGCGGAAGCGTTCCTGACCGACAAGATCACCACCCGGATTGAATATCGCTACACCGATTACCAGTCGAAGGATTACAATTTTGGCGGCACCAACGTGTCGTCGGGCTTTGATGATCATTCGGTCCGTGTCGGTATCGGCATGAAGTTCTGATCCCTCGGAAACCGAGAATACGAAAAGCCCGGACGAGTGATCGTCCGGGCTTTTTGAATTTTGGGGCAGGGCCTTTGTTGCAGAGCCAGAATGGCGTCAGGCGTCTGCGCCGGCAAGCTGAGTGAGAATGCTGGTGTAATTCTCGGTTCCCTGGGCACCTGTAACCAGGTGCTTGCCATCAAATACGATAGCCGGGACTCCGCGAATGCCCTGCTGCACCCAGAAGCTCTCCATTTTCCGCACGTCCTCTGCGTAGCGCTGGTCTTCCAGCACCGCCTTTGCCTCCGTGGCATCAAGGCCGGCCTCCCGGGCGATGTCCACCAAGACATCAATATCCGACAGGTCCCGCCGATCAGTAAAGTGAGCCGAGAACAGAGCCTGCTCCAGCGCATTGCCGAGATTCTGGCTGTTGGCCCACTGGATCAACTGATGAGCATTGAAGGTGTTGTGCATCCGCATGTCATCCGCGAAATTGAATTGGAACCCCAGTTGTGTGCCCAGATTGGTCAGCTGAGTGCGGCTTTCGAGCGATTGTTCGCGTGTGCTGCCGTATTTCTCGGTGATGTGCTCTCCGAGGTTCTGGCCCTCAGGCGGCATTTCCGGGTTGAGCTCAAACGGATGCCAGTGGATTTCATGCGCGGTGCCGGTGGCATCAAGCGCCGCAGTCAGCTGGCGGTAGCCGACGATGCACCACGGACAGACGACATCCGAAATGATGTCGATCCGCAGCGGTTGGGTTTGGTCTGTCATGATGGGTCCGATCGTCTGGAGTTTGAACAATAGATTTTGCCACAGGTAATGCGCGGAGTGAAAATTACCAGCGCCCGGCAATCTGCTCGGCAAGCTCGCCGAGGTCTGGCGCGACAAGGTCGGGAACCGGAACCTCCGCTGCCGGCAACAGCGCGTTGTGCGGCCGTGTGACCAGGGCTCCACGGCAGCCGGCGGCCTGGGCGCCGATCGTATCCCACAAATGGCAGGCGACCAGGCAAAGTTCCGATGTCTCGAGCTTCAAGGCGTCGGCGACATGCCGGTAGGTTTCAGGCGCCGGTTTGAATTTGCCGACAGCCTCGACGCTGAAGGAGCGTTCGAAGAACTCTGCAAGTCCAGCCCGTTCCAGCGGGGTTGGCTGTGCTGCGCTGGCTGAATTTGTCAATGTCACAAGCCGGAAGCCGGCGTCGCGCAACCGAGTCAGCGCCGGGACCGCGTCCGCATGCGCCGGTATGGTTCCAATCCGCTCGGCCAACTCAGTGATATCGCCCTCGGCAATCGCGACACCATGGGTGGTGCCGATCATCCGCAAAGTGCCGCCTGCGAGCTTGCCGAACGGGGTGTAGAGGCCGGAAAGCGTCATCGTCTGCGAATACAGGATCAGTTGTGCAAACCACTCTCTCATAACTGCCGGGTCGCCGAACAGGCGCTCAAACAGCGGCTCCAGCGTGGTGATGTCGAGCAGCGTCTCGTTGACATCGAAAACGATGGTGGAGACGGGCTTGTCATTGTTCATCGGATGTATCCTTTCCGGCATGTTTCACTCTCTCGCACAGGCAGAAGCCGTTAGACCCCGGCCGGTGTCATCTTGCGCGCGGACCCGACAATAGCCGGGCCCGCATATCTTGACGGATCAGGCGGCCTTGTGCCACTCGAACTTCTGGAACGGCACATCGACAGGTGTCTGAGCCAGATGGTTGGTGTAGTTCGACATCACTTTCTGCGCGACACCCAGCACAACTTCGAGAATCTGACGTTTGGTGAACCCGGCATCGAGAAACGCCTGGACGGCGGCATCATCGACATCGCCACGGTTGCGCACGACGCTCAGCGTGAAGCGGCGTAGCGCTTCGAGATGCGCGTTCGGCAACGGGGTCTCGTTGCGCAGCGCATCAGTGATATCATCGTCAACCTTCATACCCTTGGCGATGGCGGTGTGGGCCGGGACGCAATAATGGCAGGCGTGCTCGACATTGACGGTCTGCCAGACAACGGTCAGTTCGTCCTTGCTAAAACTCGAATTGGCGAATTGCTCGTGGACGAGCTGGTAGCTGGCAAGAAGGCCGGGGGCTTCTGCCATGGTGGCGTGCAGGCCTGGGATCATGCCGAACTGTTTCATCGAGCCGGCAAGCAGCGGCTTGCTGTCTTCGGGGGCGGTAGTTTCGTCGTGAAGTGGGAAATCGGTCAAAGTGGTCTCCTGGGATGAGAATGGCGCCCCGTATCGGGCGTTGTTTGTATATGCTTTCTTTGAGTGATCACTCAATAGATGATTTGAGTAATCACTCAAACGTGACTCAAGGAGGTGAAGCGTTGTGCGAGACAAACCGGAATTTCTCGCCTATTTAGGGGGGGAGATGAAACGCGCCCGACCATATGACCGAGAGACCGCGCTGGATGCGGCGGTGAACCTGTTCTGGACGAAGGGATATCACGCCACCTCGCTCAAGGACCTTGAGGCAGCGCTCCACATGAAGCCGGGCAGCATCTACGCGGCCTTCTCGAGCAAGGAAGCACTCTATCTGGCGGCGCTTGAGCGCTATTTCATCACGTCCCGAACCGCCTTTGAATCCGGGATGCGCGACGCTGTTTCTCCGCTCGGGGCACTGTCGGATTACCTGCTGCAACTTGCCCGCTCACGCTCGGAAGAGCCGCAGGGCCGGGCCTGCATGCTGGTCAAAACTCTCATCGATACGACCTCGACCGATGCCGTCATTGCCGACCGGGCAAATGACTATCTTGAGGAAATACAGGCAGATTTTGCAGCTGCGTTCGATCGTGCCAAAGCCATCGGCGAACTTCCGGCCGAGCTTGATTCCAGGCGGCTGGCCCGGCGCTACCAGTCAAATATCAATGCGTTGAGAATTGAATTGCATCGTGGCATGGAGCAAGTGGAACTGACTGCCCTGGCGGAAGACATGGTTCATGATCTGGAACGGCTACGGGTCGCACCGGTTCAGTCGTAAACTGCGGGGCAGGGCTGAGCGCAGCAAGGATCAGTCGGCGGCAAGCGCCAAGTGTGTCCAGAGCACAAATATTGCCCACACCGCATTGGCCAGCAACAGGCAGAACACCGCGAAGGAGCCCAGATCCTTGGCGTGTTTGGCCATCTCCGAGTAGCCCGGAGACGCGTGGTCGGTGATTTCTTCGACCGCCGTATTCAATGCCTCGATAGATGCAGTCAGCAAGTAGAGCAAGGCCGCGCCGACATAGCCCCAAAGGGGCACGCCGGCGAGCAGGAACATCCCTGTGATCAGCACAAACGCCAATGTCTCGTGCCGGAAGGCAGTCTCGCCCCACAGCCGTTTGACGCCGCCCAGCGAATAGCGCGCGGCAGCAAAAATGTGGGCGATCCCGACCTCTTTATCAGGCCGCGGTGTCACGCTTTTGGCAACATTGCATCGAGTTCAGGGAAACTGGTGGAGAATTTCGTGCTCCAGCGCTTGAGCTTTGGCCGCCCGCGCTCCCACTGCCCGGAAAACCGCAAGCCTAGGTAGCCGAGCATGGCAGCGAGCGCAAAGTGCCCGCCATTCGGCGCTTTGGTGATCCGTGGCAAATTAGCTTCAAGATGGTCAAGCGCGCGAGTCGCCTTGACCCATTGCTTGTCGATCCATTCCTGATGCACGATCTCGGCCGGACGGAAACGGCGCTCATACATGATCGCCAGCAGGCAATCGCAAATACCGTCGCACAAGGCTTCCATGACCTCGGCTTCCGTCCGCTTGGCAGCGTTGCGCGGAAAGATCCGCTTGCCGCCGGCACGGTCGAGAAACTGCATGATGGCGCGGCTGTCATAGATAGCCTGGCCCTCATCGGTGATCAGCGTGGGGATCTTGCCGAGCGGATTGTTGTCAACCAGCTCAGCCGGCGCAACATTTGTGTCGGTGAGCACTGCTTCCGCGTCGATGCCTGCGAATTTTGCGGCCATCCGGACTTTCGCCGAATAGGGCGATGCAGGCGAATAGAGGATTTTCATCATGATCTTCTCTTCTTGGGTCGAATTGGAATGCTGCGTTCAGCCCGGCTCGGGAACAGAAAGGTTCTTGATGGTGCAGCCAGCGCGGTCAATCTCGCCGCAGCTGCGATATTCAAGTGAGGGTGTCATGCAGATACGGACTTCGCGCAACAGGCCGCGCTCGCATCGGATGGCGATCCCGTCCCGCGTCATGTCGGGGTTGGCGGCGATGAAGGCATTCTCGGCCTCAAACGCGTCGATCTGAGCCGGCAGTTTCTCAAGCGCAAATGCTTTCGGCACATTTACACGTTTCTGGGCGGCCCGCAGCGCCTTCAAATAATTTTCCTGGGAAAGTCCCGAGCACGATCCGTGCTTGCGCCATTGATGACCGATCAGTCCCATCGAAGGCACGATATCCAGATAGTCGCGGCCCAGGCGGGAAGGCACTCGATCGGGTTCACGCGATGGGCAGAATTCCGGGTAGCCGGCTTCATATTGCGGCCAGAGACCGTGCACCACAAATCCGAGATCGCGGTCTTCGGCGCATTGCTGCTGGTTGGCGCGTTCACCTTCAACCAGGCAGTAGGCGGGCGACCAGGACAGGGCCAGCACATAGAAATCAAAACCCGATCCCAAAGGCACGTCGGTGACGGAAGTTGCAATGGCGGTTCCGGCAGTTGCGGGCGGCGCAGCGTCATCGCTACACGCTGCCGCAAGCGACAGCACTGATAACCCCATCAAAAGCCTGAGCAGCTTTGTTTTTGTCATTGCAGTTGTCAGCGCACCGACCGGCACCAGGCACCGTGGACCTTGAACGGGTCGAGCCCGGAGATGCAGAATTCGAGATTGTCACCCAGGCCGGCAAAGCCCATGCCGCCCTCGATCAACCACCAGATCGAACGCTTGTGACCATCATTCATGCGCGCGGTGCCGTGGCAATAGAGCCGCGGAATGGACTGGTATTGACGGCCATCCCGGCTGTGGTTGCGACGAGCGCTTTCGATGCTCTCGATGGCAAGGCCGCGTTTGAGCAGGTTCTGGTCAGTCCACACGAACCGTTTCTGGATATAGGATAGCACCTGCGGCGCGTCGCAAACGGGGAAATTCTTCCCTCCGAAAGCCGCGGCGGGACTTGCAAAGCTCAAAAGCGAGATGCCGAGGATTGATGCAAGTGCGAGTGTCAGGCTTTTCATTGTCATGACCGGTCCTCCAAACAGGATGCGAGTCACGGTATAAGGTGTGCCACCGTCCTTGGGCAAGGGCGAAGCTATCGCGTCAGTCCCGAGCGACGTCATGTCCATTTGGAAAGCCACGCTTTGGCACGTGTGCTTTTACCGGCGACGGACAGATGGAATGGGCAATCATGGGCCATATTTGCATTTTGTCTAATAAAATCAAACGCCCACAGTTTTTAGGGGCTACGGACCATTCAGTAAAATTTTATTCAATTTTTTTCATCCGGTTTTTTCAAAGCGAAAACCTTATGTGGCAATCTCCAGACAAGACGATCTGGCCCAAATGGTCAAACAGGGGCGCAGATGAGACATATTTCCTTACTCCACCTTTTCCGAAGCGACCTTGCCGGTGTGCAGGCTCCAAAAGCCGCACGCCATTCGGGGCGCCGCACAAATGGCGCTGGCCGCTTCCGTCGGCTCCTGTCAAGGATCGGGTACCCCTTCCACAAATCTATTCACGTCAGATTCCAGTGTGCGTTTGGCTTGTCCGTTGTAGGCCTATTGCTTATGGCGGTGATCACAATCATTTCCAGCCGCGCAATTCTCAGTACCCATGAGCTCAGCGTGAAGGAAGCACGCCTCGAGATGATGCCCATTCATTATCTGCAGGTGGATTTGCGCGAGGTGGATCATGCGGCGTATCGCTTTGCGGTTGAGGGTGATCGCTCAGCATTTGGCCAATTCACTGTTCTCGCCGCGCTGGTTGACGAACAACTCAATGATTTGGTTAAAGCTGAATTGCAATTGGGATCGGTTGAACATGCCCACGTGGGCATTTCCCTGCCGAACACAATCAGGGCCTGGGAAAACGTCAAGGTGAAGCTTGGAGAACTGTTTCTTCTCGAGCCGGGATCGCAACAATCCACCCGAGCTTTGAAACATGCGCATTTGGCGATGGATCCTGTCTACGACATGATAAACCAGCATCATAATTTGTCGATGCAGGATTTGCAGCATCGCCTGCTGTCGGCTCAATCCCTTGGCGAACGGGCCTTTCTGGCGATGATCGGCGCCATTGTGGTCGGCTTGGGCGTTCTCATAGGCATAGGCAGCTTGGTGGGGCGCTCGGTGCTCCAGCCCATCACGCAACTGCAGGAAGCGGCCCACAAGCTCGGTAACAGGGACTTCTCGCACCGGATCAGGCTTCGCAATACGTCGGATGAACTTGGGCAGCTCGCGAGATCGATCAACTTGGCTTCCGCAACACTTCAGAAGCTGTATCAGGAGCTTGAGCGGCGTTCGACACATGACGGCCTGACCGGAGTGTTGAACCGGGCGGCTTTCGATGAGCGGCTGCAGACGGAATTCAAGGGCGCCGACCGCCATAGCCGGCCTTTGTCATTGCTGATGGTTGATATCGATTTCTTCAAACGCGTCAACGACACCTTCGGACATCAGGCGGGCGATCAGGTGCTTCAGTCTGTCGCCAGAATTCTTGCTGAAACGACCCGCCCCGGCGATGTCGTGGCCCGGTATGGCGGGGAGGAATTTGCAATAATTCTTCCCGGGACCGGCGAGGGCAGCGCCGTGGCAATGGCTGAGCGGCTGCGGGTTGCGATGGAAAACGCTCGAATCGAGTGCGGTGCCTGCGGGAATATCAGCCTGACGGTCAGCATTGGCTGTGCCAGCCGGTTGCCGCATGCGGCAATGCCTGAAGCGCTCGTCAAGACTGCCGATTCTGCGTTGTATGATGCAAAGGACACTGGAAGAAACCGGGTTTCATCAGCACGACTACAATTGCTGGGGAGTAAACCAAAACAGCAAGCTGACGCGGCTTAGAATTCGATTCCCGTGGATCGTGCGAGGCCTTTCGAGGATTGATTTCGCTTTTTGAAGAATTGCGCAGAGCAGGAATTCACTTCGGGCGTCTCTAGCTGCTTGTCCAGTTGTCCTGGTTCTCGCCAACCAGCATTCGGATGTCCGGCCCGGCACCGGGGGCTTGCGCCAGCAGGCGCGACAGTTCGGGCAGGATCTTTTTCAGCTCGGTTTCAAGCATGAATGGCGGATTGATGATCACCAGCCCCGAGCCGTTCAAACCGGGCGCGTTGGTGTTGCCCCGCGCCAGCAGCCGCACCGAAAGCGTGCGTGGCCTTCCAAGCGCGATCAGTTTTTTGTCAAAGGCTACGAGTGGACTGTCGGCCTTGATTGGATGCCACAACATGTAGGTGCCGCCGGGAAACCGCCGCGTAGCGCGCGCCAGCCCGTCGACCATGCGGTCATACTCGCCGTCCTCCTCGAACGGCGGGTCAACCAGCACCAGGCCGCGTTTTTCCTTGGGCGGCAGATGTCCGCCGAGCGCCAACCAGCCGTCGAGTTCTATCACCCGAGTTTGGAAATCGCCGTCAAAGACGCTCCTGAGCTGTTTGGCGTCAGCAGGATGCAGCTCGATCGCTGTCAACCGGTCCTGCTTGCGCATTAGCAGGCGGGAAAGCTTCGGGGATCCTGGATAGTAGCGGACACCGCCATCCGGATTGAGTGTTTGAACGGCCTCAAGCCATGGTGCCAGAAACGCGGTCAGCTCAGGCGACAGCTTTGCCTTGGTCAAACGACCGAGACCTTCGAGCCATTCGCCAGTCTTTTGCGCCTCGTTAGAGGAAAGATCATACATCCCGATGCCCGCATGGGTGTCGCTGACCCGGAACGCCTGATCTTTGCGCTTCAGATAGGTGATGATCTGGGCCAGTACCGCGTGCTTGAGCACATCGGCGAAATTGCCCGCATGATAGGTGTGACGGTAATTCATCGGCTGGAGTGATACGTCCCTGAATTGATCTGATGCAGCCTAGAGCGGCGTGGCGCTGCGTTGCAAATTCTCTTATAGAGAAAGCATGAGCGACGCGACCCCCATTGAACCCTCCCTCCTTGATTCAGGCGCGGCAACCGCCATTGGTCATTCCGCCTGTCCGCACGATTGTCCATCGACCTGCGCGTTGGAGGTTGAGCTGTTGTCGCACAACCGCATCGGCCGGGTGCGTGGCGATGCGGCCAACAGTTACACCGCCGGCGTTATCTGCGCCAAGGTGGCGCGCTATGGCGAGCGGATCAATCATCCCGACCGGCTGCTCAAACCGTTGATCCGTTCCGGAGCGAAAGGCGAGGGACAGTGGAAAGAAGCGAGCTTTGACGCGGCGCTGGATCTGATCGCGGAGAAATTCGAGCAGGCGGAAGCCAGGTTTGGTGCGGAAACGGTCTGGCTCAACTATTATGCCGGAACCATGGGGCTGGTGCAGCGCGACGGCATCCACCGGTTGCGCCACGCCAAGCGCTATTCCAATCAGTTCGACAGTTTCTGCACAAATCTGGCCTGGACCGGATTCACGATGGGGGCAGGTGCGTTGCGCGGGTCAGATCCGCGCGAGATGGCAAAATCTGACTGTGTGGTGATCTGGGGCACCAACGCAGTCTCCACCCAGGTCAACGTCATGACCCACGCCATGCGCGCCCGCAAGCAGCGCGGCGCCAAGATCGTGGTCATCGACATCTACGACACCCCGACCATGAAACAGGCCGACATCAAGGTTCTGCTCAAGCCCGGCACCGATGGTGCTTTCGCCTGCGCGGTGATGCATGTGCTGTTTCGCGAGGGCCTGGCCGATCGCGATTATCTCAACAAATACAGCGACGACCCGGCGGGTCTTGAATCACATCTGCAGAGCCGGACGCCTGAGTGGGCGGAAGCCATTTGCGGTGTGCCGGTGGCCGAGATCGAAGCGTTCGCACGTCTGGTCGGCACCACCAAGCGTACATTTTTTCGGCTCGGCTACGGCTTCACCCGGCAGCGCAACGGCGCGGTTAACATGCATGCGGCACTGTCGCTGGCCGTTGTCACCGGTAGCTACCAGTATGAAGGCGGCGGCGCGTTTCATTCCAATTCGGATCTTTTTAAACTCGACAAATCGCTGCTTGAAGGCCGCAAATATTCGGATCCGGGGCGGCGCTGGCTCGATCAATCCAAGATCGGCCGGGTGCTGACCGGGGAGGCCGAAGCACTCAATGGCGGCCCGCCGGTCACGGCCATGTTGGTCCAGAACACCAACCCCGGCAATGTCACACCCGAGCAACGCAAGGTCATCGAAGGTTTCAAACGCGAGGATCTGTTTCTCGCGGTGCACGAGCAGTTCATGACCGACACGGCGAAATATGCCGATGTGGTGCTGCCCGCCACAATGTTTCTTGAACACGATGACATCTATCGCGGTGGCGGCAATCAGCACATCACTCTCGGACCGAAACTGGTCGAACCGCCGGAAGGTCCGAAACCCAACCATTATGTGATCGAAGAACTGGCAAAGCGCCTGGGTGTCAGCGACTATGAAGGCTTCGGCCTGACCGAGCGTGAACACATCGATATCATGCTCAAAAAACGCGGCCTGGGTGGTTTCGACAGCTTCAAGGCTGACAAATGGGCTGATGTACAGGTCGATTTCGAAACTGCACATTTTCTCTCCGGCTTTGGCCACAAGGACGGCAAATATCGCTTCCGGCCCGACTGGACCGGAACACCGGCAGCCAACAAGCCGCCCAAGCGCATGGGTCCGCAGGGGCCGGTGGATCAATTGCCCGAATTCCCCGATCATGTCGACCTGATCGAGACTGCTGACACGAACCACCCGTTCCGGCTGGCAACATCGCCCGCGCGCTCGTTTCTCAATTCGACTTTTTCCGAGACGCCATCATCAAAAGCCAAGGAAAAACGGCCCGAGCTGCTAATCCATCCCGAAGATGCGCATGGCCTCGGGATAGCCGATGGGGACAAGGTGCGTCTCGGCAACACCAGGGGTGATGTCGCCATGCCCGCCAAACTCGATGCGGGCCAGCGACGCGGCGTAGTGATCCATGAAGGCCTGTGGCCCAATTCTGCCTTTGAAAGCGGCGAGGGGATCAACACGCTGACTGGCGCAGACTCCTGCGCCCCCTATGGCGGCACCGCATTCCACGACACGCGGGTGTGGCTGCGGAAGGACTGATTGCTTGACTGAACCGTCTTCATCGCTCACGGCATTGGAATCCAAAGGAATGCTCTGCGATCCCGGCGATCATTTTCGCGGGCGCTACGAGGTTGAGCGTAAATACCGCGTTGCCGACCTTGAGTCTCTCAGGTCCAAAGTCCTTTCGATGGGCGCGACGCCATTTACTGTTGGAAACCGCGAAACAGATGTTTTCCTCGATCAGTCCGACGGGCGTTTGGCGTCCAACGGCCAGCAACAGGTGATGCGCCTGATGGAGCCGTCCGGACGGGTACTCTGGGTCTGCAAGGGACCTGGGGCCGACCGGTGTGTAGCCATGGATCTGGATGGGTCGGACAAGGCATTGGCCATGTTGTCGGCGCTTGGATTTGTCGAGACCGGCAGGCTGGTGAAACGCCGCGACATCTACTTTCTCGACGATTTCCACATCACGTTTGATCTGCTCGATGGACTCGGCACTTTCGTCGAGGTCGCTGTGATGACTGATGATGCGGACAGCCTTCAGCAATGGGCCGATCGCGTGGAAGTGTTTTCGGGCAGCATCGGGCTTGATGCGTTACAGATCGAGCACAGGTCTTATCGTACCATGATGGACGGCAGCGCTCTTTCAATCTGAAGTGTCACCGAGACTTGGTATTATGCGGCTTGGCTTTCGGCGTGCGCCTTCAAGGATCTCCGCATTTGACCGAGTGTCTCATGCAGCCGGACAAAATCTTCGACCGACAATCCGAAAGCCTCCGCCACACAACCGGGAACATGGCTGGCGGCCATTTCGAGCTCTCGCCCGGATTTGCTGAGCTTCACCCGCACCTTCCGTTCGTCGTCGGTATCGCGCTTGCGGACCACCAGGTCTTGCCTTTCAAGCCGCTTGATTAGCGGGGTGAGAGTGGAGGACGCGAGGTCAAGCCGTGCGCCGAGTTCACCCACGGTCAGCCCATCCTGCTCCCATAGAACAATCATCACCAGGTATTGTGGATAGGTCAGCCCAAGCTCTGACAACAAAGGTTGATAGACCTGTCCGATAGCATGGTGGGTCGCGTAGATATCAAAACACAGCATGGATTCCGGCTTCAGGCTGAATCCGTCGGGCAAAGGTCCACCGGCCATGTGTCGTTCTCCTGTGGGTTCAATCCAGTTTGCACACTTCACCTGTGCAATGACTTGCCGGACGTTAACATGGGGTATATGTATCGTGCACGATTAAATCGTACGAAATGGATATGTCATGCCGACAAAGATTGTCTACAGCGCGTCCGCCACCGCCACCGGTGGCCGGGATGGTCACTCCAAAACCCATGACGGGGCAGTGGATGTCAATCTGGCCGTCCCGACCGAAATGGGCGGTCCCGGCGGCGGCGTAAACCCGGAACAGCTGTTTGCCACCGGCTACGCGGCATGTTTCCTTGGTGCGTTGAAATTCTATGCCGGCCAGAAAAATGTGAAGGTGCCCGACGATGCCAATGTAACCGTCACGGTCGGCATCGGTCCGCGCGAAGACATGGGCTTTGGCCTCGACGTCAAGATCAAGGTCGACCTGCCGGGGATCGAAAAATCCGTCGCGGAAGACCTGATTGCGGGCGGCCACAAGGTCTGCCCCTATTCGCACGCCACCTCTGGTACGCTCACCATCACCCCAGAGCTCGCCTGATCAACTCATATGCCATCGGCATAAATGCAAGTTGAAGCCCGGATTGCTCGCAGTCCGGGCCTTTTTGGTGCGACGGCGTCACAGGCGGGGCAATCACTTGTCCGTGAGAATGACAAGGATCAAGACATCTGTCGCGAAACCGTGAGTACCGTGTCTCCACCACAATGGCACACCGCTATGATGGAAATGGAGATGATGATGGATAACAATGCGATTGCGCGTATCACTGGTTTTACCGTCTTGACCTTTGCCATGACCGGGTCGGCGCTGGCCCAGGTGGGTGAAATTCCCGGCAAAAACATGCCCTATTACCATGGACCCGGAATGATGTGGGGCGGCGATCAGTGGGGAGGTTTCGGCATGGTACTTGGTCCGATTTTCATGATTTTGGTGCTTGTCGGAATCGTCATTGGCGTGATCTATCTCATGCGTCACTTCGGTGGGTTTGGCTCTTTGCCCGGCTCCGCTCAGGCCGAAGGTCGAGCTCTGGCGCTGCTCAAGGAGCGCTACGCTAAGGGCGAGATTGACTCTGCGGAATTTGATGAGCGCAAGTCCAGGCTTGTCGACTGAGCCCGATTGAACGCGGTGCGGGCGGGCTGCTCGATGATGACAGAAGGTGGGCATGACCGTCCGTCGCTGACAATTGCTCGCCCCACCATTTGTTCAGGCATATGTTTGAATGCCCGGGAGAAAAACTCGTGCGCGATCATGCCTCCAGATTGATGAAAGAAGGTCCTTGCATGAAACGGCGCCATTTTATGACATCCGCTGCGGCGGCCCTTGCCGGTGTGTCCGGTGGCTTTTTGACAGGCAGACCGGCCAGGGCGGCTGGCAACGCAGGCTCATCCACCCGGCTCAAAATGCCGCCATTGCTCGACACCAGGCAAAGCGGGCGGCTTTCCCTGCAGGCGAGGGCCGGAAGTCTGAGCCTGTCAGGTGGTCCCGCAAACCCCACTGCCGGTTTTAGCCAAGACTATCTCGGTCCGACGATCATCATGCAGAACGGCCCGCTTGCAGCCGAGGTGGAAAACACCCTTGATGAAGCGATCAGCCTTCATTGGCATGGCTTGCTTGTGCCGGGCGAGCATGATGGCGGCCCCCATCTTCCCATCAAGCCGGGGCAGCGCTGGACGCCCGACATGAGCATTGCTCAGCAACCTGCGACGGCCTGGTACCATTCCCACATCCACGGTCGGACGGCGGAACAGGTCTATAGCGGTCTCGCAGGGGTTGTCCATGTCACCGACGGCCGCGACGCGGAGCGCGGCTTGCCGGTCGACTATGGCGTCGATGATCTGACCCTCGTGCTTCAGGACCGCCGGATCGATCAGTCCGGGCGCATAGTGTATGACCCGTCGATGATGGATGTGATGCACGGCTTCATGGGCAACCGGATGCTGGTCAACGGACAATCCGGTGCGGTCGCGGTAGTGCCAAAGGGAATTGTCCGCTTGCGTCTGCTCAACGGCTCCAATGCGCGCAGCTATACACTGTCTTTCGATGATGGACGGCTAATGCACCTGATCGCCACCGATGGAGGGTTTTTGCCCGCCCCTGTCACTTTGACGGTATTGAGCCTCGCCCCCGGTGAGCGGGCCGAAATCCTTGTCGATTTCTCTGGCACCGGACCCCCGGTGCTGATGAGCGGCATTGAACAGCCCTTCGGCGTGCTCGAGTTCGCCACCGACGACACGATGCCGGTGCGCATCACCAGCCTCCCGGAAATCTTCGGCCCGGAACCCGAAAATCTTGCCGGAATCGAGGTCCGCACACGTCAATTGTCGCTCGATATGGGAATGGGCGGCATGATGATGGGCGGCGGCGGATTTGCCATCAACCAGCGCCCCTTTGCCATGGACCGGATTGACCTGGAGGTTGCTCTTGGCACGGTCGAACGCTGGGTTGTCCGCAGCACGATGATTGCCCATCCCTTTCATGTGCATGGAGCCTTGTTCAGGGTCGTCAGCGAGAATGGTGCGCCGCCGCGGCCTGAAAATCTTGGCTGGAAAGACACAGTGCTGGTCACCAACGAGGCCGAAATCATTATGCGCTTCGACCAGCCGGCAAGCCGCGACAAGCCGTTCATGTTCCACTGCCACATCCTCGAGCACGAGGATGCCGGCATGATGGGTCAGTTCACGGTCTCATGAGCCCGATGTCCGGAGCGCGCAATGCCTCCGGATTACTCCTCCAGCGCCTGGGCGGCACTGGCGACAACGCGCTCGAGAAACTCGGTCTCGCGTTCGGCTATCCGGGCTTCTTCCTCGCCGATATAGTCGCGCGTGATAGGCACGCCATCGCGCTCGCGGCCGATCTGCAGTTGGAAGACGTTGCTCGAGCCTTGCAGGAAGACACATTCGGCAATCGACAGATAGAGTTCCCACATCCGGCAGAAACGCTCACCCATGATTTTGACTGCCGCCTCACGGTTGTCGAGAAACCGCTTGCGCCAATGCTGCAAGGTGTAGCCGTAGTGACAGCGCCAGATTTCGCAGTCGAGCAGCCACAGCCCCGTTGGCTCAATGGCTTCGACGGTTTCCGACAGCGACGGTGCGTAGCCGCCGGGAAAGATGTACTTGCGGATGAACGGTCCGGTCACGCCGGGCGGTGATTTGGATGAGATTGAGTGGATCAGCGCCACGCCGTCGGCGGTCAGCCTGTCGCGCACGGTGAGAAAATAGGGCGCCAGATATTGCACGCCGACATGCTCGAGCATGCCGACCGACACAACCCGGTCAAATGTGCCCTGAACTTCGCGGTAGTCGATCAGCTCGAACTTGACCCGGTCGCTGACGCCGAGAATTTCCGCCCGGCGGCGGGCAACGCTGAGTTGCCGCTCCGACAGCGTTACGCCCAGCACTTCAACGTCGGCGACATGGGCGAGATAGAGAGCCAGTCCGCCCCAGCCGCAGCCGATGTCGAGAACCTTCTGTCCGTCCTTGAGATCGAGTTTGGCTGCGATATGGCGTTTTTTCGCCGTTTGCGCCTGTTCAATTGTTTCCGTGCCCTCGGGGAAATAGGCGCAGGAATATTGCATGTCACGATCAAGGAACAGCTTGTAGAGGTCTTCGCCAATGTCGTAGTGCGCCTTGACGTTGGCGCGTGATCTGCTCAGCACATTGTTCTGGTGAAACCGGCGGATCTTGCGTGACAGCCCGCGCCAGAAGATCTGGCTGGGCGAGAGGTCGAAGTGCCGCTTGTTAGCGTAAAACACCTTGATCAGATCATGAATGCTGCCGCTGTCCATGACCAGCCCGCCGTCCATATAGGCTTCAGCCGCATTGAGCTCCGGATTGAGAAAGATTTTCCACTCGGCCGCCTTGCTGGTGAAGCGGATCGCGGCTTCGGGGCCCGGTTCCTTGCCGCCAAAATGGTGCACGACGCCTTTGGCGTCGGTCATGGTCAGTCGACCTGTTTTGATGGCTTTGTCGAGCAGTCCGTAAAGAGAAAGCATGATGTCCCCGATGAGATATTCTGGAGCTGTTGCGTCAGCACCAATGTGTCTAATGGTCCAGTATGCAAAATCCTATAGCGCAGGCTACATTGATTTGACGATTGAGCATTGAGCAGACTCTCAAAATTGCAGCCTTGATGGCGTTTCGCTTTTCAGCGCGAAGCCATCAGCAAGAATCCTGTTGCTCACATCACGAGATGTATATCCGCCATTGTTAATCCCGTCGCCCGGGTAGTTTGATCGGTGTCTATTTCTGTCATGGCTGCACAGATGAGCCAATGATCCGCCGGCATCATGAGTTTTCTGTTGCGGAGCGCGTCATTGCGGAACAATTGCAATGCACTTAGCGAAGCTCTCCTGCCGGCAAGGCTGATGAGTGCGCGTCAGTGGCAGCGCGAGCATCCCGACTCCTTCAAGCAGCAGAACTCCTGCCCTTTCGCCGTTTATATGCGGCGGGGTTAGGCCGTGACTAACATTCAATATGTGCATTACCCAGGAATTAGTTACCCGAAAAATATCAATTCAATAAAAACCAAATAGGAAATTAGAAAAATCAAGCTTAAATTTTCCATTTATGGAAAATTTAAAATATACAATAAAAAATATTAAATAAAAAATATTGAACAAATTGTTAAAATATGAGTGAATAACGTTACTGGGAAAAAATTAAGTAATTATTGGGAATTGACGAAATGTTCATAAAAGCGGATCGAAAGATTTGTGTAATTAAGTCAATAATAGTGATTTTTATGACTGTAGTTACATACGCGAGTCATGCTTCGGCAAGTGATGTCATGCGCTGGGAATTGGAAAATATGAAGTTTGATGATGGTGCGATCGCAACCGGATTCATAGATATCGATTTTTCCGACTGCGGCAAGCAAACCATCGCCACCAACACATGTAACAAGCTGGAGGTTGTTTCCTGGGCGATCACGACAAGCGGTGGATCTATGCAGGGCGTCGGGGTCACCACTTACAATCCTGACAACTCAAAGCTTCGTCGAGCTGATTTGAACCGTATCGCGATCGCCAGTACATCCTTGAGTTCGGGGCACGCGCCGGTCAGATCGCTGGTGCTGGTGCTCAATATGCAAGAGCCGATTTCCCCAGCAGGCGGTTCTGTCGCGTTGGCTGCGGATTCTCGTGAATGCTTCGATTGCAGTCCTGCACGGTTAATGGTGTCGGGAAATTTTCGGTCCGAAATCAATCGCGGTTTGATCTTTGCTGTTCTTGGAAACAAATTCTACGGATCATTGTCCAAGCTCCTGACAGACCGTGGTGATGATGACCTATTCTTCAGGTATCGCCTGCCATCTGCGCATCCGCTGGATTTTGATCGGTTCAAGAATGCACTGACCGTTGCCAATCCCGACATTGGATTGATGGCGACACTCCAGGAATATTTTGTGCTTACGGATAATCCGTTCCCCATGGATGCTGAGAATGTCAGTGTTCTGGAGGAGTACGAATATGCAGTGAAATCCTCACAATGCGCCATCGAATTCACCCGAAATGGATGCCGCCGTCGCGAACAGGCTCTGGACTATCTGGAGTCCGCCAAGCTTGATCCGAGCGTATTCCGCCGGGGTGGGCGCCAATGGCGACGTGTGGATGCTGAGCCTTATGACTGGGCGCAGGACAGTGCCTCCTGGCAGGATATGGCTTTGAGTGCAGGGTCGCTGTCACTGTCGGTGGAGTTCCTGCATGTCTCCGCCGAACGGGAATGGCTTTCCAACCGCTTCATAGAAAGCGGGGATTGGTATGTCGCTGGTGAATGCGCTGGTTTCATATCCGACGGTATTCGCGGCAACAACAATCCCCGCTCTCAAACCGAGACATTGCCCCAAATTCCTGTCGGCATCGTCCTGACCCGCAAGCTGTCGGTTACCAAAGAAGGGCAAGTCGTATTTGAGCAGCCGGGAATTCATCTGTCGGGCGTCGTTTTCAAAGACATGCCGAAAAGCCCAAGTCTCTCCGACCCTAGTCGCACCGGGTGCGCGCAGTAATAACCACCTTTGAAAAAATCCGTCATGCAAAACGTAACAAGGGAGAAAAGCAATGGCTGAAGATGCTAGCGTAGTTTTAATGGAAAATATGTATGGAAGGTTGTATAATCTTCTGACAACGGAACCTACCGAAAAGGATAAATATCCGGATTCTGAAAACGCTGCCGGACGGTTCAGTAACTCGAATGCCGCAATCCATCTATCAGTGCCGGGTATTGCGCTATTTTCTGAAGACTACAGCAACATGTGGACCCTTGGGAATCCAGGCGGGCTTAAGAGCCGCACCGCATTGTTCTCTCTTCTCGTCGACGCCATGCCAACCTTGAATACCGCGCGATACATGCAGAGCGGCAAACGCGTCAGTCAGGCGTGGAAAGCCATTCTTGAAGCCGCCAATGCCACGAGCGACGTTGGGGTGGATGCCGATACCAAATCGAGTTTCGACGATATCGAGCAGTTCCTGTATGAAATGCGGACGCCGCCTGAGCCACCGGCATTTATGCGCAAGGATCCCAAATATGTTCCGCCAAAACCGAGCCGACACAAGACGGCTGTCTATGAAAATTTTGAAAAACTTAAAGATGAAATAGGGGACGCCCAGGACGATCTCAGAAAGGTTATATATTCCGCTGGCCAGAAAGCCTTTTGGGATCGGGATCTTTCTGAGGAAGAGGTGGCAGCCTTAAGCGAAGATCGCAAAAAACATCTGCGCGATCGAGCGTTACGGGAGTCAGAAGACTACTACTCAGCGAATTCGTCCGAACCTACACGCCGCTACAAACGGCTTGTGGCACAGTTCGATGGCGATCCCAACAACAAATATGTTGAAATGGCGCTGGAGTTCACCAAGACCCACGGCAACCAGCTTTCCATGGCGCTTATCAAAAACGCCAAGGAACTTGCGGAGCAGGGAGACTGGTCGGGTCAAGTGCTGCAGGTGCCTATCAAGCTGTCACTTCCAAGCTCGACGAAATGGGCGGAAAAAGACAATCATGATGGCTGGAGCACAATCACCGCCAACACGAGCAAGTCTGATGTTGTCACTGATAAGCACCATTCCGAAACCCACGGCAGCGCGGGTTGGGGGGCATGCTTATGGGGCGGCGGCGGCGGTGCCGACAAGACCCATGATGACAGCCATCTGGATACTCATTTCCAAAGCATGTCGGTCAGCATGGAAGTGACGTTTGTCAATATTATTCGCCCCTGGATGGACCTGACACTGTTTTCCGATCACGTGAAATGGAATGCGGGCACCGACCAGGAGGCCGGTTCGATTTCCTCCGGCAAGCTTGAAACGCAGACGCCGGAGCATTTCCTACCGCTTATCCCCATGCAGATGGTTGTGGCCAGAAATGTCCGGCTGACGGCGGATTGGAATGATGAGCACAAGCAATTTGTAAAGGATTCGCTGACGACTCATGGAAGCGCCGGTTGGGGGCCGTTCTCTGTCAGCGTCTCTCATACCGAAACTCACGAACATTTTGAGGATCACAAGAAAGGTGCTGGATCTACATTCCTATGTCCAGGATTGCAGCTCCTCGGATTCGTTTCTCAGGTGCCTCCCCATGCCGCCACGGATGACGGCAACGGAAAAGGCGACAAGCTCACACTGCCATTTGCCGATGAGAAGGCGATCAACGGAACGCTCGATCAGTTGCGTCTTCCGCCAGAGAAACGGGATCCGAAATGGCAGGATTGAATTAGCGGAACTCAAAGCCGCCGGGCGCCATTGTGCTCGGCGGCAACCGTTAGCCTGGGTCAAGTGCCTTCCGGCGATTTTGATGAATCTGAATGAACCGACACTGAATTAGAAGGACCTTGCTGTGCCTAAATTCAAGGATGCGAAGGGCGTGACCCTGTCGATGGATGAATACAAGGGAGCTTCATATCGTGCAATTGTCTGCAATATTGCATTGAGAAGCGAGAAATTTATCTGGCACGCGAACTCAGCCGGAACAACGAAGGCGGAATTCGAATGCTGCCAATGCCACGACATGGTTCCGTATAAGGCAGTGGCTGGCGATCATGTGATTGCGCAGGCCATGGGCGGCGGGGACGATTTGTGGAATCTTCAGATTCTTTGCACGAGTTGCAATGCCGCCGACATGCATCATCGCGGCGCCAACATCACTGATCGGACACGCGGGGCGCTCCAAGGATATGCCGACAACCGGATACCCAAACCCAAGTGATCTATTGTTTGAACGAATTTGGAAGCCATCACTTTAACAGAAGAAAAGGCACCATCCAGCGTGCCCTCTTAACGTTCCTATCCAACGGGATTTTCGAACTGGGTGCGCCCGTCGCCGCTCATGCGGACTTCGCCGCGTGCCAGCATTGCCAGGGCCGCAGGGTATATCCGGTGCTCGGCTTCCAGCACGCGGGTGGCAAGTGTGTCGGACGTATCGCCACGTTCAATGCGCACGGCTTCCTGTTCGATAATCGGTCCTTCGTCCATGCCTTCGGTGACGAAGTGGACCGTGCAGCCATGCACCCGGCAGCCCGCAGCAAGTGCGCGCTCATGCGTCGCAAGGCCAGGAAACGCAGGAAGCAGCGAGGGGTGAATGTTGATCATCCGGCCGGAATAGCGGCGAACAAACTCACCCGACAACAGTCGCATATAGCCTGCCAGCGCAATGATCTTTGCGCCGGAGGCATCAAGGGCCGCCATGACTGCGGCCTCGTGCTCGGCTTTGCTGGCATAATCGCCGCGCGGGATCGCCAGCGCCTCGATACCAAACTCGCGCGCATGCTCGAGACCCTTGGCGTCCGGCTTGTCGGAAACCACTGAAACGATTTTCGCCGGAAAGTCGCTGCGCAGCGAGGCGGCAATCAGCGCGCCCATGTTTGATCCCCGTCCGGAGATCAGCACTGCGACAGGAACTTTCGGCTTGTCGTTCACAGCGCCAATGTCCCCTTATAGGCAACTCCCGGCGCATCGTCAGCCCGTGCTGTCAATCTGCCGAGACGGCTCACGCGCTCACCTTGAGCTTCCAACGAGGCTGTAACACGGTCGGCTTCCGTGGCTTTGACAACAACGATCATGCCGACGCCGCAATTGAAAGTGCGCAGCATTTCCTCCGGCGCAACGCCGCCTATTTTGGAGATCCATGAAAACACCGGGGGTGCAGATATGGCATTGAGGTCAATCTCGGCGGCAAGCCCTTCGGGCAGAACGCGGGGCAGGTTTTCCGGGAACCCGCCACCTGTGATGTGAGCCAGCGCCTGAATTGAGCCGGTTTCCCGAATCGCAGCAAGCAGGGATTTGACATAGATCCGGGTTGGTTCCAGCAGCGCAGCACCTAGGCTCTTTGACGGATCGAACGGCGCCGGCGCGTCATATCCAAGCCCACTCATCTCGACAATCCGGCGCACCAGTGAGTAGCCGTTGGAGTGAACCCCGGAGGAGGCGAGACCCAAAATCACATCCCCTTCCGACAGTGTACCCGATGGCAGCAACTGGCCGCGTTCGGCAGCGCCGACCGCAAAACCGGCCAGATCGTAATCACCATCGCGGTACATGCCCGGCATTTCAGCGGTTTCTCCGCCGATCAGCGCGCATCCGGCCTGCAGGCAGCCTTGCGCAATGCCAGCCACAATCGCGGCACCCTGTTCGGGATCGAGCTTGCCGGTTGCAAAGTAATCCAGAAAGAACAGTGGCTCCGCACCCTGGACAACCAGATCATTGACGCACATGGCAACCAGATCGATGCCGACAGTGTCATGAAGCCCGGCTTCGATTGCCACTTTCAGCTTGGTGCCGACGCCGTCATTGGCAGCCACCAGTACCGGATCGGTAAACCCTGCCGCCTTCAGGTCGAACAGGCCGCCGAAGCCGCCTATTTCGCCATCCGCACCGGGTCGCCGTGTCGAGCGCACCAACGGCTTGATACGGTTGACCATCTCATTGCCCGCATCAATGTCGACGCCCGCTTGGGCATAGGTCAGGCCATTTTTCGGATCCGCCATGTTGGCTTCCCCTCCTTGGGTTTCAAAGGAGTTTCGTATGCTCGGGGGATGGCATTTTGTGGGCAATTCTGCAAGCCGGAGCTTGGGGTGAGGCGTCACAAACGTCGGGAAAACCGCACCTGAACGTGCTATTCCTGCATCAAATCATTGGAAATGTGCTGCGCCATCGCCATATCGAAACCACTCAGGATCGTTTGCTGCTTATGACGCTGCCCAATTTCATCACCATTGCCCGGTTCCTTATGGTTCCGCTCGTCGTTCTTGCGATGATCCATGGCGAGATGCTGGCGGCTTTTGTGCTGTTCCTGCTGGCGGGTGTATCTGATGGACTGGACGGCTTTATTGCCCGCCATTTCGATCAAAAATCCGAGCTTGGGGCCTGGCTTGATCCCATCGCCGATAAATTCCTGCTGGTCAGTGTTTTTGTCATGCTCGGATGGCTTGACGTGTTGCCGAATTGGCTGGTCATTCTGGCCGTGTCCCGCGATGGGCTGATCATCGGCGCTGTGGTGTTGTCCAGCCTGATGGGGCATCCGGTTGAAATGCGGCCCTTGCTGGTGTCCAAGGCCAATACCATGTTCCAGATCATTCTGCTGGTCCTGGTGCTGGCGGATCTGGCCGGGCTTGCGCGGCTTGACGGCCTTATCGGATGGATGATCTATGCCGTCGCGGGCTTGACCATTGCTTCGGCGACCGCCTATCTCGTCACCTGGCTCAGGCACATGGCTGGCGTGGAAGAAGCCGATTGATATATGGCAGACAGTGGCTGGCTGAAGCGGGCCCGCAAGCGAGGTGATCATGACCACTCACGTAGACCGGGCTGCGCTTCGGCGGCAAATTTTCTTCTGGCTGTTGGCGCTGGGAGTGTTCACTGTCTTTTTGATGGTGTTCAGCTCCATCCTGCTGCCCTTTATAGCCGGCATGGCGCTGGCCTATTTCCTTGATCCGGTGGCGGACTGGTTTGAGCGTCGCGGATTTTCACGGTTGATGGCCACTCTCGCCATTCTGATCGCCTTTATCACGCTGTTTGCGCTCTCGCTGGTTGTTCTGATCCCCATTCTGGTGACGCAGGCAGCTGATCTGGGAGGCCGGATCCCCGGCTATATCACCCAGCTGCAATCGCTTCTGATGTCGGAATCCAATTTGTTGCCGAGTTGGATCAGCGACCAGCTTGGCCAGATCAAGGAGAGCTTTGCTGCGCTCTTGAAGGAGGGGGCTGGGCTGGTCGGCACCATCTTCAAGCAGATCTGGAATTCAGGCATGGCGCTCCTTGATATCGCCGCCCTGTTCGTCGTAACCCCCGTGGTTGCCTTCTATCTGCTTCTCGACTGGGACAATATGGTCGAAAAGGTCGACAAGTGGGTGCCGCGCGATCATGTCGAAACCGTTCGCCATCTTGCCAAGCAGATCGACGCGACCATTGCCGGTTTCGTGCGCGGGCAGGGCAGTGTCTGCATCATCCTCGGTGTGATCTACGCGGTTGGATTGTCGATTATCGGATTGAATTTCGGTCTGTTGATTGGACTTTTCGCCGGTCTGATCAGCTTTATCCCCTATGTCGGCTCAATGGTGGGGCTGGTGCTGGCGTTGATTGTTGCCATTGTCCAGTTCTGGCCGGATTTCGTGATGATCGGCGCGGTTGTCGCCGTCTTCGCGGTCGGACAGTTTTTCGAAGGCAACATCCTGCAACCTCGGCTGGTCGGTAAATCTGTCGGTCTGCATCCGGTCTGGCTGATGTTCGCCCTGTTCGCATTCGGCGCTTTGTTCGGTTTTGTCGGCATGCTGATTGCGGTGCCCGCGGCCGCCTCGGTTGGCGTGCTGGTGCGCTTTGCCATTTCGCGCTACCTCGACAGCGATCTGTATCACGGCACCCAGCGTCCGGTTCCAGAGCTCGCGGGTTCTGCCGACGACACCGCGAGTGATTGATGGTCAAGCCGCCCGACACACGACAACTGCCGCTTGAATTTGATCATGATTCCGCATCAGGCCGGGATGATCTGATCGTATCCGACCGTTTGAGCGCAGCCGTGGCGATTGTCGACCGCTGGCCTGACTGGCCTTCGCCGGTGGTCATTCTGGCAGGCCCCACAGGCTCGGGAAAATCACATCTTGCCGCAATCTGGGCCAGCCGCGTTGGTGCCAAGAGAGTGGCTATAAACAAGCCAGATCCAATGGTGCTTGAGACCGCCGCTCAAGGCCCGGTGCTCATTGAGGATATCGATCACACCGGGTTTGATGAAACCGCATTGTTTCACCTAATTAATGCCGTGCGCGAGAATGGCAGCGCTGCTTTGATCACCAGCCGGCTCTGGCCCGCGGGCTGGTGTGTGACTTTACCGGATCTTGCTTCCCGGTTAAAGGCCGCGACGGTGGTCGAAATTGCCGAGCCGGATGAAGACCTCCTGGCGCAGGTCATGGTCAAATTGTTCGCCGACCGTCAGGTCGTTGTCGATGACAAAATCATTGTCTGGCTGGTTGCCCGCATGGAGCGCTCGCTCGCCGCTGCCCGCCTAGTGGTTACCAGACTAGACCAGCTGGCACTGGCACGGGGCTCGAAGATTACCCGTGCCCTGGCAGCCGAAGTTTTGGCTGAATTGGACACAGAAAACGACGACACGGAAGTGTCATAGTTCCTTCGTTCTTATGCTATAAACGGTGAAATTCAGAACCGGGGCGTTGGAGTGCATGATGGACGATTATGAAGGTGCGAGCGGAAGTGAAATGAAGATCGATCCGATCACAGCAGATATCTCGCAGGAAGAACTGCTGACCAGTCCGAAACGCTTCATCAATCGGGAATTTTCCTGGCTGCAGTTCAATCGCCGTGTGCTTGAGGAAACCCTGAATGCAGGCCATCCTCTGCTTGAGCGTGTGAGGTTCCTGTCTATATCGGCGGCCAACCTGGACGAGTTTTTCATGGTCCGCGTTGCTGGTCTTGAAGGCCAGGTGCGCGAAGGCATCACCAATCGTTCGCCCGACGGCCTCTCGCCCAATGAGCAGCTCGACCAGATCCTCGAGGAAATCGACGGGTTGCAACTCGAGCAGCAGGCGTCGCTTGCGATTTTGCAGCAGAATTTGGCAGCCGAGAATATCTATATCGTCCGTCCATCAGTTTTGGTCGATGGCGATATGGCTTGGCTCGAGAACGAGTTCCTGCAGTCAATCTTTCCGGTGCTGACACCGCTTGCGATCGATCCGGCCCATCCATTCCCGTTCATTCCCAATCTGGGCTTTACCATCTGCCTGCAACTGGCCTCCAAGGCAGCCAACGAGCCAATGACCGCGCTGATCCGTCTGCCCGTGGCGCTCGACCGCTTCCTGCGTTTGCCTGATCTCGATGGCGCAATACGGTACATCACGCTTGAGGATGTCGTCAGCCTGTTTATCGGATCGCTCTACCCGGGGTTCGAGGTTCGCGGGTCCGGCACTTTCCGGATCATTCGCGATTCCGATATCGAGGTTGAGGAAGAAGCCGAAGATCTGGTGCGGCTGTTTGAAAGCGCGCTCAAGCGCCGCCGCCGCGGGTCGGTCATCCGCATCGAGTTCGATTCGGAATTGCCGCAAAGCCTGCGCGAGTTCGTGGTGCATGAAACCAACGTTCCCGAAAACCGCGTTGCTGTTTTGCCGGGGCTTCTGGCGTTGAACACGTTGTCCGAAATCACCAAAGCGCCGCGCGACGATCTTAAGTTCGAGCCCTACAACGCCCGATTTCCCGAACGCATCCGCGAACACGCTGGTGACACTTTCGCGGCGATTCGTGAAAAGGATCTGGTCGTTCATCACCCGTATGAGTCGTTTGATGCGGTAGTACAGTTTCTGTTCCAGGCGGCGCGCGATCCTGATGTGCTGGCGATCAAGCAGACGCTTTATCGCACCTCCAACAACAGCCCTATCGTGCGTGCGCTGATCGACGCGGCCGAAGCCGGTAAATCGGTCACCGCGCTGGTGGAGCTTAAGGCCCGCTTTGATGAGGAAGCCAACATCCGCTGGGCGCGCGACCTTGAGCGCGCTGGCGTTCAGGTGGTCTTCGGTTTTCTCGAGCTCAAAACCCATGCCAAAATGTCGCTGATCGTGCGGCGCGAGGAAGGCAAGCTGGTATCCTACTGCCATCTTGGCACCGGCAACTATCACCCGATTACCGCCAAGATTTACACTGATCTTTCCTACTTCACCTGTGATCCGGTTATTGCCCGCGATACGGCTCATGTTTTCAATTTCATCACTGGTTATGGCGAGCCTGAAGATTTGAACAAGCTGGCAGTCTCACCGCTCAATTTGCGGACCCGCATTGTCGACAACATCGAAGCCGAGATTTGTCACGCCGAGGCCGGGCGGCCCGCAGCGATCTGGATGAAGATGAATTCGCTGGTGGATCCTGAAATCATTGATGCGCTGTACCGCGCCAGCCAGGCCGGCGTCGAGATCGACCTGGTTGTGCGCGGCATCTGCTGCCTCAGGCCTCAGGTTCCGGGGCTTTCGGAACATATCCACGTCAAGTCGATCGTCGGCCGGTTCCTCGAACACAGCCGGATCTATTGTTTCGGCAACGGGCAGGGGCTGCCATCCGCGGCAGCGCTGGTCTATATCGGTTCGGCCGATCTGATGCCGCGCAATCTCGACCGCCGTGTCGAAACGCTGGTGCCGTTGGCAAACAAGACTGTGCATGAACAGGTTCTGTCGCAGATCATGTTGGGCAACATGATTGATAATCAGCAGAGTTACGAGATATTGCCTGATGGAACATCGCGTCGGATAGAACCCGGTGTCGATGAGGAACCATTCAATGCGCAGGTGTATTTCATGACCAATCCCAGCCTTTCCGGCAGAGGCGAAGCGCTGAAATCGAACGCTCCGAAACTGATAGCGGATCGTTTGGCCCGCTCCACGCGCAGCAAACGCTGATTTGTGCGCCAAAGGCGGTGGTCGTATTCGGGCTCGGATCTCATCATGTTTGTGCAAATGTGTGTGCGGTTTGGTGAGCTGATGAGCGCACGGCGTGGTGCGGCGGCTGTGGTGTTGCCGCCTTGGTCCGGCTTGTTCGGGTTTCAGTCCCACCTAATAAGATATATAAGGGCCTCGAATCTTTTGTCCCTGAACCCCTGTCGCTCCGGCGAAACGGGTTATCCAAACCGCGAAGCGCTTTAGATATGGTGGAATCGGAAGCGCAGGGCCGTCTACCGGGCATACATCCGGTTTCTGTTGTCGATATCGGCTCCAACTCGGTGCGTCTGGTGATCTATGAAGGTCTCAGCCGTGCGCCTTCGGTCCTTTTCAACGAGAAGGTTTTGTGTGGTCTGGGCAAGGGGCTTGTCGCGACCGGCCGAATGGATGATGCCGGAATCATCCGGGCATTGGCTGCGCTGAAGCGATTCCGGGCTTTATCCGAGCAAGCCCGTGTCTCCGACATGCATGTTCTGGCGACCGCTGCAGCCCGTGAAGCGGAAAACGGCGCGTCTTTCATAAGTGCTGCCGAAGCCATTCTGGGATGTCGAATTCGGCTTTTGACTGGCGAAGAGGAAGCCCGGTACTCTGCGTTTGGCGTGATCTCGGGGTACTACCAGCCCGATGGTATTGCAGGCGATCTGGGTGGCGGATCGCTTGAACTTGTGGATGTCAAAGGCACCACACACTCAGGTGGACAAACTTTGCCGCTCGGCGGCCTGAGACTGGCCGAAATGTCCGGCAATTCGATTTCCAAGGCCCGCTCCATCGCTCGTCAGGCGCTGAAGAAATCCACGGTGCTTCCGAACGGCACCGGCCGCACATTTTACGCGGTTGGCGGGACCTGGCGAAACATCGCCAAGCTGCACATGGATATTGTCGGTTACCCGCTGCACATGATGCAGGCCTATGAAATAGATGCCAAACCGGCCATCGAGTTTCTCAGTGAAGTCGCCGCAATGAAGCAATCAAAGATCAATGCGATCAAGGCGATCTCGAGAAACCGCCGCGGCCTGTTGCCTTACGGTGCGGTGGCGCTCCAGGAAACGCTGCTCGCCATGAAGGCGAAGCGGGTCAGCTTCTCTGCGCTGGGCGTGCGCGAGGGGTATCTGTACTCTTTGCTTGGCGCGGCCGAGGCGGCGCGCGATCCGCTGCTGACAGCGGCCGGAGAACTTGCAATCCTGCGCGCCCGGTCGCCTGAACATGCCCGTGAACTGGCCGCCTGGACCGGACGAATGTTCCCGGTGTTCGGGATTACAGAATCCGAAGAAGACAGCCGCTATCGTCAGGCTGCCTGTTTGCTGGCCGATATTTCCTGGCGCGCCCATCCCGACTACCGCGGGCTGCAGGCGCTCAACATCATTGCCCACGGAACCTTCACCGGAATCAGCCATGGCGGCCGCGTCTATATCGCGCTGGCCAATTATTTCCGGTTCGAAGGCCTCAATGATGATGGCATCTCGTCCGGCCTGGCGGTGATCGCCGGGTCGAAATATCTCGATTATGCCAAATTGCTCGGCGGTATGTTGCGGGTTGTTTATCTGTTCTCTGCATCCATGCCCGGCATTGTGCCGCAATTGGAATTTGTGCCTGCCACTGCCTCGGATGGTGAAGTCGACATTGTTCTCAAGGTGCCGCATTCCTGCGAAGCCTTTGTCGGCGAACGGCTTGAAGGGCGCCTTCAACAGCTTGCCAAACTAACCGGCAAGCGCCTCGGGTTCAGGATCGGCTGATCCCGCGGTGACCTGCATGATCTCCCGGACTTCAATGCGCCAAGCATGATGATTGGACAAAGAAAAAGGCCGGGCGAAATTCGCACCGACCTTCCTGACTTGCCTCTACACACCTGCCAGTACATCCGTGGTCAGGCTGGAGACAAATTTCTTTGTTGACCTCAATATGGTGTGTTCTTGCCCCATTGCAAGAGCCATCGTGCAATATTTGTCCGACGGCGGCGGATGCAATGATCGTAAGGCGCCCAGCCTTGGCACTAATGCATGTCGCGTTCAAATGAATTCATTTGAAGGATAACGTACATGCATCACTTTAAAGCTTTACAGCGTCCTTTGCGCATCCAAATGGATGCGCAAAGGACGCTGTAGGCTTCTGCCGTGCGGGTTGGCTGACGGATGTCGGCGACCAAGTGATCCGAAAACGGACGACAAGATCTGACGGTATCACACGTCCGAGGCCGCTATGGCGTCATGCACAATAGAGACGCCATAGCTCGGCAGGGAAGTGCTTCTCACCACCATGGCGATTGCGCTCCAAAAACCACAATGGGCGAACTCTTTTTGGGGCGCATCAGACAGAAAAAGGAGGAGCCGGTCCCCATTTTAAGATCAGATTGAGCTGCCTGATCGGAAGAGCCCTTGGAACCAACAATTCAACTGCTCGGTCGGGGCTTGGCAGGGGAGAGCGTTAAGGGTTTGTTAACCATAAATCTTAATAAAGTGTCACCAAGGAGATTGAACCATGGTGACTCGCTGGGCAGCACTTTTCGTCGTTCTGATAGCTTCGGGGTGTTCAAGCACTTCCGGCGGAGGGCTTTCCTCGTTCGGCTATTCTGGGAAGCAAGAAATCCTGGTCGCCTATCCCTACCGAAGGGGCTGGTGCTTTATCCGCTATCAGGAGGGGCTCCCCTTTGATGAAGTTTGTGAAACCGGGAACGATCTGAGGTACAGCACAAACGTGCGGAACTCGCGCCGGAAACGGCCGGACGAAATTTCGAGCCATGTACTCGGGCTTTTTGAGTACATGGCCAAGAACCGGGAATTCAATTGAAGATCACTGGAGATCCATTGATCATATAATTGCCTGCTTCCAACTCGTACTCCCTGTAGGTCTTGTCATTTTTCAGGATGACAATGGTGTTGCCGTTGACCCCATATGAGAATGTCTGCCTGTCGCACTGGGCGCTTTGGCCAAACATGCTCGTGTCCGGGATCAAATCCAGAGATTTGCAATGAGACAGAACTTCAGCATGCGTGATGTCGTTGGAACTGCTGTGAATATTCACAATCAGATCAGCATTTTTGAACAACCCGCCAGGCAGTGGGCTCGTATCGTCGGCAGAAGCAAATTCAAATACATCTTCCGGCGAGAGGAGGGCATTGTCCTGCAATGTTGGCGCGTGCGCGGTGAGTTGAACTTCATTGGTCTGGATCGCTGCTGAGGACGCAAAAAACAGCGTCAACTCGGTGTAGTCGGCTGCCGATGCGGGGGCTCCTGTCATCAGAAGGCCCAAAATACCACTGGCAATTGCATTGAGGCGTACCATCATATTCCCCTTTTCAGTTGGTAAAGGCGGTCGCCGAGCGACCGCCTCAATTGTCACCGGCAGGCGGTTGGTACCAATGTTGTGTGCTCATTTTCCACAACACGGCGTGTTTGGATGTAAACATCTGGATTGTACTTGTCGCGAACAACTCCACCATTTCTGCCGAAGTTTCCAGTCCAGCTACGTGAGGAGTCGCGGACTTTTATACCGCGTGTATTGTACTCTACCAAAGCAGGTATTTTTTTCACGCGGTAACATTTGTCTCGATTGATGTGTTCCCGAGTGGTGTAGGTTTCAGCACTTGCGGTATCAATTGATGAAAGCACTGGTACTGCCACTGCCACAGAAAAAGTCATCGCGGAAAGCAATGACATGCATGTAAGTTTGATTATCATTGTTTGCTCCTTGTACTCCCCCCAAACATGGGGCTAGTGTTGTTAACACATTGTTAACCATTACTCAAGGAAAGCGATGCATAATTTCAACCTAAGATATTGAAAATTTATGTAAAATTGTAATTATCCTCGTGGGAGAGCGAGGGGTTTGCACTATGCGTGCCAAGCGTAGATATCTCGGTACAACCTGAAATGGATGCGTCGTGACGCCTGACTTGAGCTGGACAGCCAACGGTATCGAGGTCGGCTTGCCGTCCGCGCAGATCAGTCATCGACCCGTCTCGTCTGCGAGGGGAGACGCTTCATGGCGAAAGCAATGACAACGGCGGGCTTGGTCTAGCACCTGGATTTTGGGGTGCTCGATGCAGCCTAGGCTGTTTGGTTTGGCTCCCTGTTGCAGCGCCATGATGCTTTTCTGCTAGGGTTTCTCGGGCTTGAAGTGACGTTTTCGAGGGCGATGGTCACGGCTTTTGGCGCGGGCCATGCGTTCAACCGGAAGCGCAGGGCCACTTTGACCTGGATTGCACCTCGCCATTGGATGACTTGAGGCGCGCCAGCGTGTACATGCGCTAGTTAAGTCAATGGAACCTGTCGGAGTAAACTGTGATGAGTGCAAAAAGCAGGCTGAAGAGCTTCAGCAAACTTGTCGCCCATGCGCGGAACATCCTTGAGCTCGATATCGGCTTTCGGCTGTGGGACGGCTCGACAGTGCCCGAGGATCTCGATCCCAAGGCCTTTACGATCCGTTTGGCTGATGAAGGATTGGTCGCGGCGCTGCTGCGCTCACCCAACCCTGAAACCCTGCTCAATCTCTGGGTTTCCAAACGTATCGATTTCGAAAATGGCGACATGTTTGATCTGGTGGCGCGGCGGCCCAAAGTGCGCACCCGTGAAATTCGCAGTAAGCTCAGCAAAATTCAGGTGTTCAATAGCTTGCGCAAATTCATGTTTGTCAGCAAGGGCGGGCCATGGCCGCTGAGTGACCAGCCCGACGAGAAACCCTCCGACGGCAATGCCGAGGAAAACCAGAAAAACATCGCTTATCACTACGATGTCTCCAACGCGTTCTACGAGCTCTTTCTCGATGATCAGATGGTCTACACCTGCGGCTACTGCACCGATTGGGATAACGACATCCATCAGTTGCAGCGCGACAAGCTGGAGATGATCTGCCGGAAATTGCGACTGAAGCCTGGCGAGACAATGCTCGATATCGGCTTTGGTTGGGGATCGTTGGCGCTCTATGCGGCGGCCAATTACGGTGTTCATGTCACCGGCGTCACCCTGTCCGAGCGCCAGCTTGAATTCGCCAAGGCCAAGGCAGAGAAGCTTGGTTTGTCAGACAAGGTGAACTTCGTGCTGCTCGATTATGCCAAGGTGGAGGGCGAATTCGACAAGATCTCCTCGATCGGCATGCACGAAGCCATCGGCATCGACAATTATCCGACCTATTACTCGACCATCCACCGGGTGCTCAAGCCGGGCGGCATCTACCTGCATCACGCCATCACCCGGCCTGCCAAGAAGGACGCCAAGACCTTCCGCAAGAAGAACAAGGAATTCGCGCTGCTGACCAAATACATTTTCCCCGGTGGCGAACTCGATCACATCGGCAACACAGTGATGAATTTGGAGCAGCACGGCTTCGAGGTGCATGATGTGGAGAACTGGCGCGAGCATTACCAGCGCACCTGCAGGCTTTGGCATGACCGGCTGCTGGCCAATTACGACGCAGCGGTGGCCGAAGTCGGCGAGGTCAAGACCCGGCTCTGGCTGGTCTATCTCGGCGGTTGCTCGATCGCGTTCGAGCGCAATACCGTCCGGCTCTACCAGACGGTGACAACCAAGGTGCAGCGCGGACCGGCTGGCCTGCCGCCAACCCGGGCTGATCTGTACAGATAAGCAGGAAACGGTCGCACTCTAGTGGTGCGATCCTGACAGATGGTTCCCATCTGTCAGGACAAATCGCCCCACCAGATCAACAGCTTGTGGGCTGACTTTTCGAAACAGATGGGTATCATCTGTTTCGGTCAGACCACTAGAGTTCGACCGTTTCGACCCTCTTGTTGGCAAACCGGAGCGCCAGTTCGCCGCGAATGAGCTTGAGTGCCCGCTCGCCGAACAGATCGCGACGCCAGCCCTTGAGTGCGGGCACGTCAGCGGCCTCGCCATCCACGGCAATGGCTTCAAGATCATCGGAATTGGCAATGATCTTGGCCGCGACGTTTTCCTTTTCCACCGTCAGCTTGAGCAACACCCGCAAAAGCTCGATAGAGGCTTGCGCACCCTCGGGCGTCTGCTTTTGGCGCGGCAGGCGCGGCATCTCGTCCTTTGGCGTTTCAAGCGCCTCATTGACGATTTCGACCAGCGTGGCGCCCTGTTGTGAGCGTTCCCAGCCGCGCGGGATCGTCCTGAGCCGTCCCAGTGCCTCGCCATCCTTGGGCTGCTGTTGCGCGATCTCGTAAATCGCATCGTCCTTGATCACCCGGCCGCGCGGTACGTTGCGGGACTTGGCTTCGCGTTCGCGCCATGCTGCCACATGCTGCAAAACGCAGAGTTCAACCGGTTTCTTGACCCGCATTTTTAGCCGTTTCCAGGCATCCTCGGGCTCTATTTCATAGGTCCCGCGAGACTCCAGAATGGCCATTTCATCCACCACCCAGTCGCGACGGCCTTCTGCGTCGAGCCGGGAAACAAGCTCGAGATAAACGTCGCGCAGGTGGGTGACGTCGGCGAGCGCATAATCAAGCTGCTTGTCAGTCAGTGGCCGGCGGCTCCAGTCGGTGAACCGCGAAGACTTGTCAATCGGCGCTCCGGTGATCCGCGAAACCAGCTGGTCATAGGAAATCGATTCGCCGAAACCGCAGACCATGGCTGCGACCTGAGTGTCGAAAATCGGATGCGGTACCAGATCGCCGAGCTTGACCACGATCTCGATGTCCTGGCGCGCGGCATGAAACACCTTGATCACCGAGGCATCTGCCATCAGCTCAAAAAATGGTTTGAGATCAATCCCTTCGGCCTGAGGATCGACAATGCCTTCATCGTCGGGGCCTGCCATCTGAATCAGGCACAGTTCGGGCCAGTAGGTCGTCTCACGCAGGAACTCGGTGTCAACGGTGACAAAGTCGTGTTTGGCAAGGCGGGCGCAAAAGGCGGCGAGCGCCTCGGTTGTTGTTATCATGTCCATGTTTGGCCTTTAGCGGGAATTTTCCTGTTTGTCTTCTCCCCCGGACGTCTCTTTATTGTCCGGCTGGGTGTCGCGGTTTACCGATTGCGCCGCCATGCGGGCAAAAACCGGCGATGTGCGCAACAATCCGGCGAAGCGTCCGCGGTCGGGTTCATCGGGTGAACCGCGAACAATCCGCACCAGAGTGTAGATCACGAACGCGCCGTGCATGGCGCAGATGAAGGCGAAAAACGCCACAGCACCGAGCCAATCGACCAGCACGGCTGACAACAATGGACCGATCGATGCGCCAATTGCCCAGAAAAACATCAAGCCAGAGGCAATCTGCACATACTCGCCGGCATTCGCCTTGTCGTTGGCGTGCGCTGCCGACAAGGAGTAGAGCGGCATGGTGAACGCGCCCCACAGGAATATGCCGACAAGATTGAACGCGACATCACTGCCTGCAAACAAGACCATGAACAGCCCGCACAAGGTGGAACCGGTCGTCGCCATCAACAGAACCGACCGGCGGCCGATTTTGTCGGACAGATAGCCGAGCGGATATTGCAGTACGATTCCGCCGATAATCCCGGCACTCATGAACGAGGCAATGTCGGCGACCTGCAAGCCTAGGCTCTCAGCATAAAGCGGTCCCACCGAGCGGAATGAGGCGGTTGTCAGCCCGACGGTGATGGCGCCGGCCGAGGCTAGCGGCGAGACCATCCACAACCGTTTGGGGCTGAAAGAAAACGGCGCGGGTGGAGCTGGGTTAGAGCGGTCGGCGAGTGACACCGGCACGATGGACAAGATGATGAGCATAGTCATCACCGCAAAGATCTCGAATCCGCCGATTCCGAATATGGGCAGCAAATACTGCGAGGCCGTCACGGCACCGAGGTCGACAAACCTGTAGATCGCCAGTGTTCTGGCCCGGTTGGTGTTAGTGATCTGTGAATTGATCCAGCTTTCCACATTGGCAAACAGCGAGGCGAAACAGATTCCCGTGACAAGCCGCATCAGGAACCAGAAGAATGGATCGATGACCATGACCATGGCGAGCGACGCGCAAGCAGCAACGGCAGCCATGGCCGCGAATGCGCGGATATGGCCCGTGGTCCTGAGCAGCCAGGGCGTCATCCAGCAACCAATGATGAAGCCGAAATAGTATCCCGCGCCAGCCAGCCCGATGACAGTGGGCGAAAACCCCTCCGCCGAGCCGCGCAAACTGATCAGTGTTCCCTGAAGTCCATTGCCCGCAAGCAACACGCCAGCAGTGGTCAGAAGCGGGATAAGCGGACGAAGCGAGTTCATGATATGCCGGATGCGAGAAATCAGAATCCAAGCGTACATGGTAATTGCCGGGTCGTCGTGTCGGAATCCCGCCAATGCACAGTCCGATTGCGGCCTTTCACCTTGACAAACCGGGTGGGTCATGCGCTTTTCCGCGCGATTTTTACCGTGCGCCGAAGTCGTGATGCGAGCCTGTTTCGCAACCCGCCGACCCGCCGATTCCACCCATTGGTCCCAGCCATCGAGGATATGCCATGCATCCCTACCGTTCCCATACTTGCGCCGCGCTTCGAAAGAGCGACGCTGGCGCCACCGTCCGGCTTTCGGGCTGGGTGCACCGCGTGCGCGACCATGGCGGCTTGCTGTTTATCGATTTGCGCGACCATTACGGACTGACCCAGATTGTCGCCGATCCGGATTCGCCTGCCTTCAAGGCGGCTGAGACCGTGCGCGGCGAATGGGTGATCCGGGTCGACGGCGTGGTCAAGGATCGCATGGCTGACACCATCAACCCAAATCTCGGTACCGGCGAGATCGAGGTCTTTGCCCAGGAAATCGAAATCCTGTCCGCCGCCAAGGAATTGCCGCTGCCGGTCTTCGGCGAGCCGGATTATCCCGAAGACGTGCGCCTCAAATACCGCTTCCTCGATCTGCGCCGCGAGACCCTGCACAAGAACATCGTCACCCGCACCAAGGTGATCGCCGACATGCGTCGCCGGATGACCGAGATCGGCTTTGGCGAATACGCCACCCCGATTCTGACCGCATCCTCGCCTGAAGGCGCCCGTGACTTCCTGGTGCCGAGCCGTATTCATCCCGGCCAGTTCTACGCCCTGCCGCAGGCTCCGCAGCAGTACAAGCAGCTGCTGATGGTTGCCGGTTTTGACCGCTACTTCCAGATTGCGCCGTGCTTCCGCGATGAAGACCCGCGCGCTGACCGTCTGCCGGGCGAATTCTATCAGCTCGATATGGAAATGAGCTTCGTCACCCAGGAAGATGTCTGGGACACGATGGAGCCGGTAATGCGCGGCGTCTTCGAAGAGTTTGCCGAAGGCAAGCCGGTAACGCAGAAATTCCGCCGTATTCCCCATGCCGAATCGATCCGCAAATACGGCTCCGACAAGCCAGATCTGAGAAACCCGATCGAGATGCAGTCGGTGACCGATCATTTCGCCGGGTCCGGCTTCAAGGTGTTTGCCGGCATGATCGCCAACAACCCCAAGGTCGAGGTCTGGGCGATCCCAGCCAAGACTGGTGGCTCCCGTGCATTCTGCGACCGTATGAATTCCTGGGCGCAAGGCCAGGGCCAGCCGGGTCTGGGCTACATCTTCTGGCGCAAGGAAGGCGACAATATCGAAGGCGCCGGCCCTATCGCCAAGAACATCGGACCAGAGCGCACCGAGGCCATCCGCATTCAGATGGGCCTTGAAGATGGCGACGCCTGCTTCTTCGCCGCTGGTGATCCGGCCAAGTTTGCCCGCTTTGCAGGCGACGCCCGCACCCGTGCCGGTGAGGAACTCAACCTTGTCGATCAGGATCGCTTCGAGCTCTGCTGGATTGTCGACTTCCCGTTCTACGAATGGGACGAAGAAGCCAAGAAGGTGGAATTCGCTCACAATCCGTTCTCGATGCCGCAGGGCGGCATGGAAGCGTTGGAGACCCAGGATCCGCTAAGCCTCATGGCCTACCAGTACGACCTCGTCTGCAACGGCTTCGAAATTGCCTCCGGCTCAATCCGGAACCAGTCGCCTGATCTGATGGTCAAGGCCTTCGAGAAGGTGGGTCTGAGCCAGGCCGATGTTGAAGAGCGTTTCGGTGGTCTCTACCGTGCATTCCAGTACGGCGCACCGCCACATGGCGGCATGGCTGCGGGCGTTGACCGCGTGATCATGCTGA
>Ga0163215_100555_pt1 | contig 56634 bp, 52 predicted proteins | sample SynspAceP_FD_185934 | JGI IMG/M metagenome (GOLD analysis project Ga0163215, IMG submission 185934) | Saline lake microbial communities from Ace Lake in Antarctica - Synechococcus sp. Ace-P (Hybrid Assembly) | ecosystem: Environmental > Aquatic > Non-marine Saline and Alkaline > Saline | place... | reverse complement strand
GATGTAGCGATCCTGTCGACCGAGATGTACCTGAGCGATCACACGCCAGAGATGACGCCGACGGCGGCGTTCTCCTGCATTGCCGCGCGCACGACCCAGCGCGTGCCCATTGACGATCTGGAAGGCCGGATCACCACCAGCCTCGTGACGCCGTATCCTCCGGGTATTCCGCTGCTGATTCCGGGCGAGGTGTTCAATCGCAAGATCGTCGAATACCTCAAGTTCAACCGCGCGTTTGCGCGCGAATGTCCGGGATTCGAGACCGACATCCACGGTCTGGTGCAGGAGGAAGACGCACAGGGTCAGATCCAGTATTTTGCGGACTGCGTAGCGGTTTAGGGACCAGTGTTAATGCGGAGGTTCGAATGCGCCTTTTAAATGTGTGCTCGGGCTCCCGCTCTGGCGTTTAGAATGAGCGAGCCGTCGTCTGGCGTGCTGATGGGACAATTTGTGGCCCGTCGGACCAGGAGATCGGTCAGTAACGCACCATTACCTGGTCAAGCGGCGCGAATGGGGCCTGCTTGCCCACCTGCTACGCGGGTGGTGGCGACCGCGCGGCTGCGATCCCAAAGGCCGAGACCTTCCCGAATAGTGCTATGATGTTGCCCAGGCTATCGGCTGCCCTTGTGATATCCACACGGTCCGGAAAAGTGCCGAATGCGGTGGAAGTGCCTTTAAACCTGCTTAGAGCAAAGCAGGATCAGCGGCCAAAAGAGATCGGTAGCGAAAACTGGTGTACCCCCGCAGCCAGCCCGCTCGGTGCGGGTTTGAAGCGGGCGCGCCGCACCGCTGCTACCGCCGCCTGATCCAGTGCCGCGTGGCCGGAACTGCGCCGGACACTCACGCCGGCCAGTGCGCCGTTGGACGAGACCGCGACCGCCAGCATTACCTTGCCTTGCGCACGGCTACCAGAAGGGTAGCTCTTGCGTCGCTCCACAGCCGAGCGGATGGTATTGCCCCATTGTGCCATCAGTGCTGCGGTATTGGCCTGCTGTTTTGCAGGCGACTTTGCGGCGTTGGTTGTGCCGGCCGCCTTGCTGTTTCCTGCGCCTGCGGCGGTTTGTTTAGAGGCGGGTTTGGCTGCTGCTTTCTTTCTTGCGGCATTTTTTTGCGGCGTCGGTTTCGCCGGTTCTTCTGGGCGCAACTGCGGGCGTGCGGATTCAGTTGCCGCGTAGCGCTGCGGCGGGGGCGGCACGCTGGTGTCGATCTGCGGCAGCTGCGCATCGGGCAAAGGCACATCGCTCTGCGCGAGCGGTTGGCGTGGGGCGGCAGGTGCTGCGGTGGGGAAGATAGGCGATTGCTGGATCATCGGCGTGGGCGCTGCCATTAACTCCATCTGGGTCATCGCCTCCACAGGCCGCTCCCATGCGGCAACCATGGCAGAGAGGCTCTCGCTACTCGCCTCCAGCGTGAGTGCTGCTGTCCCCGCATTTCCAGCTGCGTCCGGCGCGCCGATGCTGTCGCCGTCAAATAACACCAGATGCGAGGCGGTCGCGACCGCGACGAAAAACCCGAATTCTGCAAATAGCTTCATGGTGCACGCACTGCTAGGGTAATATCGGCAAAGCCCATCCCCGAGAGCCGCGCGAGCGTTTTGGCCAGCGACGGGGCGGGCAGGGCGGCATCGGCGCGCAGTGTCAGGGTCTGCTCAGGATCAAGCGTGCCCAGCGACGCCCATGCAGCTTCACCGTTTTGACCGCGCAGGCTGATGTCGCCGCCTTCAGAAAGATAGAGCGTGACCTCCTCGCGCAAGGCCGCGTCATGGACTGTGGCGGGCAGGGTCAGATCAAACGGCGGTGGGGGCGCGATCCGCGCTGACATCATGAAGAAGATCAGCAGCAAAAATACCACGTTGATCATCGAGACCACGGATTCTGCGGGGCGGCGTCGGGGGGGGCGGCTGAACTGCATAGGCGCTACTCCACTACAGCAAGGCGTGTGATGCCCGCCTGCCGCAGCGTTTGCGCCACATCGACCAGCCGTTGCAACGAGGTGTCCTCGCTGCTTCGTAGCACCACAGTGTCATCGTCCGACTGCATCAATTCGCGCAGGTCGGGTGGGAGATCCTGCAGGGTGGTCTGCGCACCGTTGAGGCGCAGATCCTCCGCGCCGATCAGTACCAGACGCGGCGGGCCTGAATAGCTGCTGTTTCCGCCTGCAACCGTCAGCGGCAACGCATTGTCGCGCCCGAATTGTGAGGCCAGCATGAAAAACACCAGCAGCAGGAACACGACGTCGATCATCGGCGTGAGGCTGGGTTTGCGCCGCGCGCGGGGAGGGGCGAAAGCGAACATCAGGCGGCCTGTGCGGTCTTGGGGGCTTGGGTGAACAGGCGCGTGGCCATGTCCTCCATGTCCGACTGCACGGCTTCTGTGATGCTCTCGAACCAGCTCAGGGCGACAGCGGCCGGGATGGCGACGGCCATGCCTGCCGCCGTGGTCAGGAGTGCTTCCCAGATGCCACCGGCCAGAACCGAGGGGTCCGCCTGACCCGCGCTGGATTCCAGCGCCTGAAACGCTTCGATCATGCCCAGTACAGTGCCCAGCAGTCCGATCAGCGGCGCAATGGTCACAATCAGCTCAAGCGGGCGCAGGCCGGAGCGGAGCTGAGCCAGTTCGGCGCTCGCAAGGCGCATGACCTCTTCGCGGGCCAGCGCATCGGGGAGGTGGCGAGCAGCGATGGCGCCCGTGATAAACCGCACGCGCAGGCCCGCGCGCGCGACCCTGCCGGGCGTGCCGACTATAGCGGATTGCAACAGCGATTCCGCGTGCGCCTTGGACCATGCGCGCGCCAGAACCAACCTCCAGAGCTTCCATAGGATGATCGCCAGCGTCAGAACCGACAGCAGGGCGATGGCAACAAGTGCCGGTCCACCGGTCTCCAGAAATAGGCCAAGAGCATTGGTGTCAAACATGGGTCTTCCTGCTTTCTTTGGCGGCCAGTTTCGGGGCGATGTCGGCTTGCCACTCGGCTGCGCCCTGCGCTGTGGCGCGGTAGACGGCGGCGCCCACGGCCTCTCCGATTTCGGTGTGCAGCCCCGCATAGTCCTGCGATCCTGCCGGAGCGGCGACCGCAATGCAATCGGTGCCCGTGCCGGTTGCAACCCCCGTTGGCAGCATTACGCCGGCCTCCATGATCGCGGCGGTGCGGGCCTGCGTGGCGATGCTGAGCATCTCGATCAGGCCGGTCTGGCTGAGGCCGGTGTCAATTGCGACGGCAATGTTGATCGTGCCCCAGTCAACTGTGCTACGGTCCATGCGATGCCCGATCCGCTCGGCATTGGACAGGCCCACGGTAGCGACGCAATGGGCGGTGGTGCTGCCCGCCTGCGCGCGTGCCTCGTGATAGAAATTGATGTCGCGTGAGGTGAGGAAAGCCACTGCCTCCTGATGCTTGCGCGCGTGCAACTCCCTCGAGTACCAGTCCAGCACGTCCATGTCGCGCGGCAGATCGGCATTGCGCACCTCGCGCCAGACGATGTGCTGTGTAGTCACGAAACCGGGGCGGTTGATGGCCCAGCTCAGCACCTTCAAGGGCTGACCCAGATCAAACGTCAACCAGGGGCGATCAAGGACTACCGTGCTCATGCCACAACCCCCATCGGCTGGAAGACCAGACCGTCGCCGGTGTCCTGCACAAAAGCGCGGATGCCGAAGGTGTCGCGTAGCAACGCGGGGGTCAGTACGTCGCGCGGCGGACCATCGGCAGCAATAGCGCCCTTGTCGATGACGATCAGGCGGGTGCACCAACGCGCCGCCAGCCCTAGATCGTGCAGGGAGACGATGACCGAATGCCCCTCCGCCGCCAGCGCGGCAAAAGTCTGCATGGTCGCAATCTGGTGGGCGGGATCGAGGCCGGCAATGGGCTCGTCCGCCATGAGCAGCGGTGTTTCCTGCGCCAGCGCACGCGCGATCAGGGCGCGGGCCTGTTCGCCGCCCGACAGCTGCGTTGCAGTCCGCGCGGCAAAGCCGCCGAGATCCATGCGCTCGAGCGCGCGCGCGATGGCGGCGAGGTCGGCTTCGGGGGCGCGCTGGGTAGCTCCCAGATGCGGAATGCGGCCCAGCGTGACCAGACGCTCCACGCTGACGGGCCAGGCGATCTCGCGCGCCTGCGGCAACCAAGCGGCGGCGCGGGCGCGCGCTGTGGGGGGCAGGGCGGCCAGAGAACTGTGTCCGCTATGCGGCATCAGCCCCAGCGCGCCGCGCATCAGTGTGGTTTTGCCTGCGCCATTGGGGCCGATAATGCCCACCAGCTCACCCGCGCCGACGGCAAGCTTGATGCCTTGCAGGATCGGGCATTGGCCGCGTTTCACGCCGAAATCCGCAAGGGTCAGCAGGCTCATATCCCCTCCCGACGTGTGCGGTAGATCAGATGCAGGAACAAGGGCGCGCCGATCAGCGCGGTGACCACGCCCAGTTTCAGATCGCGGGCGGGCAGGATCACCCGAACGGCGATGTCTGCCGCGAGCAGCATACATGCCCCCCCAAAGGCCGAGGCCCAGAGCAAGCGCCCCGGTTGCGCGCCCACAAAAGGCCGCAGCAGATGCGGCACGACGAGGCCCACAAACCCTATGGCACCGGCCACGGCGGTGGAGGCACCCACCACGGCCGCGGTGCCAAACACCAGCGTCAGGCGCAGGCGCGTCAGGTGGATGCCCAGAGCCTGCGCCGCGTCCTCGCCCAGCGTCAGCGCATCCAGACCGCGCGCCAGAGTGGCCAGCGCCAGCGTGCCCAGCACGATCAGCGGTAACGCGATCCAGACATGCACCATGGAGCGGTCGGCGAGCGAGCCCATCATCCAGAACACGATCTCGTTTGCGGCAAACGGGTTGGGCGACAGGTTCAGCACCAGCGAGGTGAGCGCGGCAGCCAGTGCCGAGATCGCAATGCCCGCAAGGATCAGCGTCAGCGACGATCCGCGCGGACCGGCCAGCGCCAGGACAAGGAAAACGCCGACCAGCGCCCCCCCGATAGCCGCCAGCGGCAATGCAAAATAGTAGGCCGCAGCCAGCCCGGTTTGCAGCGCCAGAACGGCCCCCAGCGCGGCGGAGCCGGATACGCCGATCAGGCCGGGATCGGCCAGCGGGTTGCGCAGGTAACCTTGCATGGCCGCACCCGCCAGCCCGAGCGAGCCACCGATGATCAGCGCCAGCAAGGCGCGCGGCAACCGGATCTCGCGCATCACCAGTGTCAGGGGGCCGCCGTCGCCCCACAGCAGCGCGCGCAGGCTGTCTCCCGCGCCGATACCGGCCGGTCCCACCAGCAGCGATGCCACGAACAGGGTAGCCGTCAGCGTGATCAGGACCAGTGCCAGCCGCGTCATTGGCCTTGCTCCTCAAGCGATTTGCGCAGAGCGACCATATCCGCGATGGCCTCCAGAACGAAGGGTGTACCACAGACCCAGTCACTGTCGGTGAGCGCTGCATCGGGGCGGCTGCGGCGCAGATCCTCGATCACGGGATGGCGCTGCACCTCTTCCGAGCGCGAGGCACCGGGATAGGGCGCGCTGGTGATGACCGTATCGGGCTGTGCCATGGCCAGCACTTCCAACGGGATCACGCCACCCGCCTCAAAGCCAGCTTCGGCGGCGATGTTGTCCAGACCAGCGGTCATCAGGATCTGGCCTGCCAGTGTCTGATCGCCCGAAGTGTATCCGTTGGCATAGTAGAGGGCCGCGCGGGGATGGGCGGTGGCCTCAGCCGTGAAAGTGGCCAACTGGCTGTCGAACCGCGTGACCATCTGGTCCGCGCGCACGCTTTGACCGAGTGCATCGCCCATTTGCACGATCCTGTCCCGCACCTCGGGTAGACTGGCGGCGGGTTTGAAGCGGATCACGGGGATGCCTAGGCGCTCCAGCATATCGACACTGGCCCGAGCGGTATAGCTGCCCGCGACGACCAGATTGGGCTGCATCAGGAAGACCTCCTCGGCCAGACCGCTGTTGGCGGGATAGGCTGCCGCCTGATCCGCCATAGCCGAGCTGCGCGGATCGGAGGCGATGCGCGACACGGACACCAACTGGCCCTCATCGGCCAGCAGCATGGCAAGCTGATCGGTGCACAGGTTCATCGACACGACCCGTTTGGGCGCGTCGGCCCACGTCGTAGCGGGCGCGCCAAGCAGCGCACCCGCGAGGCACAGGGCCCATATCAGATCAGAAGTCCGCACGAAGACCGATGTAGGCCGAGCGACCGGGTGTATTGAACCCGCCCGCAGTCTCGTAATCTTCGTCAAACAGGTTCTCGATCCGCAGATAGGCCTGCGCGGTGTCGGTCACTGCATAGGTCATGCCAAGTCCAACGACTGTATAGTCACCGACCTTGTTATCTGCTGGCGCAAAGGCACTGGACAGCACATCGCCGACATAGCGGATGTCCAGTGAAGCACCGAGGCGTGCGGTCACCTCGGTATCCACGCCCAACACCACGTCATGACGCGGGGTGCGCGTCAGGCGCACACCGTCTGTGGTGGCATTGGTGTAGGTGTAGCTGCCGTAGAGGTCTGTCGCTGCCCCCAGCGCGTAGGTGCCCGACAATTCCAGCCCGCGCGATTTGGTCGTGCCTGCCACCTGATTATAGCAGCCAAAGCCGCTGGCACAGGCGGTGGAGGCGCCATCGAACTCGATCAGATCGTCAACCTCGGTGTAGAATAGCGTCGCTTTGACGGAGGCGAGAGTGCTGTAAGTCTTCTCGACGCCCAGCTCGAGGCTGCGGCTCTGCTCGGGGCTCAGATCCGGATCACCATAGACGCTGAAGCGCTCATAGAGCGAGGGCGCGCGGAAGCCGGTGCCTGCGACGGCGCGGAAGGCCAGATCGTCACGCGGGCGCCAGACAGCGGCAAGGCGGCCTGTGGCTTTGCCGCCAAAGGCGGAGTTGTCGTCGTACCGCAAGGCGGCTGACAGATCGACAGCATCGCTCGGGCTGAACAGCAGCTCGGCCTGTGCGGAGACGGTGTCTTCGTCGCCGGTCGCGCCGCCGGAATTGAAGGCCTCGTCTGTGCGGTCGATGCCGAAGTTGAGCGTGTATCCTCCGGCCATATCGGCGCTGCCCAGATAAGACAGGCGTGTGCGGTCGCCGCTGAAGAAATTGGTGAACCCGTCCGGATCGCGCCGCTCGATATCGTAGTAGGAGTAGGCGAAGGTGTGGGTGACGTTGCCTGTGACCAACTCGCCATAAACCCGCCCGCCCAGCTCCTCAAAGAAGTTTTGTCCGGAGTTATCGGTGGTGGAGCGGTCGATCTCCAGCGCGCCGTCGCGGGAATTGACGGCAACGCCCATTGTGAAATTATCGGTCAGCGCGTAACGGCCTGTGAAGGTCAGGGTGGTCTGGCGGAAGCTGTCCTCCTCGGTGTCGTTCGCACGCGCTGAGAAACCATCGCTGACGATGCGACCATAGGTAAAGGCGACCTCTGCACGGTCATCCAGATAACCGATGCTCAGCGTGCCTGAGGTGGTGCCATAGCTGCCCGCCTCGACGGCGGTACGGGCGGAGAAGCCGTCTTTGATGGGTTTGTAGGTCGTGATGTCGATCACGCCTGCAATCGCCTCGGAGCCGTAGAGGGCGGATTGCGACCCTTTCAGCACCTCGATCCGGTCTATACCGGACGGGGTGAGCGCGCCGAAGTTGAACGCGTTCTGCGTACCGGAGGGGTCATTCATGTCGATCCCGTTGATGCGCACGACGACATAACGCGCGGGCAGTCCACGGACCTGCACAGAGGCGTTGGTGCCCAAGCCCCCGTTGGCGGTGGAATTTACGCCAGGCAGGCGGTCAAGGCTCTGGATGACGGAGGTGTCGGCGTTTGCCAGATCGTCGGCGTTCAGCACCTCGACGGTGGCGCCGGTCTGGCCTGCGGTCACGGGCGAAAGGCTGCCGGAGACGATGATCTCACCCAGCTCGAAAGCATCCTGTGCGGCGGCGGAGGTGAGAAGAAGGGGTGTGATGGCGACAGAGGCCAACAAGGTAGAACGGAGCATAAATTAACCCTCGGGATCGGCCCAAATGGGCCGGTAGTGGATGTGTGCCATAGAGGGGATGACCCCCGCAGACGGTGAAAACACCACGCGCGGAAAACCGCAGCCCTGACGCCCCACGCGCCCGGACAGGGTGAACACCTCGGCAGGTCTCCTGACTTGCGGGTCAATGCTCTGCGGGACCTTCCCATCACGTATTGCGTGACAGTGGCTCTACCCGTGTCGCTCGCCGCCTACAGTTGCGGGGGCAGTCGTGGCATTGGCGCAATGCGCGCCGGACCACGTTCCCTTTTAACCGGACGGCGAAACCGCCCGGACCGAAGTGGGACCCGTTTACAAAGAATTACCGATTCTGGAAAGGGCGAACTGCGACAGATTGCACCATGCGCGCGTCAGATGTGGGCGATGGAATCAGACTGGTACGGGCGCGGGGGCGCGCCTGCGCACGCTGAACAGCAAGCCCACGGTCAGCAGTGCCAGGGCGAGGATGGCTGTCACGCTCAGTGTTTCGCCCAGAATGACAGCCCCGAGGATCGCACCTCCGCCCGGCACAGCGGCCAGAATGGACGAGGTATTGGCGTTGCCGATCGTGCGCGAGGCATAGGCGATGCACAAAAGGCCAATGAGGTTCGGCACGAACCCCTGATAGATCGCCTGCAACAGCAACGGGCCCGTAGGCGCATCAGCAATGCCGGAGGGCAGCCAGATCGCCCAGATGGGCAGGTAGATCACCGCATTGACTATGGTGCCGCAAAAGATGATCTGCATCGCGCCCAGTTGCCACCGCTCGGACAGGATGACGTAGGAGGCAAAGAAAAGCGCGCCGATGACAAACAGGACATCACCGATCCACGCATCCTGCCCACCGCCTGCGCTGGCGTCCCACGCCAGCACGACCGCCGAGAACAGGATCAGCGCCGCGCCCAGCAGCTGCCGGAAGCGCGGTATGGTGCGCAGGACGATAACGGCGAAGAGAATGCTGATCACCGGCAGGACACCGTTCATGAAAATCCCGCCATGGGCTGCGGGCGCATAGAGAAAGCCTGAAAATACTACGAGGATATAGACCGGCCCCAGAATGGTCGAGACGACGGCGATTTGCTTCAGGCTCAGACCCCGCCACGGTTTGTAGTAGAGGCACAGCGGCAGCGCGATGATCGACGCGAGGCCATAACGCATCGCCGCCAGATCATAGACCGTCAGCCCGCTGTCTGCTGCCACCCGGCTGACGATCAGCCAGAACGACCAGACAAACACGATGCCCCAAGCAGCAGCGTAGCCTGTGGCTTGGGAGGGGAGGGGAACTGACATGAAGATTTCGACCTGCGTTGGAAAGGGCAAAATCCCCCCACGCCAAGTGGTAGGTTCCGCGAGACGCTCGCGCAAGGGCAGCAGCCGAAAAAGCGCCACAATCCCGCAGCGATGCCGTAGCGTCAAACGCTAGAGCCGCAGATCACTTTCGTCCTTGGCGAACACGCTTTTCATATCGCAGAAAAGATGCTGAGCCGTGCCGAAGCCGCGCAGATGCGCGGCACCTGCGGTGCGATACGCGTCATGGGCCACGGCAAGGATGATGCCATCATAGGCGCCTTCCTCGGGTTCGGTGACCAGTTCCAGACCGTAGGCTGCCTTGGCATCGCCCGCATCTGCCCAAGGATCATGGACATCCACAACCGCACCGTATTCGCGTAATTCGGCCACCACATCCACCACACGGGTGTTGCGCAGATCGGGGCAGTTCTCCTTGAACGTGAGGCCCAGCACCAGCACGCGCGCACCGTTGACCTGAATGCGGCGTTTCAGCATCGCCTTGATCATCTGGCCTGCCACATAGGCACCCATGCCATCGTTGATCCGCCGTCCTGCAAGGATCACTTGCGGGTAATACCCGATCGCCTGCGCCTTGTGCGTCAGATAGTAGGGGTCCACACCGATGCAGTGCCCGCCCACCAGACCGGGACGGAAGGGCAGGAAGTTCCATTTGGTGCCTGCCGCCCGCAGCACCGCGTCTGTGTCCAGACCCATGCGGTTGAAGATGATCGCCAACTCGTTCACCAGCGCGATGTTGAGATCACGCTGAGTGTTCTCTATCACCTTGGCGGCCTCGGCCACTCGGATGCTTTCGGCTTTGTAGGTGCCTGCGGTGATGATGGAGGCATAGAGCGCATCGACCGTCTGTGCCGTTTCTGGCGTGGAACCGGCGGTGACCTTGAGGATCGTCGTCAGCCGGTGTTCCTTGTCGCCCGGATTGATCCGCTCCGGCGAGTAGCCACAGGTGAAATCCTCGTTGAACTTCAGGCCCGAGACACGCTCCAGCACGGGCACACAATCCTCTTCTGTCGCACCGGGGTAGACCGTACTTTCATAGATGACGATGTCTCCCTTCTTCAGCACTGCGCCCACAGTCTCGGACGCGCGCAGCAGCGGGGTGAGGTCGGGGCGCTTATAGGCGTCTATCGGGGTCGGCACCGTGACAATGAAAATGCGCGCTTGTGCGAGATCTGTCGCGTCGCTGGTCAGCGTCAGGTGTGAAGCGGTTTCCAGCTCCTCTGCCGAGATTTCGCGGGTGGCGTCGTCTCCACCTTGCAGGGCAATGATGCGTTCGGGGTTGATGTCAAAGCCGATGACGGATCGGTGTTTGCCGAACTCAACCGCGAGGGGTAGGCCCACATAGCCGAGACCGATGATGGCGATGGGTTGGGTCATGTCTTGGGGTCCACTCATAAACTGTCGTTGAAATCTGTGCGTTAAAAGGCAGGTGTTCTATTTGTCGGCATATTCGCGGTACCACGCCACAAACTTTGCAATTCCGTCCTTGAAATCGGTATGTGGCCGGTAGCCCGTCAGCGTCTTCAGCAGATCGGCGTTGGCCCATGTGGCGGGGACATCGCCTGTCTGCATGTCCATGTAGTTGCGCTCGGCTTTCATGCCGAGGCAATCCTCGATTGCGTCGATAAAGTCCAGCAGCCGGACTTTCTCGGAGTTGCCGATGTTCACAATCCGGAAGGGAGCCACTGGCGACAGGCTATCGCCCTCGGGCACAACACCGTCCACAGGGCGCACGGGCACCGCGTCCATCAGCAACCGGATCGCACGCACCAGATCATCTACATAGGTAAAGTCGCGGTACATGTCGCCGTGGTTGTAAATGTCTATGGGCCGCCCGTCGAGGATGGCATCCACGAATTTATAGAGCGCCAGATCGGGTCGCCCCCAAGGGCCGTAGACCGTAAAGAACCGGAACATCGTCGTGGGCAGATCATAGAGGTGGGCATAGGCGTGGCCCATGCTTTCATTCGCCTTTTTGGTGGCGGCATAGATCGTCAGCTGGGTGTCGGCCTTCTCGGTCTCGACAAAGGGCATCTCGGTGTTGGCACCATAGACGGAAGAGGTCGCCGCCATCATCAGGTGCTGCACCTTTTGGCGCCGCGCGGCTTCCATCACGTTGAAAGTGCCGATCACGTTCGAATCTATATAGGCGCGCGGGTTCTCAAGGCTGTAGCGTACACCTGCCTGTGCGGCGAGGTGGACGATCACGTCCGGCTCGAAAGCGTCAACTGTGCGGTCCAGCAGTTCGCGATCCTCCAGCTGTCCCTCTGTGGCCGCAAAGCCGGGCGATTGCAGCAGCATCTGGTGGCGGCGGCGCTTGAGCGCTACGTCGTAGTAATCAGACATGCCGTCATAGCCATGCACACTAAAGCCTTCGGCCAGTAGAAGCTTTGCAAGATGGAAGCCTATAAATCCTGCGGTTCCGGTGATGAATATGCGTTTCATTCGTCTGCTTTCTGCGCATGCCACTGCGGGAGGGGAGGCTGTTGGGCCTGACGCGGCGCCGGCCTTTGGTTATCATTTGCCCGTGGCGAAGCCGTACACGCCTTCAGACACGCTATATAATTACGCAGCCCCTGTTTTCCAGAGCGTTGATCCCGTCAATCCCGTGGATGCGTCCAAAACCGGTCACAGTCTCTTGAACATGGGAATTTGTCTTTAGCTTCTTATGAACCGTGCCGGTTTCAAGTTGTGGGGCCGCGTCAGTGTGCATTTTGTGTTAAAGCGCCTCGGTTGCGTGAAAGATATCGCTGCGCAGGCGGCATAGCCCGGTTGGCGGGCAGGTGTTGCCCACGGGATTAAATCACTTGGCAAAGTAGAGCCTGCCTGGAATAGCAGCAAACGTCGCCGACGCAGACCTGCGCCCGTGCGCTGGCTCGATAAAGCCGCAGCTCTGGCGCGGGTTCACGACCTGAAGCAGGTTACTGACACAAGTATTTCAATTCCGAGCGGTCTCCGTCGCGCAGCATTCTGCTGCCGTCATGTGTGGCACAGGCCATCAAGCTCGGGACCCGAGGTTTGTTCGGGAGGCAAAGCCGACCTTACTGCCGGGCGCATAGAGTTTTGGCCCGTGACACAAAGCTGTGCGTTCGTGTTCCTGCGCATCCCGTTTTGTCAGGACTGTTGGCAGCGCGTTATTTGATCGTGTCCGAGGCGCAGGTCCTGAAACGTTTTAACGCCTATATTGATGCCCGACCCGGTCGCAAGGCTTTGCTCGGATCGCGCTGATGCTCGCAAGAAGGCTCCGCTGATCACCATAGCAGATTGGGGTTCAAACATGGGACAGCGCACAGGTGCTGTTATCAAACTGTCGTTGGTCTCAGGCTTGCGGTAACGGGTGACTAACGGGAGTGTGACAGCCACGATCTGGCTTTGCCGAAACGGCTGCCCTAAGCTTTCACGCAATCAGCATTGGAGCTTCTCATGCGTTTGCCACTATCCGCCGTCCTGATCACACTTCTTGCCACAACGGCCACAGCAGGGTCGGTCAGTTTCGCCAATGGTTGGCAAGAGCAGCGGCTATCGCTGTTCAGCTCTAATGATTACAGCTTCGGTCAAAATCTTGGCCTTGTGTCGGATGGCTCGGTTTCTATCGCGTGGACACGTTTGGGGCAGGGCGACTGGGGCAGTTCGGGTGCCTCGTGGAGTTGGAATGTTGAGCAGTCCGTGCCTGCGACCAACCTTGCAATGAAAGGCGGCGATGATCGCAACATCTCGCTTTATTTCGTATTTGTGCCGGAACACATGGCATCGGGGCTGGAGGGGGCGAATATCCGGAGCCTTCTGGGCAACAGTGATGTGCGGATCATACAGTATGCATGGGGCGGAAACGCCAAGCGCGGTCAGGTGATCGCATCGCCTTACGGGCCACGGGGACAGGGCGTTACCATCCCTTTGCGGTCGGCGGGCACTGGTTCCCATAGCGAGAGTGTTGATCTGGCGGCGGACTATGCCCGCGCGTTTGGCGGCAGCAAAGGGGCGCTGGTTGGTCTGGCCGTGTCCGGCGACAGTGACGATACAAACAGTGTGATCCGCGCGGCAATCGGCAATCTGACCCTGCGCTAGCGGGAGCTGATACTTGGCTGCCGCTAATTGCCGTCCGGTAGCGCAGATGATCGGGAAGCACAGCGAGGATTATCAGTTGATCGGGCGCATTCAGGGGACGTGTAGCACATTATCAGGCAGTGTATCGCGCAGCGACCTGCCCGGATGCCTTTACGGGGCGATGCCCGGATTTCGATGGTTGTATCTTGTCGTTACGGTTGGGTTACAGTTTGGCTATCGTTGAAACGCGTCGCGTGTTTGCCGGGCCGGGCTGCTATTCACGCCTAGTCTTTGGAAACATATAAGTGGCAAAGACATGGAGTTTTATATCGGATTGGAGTTCTCTCGGACAGGCACTGCAGCCTGCGTTGTGGGCGCTCAGGAGAAAATTTTGAAATAATCGCTGATACTTGGTGGGCCGCACGCGCCAATTGACTATCTTGAGCACTTTGCTCGGGGCGTGATCACCGCAGGTCTTGACGACGGGCACCTTTCGCACTGGCTTCACTGGGACTTGTGCATTGCGTACTGTGAAGCTGTCCCGATGGAGACCCGTCGGGTGACGGGTGCCCTGAAGGCGATACCGGTCAAAAAATGGTCTGACGAGACGCGAGGGCATTGCGCGGATTTTGCTATCGGGCTGGTTCAGTCCTGTTCATTGCAAATCAGTCGTCCTAATAGGCATTGGCCCTGTTGACCACTTGGAATGCAATCAAACAGGCGATCACCAATCTTGAACCATCTTTGCGAGGCGTATTGAGGAATTTCGGTCTGAAGTTGGGCTAGGTCACCAAGTTGACCTATGAGGTACGTGTAGGGGCGCGGACGATAGGCAATTTAGAGCTTACAGCCGCGGTGGATCGTGTTGTGCACGCGCGTGAAGCCCATGCCTTGTGTTGACCCTGTGGTGGCGTGGTCGGTCCTATCGGCCATTGATAATCCTGACAGGTCTCGGTCATCAAAAGACGCCGGTCCTTGGGTCGGACTGACCCCGAAGCGTGATCAATCCGGTGTGCGGTACATCGTCGGCCAGATCGCGCGGGCGGGTGATGCCGGAATGCGCATTGCGCACTATCAAGCTGCGCCTGTGGCGCTTCATCTGGGCAAAAATCAAGTGCCTGCATGACGTGTGCCCGGAGCGCTAAACAAGGAGCTGATGCTCTAAAATAGGGACGGAAGCATGAAACCGGCGAGAAATAACACCGAGGTTGGCCTCATGGCTCATAGTCGTGACAAGGCTATGATTGTGGACATAATGAGACTGTGAAAACGAAACCGGTTTAAAGCCTCGCAGCGTTAGGGATTGCCTGCCCTGTAAGCCAGAAAGCGGCCCGTAGAATGATTGATGATGGGCGCATCGCCAGCCATATGGACAAACTGCTGCGACCGGCTGAACTGATCGGCGGACTAAATTACAATCAGGTGGTTGTCCCAGTGCTGCGAGGTCTTGGCTCTCGGGTTCTGGTTGTTGCCGTCGTGGAAACCCAGGGCGCCTGTGCCTGAGGTGAAGGCAAAGCCCCGCTTGCTTGGCGCGACACCGCATACATCAGTGAGAGGAACGCGGGAAGACAGCGACATTTTGGACGCGTCGTAAATGTCGAGTATGTTGCCTCGGGGAGAGGTTGTAGCGATGGCGGTCCCATCCTGCGCAAAGGCGATGCTGCCGATATAGCCGTTCAGGCTGCGCAACATGGCATCGGACAGTGTGGCCTGTCTGATATCAGCGCCACGCGTGTGGCGGGCGACGAGCGCGGGAGCAGACCCGTCGCCTTGCCACTGCATCCCGATTGCCACGTCTCCTGCGCCATTGACCGCCAGATGGCGCATCGAGTTTTTCTGATGCGCGGACGGCAATACCGCTGTTTCAACCACCCGGCCGTCCTGAATATAGGCAAGGTTGGATTGCATCGTGGCGATGTTCAGCTTGGTCCGGCCCGTGTCGGGGTGGGTGTCGATCCCGCCGTTGGCGATGACCAGTGTTTCGGAGTCCGGCAAGCGTTTGATGTCATGCGGCCCGATCCCGCCGCTATCGAACTCGGCGATGCGCTTGTATCCTGCCTTTACGTCCCAGACCCCGACGCATCCGCGTCCGGCTTCATAGTCGTTCTCTGTTGTGAACAGCCAGTCGCCGCGCTCCGAAAATGCGCCGTGGCCGTAGAAATGACGCCCTTGCGGCGCGGTGAGCCGCGCTTTCTCCGCGCCTGATACACAGTCGATGACAATGGCAAAAGTGCCCGGCCTGCGGGCAAAGGCGACGGCTTCGGGGCGGACCGGATGCGCTGCGGCCGCATGGCCGCGTGCGGGCAGCGGTATGCGGAACAGCGTGTCCATCTCATCGCTCAGACCGCAGAGGATGAAAGCGCCGTCCGAGGTTGCCGCCGCAGAGATGTAGGCAGGTTTGCCCGCGTCCGCCCAAGTAGGCGCAGGGATTACGCCGGCGGCCAGCAGGCCAGCAAGAAACCTGCGGCGTTGGGGCTGTTGTGCTGTCATATCAGTCACCGTCCAGTGCGTTGAAACCCGAGGCCACGCCCAATGTCGGGCCCAACGCATCGCGCACGGTCCCGCGGATTGCATCAACGGATTGCTGCACAACTTCTATTCTCAATCTCCTTTGGGGATCGGCGACGCCAGCGAAGGCCGGATCGTCCAGCGCGTCGAGTTGCGCGTTGGCCTTGTCAAACCCGCGGGCAAGCCGGGCATTCAGAGCATCGTCGCCAGCGGACAGACGCAGCGCCAGATCGCGCAGGCTGTTCAGGCTCAGAGCAACGTGACGCGCGGAGCGGGCGGAGCGCCACGCCTCGGCGCGGGAGGGGCGCGGATTGTCGTAGGTGCCGAGCGGGCGGCCCAAGCGGGTGTCGGAGGTGAATTCCAGACCCGTGCTCAGCGCCTTGAACAACTCTTGCAGGACTTCCTCATCCGAGCGGTAGGTGCCTTCGGGCGTAGGGTTCAACACCTTGTCCGCATAATCGGTGGCCCAGTCCTGTGCGATGGCCGCGCTGTTGGCCGCAATATCCGCAGCTACCGCTTGCACCAATGTGCAGAAGTATTCAGGGTCCGCGCTTTCAATCGTCGCCGCGTCAAAAAGTAGGAATTCCATCGCGTAAAATCCGCGCCCCGCGATCGACACATCGGCGTAGGTCTCCGCGCTTGCTGCAACCGGATCCTGTTGGGCGATCAGTGTGGCGAGTGTCCGCGGTGTGGCACCACGGCTGTCGGGCCAGAAGGCCAGCGCAAAGGCACGGTCGCCCACCTCTGTCGGGCCAAAGCGTAGATGGCTGACATAAACCCACGCATCAAACGCGCGGCCGTAGCCGTCACGCAAAGCCTCGGAGGAGGGGGTACAATCCTTCTGGGCGGTGGCTTCAAAACTGGCGGTCTGGTCGGCGAGGTTTGAGAAGCCGGACAGGATATGGTGGGTGACGACGCTCTCGATGATCGTGTCGGATGGTTCTGCCTGCGTCAGGGATGGCAGTGCCGCGACTACAACGGATAACAAAAGGCGTCTCATAGGCTCTCCAGATAAGCGATCAAAGCGTCGCGCTCTTCGGTGGGTAATGCAATGACTTTGTCACGGTGGGGTGCCGCTTCACCACCGTGCCAAAGCACTGCTTCCAGCAGGGACCGCGCGCGACCGTCGTGCAGGAAATAGCTGTGCCCGCTCACCTGCTGCGTCAGGCCGATCCCCCAGAGTGGCGGGGTGCGCCATTCGCTGCCCGTGGCGCGGGCCTCGGGGCGGTTGTCGGCCAGATCGGGGCCCATATCGTGCAGCAGCATGTCGGTATAGGGCCAGATCAGCTGGAAGCTCTGCTCGGGGCGGTCAGTCAGGCGTTGGGTCACGTAGGAAGGCGTGTGGCAGGAGGTGCAGCCGGTTTCATAGAACACCTGCTTGCCCTCCAATACCTGAGGATCATCCACGCGGCGCCGGGCCGGCACCCCCAGATTGCGGCTGTAGAAGGTGACCAGATCAAGGCCGGTCTGGTCGATCTCAAACACACGTTCATCACGGTCGCCGTGGATGGCCGCCAGACAGTCCGCTTGCAAGTCGGTGCATTCACCCGAGCCCGCCTGAAAGATCGGATTGGAGATACCGATGTCTCCGACGAAGGCGGAAGCGGATTGCTCCAGAATGGTCGGGTTCCCCGCCTTCAGCCCAAAGCGGCCCAGCATCGGCTGGTCATGCACCTGGGACCAGACGATGTTCGGGCGGCCCGAGATACCGTCTCCGTCCGCATCATCGGGATCGGCGTTGGCAAGAATATCGGAAGTCGAGATCGCCTCGAGCAGGCCCAGACCGATCATCTGTGGCGCGACACGGGGGCTGAGCATCGCATCCGGGTGTAGCGGGCCATAGCCGAGATCGGCAGCGGTATAGGTCGGGTGCCTGAGTGATGCGGTCATGCCATCGGCCAAGGTGATCACCTCTTCGATGTAGGTGATGTCCATTCTGGCTTCGGCGGGGTGCCCCTGCACGGCGAAATCCTGAAGCTGGGTGCCATAGGTCGGCTCGGGGCGGGTTGCGATGTATCCTTCGATCTGGTCCATGGCATCCGCATCAGTGCCGGGAATGGACACGCGCAGGAACATGGAGGTCGCATTATCCCCGGCGTTTTCGGGCGGATGGCCGCGACCGTCCTTGATGTGGCATCGCTGGCATGAGCGCGCATTGTAGAGGGGTCCCAGCCCGTCAGAGGCAAGGGTGGAGGAGGGCGAGGACACCCAGATCTTGCGGAAAAGGCCGTTGCCGACCTTGAAGTTCAATTCGTCCTCGAAGGTGATGTTGCCTGAAGGTTGCGAAAAGGCATCAGCGTCCATACGCGCGCGTACAGTTGCGGCACCCGCCTGATTTTCCTCGAACTTCTGGGCCTTGGTGAAATCCGTTGCGGCTGTGGTGACGGCTGCAATGCGCGCTTCTTCGGCGGCGGTGCGCGGGATCACGTCCAGATGGTGGTCAGCAAGCGGAACAGGTGCCTCTTGCGCAATAGCGGCGGTCGCCAGGACCGCCGCCAGCGCGTAGACGCTGCTCTGCCTCATCACGTTTCGACGCAGTGCGCGGGACATGCTTTTCTCCTTAGAACGACACAACAGCGGCAAGACCGAGAGCGGTGGATTTCTCACCACCCACGTCAAAACGGGCCACACCGAAGTTGACTTCAAGGTTCTCGGTCAGGGCGCGGTCGACGCCGAGGGCGATCATGCTGTCGGTATCCGTCTCGGTGTCCACCACAGTGGCGGTGGCGGAAAACGTCCAGTCTTCCAAGGCATATGCGCCGCCCAATGTGGCATATGTCGCGTTGCCATCTGTGCCTCCTGCGTTATCGAAATGCGCCAGTTCACCAATCATGCTGTAGCCGCCACCGAAATCGTGGGAAGCCCCAGCGACGATGCCTGTCTCATCCGCCGTGTCGCCCTCACCGGCCGACAGATACCGCGCGCCAATCCATGCTGTCGTATCGCCGAATTCCTGAGCGTATTGGAGCGCTACGTTGTTAAGTTTTCCGGTGTTGCCTACGCCACCTGCGGCAGAGGAGTTGCGTCCACGCTTGTTGCCGATGCTGTTGCTGAGCGCTGTGTCATCCGCGTAGAATACCGCAAAGGACAGAAGGCCGCCTGCGTTTCCGACAGGTGTGTCCACAGTCACCCCGATCATCTCGCTCAGCTCGTAATCCTCGGCCAGCGAGGTGCCGTAGAACCCCGGTGCTTCGTCCCAGGCCACGGCAAACACCGGACTGATCTTACCTACGGAGACAAACGTTTCGCCGAAGGCAAATCGCAGGCCAAGTTCGCTGACGTAGAGGCCCATATCCTCGAACGCGCGGTCGTCCTCGGCATCGGTTACGGATTCGAGCGTCAGCCCACCGAAGGCGGTAATGCGGTCGGTGATTGCCGCCTCGAAAGCGGCTTCGGCGGAGATGTAGGCGTCTGTCACTTCATTGACCGGATCATCTGCCTGCACGGTACTGTCCACGCCGACCTCGACGCTGCCTTCCCATGTGAAACCTGCCTCCTGGGCAGCTACGGAAGTAGCACCAGTCATAACGAGGCCGTATATCCCCGCCGTTACAATCGTCTTTTTCATGTCTGTCTGTCCATTGCGATGAGTTGTGTTGAGCCGCCGTTTTGTCGGCGACTCAAGTGTAATCTTATAACATTACATTTTATTATTGAAAGACAGCATTTGGATCATCGAGGCTGTCTGATCCCTCGAACCTGATGCCGTCCAGGCCGAGTGCGGTTACCACGCGCTCGATCGACCGCGTCTGTTCGATCAGTCCGTTCACACCGCCCATAATAAGCGCTTCGCCGCCCGCGTTGCCACGCTCCAGCATCTGGTCATAGGAAAAGCCTGCCTCTGCTGCGGTCTTGATTTCGCCCAGTGCCATCATGGTTGCACCCAGTTTTGCACGCATCTCGGCGTCAAGGTCCGCATCCGATGCCGCGACCATGTCCGACAGGGAGGCACCGGATATTTCCGTGCCGTCAATGCGTGTGTAGCTGCCCAGATACACATTCTGGATGCCCAGACCGTCGTAATAATGGCTGTTGTGGGTGTTGTCGGAGAAGCAGTCGTGCTCTTCTTCGGGATCGTTCAGCATCAGGCCAAGACGCATCCGTTCACCCGCTTGCTCGCCGTAGGACAACGAGCCCATACCAGTGAGGATCGCAGAAAGGCCCGCATCTGTGTTTTCCATCAATGCCGTCCGCGCGTCGCCGCCCTCGGTCCATTGTGCGGCCATCCACTCCAGATCGGAGACCAGCAGGTCCGTCGCGGCGACCAGATACGCCCCCCGACGGTCGCAATTGGCGTTGGTGCAATCGTCACCCGTGGCATAGTCCGTCCATGAACGCGCGCCCGTGCCGTTACCGTGACCGTTCAAGTCCTGACCCCAGAGCAGAAATTCGATCGCGTGGTATCCTGTGGCCACATTGGCTTCGACGCCGTCAGCCTCATGGAGTGTGTCAGACAGGAACGCGGGGGTGATTGTGGAGGCGTCAATTTCGGAACCAGACAGCGTAAAGGTCGGGTTGGCTACCACATTCAACGCAGCAAAGGCGTTTTCATCTGACGGACCACTATAGGACGCATCGACATAGTCAATCAGTCCTTCATCCAGCGGCCAAGCGTTGACCTTGCCCTCCCAGTCATCGACAATCGCATTTCCAAAGCGGTAAACCTCGGTTTGTTGGTAGGGAACGCGGGCGGCCAGCCACGCCTGGCGTGCGGCTGCGAGGTTTCCGGCGGAAGGCCTTTCAACCAGCGCAATAACCGCATCCTGCAAGCGTTTAGCGGTGACCAGACTGTCACCATATTTTGCGGCTGCGATGTTGGCGTAGGTGTCCAGCACCTCGGTTTTTTCCAGCGCAAATGCAGGGACTGCCAGAGTGGCAGCGGCGACGCTTGCCAGGAGGGTAATACGGATCATCGGTCGTTCCTTTTAGTGAAGAGTTTTGGGCTGTACGCGCGCGGCAGCATGATGGCGGGGCGTGTCAAGACGCATCCGTTTCAGGGCGTCCAGCACGATCTGCACCGGTTCGCGGCCCTTGGTAAAATCAGCCGCGGCATAAGCGGGAGGGGCGGGGAGGAGCGGCTCGGCGGGGTCATGGGAATGCTCTTTTTGCGAACATCGGTTTGTCCCGAGGCATGATCCAGTATCCATTCCAGTCGCGCGCTCCCAGTCATCCCGGGATTGGCCAACACCTCGCTTGGATTGAAAAGAAGAGATATTTGGTTTTGAACGGTCGGCGTCCGCGCCGTACGGCACCTGGCTAAGTAACTGCATTTGGAAGTCCTCACATTTCAGGTGTGTCGGGCTTCCCTTTGTTCGACTCAGGGTGGCTTGACTTGGCCTAAACCTGACTAAAACAATAAGACTTGTCAATCCGACAAAAATAGTCGGGATATTATTGCAGCCATGGCTTATGGTGAAGCGCAAGCCGAAGGCCGGTAAGGGCGCTGTTTCATATGACCGATCTTCGGTTCAGTCTGTGTTTTCGCTCACTTCGGCAATAGTTGTCTGGGCAAGGCGCGCGATCAAACTGCGCTCGACATCTTCCATTACCGATGCAACTTTTCTCTGCAAGGCGTGCTCGACCGAGCAGTCCGACGCAACCTCGTCACTTCCGGTTGGAAGCAGGTTTTCATCCAGCGCGAGGTAGACGTCAGCCAGTGTGATCTGGCGCGCGGAACGGGCCAGCCGCCATCCACCTGCATGGCCTTTTTCAGATGCCAACAGCCCTGCATCACGGAGTTTTCCCAAGACGCGACGCACGACAACGGGATTGGTCCCGGCGTGATCGGCAATGTCGGAGGAGGTCCGCAAGCGTTCCGGATCGCCCGCCATATGGCCAAGCGTATGCAGTGCGAGTGACAGGCGCGAGTTGCGTTTCATCAGCGTTGTTTCTCCTGATCCAAATCAAACGTAACATTCGGTGTTGCATTTATCTCGTAACTTGTGCAGTTACTTGATATGCAATCTAAACATCGGAGTTGAAATGCCAGATATGCGTCTTCCCGTCACGGTCCTTTCGGGCTTTTTGGGTGCGGGGAAAACCACCCTTCTTAACCGCGTGCTTAACAATCGTGAGGGACGTCGCGTCGCTGTGATCGTGAATGATATGTCCGAAGTGAATATCGACGCCGATCTCGTGCGGGCGGATACCGAGCTGAGCCGGACCGATGAGACGTTGGTCGAGATGTCCAACGGCTGTATCTGCTGCACGCTGCGCGATGACTTGCTGGACGAGGTGCGTCGCCTCGCACGCGCGAAACGGTTTGATTATCTTCTGATCGAGTCCACAGGTATTTCCGAGCCTCTACCTGTGGCCGCGACTTTCGATTTTCGCGATGAGGCGGGCGAAAGCCTTTCCGACGTGTCCCGTCTCGATACGATGGTAACGGTTGTTGATGCCGTGAACCTGCTGCGCGATTATTCAAGCCATGACTTCCTGCGCGACCACGGGCAAACCATGGGCGAGGCGGATGAGCGCACGCTGGTGCACCTGCTAACTGACCAGATCGAGTTTGCCGATGTGGTGATCCTGAACAAGGTCACGGATGCGGGCCCCGACCGTGTGGATGCGGCGCGCAAGATTATTCGTAGTCTGAATGCGGACGCGCGGATCATCGAGACGGACCACTCCGATGTGCCCGCGGAGGCGATCCTCAACACCGGGCTGTTTGACTTCGAGAAAGCGCACGCGCATCCGATGTGGGCCAAGGAGTTGTACGGTTTTGCCGATCATGTCCCCGAGACCGAGGAATATGGCGTGGCGTCCTATGTCTACCGCGCACGGCTGCCGTTTGTTCCCCAGCGGATTATGGATGTTCTGAACGGGGATCTGGCAGGGGTCATCCGCGCCAAAGGCCATTTCTGGATTGCCACCCGTCCGGGGTGGGTGGCCGAATTCTCCCTTGCGGGTGCTTTGTCCAGTGTCAAACCGCTTGGCACGTGGTGGGCATCGGTTCCCCGCGAAAGCTGGCCGGATCACGACAGTGCGCGCGCCTATATGCAGACGCATTGGCAAGAACCCTGGGGCGACCGCCGACAGGAGATCGTTTTTATCGGCACCGGCATAGACTGGCCTGCGCTCAAGGCGCGCCTTGACGGGTGTCTTGTGCCAGCCGAAGCGGCCAGCGGTCCGGGTAGCCTTCCGCAGTATCCCGACCCGTTCCCTGAATGGCGGCGCGCGGAAGAAATGGCCTGAGCGGCCTGCACCAGAATCTCCAGGACGCGCCCGCCGCTGTTGCTGTCTTGGAGGCTTCGGAGACATCAGCGGCTTCTGCGCCTGCGGCTTCAGGCGGATGTTGTTTGGTCTCGATCCAGCATTCGATCCTTAGGACAAAGTCTGAACCGAAACCCTGGCACCATGAGCGTCCAGCATGTTTCTCCTGCACTTAGCCGCGCGTTCAGTCGTATTTCAGGTCCGTCGCTTTGCCGCGGAAGATGTAGTAGGACAGGATGGAATATCCCAAGATTGCGGGCAGTACGAAAAGAGTACCAATCAGAATGATGAACAGGCTTTCGGGAGCCGATGCTGCTTCGTAGATCGTCATCTTTTCAGGCACGATGTACGGGTAGAAGGAATACGCCATTCCAAGATAGGCCAATGCGAAAAGCGCGGTGGCTGCGGCGAAAGGGGTCCATGACCACCGATCGCTTGACAGCGGAAGTCGCGCCAGTTTCCACCATAGAAAAACCACAAGCGCCCCGGAGATGATGGGAAGCAAAGACAGATATGCGAACTCCGGCCAGATGAACCATTTGTCAAAAATGCGGGTGCTCACAAAAGGTGTCGCAATCGAGACTGCAGTAATTCCCAGAATAAGGCCCCAAATTCCGCCTTTTGCCCAACCGATTGCCCGCACTTGCAATTGATGCTCTGTTTTCCAAATCAACCAGGCTGCTCCTATAAAGCTGTAACCTACAGTCAGGAAAACAGCTGTTAAAAGCGCAAAGGCTACATGGGGCAGGGTCCATGTCAGACCCATGATGTACATGCCCAACATGAAACCCTGACTTGATGACGCCATAAGCGATCCCGCGAAAAACGCCCAGTTCCAAAGAGGTTTTTGTACACTTGGCGCCTTTGCCCGCATTTCAAATGAAACGCCGCGCAATATCAGGCCAATCAACATGACAAACACTGGTAGATAAAGTGCTGTCAGGATTACGCCGTGCGCTGGCGGGAACGCCACAAGGAGCAAACCCACAGCCAGAACCAGCCACGTTTCATTCGCGTCCCAAAAAGGCCCGATGGACGAGACCAGCCGATCTTTTTCACGGTCGTTTGCGAGTGGCATCAGCAACCCCACTCCAAGGTCAAACCCGTCTAGGATGACGTAAATCAGGATCGACAGGCCCATTAGTGCGGCAAATGCCCATGGGAGCCAAATTTCCGGTTCACCAAAATAGTACATCGTTATTCTCCAGGTTGCAGAGCAGCTACGTTGGCTTCACCTCGACGGGGATAGTGTCGGGTTGAATAGGGCTCGCCCCGTGTTGCCTTGCGCGCCAGGTAGGTGATGACGCCAATGTAGGCAAAGGTCAGCAGGCCATAGACCACAAGGTATCCAATCAAGGTGCTCAAAACCATGCCAGCCGGTACATTGCTGACGGCATCCTTTGTCGACAAAACCCCTTGGACCAACCATGGCTGACGGCCAATCTCTGTGGTGTACCACCCGGCAAGCGTTGCGATCCAACCGCTAAAGCTCATGGCGCAAAACGCAACGAGTGGCACCTTCGGCATATCTTCCGCGCCATATTTACGCAGCAGAACCAGCCCGCCCCAGGACAGGAGCAGCATCGCCATTCCAGTTCCGACCATGATGCGGAAGCTGAAGAAGACGGGGGCCACGCGGGGGTGCAAAACCTCTCCGGTGTCGGTCACAAAATCGTTCAGACCAGGCACAACACCGTCCGCTTTGTGCGTCAGGATAAGAGACGCACCGTTGGGAACCGCGATCTCAAACTTGTTTTCGCGCGCTTCCTCATCCGGTATCGCAAACAGAACAAGTGGCACATTAGGGCCGGTTTCCCAGTTTCCCTCCATCGCAGCGACCTTGGCCGGCTGATACTCCAGCGTGTTCAATCCGTGGAAATCACCGGCAAGGATCTGCAACGGGATCAGACTTGCACCTGTAATGATACCCACCCGCAGGGCTGTCTTTACATCTTCTCCACGGTCACCCCAAAGCATCCGCAGCGCCGAAATACCTGCAATCAAGAAGGCAACAGTCAGGCCGGATGCCAACATCATATGGATAAACCGGTACGGCATGGACGGGTTGAAAATAATCTCGAACCAGTTGGTCGCAAAGACCACACCGTCGATCAACTCATAGCCTTGCGGCGTGTGCATCCATGAGTTGAGAACGATGATCCAGAACGTCGACATCGTCGTTCCAAAGGCTACAAGAAACGTTGCCAATGTGTGGACCCATGATTTCACACGAGAGGCCCCAAAAAGCATAATGCCCAGGAAGACCGCCTCTAGGAAGAACGCCGTCATGATTTCGTACGCCAGCAGCGGGCCGGCCACGTTTCCGACTGTCTCCATAAATCCTGGCCAGTTCGTGCCGAACTGGAAAGACATCGTGATCCCGGACACCACGCCCATGGCAAATGAAAGTGCAAAAACCTTCACCCAGAACATGTAGGCGTCCATCCATTTGCGATCACCAGTCGTACTAAAACGCAGCTTGAAAAACAGCAGCATCCAGCCCAACGCGATGGTGATCGTCGGGAACAGAATATGAAATGAGATGTTTGCACCAAATTGTATGCGCGAAAGAAGAAGTGTGTCCACCGATAGCTCCACGTTCAGAAACATTATTTCTCCGTCCTGAAATGTGTCTTCTGCGGTGGAATGAAAAGGTTGTGCGACAATAGGCGCACGTTGTCATAATCAGGTTTTCCCGGCACGTAAGGTATGCACGTCCAGTACCTATGACCTGCAAGCAGACGCAGCGTCTATTTTCTGGCTTCAAACCATCCGATGCATTCGCGCTAGGGGCTCAAGAACAGTTGGTGCCCTGATAAACACCGGCTCTGTCAGCACTCCACAGAGCCATTCAGGAAAGTTTTCCCTAAGGTGATTAATACCCATTTACAGCACACCATCCTTGGCCGTCTGATCATCCTGAAGGCAGGTGATCAGACACTCACCAAGTCGCCGGATCCAGCTGGAAAAGCATCGCCAACTGCTCGTATACTGCCGGTTCTTTGTGTTTGAGGGCGATTGGTTTTTCAAAGAAAACCTCAACGGCTACTGCGAAAAACTCTTCATGCCCCTCGGCGCCGTACGCATCGAACACCGTCTTGTGCCCCGCTTGTACATGTTGAACATGGGCTTGGTATGCTGCGTTGAACACATGTTTCCAATCAGCGAAGCTTTGGTCCCGACTTAGGTTTGGGGCACCATCTGTGTGGCCGGACAGATCGTCGATCTGATGGGCGAATTCATGAAATACAACGTTGTGGCCATCCTCTTCGTTGATGGCGCCTTGCTTTGTATGCTCCCAGGACAGTATGACCGGCCCCCGCGACCAGCTCTCTCCTGTTCGCACCGTTTCGCGTTCAGTTACGATATAGCCGTTGTGCTCTGTCTGTCGGGACTTGAACGCGCCCGGATAGATCAGAACTGTGCTAAGGTGATCATACCACGTGTTGTTGTTAACGACGAGAAGGCAGGCTTGTGCAGCAATTGAAAGCTGCATTTCCTCGGTAACTTGCAACCCGTTGCATCCGATGAATTCGACCTGATTCAGAAAGAAGTTGATCTTGCCCTCGAGCTTTCTGTGTAATTCAGGCGGAAGCTTTCGGGTCAAAGGAACCTGATCTGCGACGATGGCGCGCTGGTCATCCGATAGCGCTTTTTCGAGAAGGCGTGTACGGAGCTGTTGTTTCGACCAGTGCCGCAAGCCAAGTGCGCCGGTTGCGACAAGCAAGAGGATAAGAAAAACTGCCATGGGTCCTCACCTCGCCAGCCATACAATACCGGACATACCTAAATACTGGCAGGCACAAAACAACCCGGGATATTCGCGGGTATTGCTGCTACGCGGTAAGCAAGACCGAACGTCTGATCCCGTTCTTTGTGAAGGCCGCCGTTTCCGTCCCTATCAGGGCATTGATCAAGCGTCTCCGCAGTGCAGTGAGCTATTTATGTATCGTGAAACTATTTCGGCTTCTTCGGTAGCATCAAGCGTCGCACTTCGTTTGCAGAATGGCTTTGCATTACCAGCGCTGTTGGTAACATATGAATTGACCGAGTTATCGTACTCATGCTGGTACATGTCTTGCTGATCTAGGTCTCAAGAGATTTTTCATACTCGTCCCCGTTAAGAAGGTGCAGAAGTTTTGTTGAGAAGCTGCCGGTTAGCTTGGCCCCCACATCAGCGCCAAGATGAAGGATTGGGCACCCCTCAATGGAATGCTGTATGACGCTGCGAAGCCGTGCAATTCTACTGATGATAAGTGCCATTTTCTGCTTTTCCATTATGGATGCAGGGGTCAAGGCACTGGCGCCAAACGTTGGCGTTCTGCCGGCGCTTTGGGCACGTTATGCTGGCCAGATGCTGTTGGTTCTTGTTCTGGTTTCGCCGCGCCTCAAACAGGTGATACGCACGCGATATCCGCGCCTGCAACTCCTGCGGTCAGTCCTTCTGATGAGTGCGACCGCATTCTTTTTTACCGGCCTGAGTTTGATACCCCTGACAGATGCTGCTGCGCTGATGTCGACAAATCCCGTTCTTATCACGCTCGGAGCTGCGATCTTTCTCGGCGAGCCGCTTGGTGTCCGCCGTGTCGCAGGAATTGTAGTGGCCATGGTTGGAGCCATGATTGTCATGCGCCCCGGTAGCGATGTCTTCAGCCTGTCTGCATTGTTCCCGCTGGCGGCCGCCGCATGCTATTCTGGGTACGCATTGCTGACCCGGCGTGTCGGAGCGGACGAAGATGTATGGACGTCGCTGTTCTACACTGGACTGGTCGGAACCGTTTTGCTCAGCCTTGCGGTTCCCTTCCGGTGGCAATCTCCAGACTTGGCCTCTTTCGCCTTGATGGTCCTCATCGCTCTGGCGGGAACGTTTGGGCAACTGGCCTTGATCCGGGCGTTTTCGCAAGGGGAAGCGGCGATGTTGGCACCTTTTTCCTATTCAGGGCTGGCATTTGCCGCATGCTGGGGGGTGGTGTTTTTCGCAGAGATACCGGATTTCTGGACAGTTTTCGGGAGTTGCGTCATCGCGGGAGCAGGGCTCTATGTCTGGCACCGCGAAACCTACAAAAAGGCAAAAGCGCTTGGTGTCGATTGATGGCTCAAAGCAGGCGTAATTGGGCCTGCATCCTCTACTGTCTGCTCGCAGCAGTCGGTCCGTGGGGTGTCTGACACCCGCGCTGATGGGTCCATCCATGGATCTGTCGCGGTTGGGCGCCGCGCCTTCGGTAGCATCTATTGCGGTAAAGGCGGCGCGATATGGGACTGAACCGGAGTTACGCATTTCGCCAGGATGCGGTGCGGATCGCGCTGAACAGAGGGCCGCACCATTGCCCGGAAGTCGATGTGCGCCTTTGCAAAATTCAACTAAAGGGCCGCTTTCAGATTATTTACTCATACGTCTACATATCTGTTCAGTGCAGTCCGCAGACTGGAGTGGACTTACTCAATACCGGTCTGCGCGTGTTAAGTGTACGTCGGGCTTCATCCTCCAGCCCAAGCTTCATCAGTACATTGACATAGGCCAACTCGATCAGGTCGCGTTGTGCTCGGCTGCCTCCCAGACGTTCCGTTGTCGCCATAACCTGTGACAAATGTCCTAACGCATCTTCCCAGTTTTCTCGGGCCATCTCGCGCCATGCCTTTGCAACGGGGCGGACCAGATCGCCTGCATATCCTTTGGCTGTTTCAGCAATATAGGCAAGGCGCTCCCCATTGCCTGCCATTGCATGGCTCAGCGCCGCGTGTATATCCGCAAAGCTCTGTCCTGTTTCGGGAAAGAAGCGAGTGGCATAGTCGCTCAATTCTTTCCAACGCTCGGGCGGGACTTCCAGACCCGCGATTTCAGCGCGATAGAGAATAGCCGCCGTGTCGGTAAGGGCGTTGATTGGCAAACTGTGGGAGCTGCCAGGCAAAACCCCATTCTCAACTGCACGCCACATTGCTGCCTCATCGCCGTCATGCAGCGTCCAAAGGGCGGCGTGCCAACTCAGGTGGCCATGCAAAACGGCTCTTTTGTCGTAATCCTCCATCCATTCACCAAGGTAACGCCGTCCGGCCGTAATATCGCCTGCCTCGTACTGTGCGTGCGCGCGAAAATGCGCGCCATTCGCATTTCGCGGATTGATGGCCAGCGACGCTTCCATAAGGGATTGAGAGGCGGCAATCTGCCCTGTTTCACACAACGACAGCGCGTGCATAGACATCATCCACCAGTCACCTTGATAATGGGGCAGCAACGCCTCGGTATAGGCAAGCAATTCCGCTTCGCGGCCGACTTCTCCTGAAAAGCCGATCAACCCGAAGACATTCGTACAAAGTTGCGCCGCCAATGCATCTCGGGGATAGTCTCTTACATGTGCCTTGATAGCTTCTCGCGCGCGCTTGGGCTCACCCGCAAAGAGCGCGCCGAATGCAGCAATATGGGCGCATTCTCTGTCATCGGATTGACCTGTTAGCTTTTGGGCGCAAGCAATCGCGTCCTTTGCTTCCGGCGTCCGCGCTTCCATCATCAGGGCGCGTGCCAGTCCCACATGTCCCAGGGCAAAATCCGGGTCCGCAGCCACTGACGCCCCAAAGGCTTCAGCCGCTCCGAAATCGCCGCCCAGGAATAGCTGGACCCCGTGATCGTAGTGATCGCGCGCATCCGAACTTTTGGTGGAAATCGCGTTTCCATAGCCATCGCAAAGCATCATCGGTTCACTCCTTCGTCGGCTTTTAGAAAAGCCTACAGCTAAAGTGTGTGCAGGCAAAATGTTTGCTGCAACGGTTGGATGACGGCATCGAAGGGGATCAATCGCTCTTAATGCGCACAAATCCTACAGTTCTGGCTCTGGGCTGATTTGCGGCAACGTAGAACCAATTCCCGTTCCAAGATCGTCTGAAGATCAGCTTCCAGGCTCGCTGGCGGGATAGCCTGTCCGCGCAGAGCAAGTGGGGAGCCGCGTTCTTCGACGGCAAAAACTTGGTAGCAGAAAATTGCTAATTACGGGTTTGGTGAGTGCTTTCTGGTTCAGGTGTCGTGAGAAATGAATCCGCTTGCACAATAATTAGTCAGATTTGAGCGTTACATCAAAGACCTTGCTGCTTAGGGGGCAACGCCTTGAAGTCCGTCGGTCTGTGTCATTAACTATTTAAATCTGCGCAACGGACAGACGCGGCACGCAAAATGCAGTGCCTTCGTTTGCGCAGCGGTGGTGCGGAAACAAGTTTCGCACTCAAGGCTGCACCGGATCTGCAAGATCCTTCATGGTGCGCTCAATCGTCATGGATTGGAACTGTCCGGCGCCCAAAAGGAGCTCGCTATCAAGGATTCGATTTCTCGCAGTCAAGTAAAACGCTATCAGCGCATTGCGATCCTCGGCGCAGGCAGTTGGGGAACGGCCATTGCGGTGGTGCTTGCCCGTAACGGGCATCAGGTTCACCTCTGGGCACGCAGGCCTGCACTTGCGGAGGGGATTAACCAGACTCGCCAGAATGCGGACTATCTTGCAGGTATAGACTTGCCCGACGGGTTGGTGGCAACATCCGATCTATCAGAGGCGCTTGCCGGTTCCGAGGTGGTTGTGATGGCCACGCCGTCAGCTACCCTTCGCAGCATGTGTCGCGATATGGCGCTACTGCTGCCTCCAGAAATTCCGATCGCATTGGCCTGTAAGGGGGTTGAGCGCGGTACTGGATATCTTCTCTCCGAAGTTGTCACAGAAGAAAACCCAGGGCATCCGGTCGGGGCGATTTCCGGTCCGACCTTTGCCCGCGAGACAGCGCTGGATCATCCAACAGCGGCAACTGTTGCTTTTCAGTTCCGCTATGCAGACCGGCTTGAAGTAGAAGCAAGCCCTGCCGTGCGGTTGGCGCTATCGCTGTCTGGGGGCGGTTTCCGGCCTTACGTTTCCGATGACCTTGTCGGGGTCGAGGTGGGCGGGGCGGTCAAGAATGTTATCGCCATCGCCTGTGGCATGATGTCGGGGGCAGGGTTTGCCGAAAACACGCGTGCGGCCCTGATTACCCGTGGTACGGACGAAATGAAGCGGCTGGCGCAGGCGCTTGGCGGGCGGCGTGAAACTGTGACGGGCCTGTCCGGTTCGGGTGACCTGACGCTGACCTGCTCGTCCACGACATCGCGTAACATGTCGCTTGGTCACCAGTTGGGGCAGGGGATCGCGCGCGCTGATTGTTTCGAGGGGCGCGGAGTGGTTGTTGAAGGAGAAGTTAACGCCGTATCGGTCTGTGATCTGGCCCACCGTATGAAGGTTCCGATGCCGATCTGCGAAACAGTGAATGCAGTGCTGCACAAGGGGGAGGATCTGCGAGAAGCTTTTGCAGAACTCTGGACACGGCCGATTGAAGCGGAACCTTTCGGGCTGGATATTTCGCTCAGCCACCCGTCGCCTGATCTTGTTTTGCCCTTCGGGAAATCTTGATATGAATGGACACATAGCTGAACGCCCGCCCATTTCCGAGCGGCGGTTTACTCTGGCCACCGACCTTGATGGAACTTTTCTCGGCGGGTCCGAGGTGGAACGCCGCGTTCTATACGACTGGATCGAAGGCAATCGCGCGACCATCGGCCTGATTTTTGTAACGGGCAGGGATCCTGAATTCATCATGGAGATGTGCCGCGTAAACGGATTGCCGTGGCCCGAGTATGTAGTTGGTGATGTCGGAACAACAATTGCCACCGTAGAGCCGGACGGCATGATTGTCCCGATCGCCCCCTTGGAGCAGGACATTGCCGCACAGTGGAATGATATGGGGGGCGAGGTGCGCAGAACGCTTGAAAACCATGCCGGCCTGACGCTGCAACCCACCGGATTTCGCTACCGCGTGAGTTATGATCTGGATGTTGCGCACTTTGATGAGACCGCAAAAGCCAAGGTTGATGCGCTGGGGCTTGATTGGCTGATCTCGGACAACCGGTATTTCGACGTGCTGCCAAAAGGGATTTCCAAAGGCCCGTCAATAAGACGCCTTATTGATCATCTTGGCATCCCTGAACAGCGGGTTCTATGCGCTGGTGACACGGTTAATGATCTGTCCATGCTGGCATCAGGCCTCAATGCTGTTGCTGTCGGAAATTCCGAGCGGGCGCTGGTCGAGCAGCTCAAAAATGTGGAAAATGTGCATTTCGCTGCAGCCCACGGCGCGGCAGGTATCCTTGAGGCGATTGCCGCACTCGACCTTCACGATACACCAAAGGAAACCTGATATGCACTCCAACCTTGTAATCGTCTATCACCGCGAACCCTATGAAGAGGTCATGGTCGACGGGAAAATCGAATATCGCGAAAATTCCAGCCCGAACGGAATTGTTCCCACTCTCAAATCTTTTTTCGGCCGCTTTGAGAAAGGCGCATGGATCGCCTGGAAAGAGGCCAAAGATACCTCCAACCCCGGTTTCGAGCGGGTGATCGATATCAACGACAGCTTTGGCACCTACACCGTGTCACGCCTGCCGCTCACGAAAGAGCAGGTGAGCAGCTTTTACCATGTTTCGTCAAAGGAAGCCTTCTGGCCCATCCTCCACGGGTTCAAAGAGCGGTATAACTATGATCCCGTTGACTGGCCTACGTTTCGGGAGGTCAATTGGGCCTTTGCAGAAGCAGCCGCGGCCGCGGCTGCACCGGGGGCCGTTGTCTGGGTGCATGACTATAACCTGTGGCTCGTTCCGAGCTATTTGCGGACATTGCGCCCTGATGTGAGGATCAGTTTTTTCCACCACACACCCTTTCCCGGCGCGGATATATTCAACGTGCTCCCGTGGCGTAAAGAAATTCTGGAGAGCCTTTTATGCTGCGATGTCATCGGGTTCCATATCCCGCGTTATGTGAACAACTTCGTTTCTGCCGCCCGGTCGCTGCTTGAAGTGGAGACGATGGCGCGCAAGAAAGTCGCGCCGGACAGGTATGTCGAGACGTCTGCGCTCTCGGAGCAATCCGTCGTGACCGAAATTATGTATGAGAACCGGACCGTGCATCTACAAGCCAGTCCTGTCGGTGTCGATGTTGCCTACATTGAAGAAGTTGCGGGCCGAGAAGAGACCAAAGAAAAATTGGACGAGATCCAATCCGAGTTAAAAGACAGCCAGTTGATCCTGTCTGTCGGACGAACAGACTACACCAAAGGTGGGATCGAGCAGTTGCAGTGTTATGAGCGCCTGCTGCAAGCGCGGCCCGATTTGCGCGGTAAGGTCCGGCTGATGCATGTCTCGGTTGCAGCCAACCGCAATATGACCGCTTATGAGGAAATTCAGCGCGATCTGGAAAGTCTGGCGGGAAGAATAAACGGCCAGTACGGCACGCTGGAATGGCAGCCCATCGCGCTGATCTCGCGCGCGGTGCCTTTCACCAGTCTGGTCGCCTACTACCTTGCGGCGGATGTGGCGTGGATCACTCCGCTTGCAGATGGCATGAACCTCGTCTGCAAGGAGTTCTGTGCGACCCGTACCGATGAGGACGGCGTTCTGGTTCTGTCAGAATTTGCAGGGGCTGCGGTGGAGCTGCCTGCGACGGTTCCGACCAATCCTTTTTCTCATAAATCAATGGACAGCGCGATCCAGTTTGCCTTGGACATGCCAAAAGAAGAGCGGCGCAACCGGATGATCGCAAACCGCAAGATGGTGCAAAAGCAGGACATACGCTTTTGGTCAGACGACCAGATGCAGGCCTTTAGCCAGGCGTGAGCGGTCGCGTAAGACCGACCATGGCAGAATAAAAAAGACGCCCCTGTCTTAAAGTTCAGGGGCGTCTTTTTGCTTTGTGTCATTGTCTGGAGAGACGCTTATTCCTGACTCTCATCCTCGACCCTGCGTGAAACCTGCGGGTTTGCAACGCTCAACCGGGGCAGGCCGCCCATTTCAGGCCGGCGGGTAAGTCCAAGCAGCACAGGCTTGTTAATCGATTTGGCCGCACCGGTTTCACGAACGACGATATACGCACCGCTTGCGATAATGATGCCGGCGCCAATAAACGTCGTCAGGTCAGAGGTCTCGTCAAAGAACAACCAGCCGAACAAAGCAGCCCAGATGATCTGGCTGTATTGCATGGGGGCCACCAGAGCGGCCTCGGCCAAGGTATAGGCGCGGATCATAAGTGTCATCGCGATAACGGCAAACACCGCCACGCCCAGCATCAGCCCGAGATCGGCAAGCGGCATGGGGACGTATATGAACGGTAGAACGAACAACATGATCGCGAAATTTGCAAGCATAGGGTGCAGCAACAAAACCTCGCGTCTTTCCTGAGCGCCGATCTTGCGCATCACCACAGCGGTTAGCGCGATACTGAACGCTGATACCAGTGCCGCGATATGCCCCAGCTCGAATGCGATCATGCCGGGCCGCAAGACGACCAATACGCCAATCAGGCCGACACAAACCGCCGCCCATCGATGCGCGCGCACGACCTCGCCCAGAATAGGAACGGACAGAACCGTTATGAGCAACGGGGCCGCAAAAAAGATTGCATAAACTTCGGCCATTGGAAGAACTGAAAATGAGTAGAAGGCGCAGAGCCCTCCCACCACGACCGCGATCGTGCGCACAGAAGTCCAGAACGGTATGCGCGGACGCAGGTTTGCCTCGGTTGGATCGGTGACCAGCATCAGTGTCACAACCGGAAAACTGAGCAATACGACAAAGAAAACAATCTGGAAGGGAGAGTAACTTCCCCCGAGTTGCTTGATCGCGGCGTCATGTGTTGCGTAAACCGCAAAGGCCAAAAGCCCCAGCAGCATGCCTTGCAGTGTGGTGCTGCGCGGGGGTGGGGAGGACGGATCGTAGGGGTCGCTTGTATCTGTCATGCAAACCTCATTTTAGGACGCTGCATTCTTCAATGCAGATTTATTAAAGGGATAGTTTGAAGTTTCTCTGGCGCCAAAGCAAACAGTTCGCCGCTGTGTAGTTGGTGTTCAAGTTATCGTGTTGCCGGATGATGGATTTTTAACCCTGACTGTCTGACGTCAGCGCTTGTGGGTCCAAACAGGTCAAATTGATAAGAGAGTGTTTCTGGCTCATCGTAATCACCGAGGAGTAGAAGGTGACACAAACACCGAAAAGCCTTGGCGAAAATATCGTCAAAGACATCAAGCGCGCAACGCGCAAGCATTACTTATCCTAAGATGAGAATCGTGCCGGGTAAACGGCACCGACGCACAGCGTGAGGCCCTTGGCCTGAGCGAAGCGCGTCTGGCCGAGATCAATCCAAAACTGATCCTTGTGCAACTCGACGCTTTCGGCGGGCCGAAACGCGGACCAAAGGCAGACCATCTGGGCTATGATGACTTGGCACAGGCAGCTACGGGTGTAATGACGCGCTTTGGTGGCGGCCCTGACACGCCTGAAGAGCATGCACATTTCGGCACTATCGACGTGCTGACAGGCTATTGTGCCTGTGTGGCTCTTGGGGCTGCGATGGAGAGGGTGCGCGTCACCGGCCGGGGCGGCATCGCGCGGGCAACGCTGGCCGCAGCCGGCGAGATGATTCAGGCACAATTCATGTATGATTATCCTGGTCGCGCGCCGTTTGACGAACCAACAGGGCGCAACGCGCGCGGATGGGGTCCGTATTACCATTGCTATGCTGCTGCAGACGGTTGGATGTTCTTTGCTGCCCCGACCGAGCGACAAAACGCCTTGGCACGGGTGCCTGAGTTGAAAGACCTGGTAGAAGTGAACGAGGATGGATTGACTGAAGCATTGGCTGCACGCTTTGCAAAGGAACCGATCGCGTATTGGGCCGAAAGCTTTGCGGGAACGTCTGTTGGTGTGGTGCCTCTTGGTTCGCTGATGGGCACGCGGGAACAAGGCTTGCAGCTGGAAAGCACCGGCAAGATTGACATAAAAGGGGCGACCTATCGCGCGGTGCGTCATGATAGACACCCAATGAGCCGCTGGGTGGATCTGGCAGCACCCAATGCGGTCCGCCCGGACCGTGGCCGTATCACGATACCAAAACCGGCCCCTAAATATGGCTCCGATACACGCGAGATATTGCAACGCTTGGGCTATAGCTCTGAGGATATTGACACAATGATCGCTGAGGGCGTTGCTTCTGAGGCGTGGTCGGAAAAATATCTGCCGAAGTAGAACGATGACAGAGAACAGCATTGGGTCCGCCATTACGCCCAGAACCCGCGCGCGAGCTCGGCACATTCTGGACAACTACTATATTGGTCCGTCACGCGATTCCGGTGTGCTGGAAATCTGGGGCTAGACCCCGAAAATGACTTATGCTCCGGGTGAACGTGTTGCCCTCCACGTCTCTACGACAGCCCAGGAATGGGACCTTGAAATCGGGCGTGACGGGCTGAGATACGCTAATCTTCTTGAAGAAAAGGGGTTGCCCGGCAACCATCACCCAACGCCGGAAGATTGCTCGGTGAATGGTTGCGGTTGGCCGGAGGCTTACGCGTTTACCGTTCCCCAAGATTGGAAGCCCGGCGGGTACCTGTTTACGCTGCGCGCCCGGTGCGGCGACGATATGGTTGAGGAACACCATTTGATACTGGTGCGAAGTGTCTCGGATGCCCCGCCGCCATCCTATGTTCTGGTCTGCGCAACGGGGACATGGGTAGCTTACAACTGCTGGGGCGGCTCAAACCATTACGAAGGGATCACCGGGCCGAATGGCGACGCTTTCTCCCCGGTCCTGTCAACACAACGACCTTGGTCGCGGGGCTTTTGCAAGCTACCGGAAGGTGCGCCGCGCGCGTTGACAGAGCATCCGCCACGCCCCGGAGACATGGTGCGCTATCCCTATATGGAATGGGCCATATGCCTATGGGTACTCCAAGAAGTACGCCTCCGCAGGTTGGGCCAGCTTCGAGCGTCATTTTGTCCGGTGGGTTGAAGGGGAAGACTATGACTTTGATGTCGTCGCCCTTCATGATCTGGAAAGTGATCCAGCTTTGTTGTCGCGCTATGCCTGTGCGGTGTTTGTTGGTCACGATGAGTACTGGAGTGCGAACATGCGCGACGCGGTTGATAGCTACGTCGACGGCGGAGGTAACGTCGCGCGGTTCGCGGGCAACTTCCTTTGGCAAACCAGGATCGAGGATGAAGGGCGGCGGCAGATCTGCTACAAGTACACAGCAGATCAGGATACATTGGCAGGCACCGATCAGGCCCACCTTGTCACTGGGGCGTGGGAAGTCGAGCCAGTCAACAGACCGGGTGCGCTGACCTTTGGTGTGAATGGGTTGCGTGGGGTTTATGCGGGTCTTGGCAACTGCGTTGGTCGCGGATCGGGCGGATTTACCGTCTATCGTCCCGAACACTGGGCGTTTGACGGCGCTCAAATCGGCTATGGCGATGTCTTTGGAGCGGCATCGCGCATCTTCGGCTATGAGGTGGACGGGCTCGACTATCAGTTTGAAGATGGCTTGCCGTTCCCGACCTGCACGGACGGTGCGACATCAGACATCCAAATTCTTGCAATGGGCCTCGCCACCAATATTGAGGTTGATCACGGTGTATGGGGGGAAACACTCTACATCGGTGCTGCTGACGCAGCGTTTAAAGCGACGGCCCTTTATGGCGAAGTAACACCTGAAACCTTAGACGCCTGCGCACGGGGAAACGGCATGATCGTGTCCTGGAAGCGCGGAAAAGGCGAGATTTTTACTGCCGCAACATGTGAATGGATCATGGGTCTGACGCAACGAGACAGCCAGGTTGAGAAAATTACCCGAAATGTTCTGGACCACTTTGGCACGACTTGAGGCTATTCAAGTTTAGAAGCGGACCTTTGTTCACGTACTCCAGATGGCCGGTTTGGGCCTAGATTACCTGTCGCGATCTGGTGCGGAGGTGTCCCATTGCACTGCGGATATTGGTCCAATCCAATCCGATCCAATCAGAGCAGCAGGCATAGTTTCCGCCTATCAGCTTGGCACCCTATAACCTTTTGGATCTTCCTCGGCGCGCCGAAGCTTTCGCTGGGCTCAGCGCAGCCGCTTTTATTGTTAAGCTCCGGACTTGGGTGGTTGGCCATAGAACCGGAGAACCGGGGGGGTCAGCTTGGTGCAGGGCTGTTCTCAAGAAAACCTCAGCCCCGGATGGCCACCTCAAGACCAAAGACTTCAGCCGCCGATTTGCCAGAGGCGAAGGCGCTGATCAATTCGGCTTCGCGGGTGAGCTTGGCTTCGGCACCGGCGATGAATGTTCTGGCGGCCTGAGGCGACAACGCAACCAGACCATCGTCGTCACCGATCACCAGATCCCCCGGCGCAACAAGGCAGCCGCCGATCACGACGGGCAGGTTGACGGCACCGCGCTCTGCGCTGGTCGGGCCACGTGGTGTGATCCACCGCGAAAAGACCGGGAAATCGTCCCAGCCGCCGAGTGTTCCCGCGTCACGGATAGCCCCGTCGCAGATCAGGCCGGCAACGCCCTTGTTGCGCAGGTGTCCGGCCAGAATATCGCCGATCATGGCCGTATCGCGGTGGCCGCCTGCGTCGATCACCAGAATCTGACCCCGCTCAATCACGTCGAGCGCGTGCAGGACCGCGCCGAAATCGGGCGCTTCACAGCGCACGGTGACGGCCTGCCCAAAAAGCCTGGGTTGCAGGCCTGCGGGTCGAAGCGGGCGGATGTCCGGGTCGATCTGACCGGCGCCGAGGACGAGATCAACGGCGATCGTCGAGGGAACACGAACCCAGCGGGCGATCTCGGCGGGTGTGAGGTCACAGGGGGGTGGGGCGTGAAGCGTGACTGTCATGATACCTCTGGGTCAGAAGGATAAGTTGGCGTGCAAGGCCGCGCCCAAGGCAGCAATCCCGGTCTGGATATTCGCCTCCGACTGGGCGGAGAAATTGAAGCGGGCATGATTGGCACGCGGGGTCAGAGGAAAGAACGTGGCCCCGGGCACATATGCAACCCGGGCTTGCGGCAAAGCCACGTCGCGCATGAAGGCGGTGGCGTCAAAACCTTCGGGAAACGTGAGCCAGGTGAAAAGGCCGCCTTCGGGGTCGGTTGCGGTGATCTCTTGTGGAAAATGTTGCCGGATGGCGTCGAGCATGGCCTCTTTCTTGGCGGCGTAGGCCGTCTGCAAGGTCGCAATATGGGCCGAAAGATCGTGGCGATCCAGAAACAGACTGGCGGCTGCCATGTTGAGGGTCGAGGTCTGGGTGTCTGCGGCAACCTTCAAGAGGCCCATGCGGGCAAGCAGCTCAGGGCTTGCTACGGCCCAGCCGATGCGCAGACCGGGGACGAGGACCTTGGAAAAGCTGCCAAGATGGATGACCCGCCCCTCCGTGTCCAGGGACTTGAGAGTGGGCAGGTTCTGACCGGAAAACCGGATGTGGCGGTAGGGCGTGTCTTCCAGCACGATCAGGTCATACCGGTTTGCAAGTGCGATCAACTGCTTGCGCCGCGCGAGCGAGAGGGTCACGCCGGTCGGGTTCTGGAAATCCGGAACGGTATAGATCATCCGGGCCCCTGGGTTGGCCGACAGGATCGCCTCAAGACGCTCGGTCTGCATGCCGTCTGCGTCGACGGGGACGACCGCGTATTGAGGCTGGCTGGGCTCAAAAGCGATCAGGGCACCCAGAAAGGTAGGGTCCTCGGTGATGATCACGTCACCGGGGTCAATCAACATCCGTGCGGCAAAGTCGAGACCCTGCTGAGAGCCTTGCAGGATCAGCACGTCATCACCGGTGCAAGGCGTGCCATCCGCCGACATCAGTTGGGCGATCTGGTCGCGCAGATGCGGTAAACCGTTGGAGGGCGCATATTGCATCGCGGCTCCTCCGGGCGCCCGAATGATGTCGTGAAAGATAGTGTCTAGCTGCTCCTGCGGAAACAGCGTCGCGTCTGGATAACCGCCACCAAAGGAAATGATCGACGGATCGGCTCCCAACGCCAGCAATTCACCGATGGCCGATGGCCGCACCTTTGCCATCCGCCGGGCATATCTGAAAGTCATCGGCGCTCAGTCCTGATTTGTGTCGGTTATAGGAGACACGATTAGATAAGGCGCTGCAAGCGTTGGCCGCCCGGCAATGCTGACCCGCAGGGCCATGGCGGGTAGAGGACCGGCATGTCGTCCGCAGATCTAAAATGGCGCGACGGAAAATGCTGCGGCACGCAAGAACCGCCAGTCTATGAAAGCCACACTGCGGGGCGCACGGGCCAAACCGACAGCAAAGGGCCGTTGGTGCCGTTGGGACGCGCCTACGTGAAGGGCGGAAAGCGGAAGTTCGCTGCAGGTGCAGGTTGCCGTGCGTAGATGGTGACAGCTGACATTCAAGCAGCCACGGATCAGAGGTTTGTGTTGCGGTGCTGAAGGCGGATCGGAGCCCAGAATAACGGATGCTGCGTTTTGCTCGAACGGCAGCTATGCGCAGAAGCGTGCTTACCCCAGTCATATTTGCCGAATTCCGCCGAAGTGAGCGAGCAGTGCGACACGTCTATGTCCTGCAGGCGCGAGCGCTGCGTTGCAGCTTTCCCGAGATTACAGTTGGTGTGCCGCACGCTGACAAAAAACCAAATTAAGATTTCGCAAACGCCCTGAAAACTAAAATTTCCAAATTCGTGCCTAAGGCACACATCAGTCGATTTTACTTTGGGACAGAAACACCTTAATCGAGTCGTAGAAACTTCTGGGATATTTATCAATGAACACTCGAGTTTGGCTTGTGGGATGTGCGGCTTTGTTAGTTTCAGCATGCGGAGACATGGAAAGCATGAGCCACAGTCCGTCAGAGGAATTCTTCAGAGAGTTGCCTGATGGCGTTCTTGCTATCGCAGCAAAAAACCAAGATCTGACCACCGTTCGAATAGACCCTGCTGATGGTTGTTATGTCTACCGATATGTTGGCCCCGTCGAGACAACATTTCTTCCACTTCGTGCGGACAACGGCCGCCCTATTTGCAGCCGTCCAGCCGTTACAGGATGAAAAGGTAACGCGCTTAACGCTTTACCTGGTTCTTTGCCTTAACTTAAGCGAGTTAGCTGTTAGCGGTGGCCAATTCTTCTGGCGCATAAAGGATCGCTGTGGAGCCTGTATTAACCTGCTCGTAGAGATCATTTATGTGCGGCATAATCATCCGCACACAGCCGGAACTGGCTCTGCCACCAATCGAACGTGGGCTGGGTGATCCGTGGATGCGCAGGTAGGTATCTCGATTTCCAACAAAGAGATACAGAGCGCGTGATCCAAGCGGGTTTGACGGCCCCGCATCCATGCCATCTGCATGTTGCTCATACAATTCCGGATCGCGCTTAATCATCGCCGGCGTCGGCGTCCAGGTCGGCCACTTAGCTTTGCGCCTGATTGAGTAAGTTCCCGGTTCGTAAAGGTTACCCCGCGCGATGGCCACGCCATACCTCATTGCGGTGCCGTTATCACGGATGTGATACAGATAGCGCGCAACAGCATCGACATGGATATCACCCGCGGTCAGGTTTGCGTTTGCTTCGACCAAACGAGGTAGGAACCGCGATGCGACACCCCATGGATTGGTTGTACTGGGCTCGTAACCTGCAGGCGTCACTTGCGCGTCCCATGCATCCCACTTCGACCGATCCGTCGTCGCGGCAGCGGCAGATGAAACGGAAAGCGGTGCCGAAAACAATGCCGCAGTGGAAATGATAAAATGGCGTTTGGTTAACATTTTTATTCTCCTAATCGTCTTCCAACCTATCAAGGTTTTATCGGGATGTAATTACCTGCTCGTCCGGCGACGGGTAAAATGCCCATGTACCACACTCAGGGCGGGTTGCGGACCTTCGCTGCAACCGCAGAGGCAAAGGGCGCTATCGGTCAACTCGGACATTCAACCAAGCGCAATTTCGCGCATGAGGACTCACCGGGCGAGATCGGGCGGGTAAATGCTCAGTGTCTGCCAAATTGATGACCAATTGGCCGTCGCTTTGGCAAGCTGGTGGATTATTGCCTAAAACGAAAGGGGGTCTGAGAAAACGATAGAATGTCAGATATCAGTAGCCGCCCGAAGCGAAAATCTTGATCGATTAACGATTGTTCATAGGTTGAACTGGTTTCGAACGTAATAGCACACCCAGAATGCCAAGGATCGCGATTGGCCCCCACGCGTATGGTGCAGGCGTGTTCTAATTTGCGGGATTTCCGAACATGGCCAAACCCATCCCGATGACTGCAAATCCTGTACTCATGGCCGATGCGATTATTGCAAGCCCAACATGCTCACGTCGACGCGAGGCGGGGAAAAACACGACGCTCATCGCCAGAACCGCGACGGTAATGACATGCCAGGAGAAAATGTGCATCCATACCACATCAGGAGCGAGGCCAGACGTCTTAGGCGGCCCCAACATCTGCGGAGCCCCAACCCATTCGTGTACGACGACGCCAAGCATCGAAAGGGTGGCAGCGAGCAGATAAAAGGTTCGCAATAACCAAGCCATTCTATTTCCTGTAATCTTTGGTAGGTTCGGTGCTTGCCGGACTACGGTGCAGGATGAACGGTTGCCTCAACCTCTTTGATAAAGCTCAGGACCTTGTCGAGGTAATCCGAAGAGTTGTCTTCCCGCGCATAATGCGCTGCACCCGGGATGGTAGCGAACCTGCTGTTGGGCATAAGATCGGCCAGTCGTTGCGAATTGGTCAAGGACACAAACGTGTCAAACTCGCCGTGTAGGACCTGCACAGGGGCTTCGATCCGGACGACATCGCGCTCAAGCGCCGGTGTTTCAGTTGGGTAGATGCCCAGAAACCCGACTTGTCCGCGTAGTTTGGCAAAGCGTGTGGACCCCGCAAGGTAGTCCGCTTTTGCCTCTCGCGACGGTTTGCTGAGGCGATACCCGATGCTGTTTGCGGCGGCGCAGTAGATGCGCCCACCAATGGTGCCACCGGCAGCGAGTGTCGCCCTCTGCACAAGGCGCGAATACACAAGCGCCAGAAAGGGAAACGATCCTTCTACCTTTCCAACGGCGCCAGCTTCGCGCACGGTGGCAGACTTGATCCGGCCGGGGTTATCCGTCATGAACCGCATCAACGTTGGGGTGCCGATATCCGGCCCGACCGCATGCGGGTGTGAGAGGTTGAAATAATTCAGCATCTTGCCCAGAAATACCGTGTGTTGGCTGACGGTCGACACCTGCCATGCGGGATCGGAGCCGCCATCACATCAAAGCTCTGCGATAGCTGATCCCACCAATTGCGGTAAGTCAGAACGCTCATCTGTTGGGGCGAGGTCAGCTACAGTTGCGGTTTGCCCGCATTCCGGCTGGCCGCGTAGCGGATCATGATCCCGTCAATGCTTGTCGTCTCAAACTTCATGTGTCCTGGTCCTGCATGGGTGCGTTGAATTCAGGTTAAGCCGGGCGTTGGGTGATATGAACATGCAGATGTGGTCAAAGACTTGAATATTGCCCCGATCAACTTGCAGAATTTGCAATTGATATGTTTTGCCGGGATTTAATGCGAATGGACCGGAAATTAATAACGGGACTACAGTGCAGGAAACCTATCCGCTCGCGCTCGGGCTGAACGCCTGCCACATGCTTGGGATCGACCCCGCCGACATGTTCCGGCAGGCCAGTCTTGGCGATCTTGACCCCAAGCAGGCCGCGCTTGGCGTGACTGCCGCGCAATACGTAGCGGCGTGGGAAGCGATGGTCCGTTTGGCCGGGCGGGAGGATTTGGCAAGCCAGCTGGGTATTGCCATCGCTCGTGGTCCTCTTGTTCCCGTCTTTTTGGCACTGGATTGTGCGCCCGATCTTGAAAGTGGCTTGCGCCGGATCACCCGGTACAAGCGTCTGATCGGACCAACCCGGATGCACGTCTTCAGTGATGACGCGACACTGACCGTTGAATACGAAAGCCGCGTACCGGAACTTGAGTTGCCTGCGTCTATGTTGGCGCTCTATCTCGCATTTGTTGTCGAAAAAGCGCGGCTGATGACGGCTCAAGCGATGATCCCCGTTGCGGCCACTCTCAAGGCCTCCGAAGATGCGCGCCAGACGTTGGCCCGGCACCTTGGGGTCATGCCAAGATACATCGAGAAGGCGACGCTGAGCTTCTCGCGCGCTGATGTAAGCGCGCCATTCCTGTCCGGGGGCCAGGGTCTCTGGGACGCGATAGAACAGGATCTGGAACGCCAGCTCGCCGCGCATGCCCGCACCAGCGATAAGGCCTCGAAGGTCGTTGGTGCGCTTCTGACGCAACTGCCTTTGGGACATGCCGACATGCTCGCTGTGTGCGCAGAACTGGGCGTCAGCCGCAGCACACTACAGCGGCGTCTGCGCAATGATGCGACTACGTTCCAGCAGATCCTCGATACGACCCGTAAAGACCTTGCGCTGCGATACCTGACCAAGAGTACGCTGGCGAACGAAGAAATCTCTTATCTGCTGGCTTATAGCGATCCCAACAGCTTCCTCAGGAACTTTCGCCGTTGGACCGGATTGACTCCAAGCGACGTGCGAAGAACGGCGGTTGAGGTCGGCCAATGGTGACGATGATCAGTATCCACGCTTGCGGACGGCCTCTACGTGAGCAATAGCCGCAGCTACAAAAAGGTTGATTAGTCACGCATAGCTTGTTTCCTCGAGACTACCGATGCTGCGCGACATCACCAACCCCCGATTTCGCGGTGCGGCACCGCGGCGCAGGCACCCCCATGAATGTCGGCAATGGGCCGTTCATGTCGACCGATTTTAGGGAAGAAAGCTGCACTTCCGTCGCCAGTAGGGGCACAATGATCCTGTCAGGAGGTGTTGCATCCTCCGGTGGGATTTAAACCGCCGGTCAATTTTCTGAACCTTTTCCACTTTGAAAATCTTCCCCTGATTTTTTCAATGGTTCACAAGCGGGACATATTTGCTGTGAATGAAACACAGCCTCTCATCCGAATTCACCCCGACTGCTCACCTTTCATCTGCGATCTCGCCTGAGGGCTAGCCAGATCAAGTTCATTTCATACATCTAAGGCGGCATACGCTCTTCGTTATCGGCCAGGAGAACCAACCCGCTTTTAGCTTTTCTAGACGGTTGATCCTGATCCCTCATGTTGCTCCTACCCATAGAAATACTGAGGTAAGAATAATGCGATTGCTGGAAACAGGATGATGAGTACAACGCCGATCAGCGTCACTACCACGTAGGGAAACACTGACGCGTAGATGTCACCCATCGTCACATCCGGGGGGGCTACGCCTTTGAGATAGAACAGGTTGAACCCGAAAGGCGGGGTCATGTAGCCGACTTCCATCATTATGATGAACAAGATTCCGAACCAGATGGGGTCGAACCCTGCATCGCGTACCACGGGGAGAAAAACAGGTAGGGTGATCAGCATTATACCTACAGGATCCAGGACCATTCCCAAGAAAAACAGAACCATTAGCATGAAGAATAATGCGCCCCACCGTCCACCGGGGATCATATCCATGACATTGGAAATAAGGCTTTGAGCACCCAGAGCGGTGTAAGCCGTGGAGAACGCATGGGCGGCGAACAAAATCCACATGACCAGCGCCGTGAGCTTTAACGTCTCGATGGAGGCGCGGTGGATAACATCCCTGCTCAATTGTCCGTTGATGCCAGTGGCCAGAAGTGCGCCGAATACACCGATTGCGGCCGCTTCGGTCGGGGTGGCAAAACCGCCAAAGATTGCACCCAGAACAATTGTGACAATCATTATTGGCAGAATAACAGCTTTGAGGGAGCGGAGTTTCTCGCTCCAGCTTGCCCTTTCTTCAAGGGGGAGTGCGGGGCCCAGCTCTGGCTGAAGCCAACAGCGGCCGCCGATATAAATCGACACCAGCACAAACAGCGTCAGGCCTGGTCCGACACCGGCAGCAAAAAGGCGGCCCACCGACACTTCGGTCAGCAGAGCATACAACACCATCAGGATTGATGGCGGAATAAGTATGCCCCATCCGCCGCCGGCATTGATGGCCCCAAGGGCAAGTTTTTTATCATACCCTCGCTCCAGCATTTTGGGCAGGGCGATCGTTCCCATGGTGACCACGGCGGCGCCGGATATGCCTGACATCGCAGCGAAAATCACACAGATCAGAACCGTGCCGATTGCCAGCCCCCCGCGCAGACCACCCCACCATTGGTGCATCATATCGTAGAGATCGTTCGCAACTCCGGATTTTTCCAACAATATTGCCATGAATACAAACAGTGGAATTGCCATCAGTGTGGGCGATTGCATCGTCTCCCACATTTTTGAGGCGAGCAGATAGAAGCCGATTGGCCCCATCTCGAAGTAGAGGAACACCACTGATACGCCGCCCAGAACAAAGGCTAGCGGGGTGCCGACCATCAGGAAAAACAGAAGGCAACCGAAGAACAGAATTGTTAAAAGTTCGACACTCATTGCTGCATCTCCTGGGCGTGTTCATCATTTTCGTCCGGCGCACCCGGTTTGCCGAATATGTCATCAGGGATGGGCAAGCCGCGCAAAACACGGATGTCGGCCCAAAGCCGCACAACGCCTTGTAAGAAAAGTAACATTGCGGCGACGGGGATGAGTGCTTTGGTCGGCCATAAAGGCGCTTTCCAGACCGAGTTGGAGCGCTCCAGATCTTCAATCGCATCGTAGGCGATGTCATAGCCTTGCCAGAAAAGGACCCCGACAAAGAGCAAAAACAGCGGCCACGTCAATATGTCCAAAAGGGATCGCCGCTTCCTCGACATACTACCGTAAAAGATATCGACATTCACATGTCCACGTTCCGCCAGAAGATACCCGCCGCCGATGATGGCGTACCCCCCGAAGATCAAAGTAGCGAGTTCAGCAGTCCAGATCGTTGGAGTGCCAATAAGGTACCGCATGACGACATCCGCCAGTAAAAGCGCAAAGATCAACAATACGGCGAGCGATACCCACCTTCCGATAAAGCGATTAACGCGCGTAATTGCGCGGGCCAGTTGCCACATACCTTGCAATCCTTGTGATGAAGAGGGGGGGCGGGTCACCCGATGTGGGTCACCCGCTGATTAACCAGGTGTATCAGGCGTAACCCATGTCTTTCATCAAAGTGCGATAGATGTCTGCCGCTTTTGCAGCACGCTCGCCTTTTTGGCCCTCTGCCTCAAGTATAGTAGCTGAAGCAGTTGCAAGCATTTCCAGCACGTCATCCGGCAGTTGCAAAACCTCTATCCCGTCATTCTGGATTCCTTCGGCCAAAGCGATAGCTTCCTTGTGCTGATACTCTGCGGAACGGAGGAAGAAACGGGTTGTGACGATCTCTTCCAATGCGGCGCGCAGGTCTTCTGGCAGTGCCTCAAGGGCGTCGATGTTCATGATGAAGGCATCTGTGGTCTGCGCGAGAACGGGTTTGTAGTGGTATTTGCAAACCTCCCATAGCGACATGGATTGTGCCCCAATCGCGGCACCCCAATGCGCCCCGTCAACAACACCTGAGCTCAGAGCCTGATAAAGCTCTGATCCGGGAACGTATTGCGGAGCCGCACCGGCCGCTGCCAGATAGTCCAGCATTGATCCCGATGACCGGATCTTGAGCCCTTGGAAATCGGCCGCAGATTCAATCCTTTTCGACACGGTCATTTCCGTGGGGAGTACTTTCTCGCACATCAGGTGTACGCCATCTTCGTTGAGATCTTCGTTCACCAAAGCCTCGACACCGAGATTTTTCATTGCGTGTTCCATCTCCCATGCTTGGCGCAGGGTTCCGGGAATGCCGTAGACGAATGTAGCCGCCTCTGCATTGTCGCTGATGTAGGATGGGCTGATCGTACCCATGGGCACAACACCTTTGCGAACGATGTTGTAGATGTCCGGGCCTTTGGCAAATTCACCCGCGCCCAGAAGCTCCAGTTTGAATGCGCCTTCTGTTTTCTCCTCCAACAGGGTCGCGATAACTCCGAGGCTGTCGGAGAACGAACTCGATGCTTTGGGCCAATGAGCCTGTACGCGCCAGGTAACTTCCCCCGCTGCTATAGCTTTTCCAACAAGTGCGGGTGAGGCAATGGTGGCAACGGCTGCGCCACGCAAAACGGACCGCCGATTGATATGCGAATTAGTCATTTGTTCCTCCCAATTTTTCATCCTTCAACGCTGATTTTTATTGCGCTGCAAGCATACGGCTTTGATGCATCCGAACCGTTGCAAGTAGTGGAACACTGATCTGCTTTTCTCCATAAATCAATATTTTTGTCGTCGTTTTCGGATCGGTGTTCCGCATAGTGGAACTCGGGTCCGCAAGATTTAGTATGGCGTCCCCACGCGTGGCATCAGGGATATGGTGACGCAGCATCCGCGCCTCGACGCTGCCTCAACCGGAACGGAAGGGTCATACGATGAGCAACAAACTCTTTTTTTAGCAAATCGCCCTGTTTGGACCGATGAGCGCTGACGTTAGACAGATTTGAGCCTTGAGCATTGACGTGCGTCCGCCGTCCCCTGCGGACTGTGCATAAGAACCCCATAATCTCTCTTTGCTTGATCCGGTCCGCGAACGCTGCGAGGTTTATCGGAAAACCCATCTTCGCCCACCGATCCAAATGAAAGCTCTGAGCACATGAAAATAACCGCTGACCGCCTGACCGCTCTGGCGACCACCATTCTGAGCCATGCCGGTGGTACCCCGGATGCGGCAGCCAGGGTTGCGATGCGTCTGGTCAATGCAAATCTGACGGGCCATGATAGTCACGGTGTCGGAATGATCCCCGCCTATGTGGACGGGATTCTGGCAGGGCAGCTGATCCCCGATGGTGCTGCAGAGATCGTTCAGGACAAAGGACCATTCGTGCTGGTGGACGGCGGACATGGCTTTGGCCATATCGTCGCGGAACAAGCGATGGACATCGCGATCGAGCGCGCGCGGGCCAGCCATTTTGCCGTGCTGTCGCTGCGCAACAGTTTCCATCTCGGGCGTTTGGGTGATTGGGGGGCAATGGCGGCGGACGCAGGGTTTATCTGCATCCTCTATGCAAACGTCCAGTCGTCGCGCCCCATCGTGGCTCCCTTTGGTGGCAGCGATGCGCGCTTTGTTACCAACCCCTACTGCACTGCGATCCCGGCCACGGACAAACACCCGATGTTCCTTTTGGACATGGCCACCAGTACCATCGCAATGGGCAAGGCGCGTGTCGCGAACCTGAGCGGCAATCAGGTGCCTGCGGGGTCGGTGATCGACGCAAAGGGCAATCCGACCACGGATCCTTCGGTCATGTTCGATGGTGCAGGCGGGTCCCTCACGACTTTTGGCCAGCACAAAGGGTTTGGACTGGCCCTGCTGGGTGACATTCTGGGCGGATCTTTCAGCGGCGGCGGCGCGTATCTGCCAGAGCGGGAAGTCGAGGCGCGCATCACCAATAATATGATGGCGATCCTGATTGACCCTGACGTTTTTGGAACGGCGGAGGCCTTCGGCATCGACGTTGATCAATACACCGACTGGGTGAAAGCCTCGCCTCCCGCCCCCGGTTTTGATGCGGTGCAGCTGCCCGGTGATCCCGAACGCCGCAGCGCGCAGGAGCGGAAAGCCAACGGTATCTTTGTTGACGCAGGCACATTGGCGCAACTCATGCAAGCGGCACAAAACGCAGGTGTTCCTCAAGACGAGATTGACGCGTTTGTCTCAGATGCTTGATCAGACTTTGCTCAGCCGCATCACTTGCCAAGCTGTTTACGGAAGTTGAAGGTGGGTCTACCCGTCAAAACGCAGAGTAGTTGATCCAAATGCACACCGATATTCTTGAAAATCTCCGCGACTTCCTCGGCGTGAAAGGTGCGCTGAGTGGCGCCGATGTCCATGCCCGCTATCATACGGACCCCCGCGGTATGGGGGATGCGAAACCTGACGTGGTGCTAAGGCCCGCCTCCACTGCGCAGCTGTCGCAGATCATGGCGATCTGTCACGCCGCTTCCCAACCGGTTGTGGTTCAGGGCGGGCTGACCGGATTGGTCGTGGGCGCGATGCCCCAACATGGGGAAATTGTAATCTCGCTTGAACGTATGAACAAAATCGAGAGCATCGATCCAAAGGCGGGTACGATCACTGTACAGGCGGGCACACCGCTGCAAGTGGTGCAGGAGGCCGCCGACGCCCATGACATGGTCTATCCACTAGATTTAGGATCGCGGGGGTCGTGCACTATTGGCGGGAATCTCGCCACAAATGCGGGCGGCAACAGGGTGATCCGCTATGGCATGACGCGCGATCTGACCTTGGGGGTCGAGGCGGTTCTGGCCGATGGTACCATCGTCAACAGCCTTAACGGGTTTATCAAGAACAACACCGGCTATGACCTCAAGCAGCTGTTCATCGGCAGTGAGGGCACCTTGGGCCTGATTACCCGCGCAACGCTTCGGCTGTTCCCCAAGCCAAAGACGCAAGGCGTCGCCTTTTGTGCAGCTGACAGCTTTGATGCGGTGACTGATCTGATGACCTACATGCGCTCTGCCCTTGGGGCGGACCTGAGCGCGTTTGAGGTGATCTGGGCCAAGACCTATGACGCGATCCTGTCGGATGTGGTGGGGGTTAAAGCACCGGTTGCGGTGGGGCATCCTTTTTACGTTCTGATCGAAATGATGGGCTCTGATCCAGCGGGCGATACCGAGAAGTTTGAGACCGCTCTAGCGCAGGCGCTTGAACAGGACATGATCGTTGACGCAGTCTTGTCTCGCTCCACCGCCGAGATCAACGCGTTCTGGGATGTGCGGGACGGCATGGCCCATGCCATGGGCAAGCAAAAGCCTGCCGTAGGCTTCGATATCAGCCTGTCCATTGCCGATATGAAAACCATCGAAGAGGCTTTGCTGACCCGCCTGCAAGCCGCTTTGGGCGATGTGCGCCTCTACATTGGGGGGCATCTGGCAGATGGAAACCTGCATCTGGTGGCAAAGTCCCTTACCAATGGACCGCAACCTAAAGATAAAATTCAGGACATTGTCTATGGTTGGGTCGGCGAAGTCGGCGGCTCCATCTCGGCCGAGCACGGGATTGGCACGCTGAAACGCGCATATCTGGGCCAAAGCCGGAATGCGGCCGAGATGGCCCTGATGCGCATGGTAAAACAGGCAATGGATCCCAAGAACATCCTCAACCCCGACCGTGTTTTCAGCATGCAGTCCAGTCACCCAGACTAACTCAGCGAAGGAAGAAACCCCATCCCGCTTGAAGTCTCGACCCTGTTTCGCGCTAATTTGCCCGCATCCGCCAAGGCCCCCTTCAAAACCTTCGCACAGGTTTCTGGGTCTTGCTCTGCAGAACCGACGCGCTTTCCTTGACTTGATCTGACGCCATAACATCTTCAGCAGATCGCAGCCGCGCAGCTTGCTTTCGATGGCAAGATTGAAAAGGGCCAGATCGGGGTGGTTCTCTGCCAGCTCCAGCCGCACCCTGATCGCCCAGACGTGTTTGGGCTTGAGCTGCCTTTTCTGGCCGACGATCCGGCCTTTGTTTCAAGCTGGGCGCAGTGCGCGAATGGCGGGTAAGTTTTCATGATGGATCCTCCGATCCACCACGCCCTCCCACATCGACAACCCGACGTTGACAAGACATCATATCACATGATGATGCGATGCATCCAAGGTCGGCAGTAAGCCCAAACTCCCAATTTTCAGCGGTGTGGCGGAAGGCAGCTTTTTGGTGACCTCGTTACTGGATGAGGCCGTATCCATTTGTTTACCTGCGCGGTCACGTATGGTGAGGTCGACGAAGTGGTTCGCTGTGTGCTCAACAACAAGAGACTGATCATGACCTTCAATCGGCGCGAAGCTCTCGCACTCGGCATAGCAACCTTCCTGATGACCAATGCGCGCCGAGTAAAGGCACAAGACATGGCCGGACGGACAGTCATCGTGATTGGGGCTGGCCTTGCCGGTCTTGCGGCGGCGCAAAGACTACAGGCGCAAGGTGCCGAGGTCGTCGTGTTAGAGGCTGGCAACTACGTTGGTGGGCGCGTTCGTACCGATCGCTCTCTTGGCGCCCCGTTTGAATTTGGCGCCGGGTGGATCCATGGAGCAGTTTCGAGGAACCCCACAAAGCGTCTCGCCGACCAGATTGGCGCCGAAACATTCGTGACAGACGATGAGAACTTGCAGGTTTTCAACGCAGATGGAGAATTCCTGTCAGACGCACAGTGGGACCGATTTGATGACCTATACGAGGAACTGGAAAAAGCGTTTTATGAGTCGGTTCAACCGGGCGAGCTGAGCATCAAGGATATGTTGGCCCGTACCAATCCCGCACTCCTGAAAGATCCATTGGCGCGCTGGATGATTTCGGCCTTTTTCGAGTTTGATATCGGCGCAGGCATTGAGAACATCTCGGTAAAAAATGGCTTTCAAACCGGTGAATTTTCCGGGGAAGATGTGATTTTCACGCAAGGGTATGACGTAATCATCACGCCCCTTAAGAAAGGCCTCGATATCCGTCTGAACACGCCCGTATCCGAGATCCGGTATGACGGCGACGGCGTTGAGGTAGATGGGCAATGGGCTGACTATGCCGTTTGCACAGTCCCGCTTGGTGTCCTGAAAGCAGGGCGCATCACGTTTGATCCCCCCCTTCCTGGTGCCAAGCAAAACGCCATTACGGAGGTTGGTTTTGGGACTGTCACGAAAATCGCGCTGAAGTTCTCCGACCCCTTTTGGGACACGGCCACCCAGTATTTCGGAATCTTCACCGAACCTGATGGCAGGTGGAATTATTGGCAGAACTACCGAACCTTCAGTGATAAGAACATCTTGCTCGGTCTGTCTGTGGGTGCCTATGCACCAGTAGCCGACCGCATGAACAAGAATGAAATGACGGCCGATGCATTGGATGTTCTGCGGAGCGTGTGGGGGCGGGATGTAGGCACACCACAGGCTGTGATGAAGACCAGCTGGTCTCAGGATCCCAATTTTTATGGGGCGTATTCTTATCCGCAAGTCGGCGGATCGATTGCACAATTCAGGGATTTATGGGAGCCGGTTCAACAGAGGCTGTTTTTTGCGGGGGAACATACCTTATTTGAACATGCCGGCACGACCCATGGTGCCTTGATGTCTGGCCGCCGCGCGGCTGATGCTATCTTTGGCCTTTAGCTAAAAGGAGACTTGGCGCTGACAGAAGCGAACGGCAACATTGTCCGCACACCGGACCTTGCCTACCGTGCCAAAAACCGTCTTTTTTGGGGCAATTAGAAGGGATAGGTTGTGCGGGACTTTACTATTGGCTTTAAACTTGCTGATGGCATTTTCGAATGGTGGATTGCGTCGCTATTGACCAGCCATAGTGTAAAACAATACGACTCGTGGTGCGCTTCCACACTCGGGTCGCTTTCACATGGCATTCAACAGTCACTGTAAGACGTCAGACAAATCTGACCCTCACGTCACTAACTGACCCGAACCTCGGATCGTTGTTTGTCTGTCTGCCCAAGTGATCGTAATCCGAAGGGCGCGGGCCATTCGGACAGGGAGGATGGAGCGGGACGTTGCAGGCGGAAGCCGGTCGGCTGGCTGGAGCCTGGAGCATGGTGACGTGCCCAAAGGGCGGGGCAGGGGCGAAGCGGTCGTTCGTGGAAAATGCAGCAAAGGTCCGGTTCGAGCCCAGAGTGTCTGATGCTCGAATGGCCCCAATCATAGGTGAGGCAAAAAACGTTCAACAACTGCTGGAGTTTTGAATGGGGTTTTTGGCAGTGGAAAATAGGTCCACTTTCAGTGCTTCTAAAAACGAAGGTTTTGGAAACATGACCCAATAGCGGCTGTGCCGAACAAAGTGACAGTTGAAGAAGTCAAAGATCGGCGATCTACTGCACAGACCTGAACCAACTTACAGCACTCTCAAGCTGACTTGTTACCCAAGGCATAAATGGAATTCCAAGCCATGCAAAGAACCCAAAATAACTAATGCCGAATAGAAGGCATGAGAGGTACCAACTTGGTAAGCATCCGGCGTAGGCCGCGGCGAGATCAGCGCGCGTGCCGAAGGCCCATTTCGATGAGTTCTCGCAGGTTTTTGATCCCGAACGGAGTGAATGCGATGACGCTGTCGTCGCCAAGGCCGTAGACCCAGATCACACCATCTTCGATTTCCATATCAATGGCGAGATCGAAGATCCGATTAGCTGTTTCTCCCAGCTCAGCAGCAACGCGGTCGATGGTCTTGACGGAACACACCTTGTTCAGCTGCATGGTCACGCGGCCTGTGCGAGGAACAGGGCTTTCCAGTTCCAGGGCAGAAGTTCATGCACGCGCGAGACGGGCATGTCGGGCAGCCGGGCGAGGACATCGGCCAGCCACGCCTGCGGGTCGATGTCGTTCATTTTAGCGGTGACGATGAGGGTATACATGGCGGTGGCACGGTGCCCGCCGCGCTCGGAGCCAACAAAAAGCCATGACTTTCGGCCCATAGCCACGCCACGCAGAGCGCGTTCGGCTGCATTGTTCGTCAGGCAGATGCGCCCGTCATCGAGGAATGCCGTGAAGGCCCGCCAACGGCCTTCTTTTTCGAACATGTAATTGATCGCCTTGGCCACCTTGTTGTGTCTGGACAGTTTTGCGCGCTCTTCCTGCAGCCAGTCATGGAGGCCGTTCACCAATGGGCGGGACAATTCCTCGCGGGCCGCAAGGCGGGTATCAGCATCCAGCCCATTGATTTCACGCTCGATGTGGAAGATGGCGTCGATCCGTTTCACCGCTTCCAGTGCGACCGGCGAGATCTGATGGGCAGGTTTACCCTTGCGCACGTTGCCCGCGATGTCTGCCAGTTCGAAGAACTTTCGGCGGGCATGTGCCCAGCACAGCGCATTGGTCACGGTGCCCGCATCACGGTCAGCGCGATAAAGATCGTTGTATCCGCCATAGGCGTCGGCCTGCAGCACGCCTTGCCATCCGGCGAGATGCTGATTGGGATTGGTTGCCGCGCGATCCCGGGAGAAGCGGAAGATCGCGGCCGGTGGCGCGCCACCATTCCAGGGCTGGTCATCGCGCACATAGGTCCAGAGACGGGCCTTTTTCGCGCCGCCCCGCGCCAGAAGCGGCACGGTCGTGTCATCACCATGCAGGCGACCAGCGGCACGCACATGGTCCTCGATCAGGGCGTGGATTGGCTGCAACGCGACAGTGGCATGCCCGACCAGATCTGCCAGGGTCGACAGGCTCAGCTCGACACCTTCCCGCGCGAACCTCTCGGCCTGCCGGTTCAACGGCTGGTGCTGGCCATACTTCTCAAAGACGAGCATGGCGATCAGGCTGGGCCCGGCCCATCCACGCGGGATCGCATGGAACGGGGCTGGTGGCTGGCTGATCTTCTCGCAGGCTCGGCAGGTGAACTTCTCGCGCACGGTCTGGATTACCTTCCACTGCCGCGGGATCACTTCCAGCGTCTCGGTAACATCCTCGCCCATCTTCACAATACGATCCGAACCACAGCAAGAGCAGGTGTCAGGAGCCTCGACGACGACCCGCTCGCGGGGCAGGTGATCGGGGAACGGCTTGCGCACAGGATGGCGGCGCGTGAAGGCGCGCACCGTGCTGGCCTTTGCAGCCGCCTGCTCTGCGGCCAGGGCGTCCTCGGTGGCCCCCGCTTCCAGTTCCTCAAGCTGCAGTTCCAGTTGATCGATCAGCCGCGCGCGTCGTTCTGACGAGATGCCGTATTTGTCGCGGCGCAGTTTGGCGATCTCGAGCTTGATCTCCTGGATCATCGCTTCCGAGCAGGAGACAACTGCGCGGGTATGTGCCAGCTCGCTTTCCGCAACATCTGCCCTGGCCTCGGCGGCGGCCAGGGCAGCGCGTAATTTGGCGAGTTCGGAGGCGGTATCAGACATGGCAAATATTTAGCAGCCGGGGCCGCAGAACGCCAATAAAAACAGGCCTGTTAACGCAGTTTACCCAGCCTTTGCAGGGCGTTGCGTCCAGCGTGGGTTGCGCCAGTCAATGCCCTCCAGAAGATAGCCCAACTGCGCCGCCGAGATCTGCACCGCTTCGCCCGAGCGGCTCACCGGCCAGATGAACTTGCCTGCCTCCAGGCGCTTCAGATAAAGCGACATGCCCACGCCATCATGCCACAGGATCTTGACCAGATCGCCCTTACGGCCTCGGAAGCAGAAGATCTCGCCCGCATGGGGATCGCGGCCGAGCCCTTCCTGCACCTGCAGCGCCAACGTGTTCATGCCTCGCCGCATATCGGTGACGCCGCCTGCAATCCACACCTTCACAGCCGCTGGAAACGCGATCATTGCCGGTCCACCACTGCCAAAATCCGGGCAAGCGCTTCGGTCTCGACGTCCGTCGGCACGATGAGCCGACGCCCATTCGGAAGGGCAATCTCAACCTGACAGTCCGAAGGTGAACAGGAGTTGACTGGGTTAGCTCGTGACGCGGGCGTTTCCTTCGACACAGTCACCGGCGCGAACGATACAGGGCGAGAAGACCCAAGCTCACCGTTTCGATACTGCCGCCGCCAAGTGGTCAGCAGCGACCGGCAAATGCCATGCCGCCGCGCCGTGGCTGTCGCTTGCCGGTGGCCAATGAAGCTTTCCTCCACAATACACAGTTTATCATGATCGGACCAAATCCGGCGGCGATCACCATCGGCGGCGGAAAGAACTTCAATCTGAGGGCGGGCGATAAATTCGGACATAAGGTCGGACTTACCATCGGATTGAGCCCGAGATCAGACG
>Ga0163215_100554_pt1 | contig 56849 bp, 45 predicted proteins | sample SynspAceP_FD_185934 | JGI IMG/M metagenome (GOLD analysis project Ga0163215, IMG submission 185934) | Saline lake microbial communities from Ace Lake in Antarctica - Synechococcus sp. Ace-P (Hybrid Assembly) | ecosystem: Environmental > Aquatic > Non-marine Saline and Alkaline > Saline | place... | reverse complement strand
GAAGTGGCTGCGCTGCTGAACAATCGCCCCAGAAAGACCCTCGGCTGGAGAACGCCCGCCGAAGCAATGGCCGACGAAATCGAGGCCTTCAAACCAGGTGTTGCGCTTGCAACTTGAATCCAAGGTCCCTGCATCCGGTGAAATGCGCAGCACCATTGCCTTACCTTCCCACCTGATGTCTTCCCGACGAAGCTGCGTTACTTCAACGACGCGGGCACCGGTAAAAGCGCAAAGCCATGGCACCCAGCGTCGTGTTGCAATGCTCTCAGCGGTTTCCATTGCATCGAGACTGGCCGCTTCCTCTGATGCCGTCGCCTTCAGTATCCGGACCGCTTCCTCCTTGGTGTAACCCTTCTCCCGGATCCGGATTTGCTTCGGCAATTCTTGTTTTACAGCAGCAGCCTCATTTGTTGGCAGAACATCATGATCCACGGCCCAATTCAGGACAGCTTGAAGACAGGTTAGATAAACTGCCTTAATAGTCTTTGGCGCAAGTGTCTCCAATTTCTCGTCGCGCCACCGGACAACATCGACCTTCTTGATAGCCTGTGCGTTGTCATGCCCCAGAAATCGGATGAAATCAGTAATCACAGGCTGCCACCGTTTTGGCAGGCTTTTCCCTTTTCCGAGCTTCTGCCTACCCGCGAGATACTGATCAAAGAGCGACTGCAACGAAACAGATTTGGATGGGGTCTCTGGGGCCAGTGGGGCAGGGGAGGGCAGCTCCACCTGAGGGAGCTGCGGTATATTTGCCGTTATGATGAAATCAGGTGCTGGCTGCCCCGAAAAATCGCCATCATCTCTCTCGGCTGCACGCGCCATCGCTTCATATTCTGACCTGCACAGCGCCATGGCTAGCACGCGCCACTCGCGGGAACCGTATTGCGCTGTCGCTCGGCCTAAATACTTGTAGCGATTGACCTGCGTGACCACCAGCAAGGCAAGTTCGCCATCTTCCAGTAGCCCCGAATAACCACGTTTGAGCAGCGCAGCCAGCTGATCATCGAGCTCAGGCTGCGCATAGAGATGTGTCGTTTCCCGAAGCTCTGTATCAAAGTCGAGCCGCCTCAGGTAGTTATCAGCTGCGATTTCCTGAATACTCCATGGCTCTACATGGGCTGCTTGCACCACTTTCCTAGACGTTGCATCGCGATACTGACTTTCCGCTTCACTCAACATCATCTGAAACACAGCCACTTCGATTTGATGCTTGGCGATGGCACTACGCCTATCACCGCCCAGTGCTTTACGAAGTTCAGTTTTGTTCCCGAGGTAAGGTCGCAGCTTTTCTGGCACGGAGATACGGGAAAAATAACGACCATCACGGTCCTGAAAATTCTTGATTTTACCCGCCACGATTCACCTCGTTTTGTAACGCCATTTGTAACAGCGAGACGGACAAAGCCCCATGTAGTCAAGGGGTTTCAATAATATCAGGGGGTTGTCATGGTGCTGTTGGGGAGGATTGAACTCCCGACCTCGTCATTACCAATGACGCGCTCTACCACTGAGCTACAACAGCGCCGATAGCGGGCTGATTAGCGGCTATTGCGCATCTGTGCAACCCAAATTCCGCAGCTAATATGGACCCCGCGTACCACCTGCGCTAGACAGGCGATATGGTAGATAAACAGTCCTCACAAACTCCGTCCCAATTGGGTAAAGCGGCACAGGCAGCGCGCAAACAGGCGCGACTGTCGCAGGCGCTCAAGGAGAACATGGCACGGCGTAAATCACAGGCGCGTGCGCGTGTCGCCGATGCACCCGAGGACACACCCACAGACATAGCGCAGACCGCGCAACACAAGGATTCCTAAGACATGGATGCAATTCTGGTACGCGGTGGCGGGCCGCTCAATGGCTCAATCCCGATTGCGGGGGCCAAAAACGCATGCCTGACGCTGATGCCCGCGACACTGCTGAGCGAAGAGCCACTGACGTTGACCAATGCGCCGCGCCTGTCGGATATCCGCACCATGACGCAGCTGTTGCAGTCGCTCGGCTGCGAGATCACGACTCTGCAAGAGGGCCGCGTGATCTCCATGTCGTCGCACGGCACCATCAATACCCGCGCGGAATATGACATCGTGCGCAAGATGCGCGCCTCCAATCTGGTGCTGGGCCCACTGCTGGCGCGTGAAGGCTATGCCGAGGTTTCCCTGCCCGGCGGCTGTGCGATTGGTGCGCGGCCTATGGACATCCACACCAACGGTCTGGAGAAAATGGGCGCGACAATCGATCTGCGCGATGGCTATCTTTATGCTAAGGCTGCTGGTGGCCGTCTCAAAGGCGCTGTGATTGATTTCCCCTTTGCCTCCGTGGGCGCCACAGAAAACATCATGATGGCTGCGACGCTTGCCAAGGGCACCACCGTCATCAACAACGCCGCGCGCGAGCCGGAGATCGTCGATCTTGCGGATTGCCTGCGCCGTATGGGTGCGCAGATTGAGGGCGATGGCACCTCGACCATCACCATTCAGGGCGTTGACCGTCTGGGCGCTGCCACGCACCCCGTTGTAACCGACCGGATCGAGCTGGGAACCTACATGCTGGCCCCCGCCATCTGCGGCGGCGAGGTTGAGCTGTTGGGCGGTCGCATGGACCTGATCGGCGCTTTCTGCGAAAAGCTGGACGAAGCGGGCATTGAAGTCACGCAGACCGACAAGGGCCTGAAGGTCAAACGCCGTGGTGACCGTGTAACTGCCGTTGACGTCACAACAGCACCTTTCCCCGGCTTCCCGACCGATCTGCAAGCGCAGATGATGGCGCTGTTGTGCACCGCCGTGGGTACATCGACGCTGGAAGAAAAAATCTTCGAAAACCGCTTTATGCACGCGCCGGAGCTGATCCGCATGGGTGCTAAAGTCGAAGTCCATGGCGGCAAGGCCGTCGTGACGGGCGTTAAAAAGCTCAAAGGTGCGCCGGTGATGGCGACCGACCTGCGCGCTTCGGTCTCGCTAATCCTTGCGGGCATGGCGGCAGAGGGCGAGACGAAAGTGAGCCGCGTGTACCATCTTGACCGCGGGTACGAACATGTTGTGGCCAAGTTGCGCGGCGTAGGCGCCAATATCGAACGGATCAAAGTCGAATGACCGATAGAACTTCCAAAGACGCCAGATTCGAAGACGCAATCGAGGCACCGCTAAACCTCGGTGCGCTGGATAAGGATGATCTCGCAGTGATCTCGTCGCTGGTGCAAGATGCCGTTTTTCCGGCGTCCGAGGTGCGCTGGCACAAGCAGGGGGGCCGCTTTGCGCTGCTGCTCAACCGCATGCGCTGGGAGGATGGCAACGAAAACCGCCATGCGCCGGAGCGTGTGCAGTCGGTCCTGCTGTTCACAAACGTGCAGGCCGTGTCTTCGCAAGGTGTGTCAAAAGGCGCTGCCGACACTGTCCTGTCCCTGCTGCACATCGGGTATGAGCACACAGAACCCCCCTCCGGCAATGTGATCCTGACACTGGCGGGCGACGGCGTGATCCGCCTCACCGTCGAGGCGCTTGAAGTCACGCTCAAAGATGTCACACGCCCCTATATCGCCCCCTCGGGGAAACGCCCGACCCATCCGGACTGATCTGCCCGTGCACAACACGAGACAGACGCAAGCACCAGCCCTTCTTTATTTTGCCAATAAACTCATATCCTGCCTGTCCCTCATATGCGCCGCCCCTGCGACAGAGCGCCCCTCCAGATGTCTGCGCCTCTTGAGAAATACACCATTCCCCGCTACCTGCTGGTCCCAACCAAAGGAGCCTTTGCCATGCCTGTTTTCCTTGACGCGACCGCCCCCGATTTCGAGGCTGCGTTTACCACGCTGCTGAACGCTAAGCGCGAAGACAGCCCCGATGTGGACGCGACAGTGGCAGCGATCATCGCGGATGTACGCCTGCACGGGGATGCCGCCGTCATTGACCTTACGGCTAAATTCGACCGGATCACCCTGACGCCCTCCACCCTGCGCATCACCGATGAAGAGATCACGACAGCGGTGGCGCAGGTCAGCGCGGAAGACAAGGCAGCGCTGGAACTCGCTGCCACCCGCATCCGCGCCTATCATGCGCGCCAATTGCCCCATAATGAGCAATGGACCGACGAGACGGGTGCGACCTTGGGTTGGCGCTGGACGCCGGTGTCTGCTGCAGGTCTCTATGTGCCGGGCGGATTGGCCAGCTACCCCAGCTCTGTTCTTATGAATGCCATCCCAGCCAAGGTCGCAGGCGTCGGGCGGCTGGCAATGGTTGTGCCCACGCCCGATGGTATCCTGAACCCGCTGGTGCTGATGGCCGCGCAAATTTCCGGCGTGGACGAGGTTTACCGCATTGGCGGGGCGCAGGCGGTTGCAGCACTGGCTTACGGGACAGACACCATCGCACCCGTCGATAAAATCACAGGTCCCGGCAATGCCTTTGTTGCTGCAGCCAAGCGCCGCGTGTTCGGCAAGGTCGGCATTGACATGATTGCGGGTCCCTCCGAGATCCTTGTGATTGCCGATGCCGAGAATGATCCAGACTGGATCGCCCTCGATCTGCTGTCTCAGGCCGAACATGACGAGAGCGCGCAATCCATCCTCATCACCACCGATGCGGCCTTTGGCATCGCCGTGGCCCGCGCGGTGGAAAAACAGCTTGAGACGTTGCAACGCGCCCATATTGCAGGGCCGTCATGGCGTGACTTTGGCGCCATCATCACGGTGCCGGACCTTGACGTGGCCGTTGCACTCACAGACCGCATCGCGCCTGAACACCTTGAGTTGTGCGTGGCCGACCCCGATGCGCTGAGCGACCGGATCACCCATGCAGGTGCGATCTTTCTGGGCCAATGGACGCCCGAAGCCATCGGTGACTACGTTGGCGGCCCCAACCACGTGCTGCCCACAGCTCGTTCCGCGCGCTTCTCTTCTGGCCTGTCAGTCCTGGATTTTATGAAGCGGACTACGCTGGCGTGCATGACGCCCGAAGCCTTGCGCGCCATCGGCCCCGCGGCAGAGCGTCTTGCGACATCCGAGAGCCTTGAGGCGCACGGTCTGTCGGTCACCGCGCGCCTGCGCAAACTCAATGAATGAGGCGCATCGCATGATTGCCCCCGCACAGCAGCTGGTCTAAGACGTGTCCGCAACCAGATCCCGTACGGAGCCGCACCCTATGTCCCGCATTTGCCAGATCAACCTCGACGATGCGGGCCTGCCGCCGCCCACTGCCGAGATCGAGCAAGAACGCCGCGTGGCGATGTTTGACCTGTTGGAGGACAACACATTTGTTCTGCCGGTGCGTGACGAGCGGCCCGTGCCCGCCGGTCCCTACCATCTGGACCTGTCGATCCGAGACAAACGGCTGGTGTTCGATCTGAGCACGGAGCACGCTGAAAAGGCTGCCGAATTCCATCTGTCGCTGGGGCCATTCCGGCAGGTGGTCAAAGATTATTTCCAGATCTGCGAGAGCTATTTCGACGCAGTAAAAAAACTGCCCCCCGCCCAGATCGAGACGATAGACATGGCGCGCCGCGGCATCCACATGGAAGGCAGTCGTGTTTTGCAAGAACGGCTGGAGGGCAAGGCAGAGATTGACATCGACACTGCCCGCCGCCTCTTTACCCTCATTTGCGTTCTGCATTTCGGGGGCTGAGGTGACGCAACAGCTGCCGCAATCCGTCCTGTTTTGTTGCGATCACAACGCCGTCCGCTCGCCGATGGCGGAAGGTTTTATGAAGAAATTCTACGGGATGGATGTCTACGTTCAATCCGTCGGTGTTAAAAATGATATGGAAGTTGACGGATTTTCCATCGCGGTCTGTCAAGAGATGGGGGTGGAGTTGTCGCGCCACCGCTCGCGCAGCTTTGACGAGATGGAGGATTGGGGCGATGATCTCAGCTCTTTCGATCTGGTGATTGCCCTGTCGCCTGCCTCCCAACGCCGCGCGCTGGAGTTGACGCGGTTCTTCCACCTCGACGTTGAATATTGGCCCATCCTTGACCCGACCGGACTGGGCGAGGGGCGCGAAGCCAAACTGACCCAGTTCCGTGCCGCGCGCGACCAGATCATCGGCCGCCTGCATGAGCGCTTTGGCCCGCCGACCCAAACAGGGGTCTGACGTAGACCTGATGGCGCGATACCAGCCCGTGTTACCGCGCGCGTTATGTTGTGGTTAAGAGCAGGTCTGCTCGGCGCTCTGCCCGAATGCTTTCCACGCATCCCAGAACGCATTATCGCCCGCACGGTCGGACTGGCGCCAGACCTGAAGCTTGTGCGGGTCCTTGAAAACCTTCACACCGCGCCGCTGCTCTGCACCGGACAATTTTTGGTCCGCAACCGCCTGAATACAGCCACAGCGCTGCGAGTCCGCGGCCTTGCGCCCCTGCGCCATGCATGCGCGTTGCAACGGTCCTGTCGCAAAACTCTGCACCGGCGCATAAGCCCCGCGCGTCGTGTAATTGCTGGCTCCGCTTCCGCAGGCCGCCAGTGTAGACAGCGCCACAAGCGCCAAAACGGTTGTTTTCATCATCTCTGCCTTTGTCTCAAGCCGCAGTTGAGGTTTTCCCCATTAGGTGCGGCGTTATCTGCTCTGCGTAATAGTATGCACGGATTCGAGGCTTTGCGCAAATGGGGAGTGGGCTTGGACATAGGATGCGTGCGACAACACGATATTCTCTTCCACTTTGGGTGTCGCGGTCTCTACGTCAGACAAGAAGCCCCGCGAGTTTTCGAAGGTGAAATCATAGGGCTATCCGCTGAAGAAACGCGCAAGAACGATCCTCAGTGATGTCACACCCCGGCCACCAAATGCCGGCCCTGCCGCTTTGTTTTCCATGACCGCCGCCAGACCAGCTTGGCCTTGCACTGCATGGCAGCCTATATTTTCATGGGCGGGGCGGGGCGGGGCGGGACAGTTTTAAGCCGGTTGGCGTAGAAATGTCTTATCATCTCGGGAGCAGTGTTGGCCTTTGCTGTTCATGCGCATCTGTTGACCGGCAAGCGATCTGGCAAATCCAAATCTTTCAGGAGGGGGGCCAAACCCCAGATGCTGCGGCTTTTTCAGGATATCGCATCCGATTTTCGATTTAGCGGCATTACGTCTGAGGCTTCGCCACTCTTCATCATCAGGCTTTGACTGATCTTTGCCCGCAAACGCATCGCCACAGTATCTGGTCCAAACTTCCCGTCCCATCTGCCCATCTGCGCAGTGCTGTCGCATGCAGATCAGGACCCTTTATGCCTGTGCCACGCTCACACTGCGCGGTTAAACAAGCTGTGTCGCCTCACGCTTGAAGCCGGGATTGTAAAATTTTTCCGAGATTGCCGGTTTTCAATCCTGTTAACAACTTGTTGCGGCGTCCACAAACCGGCAGCAGCTTAACCAGACACCCAACCTGAAGAGAGAAACACTCAAAAGTTCTTCGCGGATGACACAAAAACCTTCCGCCGAAGGGGTGCCCCAAATAACAAAAAGAGCACGACCCGTCTAAAAACCCTATATCGCTTACTTCGTGCGATTTTTCGCACACCGGCAAAGGCTCTTTGCCATGCGTACGCAAAAAATGGCCTGTACATAAAGGACCGATAGGGAACACAATCAAGAAAAACGGAGTGCTTATGCCGCGCAATCTCAACCGGATTCCACAGATCGACGCTCTTCTTCAAAGCCCGACCATCAAAGAAATTCTCGAAAAATACTCGGTGATCGAAGCAACTGACGCGCTCAGGCATATCCTTGGAACAATCAGAAATAATATGCTGGCCAATGCGGATGCCGGGCTGCCAGATTTCCAGGGTGATACTTTTTCCCAACTGGTCGTCGCGAAAATCGAGCAGATGCGGGCGCCCAACTTGCGATCTGTTATCAATGCTACTGGTATTATTATTCATACAAATTTGGGGCGTTCCCCCTTGGCGCCCTCTGCCGTTCGCGCGATCAGCGATGTGGCCTGTGCTGCATCGAACCTGGAATTCAATTTCCAAACCGGCAAACGTGGCTCGCGCCATGACCATGTCGAAAGTCAAATTTGCAGGCTTACCGGCGCAGAGGCTGCGGTTGTGGTCAATAATTGTGCTGCCGCTGTGCTATTGTCGCTGGTTGCGACATCGGCCGGGCGCAGCGTTGTTGCCTCGCGGGGCGAGCTGATCGAAATCGGCGGTTCGTACCGCTTACCTGACGTAATTATACAAAGCGGGGCGATTTTGCGTGAAGTTGGCACCACCAACAAGACACGGATCAGCGATTATGAGAACGCAATAGACGCTACGACTTCGGTTCTATTGAAAAGCCATACGAGTAATTTCAAAATTGTCGGCTTCACGTCGAAGCCCGCGCGCACAGATCTTGCACATCTGGCGGCCGAGAGAGGCATTATACTGATGGAGGATCTGGGCAGCGGTGTTTTGATTGACCTGTCGCCTTACGGTCTTAAAGAGGAACCGGTCGTGTCCGACATCATCAAAGCAGGCGTCGATATCGTGATGTTCTCCGGTGATAAATTGTTGGGCGGTCCACAGGCAGGCATCATTGCCGGTAAACGTAATATTATCGCTCTTTTGAAGGTGCATCCTCTCATGCGCGCGGTCCGGATTGACAAGTTATCCCTAGCGGCTCTTGAAGCGACGCTGCGGCTGTACGGTGCGCCGCATGATCCTTTAAAAGAAGTTCCGGTGCTTGCGATCTTGTCAGAACCGCTTGCTGTGGTTGAGCAGCGCGCGAACCGCCTGTTACAGGCTGTGGCGGGCGCAACTGGCCTTGATGTATTTGTGCAAGACAGCACTGCGCAGGTCGGGGCAGGGTCCGTGCCGGAACAGGATCTGGCCAGCTTTGCGTTGTCGTGTCGCATTGCAGGGCTGTCGGCCGATGAATTAACCGCGCAACTGCGGGGGGGTGTGACGCCGGTGATCGGCCGCATTGAAAAAAATCGTGTTTTGTTGGACATGCGCACGGTGAGAGATCACGAAGTTCCAACCGTAGCCGCCGCGCTGATCCAGATATCGGGCGCATGAAAACCCGCTGCATTGTTGTTGTCGGCCATGTGGATCACGGGAAAACCGCGCTGGTCCGTGCCCTGACGGGCATGGAGACGGACCGATTGCCCGAAGAAAAGGCGCGCGGTGTGTCGATTGCTGCTGGTTTCGCCTATCACACCTATCCGGAGGGCATCGTTGATTTTATCGACGCCCCCGGGCATCAGGATTTCATTCAGGCTATGATCGGCGCTGCAACGGGCGCGCGCGGAGTTTTGGTTGTTGTTTCTGCCGTTGATACTCCGCAGGCCCAGACCTTCGAGCATCTGGCCATTGCCGGCTTGCTCGGGATCGACCGGGGTGTGATTGCTGTTACGAAATCCGACCTTATCGCGCCGCTACAGCGCGGGATACGTCTCGGGGAAATCAGGGCGGCCCTGTCGGCCACCGTCATGGCAGACGCGCCGATGATCCTGTGCTCGGCGCACGACGGATCGGGAATAGCTCCTCTGCACGCGGAAATCCGCAAGCTGTTGGCAGACCACACTGTGCCTGAGGCGCCACGGGGGGCGGTGCTGCCGGTTGACCGTGTCTTTTCGTTGGCCGGGCAGGGGACAGTTGTTACGGGAACCCTGCTGGGGGGTGACCTTTTTGCGACTGACGAACTGACCTTGCAGCCAAAAGGCCATCGCGCCCCCGTTCGCAGTTTGCAAAGCAGGGGCGTGCCGCGCAATTGCGTTCACGCAGGCGAGCGGGTTGCTGTCAATCTGCGGGGTATTCAGGTTGATCAGGTAAAGCGGGGCACTGTCTTGTCGGCGCGCAATATCGTTGCGCCCTCTGTGTGTATTGATGTGCGCATTGATATGCTGGGGACTGCGTCAAAGGCTTTGCGTCATATGGAGAAGCTGCGGGTGCATTTCGGCACCAGTCAGGAAAATGCTACGGTACGTTTGTTCGGCGGCGGGCCCTTATGGCCGGATCAGTCCGGTTTTGCCCAGCTTCGGTTTGAAAATCCTGTCGTTGGATTTGAAGGCCAGCGTGCGGTCTTGCGACGGCTCTCGCCTGCCGAGACCATCGGTGGTGCCGGATTTCTGGACACGCAGTCTATGCCTGCACGTGCGGGTGATTTGCACCGGCTGAACCTGTTGCGCGCGGTTGATCAGCGCGCACCTGCCGAAATATCTGGTGCTTTGTGCCTGACTTCGGGCGGTGCCGCACGGGTGCGCGATATTGTCCGTTTGATGCGACAGGATCAGGATGAGACACTGGATGCCTTGGGCAACGCTTTTGAACGCGTCGGGTCGGACCTGATTGCAAGGCGGGCAGATCTTGAGGATGTCGGGGAAATAATCACGCAGGCAGTTGCCGTGTACCATGCCGAATTCCCGCTGAAGATGGTTGCGCCACTGGCTGTGGCGGCCCCGGCTGATCGCTCAACGGCACTGACAGTCCATGTTTTGGACCAGTTAAACCAACGCGGTATAATCAGGCTGTCTGCAACTGGAATTGCACTGCAAACCCATGATCCTATTGCCAGCCTCACGCCGGATCAGCAGGCGGTGATCACGCATATTGACGTGACATTTGCCTCTGCTGCCCTGACCGCTATCCCTGCTGACACGAATCCCGACCTGATTGCATTGCTGGTCGCTACAGGTCGGCTGGTCTCCTTGTACAATTTTTCGCTTAAACAGACCTTGTTGCTGCATGTGGATGCGCTGGTAAAAGCGGCAGAGTTGCTGGCAGCCGCCTTTGGCTGTGATCCCTTTACAACATCGCAAGCCCGCGAAGCACTTGGCACCAGCCGAAAGATCATCGTGCCCCTGCTGGAGCATTTTGACAAAACTGGCGTGACGCTGCGGACAGGCGATGCGCGTCAGGCCACAGGTGCAATTCCTGTATCCCCGCCTCCGCCGTTTTGTTAGGCTGGTCCTGTTGCGGAGGTGACCGGAGTCTGGTGGCTTCCCTGGTCTTCAAAACCATGGACGCGTTTTAACGGCGCGTGGTGGGTTCGATTCCCATCCATCTCCGCCATGATACGGTACGGCTGGACATTCCGCCCCGACATTCTGCAAGATGCCGCAACAGTCGGGGAGGACAGACATGAGCAACCATCAGCCACAATTCTCGTTGAACGATCTGGCGGGGGCGCCGCACACGCTACCTGTTGGGCGCAAGACCCTGATTTGTTTCGTCAAAGAAGATTGCGCCACCTGCAACACCGCCGCCCCCGTACTGGAGGCGCTGCACAAGGTCTACGGCGCGCAGGCCGATGTCATGCTGATTTCCCAATCAGGCGAGGCAAATACCGTTTTTGCAGACCGCCACAGCCTCACCATGCCTGTGCTGGATGACGCGTCCTGCAAAACCGCCTTCGACTGGGAGATCGAGAGTGTCCCCTCGGTGTTCTGGATTGATGCGGCGGGCAGTGTCGCCGCGCAGTTCGAAGGGTTCATCCGCACCGATTGGGAAGCTTTGGCCGCTGATATGAGCACACAGACGGGTCTGCCCGCTGCTCAGATAGACTGGCAGAGCCTGCCCGTATGGCGGCCCGGGTGCGGCTCCAAACACCTCGACCCGAGTGTGTTCGACAAGCTGCGCGCCGGAGCAGACGGGAGCCCGATCCGCGCGCGCAAGATCGACATTGCCAGCGGCGATGACGTCTTCGAGTTCATGTTTGATCAGGGCTTTTCCGATGGCCTGCCCTTGGTCCCGCCCACACCGGAACGGGTGCTCAGGATGTTGTCAGGCACCCACCGCGATGCGCAGGATGTGATTGCAACTGTCCCGCCCAACATGGGGCTGGCCACAGTCGAAAAAATCGCGATCAACGCTGTGATGGCGGGCTGCAAGCCGGAATATATGCCCGTGATCATCGCGGCGGTCGAGGCCGCGTGCTCGGATGCGTTCAACATCCATGGCGTCACGGCCACTACCATGGGGGCCTCCCCCGTGATGATCATCAACGGTCCGATCCGCCATAAAATCGGGATGAACATGAAGCTGGGCGCGCTGGGGGCGGGCAACCGCGCCAATGCCACCATTGGCCGCGCACTGCGCCTTGTGGTGCGCAATGTGGGCGGTGCAACTGCGGGCGGTGTTGAACGCTCGACCCTTGGCAACCCGATGAAGTTCACCATGTGCTTTGCCGAGTGGGAAGAACGCTCGCCCTGGCCCGCGCTGCACGTCGAGCGCGGATTCGAGCCGGAAGATTCCGTGGTCACCCTGTTTGCCATGACAGGCGGGCCGGTGCATATCGTCGATCAGACCTCGCGGACGCCGGACCAGATTGCGGGCTCGCTGGGGCAGGGGCTTGAGGGGGTATTCCTGCCCAAACTACACAACCTGCCCATTGATGCGCTGCTGGTCGTCTGCCCCGAACACATTGATACGCTGAGCCGCGAGGGCGACTATTCCAAAGAGCGTCTGCGCAACCGTATTCAGGAAGTAACTACCCGTCCGCTGACCGAAATGCTGGCGGATGCCCATTCCGGTGCCGGTATCTCTGCGGCAGACGCGGCGGCAATGGGACCCGAGAGGATGGCAGGGGCTGCCCCCAAGTTTGCAGATACGAAATTCATCCATATCGTTGTGGCAGGATCTGACGCGGGCAAGTTTTCGTCCGCGTTCCACGGGTGGGTCACGGGCGAGACCGGCTCACAATCTGTTTCCAAAAAGATCGACCTCGGCTAGGCTGGGGTCAGAAAGGAGGACCTTATGACAATAATTCTTGACCCTACAGACGAACGCGTGCCGGTTGAGCGGCACGTGAGCCCGCGCAGCGGTACATTGTCCGGTGTGATCGGTCTGCTGGATATCAGCAAACCACGCGGCAACGTGATGCTGGACGAGCTGGAAAAACTGCTAAAGCAAAAAGCGCCCGATGTGTCCGTGCGCCGCTTTAAAAAGCCCACGTTTACCAAGCCGTGCCCCGATGCATTGCGCGTCGAGATACGCGACAGTTGCACCTATCTTGTAGAAGCACTGGCCGACTGAGGATCCTGCACGACGTGCAGTATGCACGACACAGTCTGGTTTGAAACCCAGGGGATCCCCGCAGTCGCCATCGCATCCAGCGAGTTCGGTGAAGCCGCCCAAAGCCAGCGCCGCGCGCTGGGAATGGAGAGCGCGCATTATGTGCTGGTGCCACATCCGATACAGGATGCCACCGATGATGAGATGCGCATCAAGGCAGCGGAGGCGCTTGACCAGATCATCGCCGCGCTGACGCAGAACTGACCTGAGACACCGCTCCGTTTTCGGGGCGGTGTTTTGCGGTTCAGGCCTGCTGGCAGAATTACAGCATCGTGCTTGGACATTCCTGCGCCCAGCGGGCAGATACGGGGGTATGAAGACATTCCGCACCGATGAGGCCGCAAAACCATGCTGAATACTGTCCCCTTCACCCGTGATCTGGTGCTTGTCGGTGGCGGCCATGCGCATGCACTGGTCCTGCGCAAATGGGGGATGAACCCGCTGCCGGGCGCGCGCCTGACGGTGATCAACCCCGGCCCAACGGCCCCCTACACAGGCATGTTGCCCGGCCACATCGCAGGCCATTACAGCCGTGACACGCTGGAGATTGACCTGATCCGCCTTGCCCGCTTTGCCGGTGCCCGCCTGATCCTGAGCCATGCAACCGCCATCGACCGCACTGCGCGGATGATCCACGTCAAAGGGCGCGGGCCTGTCGCTTACGACGTGGCCTCCATCGACATCGGTATCACCGCGCGGATGGATATCGACGGCTTTGTCGAACATGCCGTGGGGGCCAAGCCGCTGGACATCTACGCGCAAAAATGGCGCATGTTTCTGGAAGACGTCAAAAGTGGCTCCAAACCGCCAAAGATCGCGGTGATCGGCGGGGGCGTTGCGGGGTGTGAGTTGGCGATGGCGATGGCCTTTGCCCTGCGCAGCAGTGGAGCCGCCCCGCAGGTGGCGGTAATCGAGGCAGGGCCACAGATTTCCGGCGTCGGTCCGCGTGCCCGCGCCCAGCTGCACCGCGCCATGACGGATCTGGGCATCACCTTTCTGCCCGATGCTCAGGTGCAAAGTATTCGCGCAGGGGCCGTTGTGATCGCGGGCGAGGCACCCGTTGAGGCGGCACTGTGTGTGGGGGCGGCAGGCGCGTTTCCGCATGCATGGATAGCGCAAACCGATCTGCCGCTGTCTGATGGCTTCATCGTTACCGATCCTGATCTGCGGGTGCAGGGGGACGCGCATCTCTTTGCTGTGGGCGATTGCGCGCATATGCCCTTTGCCCCGCGCCCCAAGGCGGGCGTTTTCGCCGTACGCGCCGCCCCGGTACTGCATCATAATCTGCGGGCCGTCCTGACGGGCCGCGCGCTCAAGCCGTTCCGTCCGCAGAAATCCTATCTCAAGCTCATCTCGCTGGGCGGCAAATCGGCGATGGCCGAGAAATACGGGATTGCCCCCGCAGCTGGGCTGCTCTGGCAGTGGAAAGACCGGATTGACCGCGCGTTTATGGGCAAGCTGGACAGTCTGCCGGTGATGAAGGCGCCAGCCATACCCGCTGTTGTGGCACAGGGCGGGCAGGACCAGACTGTGCCGTTGTGTGGCGGGTGCGGGGCCAAGGTGGGCGGTGCTGTCCTCAAGCGCGCAATCGAGACGACCGGCGGCACGATGCACACAGATGTCGTCACAGGCCCCGGTGATGATGCCGCGATCCTGCGCCAGCCTGGCGGCGGCTTTCAGGTTCTCAGCACCGACCATCTGCGCGCCTTTATCGACGATCCTGTGCAAATGACCCGCATCGCGGCTGTGCATGCGCTGGGCGATATCTGGGCAATGGGGGCCGCCCCTCAGGTTGCCCTGTCGAGCATCGTTCTGCCGCGCATGTCGGCCGATTTGCAAGAACGCACCCTGCGCGAAATCAACGATGCCGCGCGCAGTGTCTTTGCCGCAGCAGGCGCCACAATTGTCGGCGGGCATACAACCATGGGGGCTGAAATGACAATCGGCTTTACTGTGACGGGGGTGCGCGATGCGTTGCCAATCACGGTTGCGGGAGCGCGGGCAGGGGATGTGCTGCTGCTCACACGGCCCATCGGGTCGGGCGTGATCCTTGCAGCGCACATGGCGCGCAAAGCACCTGCGCGGATTGTGGCGCAAACGCTGGCAATGATGGAACAGCCCCAGCACATCGCCGCGCATATTCTGTGCAATGCCAATGCGATGACGGACGTAACGGGCTTCGGTCTGGCGGGTCATGTGCAAGCGATCTGCGAGGCCTCCAGCCTGCGCGCCGACATCTGGCGCGATCACGTGCCAGTCTATGAGGGCGCGCGGGAACTGTCAGAGGCCGGTGTTTTTTCGTCCCTGCTCGCCGCGAATACTGCCGATGCACCAACAACGGGGCTTTCCGATCCGTTGCTGCATGATCCGCAAACAGCGGGGGGTCTTTTGGCAGCCCTTCCGCGCGACGCGGCAGAGAAAGCATTAGAGGATCTGCGCAAGCAAGGGTGCGAAGGCCATATCATCGGGGCGTTGTCGTCAGGCACAGGCCCGATCAACGTCAGCTGAACCGCGCGATCAAGGTGCGGGCTGCTGCGGCCAGTGCCTGATCATCCAGCGCCTCCAGCGTAAATTGCTCCGGCATCTGGTCCGCGCGGGCTTGGGATTTGGTATAGCGCGGGTCGTAATGCTGGGTCATCAACTGTTGCGCCAGTGTTTTCCAATCGCCGGCCTCCGCCAGTGCATGCCAGCCCGCGATCGTCGCGGTGGCGTGATAGCTGGACAGATGGTCAATCTGCTGGCGCAGTTTTTCGCGGTCTTGCGTCAGATCAACGTAAGCGGTGGCAAGGAAGGCCGCGCGGGCTGTAACGGAGGCACTCACCTCGATCCGCGGAGCAGCCACCATCGCAGCCCAAAGGGCAGGCGGGATCATTCGCGCGCCGATCTTGCTGCTCTCGCCTTCAACCCACGTCAGACGCGCGGGGTCCAACGCGCCCAGTGCTGCGGCAAGGTGCGATTCAAACATCTTCTGCGAAGGTTGCGCCACGTCCAGTGATCCAAACAGCGATCCTCGGTGTGCGGCCAGCCCTTCCAGATCAAGGATCTGCGCACCGGCGTCGCGCATATGGTGCAGCAGGGCGGTTTTGGCTGTGCCCGTGCCGCCATCCACCAGCCTGATCCGGTGCGGCAGCGGTGTGTCATAGAGGCTGATGCTGACCTGCCTGCGGTAACTGCGGTAGCCGCCTTCGATCAAATGCACACGCCAGCCGACCTGATCCAGTATCGTCGCAAACGCACCCGAGCGTTGACCGCCCCGCCAGCAATAGACCAGCGGTTGCCAGTCGCCCATCATCTGCGCCAGCGGCCCTTGCAAATGGCGCGCAGCATTGGCGGCAACCAGTGCGGCGCCTACCTTGCGCGCCAGAAATGCGCTTTGACGGGTATAGATGGTGCCCACTTCTGCGCGCTCGGCATCGCTGAGGACAGGCAGGTTGATCGCGCCCGGTATATGATCTTCGGCAAATTCCGCAGGCGCACGCACGTCGATGATCGTATCAGCCCCGATTGCGGCGATATCAGGCAGGGACGTGAGGGTCTGGCGGATCATGGGATGCTCCTAACGGCAGGAATACCCCGTTCTATTGATCGTACCGCCAAGGTCCAGCGCAAAGCGTTTGCCCCCTTCGGAAGCCGTTGAATCCGTCTCGCGTTTTGCTCTGCGAAACGGGCGCGGCGCAACTGGCCGCAAACGATGCTAACTGCTCGAACTATTGCAATTTGGGCGTGAACTTTGTTGACTCCTCAAAGTGAAAATTCCTATCCTCTTCCACAGTGCGGAACGCCGTTTCGAAGAAAACGCGACCGCGAACGCCGATTTGCCCCGCCTGATGCGGGCAAAAAATACGGATCTTTTGGGAGGAAACCATGAAATACATCGCTTCTACTTTTGCAGTGCTGGGCATGTCGGCCACGTTGGTTGCTGCACAAGGCATTGAATTGCCAAAGCAGTTGAACTGGACAGCCTACGACACTGGATCGGCGGGCTATAATCAGGCCGTCGCTATCGGTGCAGCTTTGCAGGACGCCACGGGTACAAACCTGCGCGTGTTGCCCGGCAAGAATGATGTCTCGCGCACCGAGCCGCTGCGTCAGGGCCGTGTCGAATTTTCGGCAACCGGCGTTGGCGGCAGCTTTATGGCGCAAGAAGGCGTATTTGATTTCGGCGCCGAGAACTGGGGCCCGCAAGCTGTGCGCGTGCTGATGTCCAATAACGGCGGGGCGATCAACTTGTCGGTGGGCGTTGCCGGTGATCTGGGGATCGAAACCTACGCCGACCTCAAGGGCAAGCGTGTGGCCTATATCGTGGGCTCGCCCGCGCTGAACGTGAACACCGAAGCCTATCTGGCCTACGGCGGTCTGACATGGGACGATGTAGAGCGGGTTGATTTCGGCGGCTTTGGTGCCAGCTGGACCGGTCTGATCGAAGGTCAGGTCGATGCGGCATTCGCCTCCACCAACTCGGGCAAGGCCTATGAGGCCGAAGCGGGTCCGCGCGGCCTGTTCTGGCCCCCGATTGATCCCGCCGACACCGAAGGCTTCGCTGCGATGCAGGAAATTGCGCCGTTCTTTACGCTGAACAAAGCCTCGGTCGGTGCGGGTATTGACGGCACAGACGGTTATCAGGGTGCGGGCTATGCCTATCCGGTTCTGACCGCGATGGAAGCCACCGACGAGGCGCTGGTCTACAATATGACCAAAGCAATGGTCGAATTGTTCCCGAAGTATGATGGCAATTCACCCGGCATCGGTGGTTGGGCGCTGGACCAGCAAAACATGAAATGGGTTGTCCCGTATCACAACGGCGCCATCCGGTATTTCGTCGAAGCAGGTGTCTGGAATGACGAAGCGCAGGCGCATAACGATAGACTGGTCGCCCGTCAGGCCGCCCTTATCGCAGCGTGGGAAACCACCAAAGCAGCAGCGCCCGCCGATTGGGAAGCAGCATGGACCGAAGCGCGCCGCAAGGCCCTTACGGACGGCGGCTTTCCGGTAACATTCTAAACCGGCACGCACACCCGGACCGGCCTGCAGGTGCGGGCCGGTTCACTCTATTTCCCGATGCAATTTGCCAAAATGGATGCCCCCATGACCGACCAGACCACATCCACCCAAAGCACAAAGGGCCTTGAAGCGGTCGCCATCGACGGCGAAACCCCCTCTGAGCGTCTTGCAGGTCCGGCGCGGTGGGTTGTTATCATCGGTACGCTGCTTTCGCTGGTGCTGGTCATCAACCAGCTGTTCAACCTCCAGATCGCAGGGATTGTCCTGATCGAGGGGCGCTATCTCTATCTGCTGGGCGGGCTCTATCTGGCGCTGAGTTTTCTGATCTTCCAGATGCGCGGCGGCAAGGGCGGCGTCCCCTCGCTGCTGGATTGGGGGCTTTTTGCCATTGCATTGGGCTGCACCGGCTATCTGGTGCAAACGGCGCAACAGAACCTGTCACAGGGCTGGGAATATGCAGCACCTGAAATGGCGCAATATGTCTCTGTGATCTTCTTCTTTCTGGTGCTGGAAGCGACGCGCCGCGCAGGCGGTCTGGTGCTGTTCCTGATTGTCACGATGTTTGCCTTCTATCCCACCTTTGCGGGCCATGTGCCGGACCCGTTTTCAGGGTTCCAGAGCACGTTTATGCAAACAGTTCCCTATCACATCTACTCGGCCGAGAGTTCCTTCGGCATCCCCATGAAAGCCTTCGGCGGCGTGGTCATCGGCTTCATCCTGTTCGGTGCCGTGCTGCAACGCACGGGGGGCGGTCAGTTCTTCAACGATCTCGCACTGGGTATGGTCGGCGGCTACCGCGGCGGTGCGGCCAAGGTCTCCATCTTCGCCAGCGGGTTCATGGGCTCGATGTCCGGCTCTGTTATCTCCAACGTGCTGACCACGGGTGCTGTGTCCATCCCTGCGATGCGCAAGACAGGCTTCAGCGCCAAGACCGCAGCCGCAACCGAGGCCTGCGCCTCTACCGGCGGTGTACTAATGCCGCCGATCATGGGGGCTACGGCCTTCATAATGGCCTCCTTCCTGTCGCGCCCCTACGTCGATATTGCCCTTGCTGCCGTCATCCCCAGCGTCCTGTTTTACTGGGGTCTGTTCACCGGCATTGACGCCTACGCGGCCAAGCGCGGGTTGCGCGGCCTGCCCAAGCCCGACCTGCCGCAGCTGCGCGCGGTCATGGCCGAGGGCTGGCCCTATATCTTCGTTTTCGCCTTGCTTCTCTATATGATGATCGGCCTGCGGCAGGAATCTTCCGCGCCGTTCTATGCCACCGCCTTGCTGCTGGTGGTTAACCAGTTCCGCGCGCGGTTCCGCCTCAACAAGCAACGTCTGGGCAATATGATTGTCGGCGTGGGCATGGGACTGGCCGAGTTGACGGCCATCCTGCTCGGTGTCGGCCTGATCGTCGGCTCCTTCTCGGCCACGGGCCTTGCGGGCACTTTGGTGAACGAGCTGGTGTTTATGGCGGGCGACAGCACGCTGGTGCTGCTGGCGATGGGTGCGCTGACCGCGTTCATCTTCGGCATGGGGATGACGGTCACGGCCTGCTACATTTTCCTCGCTGTGGTCCTCGCACCGGCACTGGAATCGGGCGGTCTGAACCAACTCGCGGTGCACCTGTTTATCCTCTATTGGGGTATGGTCAGCTTTATCACACCACCCGTCGCACTGGGTGCTTTTGCGGCCTCGACGCTCGCAGGCTCCAACCCGATCGCCACAGGGTTCGAGGCGATGCGCCTTGGCGGGGTCATCTACATAGCGCCCTTCTTCTTTGTGCTGAACCCTGCATTGATCGGGCAGGCACCGGCATGGGAAGTTGCCGTTGCCCTCACCTCTGCGCTGATCGGTGTCGCCGTGATTTCCTCGGCATTGCAAGGCTACATCAGCCTTGTCGGCCCGCTGGAAGGGCCGATGGCCTATCCCATGCGCATCCTGCTGTTCTTTGGTGGTGTGCTGATCGCCAAGCCGGAAACAGAACTCCTCCCGCTCAGCTATGCCGCGTCTTTTGTCGTCGGCGCGGCCATGTGCGCGCTGCCGGTCTACCTCGCGTGGCGGGCCAATATTGATGATCCCAGAGTAGCTTAATTCCATGTTAGAGATATCTCCCCCGATCTCCGATCTGTCCTCCACCGAGACCATTGTCGCGCGGGTGCGCGCCAACGCCGCCGCACATCCCGATGCGCTGGCGCTGGTCTGCGGCACACAGCGTGTTACATGGGGGGCATTTGACGCGCGGATCAACCGTGTTGCCAACATGCTGCTGGAGAAGGGGCTGACCAAGGGCGACAACATCGCGGTCCTCTCTGCCAATTCCATCGCCTATGCCGAGCTGTTCATGGGGATCATTCGCGCGGGTGGCTGTGCGACGCCGCTGTCGTCAATGGCCGCGCCCGATGCACTGCACAAGATGCTGGCCGATTGCGGCGCCAAGGCGATTTTTGTGGCGGAGCAATACCTCGATCTGGTGTCGGGCTTCATTACCACGATGCCCCTTGACCGCGTAGCGCTTGATTTTGCTCATCCCGATTTCGCGGATTACGAGGCCACACTGGCGCAAGCCGCCACCACCGATCCGATGATCCCGATTGCGATGCCGGATGCCTTTAACCTGATCTATTCCTCCGGAACCACCGGCACGCCCAAGGGCATCGTGCACAACCATCAGATGCGCACAGCCCAAATGGACCGTGTGACCCCTAACGGCTATGACGATAATGCACGTACGCTGATCTCTACGCCGCTCTATTCAAACACCACTATCGTGGCGTTTCTGCCGACGCTGTTCGGCGGCTCGACCGTGCATCTGATGCCGAAATTCGATGCGCGCGCCTATCTGGAAATCGTTCAGCGCGAGCAGATCACCCACACCATGCTGGTCCCTGTGCAGTACAAACGCATCATGGATGTGCCTGATTTCGACAGCTTTGATCTGTCCTCCATGCGGGTCAAATTCTCGACCTCCGCACCGCTGCGTGCCATGCTCAAGGCTGATGTGCTGGCGCGCTTTCCGGGCAAGCTGGTCGAATACTACGGCCTGACCGAAGGCGGAGGGGTCACTGTGCTGGTCGCAGGCGATCACCCGACCAAACTCCACACCGTGGGCCAGCTTGCCCCCGGCAATGACATCCGCCTGATTGATACCGCAGGCGTTGAAGTCCCGCAGGGCGAGGTGGGAGAGATTTGCGGTCGTGGACCCACGATGATGGCGGGCTATTATGGCCGCGATGATCTGACCGCCGAGTACATCTGGCGCAACGCGGCGGGAGATGTCTATTTTCGCTCGGGCGATATGGGGTCCTTCGACGTGGACGGGTTTCTGGTGCTGTCGGACCGCAAGAAAGACATGATCATTTCTGGCGGGCTGAACATCTACGCCGATGATCTGGAGCTGGTGTTGCTGGCCGATCCGGACGTGACCGATGCCGCCGTGATCGGCGTGCCGTCAGATGCTTGGGGCGAGACACCGCTGGGGCTGGTCGTGCTGCGCGCCGGTGCCACCCGCAGTGCCGCCGATATATCGGCGCAGGCTAACGCGACATTGGGCAAAAGCCAGCGCCTCTCCGCCGTGGAAATCCGCGAAATACTCCCGCGCAGCACTATTGGCAAAATTCTGAAAAAAGACCTCCGCGCGCCCTATTGGGAAAAGGAACAGATATGACCGAGACCAAGATGAATGGCGCCGAAAGCCTTGTGCACACCCTGTTGGCCAATGGCGTGGACACTTGCTTTACCAACCCCGGCACCTCCGAGATGCACTTTGTTGCAGCACTCGATCACATCGCCGGCATGCGCTCAATCCTTGTGCTGCAAGAGAACGTGGCGACAGGGGCGGCGGATGGCTATTACCGCATGGCGGGCAAACCTGCCTCGACGCTGCTGCACCTCGGGCCGGGTCTGGCCAATGGTCTGTCCAATCTGCACAATGCGAAAAAGGGCGGCTCGGGTGTGGTGAACATCATCGGTGAGCACGCGATGAGCCATATCGAGCTGGATGCCCCGCTGACCTCCGACATTGAAGGCATCGCGCGGCCCGTGTCGCATTGGGTACACACCTCGCGGGTGGCCGCGGATGTGGGCAAGGATGCCGCGATGGCGGTACAGGCCGCCATGGTTGTCCCCGGCCAGATTGCCGCGTTGATCCTGCCCAGTGATACCGCATGGAACGAAGGCGGTGTGGCGCATGGCGCGATTGATCTGCCCGCGCCTGCACCTTTTGACGCCAGCCAGCTGGACACAGCTGCATCTGCGCTGGGCGGGGAAGAAACCCTGCTGCTGCTGGGCGGCGCTGCACTGACCGAAAGCAATCTGGAGATCGCCGGACAAATCGCGGCCAAAACCGGCTGCAAAATCCTGTCCGAATGGTCGAATGCGCGGTTGGAGCGTGGTGCGGGCCGTGTGTTCATCGGGCGTGTGCCATACCCGATTGATATCGCGCTCAAGGTGCTTGAGCCGTTCAAACATATCGTCTTGATCGGCGCGCGTGCGCCCATCGGGTTTTTCGCCTATCCCGACAAGCCCGCAATCCTAACTCGCGAAGGCGCGGAGATCACCACGCTGGCAAACGCAGGCGCTGACCTGACCGCAGCGCTGGAAGCCCTGCGTGGTGCCACAGGCGCACAAGACACGGCCCCCACCCATGTGGTCAAAGCCGAAATGCCCGCGCGGCCCACAGGCCCGATCAACCTCGATACCCTCGCCGCCGTCATCGCCCGCGCGATCCCCGAACACGCCATCATCGTGGACGAAGCCGTGACCACAGGCCGCGCGTTTTCACCGGCCACCAAAGGTGCGCCTGCGCATACATGGCTGAACAATTGCGGCGGCTCTATCGGCTATGCCATGCCCGCCGCGATTGGCGCAGCGGTGGCCTGTCCTGACCGCAAAGTGCTGTGCATGTCGGGCGACGGGTCAGCGATGTATACGGTCCAGTCCCTATGGACGATGGCGCGTGAAAAGCTGGACATTACCGTGCTGATCTTCGCCAACCGCAGCTACCAGATTTTGCGCGGCGAGCTGACGAATGTCGGCGTCGGCAATCCCGGTCCGCGCGCGATTGACATGCTCAGCCTTGACCGTCCCGCGCTGGACTGGGTGCAAATGGCCCGTTCTATGGGCGTCGAGGCACATCGCGTAGACACTTGCGAAGCACTGGAGGCCGCGATGGAAGACGGGCTGACCGGCGGTGGCCCGAACCTGATCGAGATTATGCTTTAAGCGCCTTCATCCAGCCAAGGCCGCCTTCGGTTGTGCCGCGCGGGCGGTATTCCGCGCCGACATATCCGTCATAGCCGAGGGCGGCTAGATGCCCCATCAGCCATGCATAATCTACCTCGCCGCTGTCTGGCTCACCGCGGTCTGGCACGGCGGCAATCTGGATATGACCGATCTTGGGCATCAGACGTTCAATCGTTTTGGCCAAATCACCCTGCATAATCTGCATGTGATAGCAGTCGAACATGATCTTTAATTCGGGCCGCGCCAGTGCGTCGATGATCCGCTCCGCGTGGTCCGTGCCGGAGAGGTGATAGTGCGCTACATCACGCGTATTGATTGGCTCGATCAGGATGCCGATGTTATGCGCCGCCGCCAGATCGCAGGCGTGGTTCAGGTTGTCGCGAAAGCAGTCCTCGGCGGCAGTGCCACCATCTGTGCGCCCCGCCATAACGTGTACCGCTTCTACCCCTGCGGCAGCGGCATAGTCCACAGCGCGCGCAATCTCCGCACGGGCGTCAACGCGCCGGTCAGGCAGGGCGGCAAGGCCGAAATCCCCCGCCGCGCGGTCGCCGGGCCAAGTGTTCATGCCCAGCATGCGCAGGCCAGTGTCGTCCAGCGCTGCACGCATGATTTCCGGCGCGGTATCATAGGGGAAATGGCACTCCAGCGCGTCGAAACCTGCGGTTTTAGCAGCGCTGATCGCATCGACCAGAGGCAGATCAGTGTAGAGAAACCCGAGGTTTGCAGAGAATTTCATCAGTTGTCCCATTCTACATCAAATTTTGTGACCAGCGCGCGCACATGCTCATCGGTGAGAACACGCGCATTCATGCCGCGTAGCATCATCGCCAGCCGCGCGGTGTCTTCCAGTTCTTCAATTGCATTACAGGCGGCCTCGATATCCTTGCCCGCCACAACCGGCCCGTGATTGGCCAGCATGACTGCGCTGCGTTTGCCCGCCAGCCCGCGCACGGCTTCGCCCATTGCAGGATCACCGGGCATAAAGAACGGCAGCAGTTTCACGCGGCCCAGCTTCATAATCCCGTAGGGGGTGAGCGGCGGCAGGAAGTTATTGGCATCCACATCCGGCATCATCGACAAGGCCACCGCGTGACAGCTGTGCAAATGCACCACAGCACCCGCCGCGCTGCGCGTGTCGTAAAACGCACTGTGCAGGGGCATTTCCTTGGTGGGCTGGTCGCCGCTGATCAAGGTACCGCGCGCGTCGAATCGTGACAGCCGCGCAGGGTCCAGCCGCCCGAAACTGGTGCCGGTAGGGGATACCAGCAGCCCGCCATCGTCCGTGCGGGCAGAGATATTGCCAGTGCTGCCCCCCGTCAGCCCACGGTCGAACATGGATTTCGCCAGCAGGCATATTTGTTCACGCAGGGCATTTTCTGGCGTCATGGATGGCCCAACACTGCGGCGGCTTTTTCGAAATAATCCACGCTGCCGAAGTTGCCTGATTTAAGCGCGATGACCAGCGTATCAGAGGCGCGCAAAGCGGGCACGCCGGGGTCAATCTCGGGGCCGATCGCCAGCGTGTCGATGTTCAGCGCTTCAACCACCGCGCCGGACGTTTCGCCCCCTGCGGTCAGGATGCGGGTGACGCCGAGAGTTGCAAGATGGACGGCCGCCTTGCCAAAGAAGTCCTCAAGCGCATGGGCGGCAGTGTCGGCACCAAAGCGGGCCTGCGTCTGTGCCACTTCCGCCGGATCGGCAGAACTGTAGGCGAGCGGAAGCCCGTCTGTCTGATACAACCAGCTCGCCACATCTTCAGGCGTTTGGGTGCCGTCGATCACTGCTGCGGGGTCGATTTTCAAGCTTGGATGGCGTTCCAGATGATGGGCAATCTGCCCGCGCGTGGCGGCGGAGCATGAGCCGGACAAAATGGCAGCTTTTCCTGCCTGCGGCCGCCACGGCACTTGCGCCGGTGTGATTCCGAAGGTTGCGGGCAGGCCTAAGGCCACACCAGAGCCGCCCGTGATCAGCGGCAATCCTTTGGCAGCGGCACCGATCTGCATCAGGTCTTCATCACGCAGCGCATCGATGACAATCATGCGGTGGCCAGCGGCATGCTCGGCCTCCAGACGTGCGATAATCGCCGCAGACCCCTTAAAAACAGTCTCTGCGGGTATCAACCCTACGCGATGCACACTCTGCGCGGCCATCAGGCGCCGCAGGTTGGCATCTTTCATCGGGGTCAGGGGATGGTTCTCCATTCCGCTCTCGTTCAAAAGGGCATCTTTGACAAACAGATAGCCCTGATAGATTGATCGCCCCGCACCTGGAAAGGCGGGGCAAACGATGACTTTATGGGCGTCCAGTGCCTCGGCCAGCGCGTCGGCAACAGGACCGATGTTGCCCTGCGCGGTGCTGTCGAAGGTCGAGCAGTATTTAAAAAATATCTGTTCGCAGCCTTGATCCTGCAACCAGCGCAGGGCGTTTAGAGACTGTTTTACAGCCTCTTGCGGATCAATCGAACGGGATTTGAGCGAAACGACACCGGCTTGCACATCTGCATCCGCAGGGCCGTCAGGGATGCCGCTGTATTGCACCGTGCGCATACCCGCTTTGGCCAGCGTATTTGCCAGATCGCTGGAGCCTGTGAAATCATCCCCGATACACCCCAGCAGCATTACAGGTCTCCGGGCAGTTTTATGCCGCCGGCGCGGGCAAAATACTTGGCGATTGCGGCGTCGTCCTCGTTGCCCAGACCGGCAGCGGATGCCGCGCGAAACTGCGCCAGCGCGTTGGAAGATATTGGGACCGGCAAGCCGGATGAGGCGGCGATATCAGTCACGATACCGAGGTCTTTCAGCCAGATATCCACCTTGGAGCGCGGTGAATAATCCGCCTCTACCACATGGGCGCCGCGGTTTTCGAACATCCACGATGTACCGGCCGAGACGGAGACAACATTCAGCACTTGCTGGGGTGTCAGCCCTTGGGACGCGCCAAACGCCATCGCCTCGCCCATGGCGGCGATGTGTACGCCCGCCAGCAGCTGGTTCACGGCCTTCATGGCAGAGCCGGCACCTGCATGATCACCCAAGCGGTGGACGGTTTCGGCCATCGCCTCCAGCACGGGGGCGGCGGCGTCAAAAGCAGCACCTGTGCCGGAAGCCATGATCGAGAGTTTCCCAGCAGCCGCCTTGATCGCGCCGCCGGAAATGGGCGCATCCAGATACAGCAGTCCGGCCTTGATCGCTTCTGCTTCCATCTCTTTGGCAAAGTCGGGCGAGACAGTGGCGCAGGACAAGATCACGCCGCCTTTGCGCAGCCGCGCCGCCACACCTTGCGCGCTGAACAGCACAGTGCGGGTCTGCTCTGCGTTCAGAACCGCGCTGACCAGAGCATCCGCAGGCTCCGCGCCCGCTGCCGTCATGCCACCCGCCGCGATAAACATCTCTACCCGCGACGCATCAGGATCGTGCCCGCGCACGGTATGGCCCGCGCTCACAAGGCTGGTCGCCATGCCCAGCCCCATTGAGCCGAGACCCACAAAATCAATCAACATACTTTAACCTCCAAAGACCCATTCAACCGGCCAGAGCGTAATAGCGGGGACATAGGTGATAACCATAAGAGCGGCAAAAACCGTCAGCACAAACCAGACCAGCTGCGGGATAATCTGCTCGACCCGCAGATCGGCAACAGCGCAGGCGGCAAACAGGTTCACGCCCAGCGGTGGCGTGATCATCCCCAGCGCCAGATTAACCACGATGATCAGGCCAAAATGCACAGGATCCACGCCATAGCTGAGGGCAATGGGCGTAAGGATGGGGGCGAGGACCAGAATGGCGGCGGAAGTCTCAATAAACATGCCGACGATCAGCAAAAGGATGTTCACGGCCAGCAGAAACGCGATGCGGCTCTCGAAGATGTCCTTGAACCACGCGGCAATCTCGTTCGGCAGGCCGGAGCGGGTGATGAGGAAGGAAAACAGCGCAGCAGCCGAGATGATAATCATGATCGCAGACGTCGAGATCACGGTCTTTTTCAGGATTTCCGGCAGGTCGCGGAGATGCAGTTCCTTATACAGGCCCATGCCGATGATCAGCGCAGCAGCGACAGCAGCGGCACTGGCTTCGGTCGGGGTGAAGACGCCGGAATAGATACCGCCAAGGATCACAACAGGCACCAGCAAGGCGGGCAGCGCTGCGACAAACGCGACACCGGGCGTGGCCCGCCCCATACCGTCTTCCTTGCCAATGCCCCGCACGCGGCAAATCACCAGCACCAGCGCCATCAAGGAGCCTGCGACCACAAGCCCGGGCCCGAGGCCTGCGACAAACAGTTTGCCTACGGATGTATCGGTGGACACACCATAGAGGATCAGCGGGATTGAGGGTGGGATAAGCACCCCCAGCTCGGCGGAAGACGCCTGAATGGAGGCGGCCAGCGGCTTGGGATAGTTATGCTTGACCATTGCGGGGATCAGGATAGCCCCGATAGCAAAAGTCGTCGCCACAGAGGAGCCGGAGACAGAAGCGAACAGCATACAGGTCAGCACGCAGGTACAGGCCAGACCGCCCTGTATGCCACCCACCAGCGATTTCGCCAAGTCTACCAGACGTTGCGAGATGCCGCCCGCCGACATCAGATTGCCCGCAAGGATAAACAGCGGGATCGCCATCAGTGGAAAGCTGTCGATGCCGGTAAACATGCGCTGGGCGACCAGCAGCAGGGGCAGGCTGCCCTGTGCCTCGATTCCGATAACGGATGCTAGGCCGATGGAGACGGCAATGGGGACGCCGAGGACGAAAAGGATCGCAAGCGAGAGGCCAAGTGCGCTGTTCATTCTGCCAACTCCGCTTCGCGTGCTGCAAGCCAGTCGCCCTGAACCGCGCGGATCATGCAGGCAATAATGGCGATGAGGATAAAGCCAGAGCCTACGGGCAGTGCCGCATAGACCCATGCAATCGAGATCTCCAAGGCTGCAAGGCTCTGGCCCATCACGCGCAGGGTCATCAGATAGCCCTGCCACATCAGCACAGAGAAAAACACCAGCGAACCTGCATTGGCAAACAGATATAGGCCCAGCCCCAGACGCGGTGGCAGCATGTTCTGGATCACATCAACCGAGATCATCGCCCCGTGCCGGAAGGCCACAGCCACACCCAGAAACACCGACCAGATCATCGCGGAACGGGTGATCACCTCGGACCATGTCGAGGGCGCGCCAAATGCGAAGCGGGTGGTGACCTGAAACAGCGCCAGTGCAGTGGCAATGACCAGAAATGTAATGGACAGCCGCAACGCCAATCCGGTCGTAATATCTTCGAGCCGCAGGAAAATGCGCATGGCGGTGCCTCAGTCTGTTCGAAAAAAGTTTATTCGGGAGAAAAGAAATCAGGCGCGACCAAAGCCGCGCCTGAAGGGTGTGGTCTTATTCGACCGCTTGAATACGCTCGACCAGTTCGGGGCCGTACTGGTCGGTATAGATTTTATAGGCAGGTGCCGCGAGTGCCGCAAAAGGTGCCTTGTCGATGTCGGTGATCACTTCCATGCCATTCTCGCGCAGCAAGGCAACGCCTGTGTCTTCCAGACGGTTCACTTCGGTGCGCGTGGCGGCGGCAGAGGCTTTTGCGGCCTCGCGGAACCAGCCCTGCTGCTCTTCTGTCAAGGCGTCAAACATGATCGGCGATGCCAGCACAGCCACCGGTGAATAGACGTGACCGGTCAGCGAGACGTGGCCTTGCACTTCCCAGAACTTCGATGCTGTGATCACTGTGATCGGGTTTTCTTGACCGTCGACCACACCCTGCTGCAAGGCGGCGAACAGCTCGGGGAAGGCCATCGGGGTTGGCGCTGCACCCATCTGGGAGAAGGCTTCCATGTGGACTTTGTTTTCCATCGTCCGCAGCTTCAGACCTTCAAGGTCCGCAGGCGTGCGCACGGGGCGCTGGGAGTTGGTGATGTGGCGGAAGCCGTTTTCGGACCATGCGAGGCCGACCAACTGGTTCTCGTCGATCTTTTTCAGCAGTTCCTGACCGATCTCGCCGTCCAGTACCTTGCGGGCGTGGTCATAGTCACGGAACAGGAAGGGCAGGTCCAGCGCATATACTTCGGGGACGAAGTTGCCGAGCGGGCCGGTGGAAGTGATCACGACATCAAGCGAGCCAATCTGGAGGCCCTCGATCATGTCACGCTCGCCGCCCAGCTGGCCTGCGGGGGCCTGCGTGCCGGTGAACTCGCCGCCCGACAGCTCTTCAAGCTTGGCGATAAAGGCATCGGCGCCGAGGCCGTAATGCGATGTCGGCGAGAGCGCGTGACCGATGACGATGGACTGCTCTGCAAAAGCGGAGGTGCCTGCGATCAGGGCAAAAGTGCTGGTTACTGCGAAAAGGGTATGCTTCATTTGGTTTCCTCCCAAGGATGTTTGTTCGTGTTCTTAATGCCTGTGGTCAGGCACGTGTCTGGGCCGGTTGACCCATTTCGTCTTCCAGATAAATCGCGATGATTTCCTGAAATGATTTCTCTGCGACAAAGCCCGCAGCAATCGCGCGCGCCGTATCGAAATTGCGTGGCCAGCCGGAGACGATGGCGGCAACCGCCGGATCGGGCACACGTTTGATCAGCGCCACGGCGACATCACCTGCCACGGCACGCAGTGCCTCGATCTGCTCTGCCACAGTGGCAGATACACCCGGCATTGTCATGCAGCGTTGCGCGCCCAGCGGGGCTGTGTCCATGGTGGCAGCATGGTCGATATAGCCGACAGCAGCGCGCGGGCTGGCAAACCAGTGGCGCACATCATCGGTCACGGGCAGGATCGCCTCTTGCCCGTTCAGTGGCTCCCGCAGGATGCCCGAGAAAAAGCTGGAGGCGGCCTTGTTCGGCTTGCCCGGACGGATGCAGATGGTGGGAAAGCGGATGCCGACCCCGTCCAGAAACCCGCGCCGCGAATAGTCGTTCAACATCAACTCGCCCATCGCTTTCTGCGTGCCGTAGCTGGTCAGCGGTGTCAGGTGGTAGGTGTCGGGAATGATGTCAGGGAAGGGCGCGCCGAAGACCGCCAGCGAGGAGGCATAGATCACGCGCGGGCAATAGCCCTCGACGGCGTGAATGGCCTCCAGTAGCGCGCGGGTGCCGTCGAGATTGACGCGGTAGCCCTTGGCGCAATCGGCCTCTGCCTCGCCCGACACAATCGCCGCCAGATGCACAATGACCTCGGGGCGGTCTGCAATCACACGTGCGGCAACACCGTCCTCCGCCAGATCGGCGGCCAGCAGCTTGCGTTCGCCCCCAAATTCACGCGCCACGTCAGGCTCGATCACATCGACCAGCGTCATGGCATAAACCGGCGCACCACCGATCTGGCCGGTGGTGGCGATGCGTTCAGCCAGTTTGCGGCCGATCATACCGGCAGCCCCCAAAATCGTCACTCGCATGGTTTTTCCTCTTTGGATGATGCGGCCAATAGCGCGCGGGTGCTGTCGTAAATCCGGCATTCATGCACGCGCAGGGCTGTGACCAGCGCCGCACTATCCTGTGCCGCCAGTGCGGACAGGATCAAGCGGTGGTCCGCAATACTTTGCGAAATTGCCCCTGACTGCGCGACAGCGCGGCGGCGGTGGTCCAGAAGATAAGAGTATAGCGTGGTGGCAAGGTCCGACAGAACTGCATTGCCGCATGATTGATAAAGAACAGTGTGAAATTCGCGGTCTGCAATCAGGAACCGCACGGGATCATCGGTGGTGGTTTCCTGCGCCCCGATCAGGGCTGCCAGATGATCCAGCGTTGTCTGCTCTACCCGCGCGGCGGCCAGCACGGCAACCCGTGCCTCGACCATGAGGCGGCCTTCGTGCACGTCGTCCAGCGTATAATCCGTGATCCGTCCGTTCAGGAAAGCCGACATGCCCAGATCACCCAGATCGCTGGAGGCGACTTTGGTACGTGCGCCCTGAACAACAGAAACAATCCCCTTGGTGGATAGGATCAACAGCGCGCCGCGGATGGTCTCGCGGCTGACGCCCATGGTCGCAGCCAGATCACGCTCGCTCGGGAAGCTGTCACCGACCGCCAGCACGCCGGAGGCGATTAATGTCGCAAACCGCTCTGCGATGGTGTCTTTCATCGAATGATGCGGGACCTTGTCCAGCGCGGGACTATGGGCCGTCAGCAACATGGCATCGCTCATCCCGCACTCCTCCCCCAAAGTCCGATCCTGCAAAACTGGTCTACTGGTCTGATTAGTAGTCCAATTGCATATTTTGTGTCAACCGCGATGAAAGCTGTCGTTCACACGGGCGGGAGGGGCGTGCCTGTCTGCCCTGTTGTCCGCGGGGCAAGCCCGGGATTTGGCAACAATCCGGTTCGTCACGCGTCCGGTCGAGGCGGTACATCCCCTGATTTGCGGCCCCAAAGGGATGGCTTGCCCGCCAAAAGCCGCATTTCCCGCTAAAAATCTACCCTGAATTGCAGGGGCAGGCGGGCAAATTTTTGAAATTGCCCAACTCTGAACACGGTCCAGTCCAAGCATATACTCAATTTTCTGAAAAACCGAAGGTTGTAAAGAGGACCGGCTGCACGTTGCAGCACAAAATAACAGAATTTAATAATGCCCATCGCAATCGAACTGACGATTGACACGAGTGCAAGCGCGCTGACGCTGGCACAGACCATTTTCGGCAGCGGCGTTACTGTTGGCAAGGCTACGCTGACAGGCGGTGCGGGTGCTTCAGCGACCTATTCGGGCGGCGACGCAACATTAGGTTCTATCGCGCCGGGGGATACAGGGATTATCCTTTCAACAGGTTTGGCGGAAAGTTTCACCAACTCCAGCGGGACTACGGACACCAACACAACCGACGGTACAAGCGGTTCTTCTGGTAGCAGCGGCGGCGATGCGTTGTTGGGGGGCATCACAGGCCAGCAAACATTTGATGCGGTTGTGTTTGAGGCGACCTTCACGCCTGACGGCGATTTCATCACGATGCAGTTCACCTTCTCTTCGGAAGAATATCTGGAGTATGTAAACTCTGGTGTGAACGATGCCTTTGGTGTCTGGGTAAATGGCGTGTTTGCGCCTTTTACGCCTGCGTCAAACGGCCTTGTTTCCATCGATACGATCAACAACACGTCGGCGTCGAACCTCTATCTCGATAACCCGACTGCAAGCGATGTCTATAATACAGAAATGGACGGCCTCACGCGGGTGCTGAGCATTAAGGCACCTGTGAATTCGGGCGTTGTGAGCACGATCCGCATCGCTATCGCAGATGGCGGGGACAACTCGTATGACAGTAACGTTCTGATTGGCGCGAACAGTGTGCAGACCATCGCGCTGGCCTTTGATGACGAAGTTACGCTGGAGGCGAACAAAGCCATTACAGTCGATGTTCTGACCAACGATATCGATGCCACAGGTGGTGGTCTGACCATCACGAAGATTAACGATGTTCCTGTGACTGCGGGTCAGACCGTGACCCTGCCCACGGGCGAGCAGATTACGTTGAACGCCGACAACACGCTGACCATCCTCACAGACGGCGATCTGGGCAGCCAGCCGTTTACCTATGCTGTGATCGACAGCGTGGGCAATACAGACGTGGGCTTTGTCACCATCACAACAGTCGCGGACGTACCGCTGAACTACATTGTCGAAGGTACGTCGGGCGATGATTTGATCAACGCAGGCTATACGCTTGATCCACAGGGCGACCGCGTCGATGCAAACGATGCACTGGACGGCTCTAACGACGATTCCATTCAGGCGGGTGCCGGCAATGATACGGTTTCGGCCGGTGCCGGGAACGACATCATTGATGGCGGGTCCGGCAGCGACAGCATTACGTGCGGGTCCGGCAGCGACAGTATTTTTGGCGGCGATGACAATGATACAATTTTCGGTCAGGCGGGTAACGACACCATTCTGGGCGGCAATGGTGCAGACAGCCTTGATGGCGATGATGGCAATGACAGCATCGACGGCGGCACCGGCAACGATACCTTGCTGGGCGGCGCCGGAAATGACCAGATTTACGTCTCTACCGGCAATAATATTATTGCCGGTGGTGATGGCGATGATCTGGTTTTTGCCGGTGATATGGCGGATTCCATTCTGGGCGGCGCGGGCAACGATACGCTGTCAGGCGGTGAGGGCGATGACACCATTAATGGCGGTGCGGGCAACGATTCTTTGATTGGTGGCCTTGGTGCAGATTCAATTCTGGGCGGCGATGGCGCCGATACACTGCTTGGCAATGATGGCAACGATACGCTGTCAGGCGGTGCCGGCAATGACACGATTGACGGTGGCATCGGCGCGGATTCGATCAGTGGTGGTACAGGCAACGACAGCATCATCGGCGGCGACGGCAACGATCTGATCTTTGGTGATGGCGGGGGGGGTAAGTATTAAACACTTCTCCAGCCGAATATACTGTTATTTCGGGTCTGTCCGGGACTGTTGCGGGTACGCAAGGCAATGCTGCGAATACGCACACTGTGACCTCGAACACCGGTGGTGTCTTTGAGAACAACTTTACGGCATCCTTGCCGGGTGGCGGCGCAGAAATTATCAACGGTTACCAGGTTGGTAAGGGTATTCCGTCGAACGAGATTCACACGCATACCTTTGGTAACGAAATCGGTGGGGTTCAAATCCGTACTACCGGGCTGAATACGATGGAAACACTGGTCCTCTCCATCAACGGCCAAGAGGTTGATTTAAATCAGGCGATCGCAGATGGATCGGTTTCGTTTGACCCGGGTGGTTCGGGCTATTTTATAGATAGCAATGGTCATCTTGCGGCGTCAGTAGATATCTTTACCCCAATGATATCATCGGTAATTACGATCAACATTCCGATGTCTTCACTATCGATCGAAAATGTCTCTTCCAATGGTTTTGGTAATGGTACGTTGTACGAGCTGTCGCTTGACACGACACCCGTATATATTCCTGCGCCGGGGGGGGGAGGACAGCCTTTCCGGTGGCGCGGGCGATGACCAGCTCTATGGGGGGGTGGCGCCGACACCATCGACGGCGGTGGAGGCAATGACAATATTCAGAGGGATGCCGGTGCGGACGTCCTGAATGGTGGCACGGGTGCAGATAACATCGACGGCGGAGATGACAATGACATCATCGACGGTGGCGGCGGCAACGATACCCTGTCGGGTGGCGATGGTAACGACGCGCTTTATGGCGGTGCCGGTGCCGACAGCATCGACGGGGGTGCCGGTGCCGATTATGTCGAACTGACCTCTGGCAATGACACCGTAACAAGTGGCGATGACGCCGATAATATCAACATAATTGAAGGCGGATATGCCACCGGCGCAGTTGTGACTGTGGACGGCGGTGCGGGTGGTACGGATGGTACGGATGCCGATACCCTCGATCTGGACACATGGGCCCTGTACCGCAATCTGGTCCAGACGGCGGATGCAGACGGAAACAGCACCTCCGGCTCTATCGAAGTGCAGGATGCGGCAGGCAGCTGGATCACAGTGCACTTCACCGAGATTGAACGCCTGGTTCTTCCCGCTCCGTTGCTGAACTACATCGTTGAAGGCACCTCGGGCGATGATATCATCGGGGGCAGCTACACAGGCGATCCCGAAGGCGACCGGATCGACAATAACGATGCGCTCGATGGCTCGAACGATGACAGCGTCGAAGCCGGTGCAGGCAATGATACAATCTTCTCCGATCTGGGGAATGACACCGTCAATGCCGGTGAAGGCGACGATTCGGTTAATGCCGGCGCGGGCGATGACGTGGTCTATGGCGGCGACGGCGCAGACTTGATTTTGGGCCAGAACGGCAATGATCTGTTGTTCGGGGAAGACGGCAACGACATCGTCAATGGCGGCGCGGGCAATGACACACTGAACGGCGACGAAGGCAACGACACTGTTGTCGGCGGTGAAGGCAACGACCAGCTCTATGGCAGCGGTGGCGACGATGTTGTCAGCGGTGAGGACGGCGACGATACGATTTTTGGCGGCGATGGCGCCGACACACTCAGCGGCGGGCTGGGCAATGACATTTTCTATGGCGGCAGCGGTGACGACAGTGTCACAGGCGGCGCAGGCAATGACACGCTAAACGGAAACGAAGGCGCGGATACGCTGATCGGTGGCGACGGGGCCGATCAACTCGGCGGTGGTGACGGGAATGACAGCCTCGACGGCGGCGCGGATGCGAACAGTCTGGTGGGCGGTCTGGGAAATGACATCCTGCTGGGCGGCGATGGCAACGATACGCTCTTCGGCAATGAAGGCGTGGATACCCTCATCGGTGGTGCGGGCGACGACAGCCTTGCTGCAGGCGAAGACAATGATCTGGTGTCGGGCGGCGATGGCAATGACACCATAGAGGGGGATGCCGGCAATGACACCCTGAGTGGCGGGATCGATGACGATAGCATTTCTGGTGATGCGGGTAACGACCAGATCTTTGGGGACGACGGCAACGATACACTGGACGGCGGCACAGGCGACGACACATTGCGCGCCGGTATCGGCAACGACTCGATGCTGGGCGGGGATGGCAACGACACACTGGTCGGCGAAGCGGGTGACGACGCCATCTTGGGCGGTTCGGGCGATGACACGTTCGTCCTCGAAAATGCTTTCGGCAATGACACCATTACGGGTGGCGAAACCGGCGAGACGGATGGTGACACGCTTGACCTGAGCGCAATCACCGGCCCGATCACCGTTGATCTGCGACCCAATGATCCAGAAGAAGGTACTGTCTTCGACGGCACCGACACGGCTGCTTTCACCGAGATCGAAAACATTATCCTCGGCAGTGGACAGGATACTATTTTGCTTGCGGACGGGTCCGGTGCGGATGCCGTGACAGGATTTGCCGCGCCGACAGACAACGGCGATGGCACCTACACTGGCAATGACCTGCTGGATGTCTCTGCTATGACGCGCCCCGATGGCGAGCCTGTAACGACTGCGGATGTGGTCGTGACCGCAGACGGCAACGGCAACGCTGTTCTGACCTTCCCGGGTGGTGAAAGTCTGACCCTGATCGGCGTCGACCCTACTGCGGTAGACTCTGTTGCAGAACTGACCGCTATGGGCATCCCCGGTCCGATCGACGGTACTTCCGGCGACGACGTGATGGGTGTTGGATACAGCGACGCGGACGGTGACCAGATTGATGGCACCGATGGCCTCAACGATACGATCTTCGGCTTCGGGGGCGATGACCGCATCGATGGTGGTGCGGGTGACGACTCCATCGAGGGTGGCGAGGGCAACGATACCCTTTCGGGCGGCGCCGGCAGTAACGTGCTGCTCGGTGGGGCGGGCAACGATACGTTTATCGCGGGTGCGGGCGCGGATTTCCTTGAAGGGGGCGCCGGTCAGGACAATCTCGATGTTTCGGCGGCCACTACTGGTGTCAATATTGATCTCTCCAGTGGTGTGATGTCCGGCGATCTGGTCGGAAACGACAGTCTTGGTTTTGGTGTAGACGGTGTAATCGGCTCGGCGTTTGATGACACGCTGCTGGGCTTTGACGACTTTGACCCAAGCTATACCAACCAGCTGTCTGGCGGCGACGGTGACGACCTGATCGACGGGCGCGGCGGGGATGACCTGCTGTCTGGCGATGCGGGAAATGACAGCATCATCGGCGGTGAAGGCGATGATACGATTGAAGGGGGCACCGGAGACGACACCATTCAGGGCGGCACCGGCGATGACATCATTGATGTTGCTCAAAGCGATACTGTTTCGGGTGGCGACGGGGATGATACCTTCAACCTTGTTGATCTGGGCGAGACCAACGGTGATACGCTCAACCTGAACGGTCTTGCGGACCGCACCACGCTGACCATTACCGATCCTGACGATGCAAATGGGGGTCTGACAGGGACAGTTGCGCTGCTGGAGGGCACCATCGTTGACTTTGCCAACATCGAGGACATCATCTGCTTCGTTCCGGGTACACTGATTACCACGCCTCTGGGCCTGCGCCGCATCGAAGATCTCTGTGTGGGTGATCCTGTGCTGACACAGGACAACGGCATCCAGAATGTCGGCTGGATCGGCAAGACCACTGTGGCCGGCAAGGACCGCTTTGCGCCGGTGAATTTTGCCAAATCCATGTGGCCGGGTGCGATGGATGATCTGACTGTTTCTCCGCAGCACCGTATGCTGATCAAAGGCTACCGCGCGGAACTGCTGTTCGGCCAGTCCGAAGTACTGGTGCCAGCCGTTCATCTGCTGAACGGCAAGGACGTCACGCGGGTAGATCAGGAAGAAGTGACTTATGTGCACATCATGTTCCAGCAGCACGAGATCATCTTCGCAAACGGTATTCCCGCCGAGAGCTTCCACCCCGGCTCTTTCGGTGTGGATGCAATGGCGGCCCATGCCCGCGACGAGCTGTTTGCGCTGTTCCCCGAACTGCGCAGCAATCTGGGCGCCTACGGCGGCACGGCACGGCTGTCCCTGAAGGCCAAAGAGGCGAAAATGCTGGTCGACTTCGTGTAAAGCGGGGCTTTTTGCCAGACCTTAAACGTCCCGGCGCTGCTGGTATTCCAGCGGCACCGGGGGCATTGCTCAAATGCTCGGAATATTTTCAGCCAACTACACCGTATACAACGGTATACAGTCGACGCAGCCCTTTGCATCCGCTAAGAAGTGGCCAAACATCATTCAAGGGGTTTGTTATGTCCGATATCATTTACACCAAAGTAGACGAAGCGCCGGAACTGGCGTCCGCGTCCTTCCTGCCGATCATTCAGAAATTTGCTGCTGCTGCGGGCGTGTCTGTGGGCACCAAAGACATCAGCCTTGCAGGCCGTATTCTGGCGACTTTCCCCGAGCATCTGACAGCTGACCAGCGCCAGACAGATGATCTGGCAGAGCTGGGCGAGCTGGTGAAATCACCGGATGCCAACGTGATCAAGCTGCCAAACGTCTCGGCCTCTGTGCCGCAGCTGGTCGCCGCGATCAAGGAACTGCAATCGCAGGGTTTCGCACTGCCTGACTATCCCGAAGCCCCCGCAACCGACGCTGAAAAAGCTGTGCGCGCGAAATATGACGGCCTGAAAGGCTCCGCCGTGAACCCCGTTCTGCGCGAAGGCAACTCCGACCGCCGCGCGGCCAAAGCTGTGAAAAGCTTTGCGCAGAAGAACCCGCACCGGATGGGCGACTGGAAAGCCGACAGCAAGACGCATGTCTCTGCCATGACGCATGGTGATTTCTTTTCCAACGAAGTCTCCACCACGCTGGCAAAAGAAGCGACCGCCAAGATCGTGCTTGAAACCGCATCGGGCGAAACCGTTCTGAAAGACGGCCTGACCTATCCCGCAGGCACCGTTGTCGACGCGACCTTCATGAGCGTCAAAGCGCTGAATGATTTTCTGACAGTAGAGATTGACAAGACCAAAGCCGCGGGCATCCTGTTCTCGCTGCACATGAAGGCCACAATGATGAAGGTCTCCGACCCGATCATCTTCGGCCATGCGGTGCGCACGTTCCTTGCCCCCGTGTTCGACAAGCACGGCGATGCGATGAAAGCGCTGGGCGTGAACCCGAACTCAGGTCTGGGGGATTTGCTGGCCCGCGTCAAAGACAACGCCGCGATTATGGCCGATATCGACGCCTGCATGGCCTCGCGTCCCCCGATGTATATGGTCGATTCCGACAAGGGCATCACCAACCTGCATGTCTCCTCCGATGTGATCATCGACGCTTCCATGCCCGCGCTTATCCGTGCGGGCGGCAAGGGCTGGGGACCGGACAACAAGGAACACGATGCAAACTGCGTGATCCCCGACAATTCCTATGCGCCGATTTATGACGAGAGCATCAAGTTCTTCAAAGAGAACGGCAAGCTGAACCCCGCCACCGCAGGCACCGTGCAGAACGTGGGCCTGATGGCGCAGAAGGCCGAAGAATACGGCAGCCACCCGACCACATTCGAGATTGCAGAGGCGGGCACCGTCAAAATGATCCTTAGCGATGGCACCGTGCTGAGCGAGATGAAAGTGGAAGCGGGCGACATTTGGCGTTCGGCTTCGGCGCGCAAGGCCCCCATCGAAGACTGGGTGAACCTCGCCATTGACCGCCAGAAGGCCGAAGGTTGCCGCGCAATTTTCTGGCTGGACGCCGCGCGTGCGCATGACGCCGAGCTGATCGCTTATGTGAAGCCTATTTTGGAAGCCAAAGGCGTGGCTGACAAGTTCGAGATCATGGCACCGCGCGAAGCCACCCGTGCCTCCCTTGAGACGATCACCAAGGGCGAGAACACCATCGCCATCAGCGGCAACGTGCTGCGCGACTACCTGACCGATCTGTTCCCGATCCTTGAGCTGGCGACCTCGGCCAAGATGCTGTCCATCGTCAAGCTGATGAACGGTGGCGGCCTGTTCGAGACGGGTGCAGGCGGGTCCGCCCCCAAGCACGTCCAGCAGTTGGTTGAAGAAAACCACCTGCGTTGGGACAGCCTTGGCGAGTTCTGCGCGCTGGGCGAAAGCCTGACGTTCCTTGCGGATGCCAAAGGCAACGAGAAAGCCCGCGTGCTGGGTCAGGCCGTTGATGCGGCGACCATCGGTATTCTGGACAACGACCGTTCGCCATCGCGCAAAGTGGGAGAGCCAGACAACCGCGCCAGCCACTACTGGTTTGCGCGCTACTGGGCCGAAGCACTGGCGGCACAGTCCGATGACGCAGAGCTGGCCGCACACTTCGCACCCGTTGCCGAAGCACTAGCCACAAACGAGGGCAAAATCCTGTCCGAGTTGGCTGCCGTTCAAGGCCCTGCCGCTGATCTGGGGGGCTACTTCCACCCGGATGCGGCCAAGACAACTGCTGTGATGCGCCCTTCGGCCACGCTGAACGCCATCATCGGTTAATCCGCTCAAGCCATTAAAGGGCTGCGTATTCCTTACCGGATGCGCGGCCTTTTTCGTTTGCGGCTTGGCGGCATGCGGATCGGGCGCTATCACGTCAGTCTGACCCAGCCAAAGGATGCCACCATGACCGCCATCGCTGACCGCATCGCGCGTACCATAGCCACCGATATTGACGCGCGCGCCGATCAGGTGACTGCCGCCGTCGCGATGCTGGACGCTGGCGATACGGTGCCTTTTGTCGCGCGCTACCGCAAAGAGGCGACAGGCGGTCTGGACGACATCCAGCTGCGCAAACTGGCTGAGCGGCTGGAGTATTTGCGCGATCTGGAAAAGCGCCGCGCGAGCATTTTGTCCGAGATCACATCGCAGGGGAAGCTGACCGATGCGCTGGCGCTGTCCATCGCGCGCGCCGACACAAAATCGGTCCTCGAAGACCTGTACCTGCCCTACAAACCCAAACGCCGGACCAAAGCGATGATTGCGCGTGAAAACGGGCTGGAGCCGCTGCTGCGCGCGATCCTTCGCAACCGCAGCGCCGATCCTGTGAAGCTGGCCGAAGCTTACACCACCGAAACTGTAACCATGACCAAAGACGCACTGACCGGCGCGCGCGATATTCTGGTGGAGGAGTTGGGCGAGAACGCAAGCCTGTTGGGCCGTCTGCGCGATGTGATGCAGCGTGAGGCGCTGATCACTGCAAAGGTGAGCACGGGCAAAGAGCAGATCGGCGCGAAATTCTCCGATTATTTTGATCACTCCGAGAAATGGGCAACGATCCCGTCACACCGTGCGCTGGCGATCCTGCGCGCGTCGAAAGAAGAGATTGTCACCGTCGACATCGCCCCGGAATCCGAAGCAGGCCTGCCGCGCGTGATTGGCATGGTTGCTGCTGAAATCGGCATACAGGGCAGTGGTGCGGGGGACATCTGGTTGCAAGACGCCGCGCGCTGGGCGTGGAACGTCAAGCTGAGCCTGTCGATGTTTGTGGACCTGATGACAGACCTGCGCCGCCGCGCCCATGATGCCGCGATTGAGGTGTTCGCCCGCAACATGCGCGATTTGCTGCTGGCCGCCCCCGCAGGCCCGCGCGCCACGCTGGGCCTTGATCCGGGTATCCGAACGGGCTGCAAGATTGCCGTGGTAGACCAGACGGGCAAGCTGCTGGACACTGCCACGATCTATCCTTTCCAGCCGCGACTGGATGTGCGCGGGGCCACAGACACGCTGATGGGGATGATCCGCAAGCATAATATCGCCCTGATTGCCATCGGCAATGGCACCGCCAGCCGTGAATCCGAAAAACTGGTGGCGGATGTGATCAAGCTGCTGCCCGCTGGCAGCCCGCGCCCCACGCCGGTGATCGTCTCGGAAGCAGGCGCGTCCGTTTATTCCGCGTCCGAGCTTGCCTCGCTGGAATTCCCCGATGTGGACGTGTCCATCCGCGGCGCTGTCTCCATCGCCCGCCGTTTGCAAGACCCGCTGGCCGAACTGGTCAAGATTGAACCCAAAGCCATCGGCGTGGGCCAGTACCAGCATGATGTAGACCAGCGCCGTCTGGCGCAGTCGCTGGCGGCGGTGGTCGAGGATGCGGTGAACGCGGTGGGCGTCGACCTCAACATGGCCTCCGCGCCGCTGCTGTCGCATATCGCGGGACTCGGGCCGTCACTGGCGCAGTCGATTGTCACGCACCGCGATGCCAACGGCCCCTTTGCCAACCGCAAGGCGCTGCTGAAGGTCGCAGGTGTTGGGCCAAAGGCGTACCAACAGGCGGCGGGTTTCTTGCGCATCACGGGGGGCAATGAGCCGCTTGATGCCTCCTCCGTCCATCCCGAAGCCTACGGGGTGGCGCGCAAAATCGTGCAAGCCTGTGGCCGCGATATCCGCGCAATCATGGGAGACAGCAATGCGCTGGCGGGCCTGAGTGCCGAGCAGTTTGTTGATGACAAATTCGGCCTGCCCACCATCCGCGATATTCTGGCGGAGCTGGAAAAGCCGGGTCGCGATCCGCGCCCCGAGTTCAAGACCGCGACCTTTGCCGATGGCATCGACAGCATCACGGACCTGAAGGCGGGCATGTCGCTGGAAGGCACAGTAACCAACGTGGCCGCCTTTGGTGCATTTGTGGACATCGGCGTGCATCAGGACGGGTTGGTGCATGTCAGCCAGTTGGCCGATAAGTTCGTCAAAGACCCGCATGAGGTTGTAAAGGCCGGCGATGTCGTGCGCGTGCGCGTGACCGAAGTTGACGTGCCGCGCAAACGTATCGGCCTGACCATGCGCAAGGACAATGGCGGCGAGGCAGCCCCGCAGCCCGACAAGCCCAAACCTGCGCGCGCGGCACAGCCTGCGAAAGCATCGCCACCGCCCACCCAGAGCCAAGGCGCGTTTGGATCAGCGCTGGCGGACGCGTTCAAGCGGTCGACCAAGGACTAGCCGTTGTAATTGAGCCGCAGGTCCGCATTGGGCCAGCGCGTATGAGAGAGGCATCCGGTGCGCGATGCGGTGGTCCATGCATCGCGCATATCCAGTCCGCCAAAGCAGATGTTGGTGTTATAGGGGGCGCCCGCGACTTGGAAAAACCGCGACTTGGAAAAACCGTACCGGCTCACCGTCCAGCGGGATAACGCGGATCCCGCCGCGCATCAGGGTCGCCACATCAATGGCGCCGTTGCCTGCACCGCCAGACTGTCCAGCAACTGGTAATCCGGCAGGGTTGCCACCAACCGCACCGGCATGTCAAATCGCCGTGGCGCGCATCTTGTGCCATTGTGCTCAGCCCCCAGCTCAATCTGGACCATCGTGGCACCGCCGCATGTCAGCATCGCCGAAGTGCTGATCAGTCCGATATAGAACCGCAGGTTGCGGGCCGGGCGGAAAGGGGCGGGCGGAAACTCTCAGTCGGCTTACCCTTTGGTGTCAGGGTCATAAAAGTCCGAAGTCTTCTGCCGCGATGCCAGCCACCATCCCGATTGCTCTGGCCAGTCTGTAAACTGCGGATCAGGCGCTAGGGTCTGCGCCGCATGGAGTGCCCACATCGGGTTCACCAGAGCCTCGCGGCCAATGGCGATCAGATCTGCCTGACCTTTGGCCAGAATATCCTCGGCCTGCTGCGGATGGGTGATCAACCCGACCGCCATCGTGGCCATGTCCGCATCCTTGCGCACCCGTTCGGCGTAAGGCACCTGAAAGCCGGGCTGGCGTTTTTGCGGCACACCTGCTGTGGCTGACCCCGCAATGCCGCTCGAAGAGCAGTCCATCACGTCCACGCCGATGCGCTTCAACTCGGTCGCAAGTGTGACGGTATCCTCCAGTGACCAGCCCTCAGGCGTGCCGTCCACGGCAGATGTGCGGAAGAACAGCGGTAGATCATCGGGCCAGACCTCGCGCACCGCTTGGGTTATTTCCAGCGCCAGACGCATGCGCCCCGCCAGATCACCGCCATATGCATCGTCGCGTTTGTTCGACAAAGGCGACAGGAAGCTGTGCAGCAAGTAGCCGTGCGCGCCGTGTACTTCGGCGATTTTATAGCCCGCTGCCAGTGCTCGACGCGCGGCTGATGCGTAATCTGCGACCAGCGTGTCGATATCTGCCTGTGTTAATGCGTGTGGCAACGGCCAGCCGTCGGCCACAGGCAGGGCAGAGGGGCCAACAGGCGTCCACGGCATGTCACTGCGCGCGGTATCGGCGGCGTCCAGCGGGCCATTGCCGAACCACGGGCGCTGCATCCCGCCCTTGCGGCCCGCATGCCCTAGCTGGATCGCAGGAATTGCGCCGTTAAGCAGGGCAAACTCTGCAACACGCGCATGGCCTGATATCTGGCTGTCGGTCCACAGACCCGGACAGCCGTGGGTAATACGCCCGCGTTTTTGCACGGCTGTGGCTTCTGTAAACACAATGCCCGCGCCGCCAATCGCGTAGCGCCCCAGATTGACCAGATGCCAGTCGGTCAGATGCCCTTCTTGGGCCGAATACTGGCACATCGGCGAAATCACCACGCGGTTGCGGGTGTGCAGGCTGCGCAGTGCCAGCGGCTGAAGGAGGTGGGGCAGGTCGGTCATGGTCGCTCCTGAAATCGGGGTCAGCCGGAACCTAGCGTGGCATTGCGGCTGTCGCAACGGCCCTTGGCCTGCCGGTCACAAATTTGTAGACAGGGCTGGTCCTTGGCGGCGCGGCTACGGTACTAATGCGCGGCATGGCATCTGCCTTCGGGCGAAAGGACACGACATGGAACTGAACGCCGACTTTACAAAGCGCGTTGTGATTGAATCGTCGCAGATGGACTGGACCCCGTCACCTATGCCGGGCGTGGACCGCCGGATGCTGGACCGTATAGGCGGTGAAGTGGCCCGTGCCACGTCTATTGTGCGCTATGCGGCTGGCAGTGCGTTTTCGCAGCATACCCATACGGGCGGTGAAGAATTCATTGTCCTTGACGGTGTGTTTCAGGACGAGCATGGCGATTTCCCCGAAGGCACCTATGTGCGCAATCCACCGACCACGGCCCACACGCCAAAGTCTGATGCGGGGTGTACGATTTTTGTGAAGCTATGGCAGTTTGATATGGCCGACCGCACCCAGTTTCGCAAAACGATGGCGGAGGAGCTGCACGTATCTGTCGATGGTGTAGCGACTGCCGTGCTGCACCGTGATGATCGGGAGGTTGTCACCTACTGTCAGTTGCAGGCGGGGGCAGTTGTGACCAACACAGACGCGGGCGGGATCGAGATGCTGGTGATCGCCGGATCGGTGACCGAGAGTGGCGAGACACTGACCAAAGGTGCGTGGCTGCGGCTGCCCGATGGGCAAGCCTTGCAGGCAGTCGCCGGCGCGCAGGGTGCAAAGCTCTGGATGAAAATCGGCCATCTGGTCTATGCCAAGGCACCGGCTGCCTGATGTGCACGCTGATTGTAGGCGGCGGGTTGTCGGGGTTGGCACTGGCCGAAGCGCTGGAGGCGCGTGGTGCGGAGTATCTGCTGCTGGAGGCGCGGAACCGGTTTGGCGGGCGTATCCTGACGCAGCAGGATGCGAACGGCAGCTATGACATGGGGCCTGCATGGTTCTGGCCGGGCCAGCCGCGCATCGCCTCCCTGATTGTCCGTTTGGGGCTGGAAAAGTTTGACCAGTTTGCCAGCGGCGCGCTGACCTTCGAAGATGCGCAAGGCACTGTCGAGCGCGGGCGCGGCTTTGCCTCGATGGAGGGGTCGTGGCGGCTGAAAGGCGGGTTGGGCGCGCTTATCGATGCGTTGGCAGGGCGGCTGCCCGATGCGCGCAAACGCCTTGATGCACAGGTCACAGGGCTGTTATACACCGGCAAGGGCATCACTGCCACGCTGGCAAATGGTGACTGCATTGATGCCGCGCGGGTGGTGTTGGCCTTGCCGCCACGGTTGGCGTCGGGTGTTACCTTTGCGCCCGCTTTGCCGGATGCGGCGCATCAGGCCATGCAAGGGATTGCGACATGGATGGCCGGCCAGGCCAAGGCACTGGCAGTCTATGAAACCCCGTTCTGGCGCGAGGCCGGTCTGTCGGGCGATGCCAGCAGCAGGCGCGGGCCGATGGTAGAAGTGCACGATGCCTCCCCCCATGACGGTGGGCACTATGCCTTATTCGGCTTTATAGGCCTGCCGCCTCAGGCCCGTCTGGACATGCAGGAATTGCGCCATCAAACTCTGGCACAGCTTGTTCGGCTGTTCGGCCCGCAAGCAGCAGAGCCGGTATCGCTCTATCTCAAGGATTGGGCGCTGGATCCGTTCACGGCAACGCAGGCAGACGGCGCACCGCTTTATGCGCACCCCGAATACGGATTGCCACGCGCTTTGGCCGGTCTTTGGGAGAACAGATTGCATTTTGCGGGCACCGAAGTCGCCCCGCAGTTCGGCGGTTATCTGGAGGGTGCGCTTGAAGCGGCCCAAAGGGTTTTGCAAAAGATCTAGGCACTTTGCAGCCTTCTGCCCGCTGTGGACTAATCCCCACCGGCGGGGCATCGTGCCAGCCATGCGCATAAGGAGAGACGGTCATGCAGGATTACGGTGAATTCGACTATGTGATCGTTGGTGCAGGCTCCGCCGGATGTGTCCTTGCGAACCGCCTCAGCGAGGACCCGTCTGTGCGCGTGCTGTTGCTGGAGGCGGGCGGGCGCGACACCTATCTCTGGATCCATATTCCCGTCGGCTATCTGTACTGCATCGGCAATCCCCGCACCGACTGGTGCTATAATACTGCGCCCTGCGCGGGGCTGGGCAGCCGCGCGCTGATCTATCCGCGTGGGCGTGTGCTGGGCGGATGTTCTTCCATCAACGGGATGCTCTATCTGCGTGGCCAGTCTGCCGATTATGACGGCTGGAGGCAATTGGGCAATACCGGCTGGGGCTGGGACGATGTCCTGCCGTTTTTCAAAAAGTCCGAGGATTATTACGCGGGCGATGACGAGATGCACGGGCAGGGCGGGGAATGGCGCGTGGAGGAACAGCGGCTGCGCTGGGATATTCTTGATGCGTGGAAAGCGGCCGCTGTTCAGGCGGGCATCCCCGAGACCGCGGATTTCAACCGCGGTGACAATTACGGGGTGGGGTATTTCAAGGTGAACCAGCGGTCTGGCTGGCGGTGGAGCACGGCCAAAGCCTTTCTGCGCCCCGCCAGATCACGCCCCAATCTGGAGGTGATGACCCATGCGCAGGCGCAGAAGGTTGTGTTCACCGGCAAACGGGCCAGCGGTGTGCAATTCTTGCGCAAAGGCGCTGCCTCCCGCGTCCATGCACGGCGCGAGGTAATCTTGTCCGCAGGCGCCATTGGTACGCCGCAACTGCTGCAATTATCCGGTGTGGGGCCGGGGGCCTTGTTGCAACGACACGGGATCGAGGTTGTGCACGATGCGCCCGATGTGGGCGGCAACCTGCAAGACCATTTACAGATCCGTTGTGCCTATAAAATTCAGGGCGCTGACACGCTGAACGTGATGGCATCCACCCTTTGGGGCAAGGCGAAAATCGGGTTGGAATACGCGCTGCGCCGCACAGGCCCGATGTCGATGGCGCCCAGCCAGTTGGGGGCTTTTGCCTATTCGGATCCGCGCCTTGCCACGCCTGATCTGGAATATCATGTGCAGCCGGTCACGCTGGAGGCCTTTGGCCAGGCGCCGCATGATTTTCCCGCGATCACCGCCAGCGTGTGCCATCTGCGCCCTGAAAGTCGTGGCCATGTGCACATCACTTCGCCCGATCACAGGGTGCATCCCGAAATCCAGCCCAACTATCTGTCGACGGCGGGCGACCGCGCTGTGGCTGCAAATGCGATCCGCCAGACGCGGGCGATCATGGGCCAGTCCGCGCTGGCGCGCTATATGCCCGAAGAGTTCAAGCCGGGCCCGGCGTTCCAGTCGGAGGAGGAACTGGTAGAGGGCGCGCGCCGCATTGCCTCGACCATCTTCCACCCTGTTGGCACCGCCCGTATGGGGACTGACGCAGCCGCCGTGGTCGATCCGCAATTGCGCGTAAACGGGGTGCAGGGCCTGCGGGTTGTCGATGCGTCAGTGATGCCCACTATCACATCGGGCAACACCAATTCGCCCACGATCATGATTGCGGAACGGGCCAGTGATTTCATCCGTAATCCGGTGGGATAGCCGCCCGTCGGGACGGGCAGACCTGCATGGCGTTGTTGGCAATACCCTTGAATGTCGGTGGTCGGGCGCGGGCGCAGATCAGATGTTTTTGCCATAAGCCGCCAGAAAGACGGTGACCGCACTTTCTGCTGTTGCGGCAATTTCTTCGGGCGGTGGTGCCTTGGCTGCTTGGCCAAACAGACGGCGGCGCCAGTGACCGGCGGCGGCCAGCTCGACAAATTGATATGCTGCAAGGGCAGGATCGGGGATCTGCAAGCTGCCCGCCGCAATTTCTTCGTGCAATGCGCCCAGAAGAACAGCGTGACCTTTCTCCGCGCCCGCCTCATAGTAGCGGATGCCAATGTCGGGGCGCCGTTCGGCCACGCCGATGACGATGCGCTGCGCGCCGATGACCTCGTCAGAGCAGACGATATGCGCCATTGCGCGTGCAAAAGCCCCAAGGCGCGCAGCCAGTGGTGCAGGGCCGCGCAAGCTGTCGTGAAGTCCCTGAAACAGCAGCTCGCGCTTTTCCTCGACCAATGTTTCGAACAGGTCTTCCTTGCCTGAAAAGTAGACATAAAGTGTGCTTTTAGAGACGCCCGCCGCTGCGCAGATGTCGTTCACGCTGGCCGCGTCAAATCCTGCCTGCAAGAACACCTGCGCCGCGCCTTCGATGATCGCGGCGCGTTTATCGGGATTTTCCCCTGCGGCATGGCGCGGGATACGGGTGCGGTTGGTGTGTTCCATTACTGGTGTGATATAATCGAACCGTATGGTTTGATAAAGGCGTTGTCTTGCCGTGGCTTCGGCGCTATCTCAAAATCGAACCCGATAGTTCGATTTTAATCCGTCCCCGAAAGTGTCCCGCCATGGCCCGTCCCGAAAGCCCCCTCTCTGAAATACGCCGTCAGGATACTGCCGACAGCAAGACCCCCATGACCCTGCGCAAGCGGGGTATCGTGATGCTGGCGGGGCTGACCTTGATCCTCGCAGGCGGGACCTATGCGCGGGAGTACTGGGCTGACGGGCGCTTTATGGTCCATACCGATGACGCTTATGTCACCGCCGATGTGACGCTGATTTCCAGCCGCATTCAGGGCTATGTCGCCGCCGTTGAAGTGGCCGAGAATGTGGCGGTGCAGGCGGGCGATGTGCTGTTGCGTCTGGATGACGGAGATTATGCGATTGCCCTGCAAGTCGCACAAAGCCGGATCGCTTCTGCGGGCGAGATGTTGAACCGGATTGATGCACAAATTATGGCTGCGCAAGCGGGCGTGGCAGCGGCCCGTGCCCAGCATGATATCGCCGATGCGCAGGTCCGTGCCGCCCAAAGCAATGCCGACCGTGTGCGCAGCCTTGCAGGCCGCAATGTTGCGACGCAGGCGCAGCTGGATACTGCCATTGAAGGCCTGGACACAACAACAGCAGGTGTGGCCGGCGCGGATGCGGCTGTGGCCAGTGCACAGGCGCAGGTGGGTGTGTTACGCGCCCAACGGGCAGAGGCTGTCGGTGCACGCAATGAATTGACGCTGGCGCGCGCACAGGCACAGCGCAATCTCGATCTGACGGTCCTGCGCGCCCCTGCTGCGGGCACCGTTGCAAACCTGACGCTGGAGGTGGGCGATCTGGTCAATCCCGGTGCGCGGCTGGCGGCGCTGGTGCCGCTCGACAGTCTCTATATCGAGGCGAATTTCAAAGAGACACAGATGGCGGGCATTCGCGCAGGTGCCACCGCCAAGATTGCTATTGATGCCTTGCCTGATGTCCGTTTTGACGGGGTCGTCGCGTCGATTTCCCCTGCAACAGGCTCTGTTTTTTCGCTTTTGCCTGCGGATAATGCCACCGGCAATTTCACCAAGATTGTGCAGCGTGTGCCGGTACGCATCGCGATCCCGCAGGCGGTGCTGGAGGCGGGCGGATTGCGCGCGGGCCTGTCCGCCACCATCGAAGTGGACAGCCGGACAGGGGGCGATTAAGCGCCATGGCCACCGTACCAGCGCCCGTGATGGCAGAACCACCGCTGACCAAACGGCGGATTGCCGCGTTTATGTTCATGGTTTTTGGCATGTTCATGGCGATCCTCGACATCCAGATCGTGTCCGCCTCGCTGCCCGATATTCAGGCGGGGCTGGGGGCCAGTGCGGATGAAATCAGTTGGGTGCAGACCTCTTATCTGATTGCCGAAGTGATTATGATCCCGCTGTCGGGCTTTCTGGCGCGGATGATGTCCACGCGGGTGCTGTTCACGCTGGCCGCAGCAGGGTTCACGGCGGCCAGTTTCATGTGCGCCACCTCGTCCAGCATCGGCGAGATGATCGTCTGGCGCGCGCTTCAGGGCTTTCTGGGCGGGGGGATGATCCCGTCGGTGTTTGCGGCGGCGTTTACAATTTTTCCGCCGTCCAAGCGCAACATCGTGTCGCCTGTCATCGGGCTGATCGCGACACTGGCGCCGACTGTGGGCCCCACTGTGGGGGGGTATCTGTCGGCGACGTTTTCATGGCACTGGCTATTTTTGGTCAATGTCATTCCGGGCATTGCCGTGGCCGCGGGTGCATGGATGCTGATCGACTTCGACCGCCCCGACTGGAAGCTGTTGGCGAAATTCGACTGGTGGGGGCTGGTGGCCCTTGCAGCATTTCTGGGCGGGCTGGAATTCGTGCTGGAGGAAGGCCCTGCGAACGACTGGTTTGAGGATCCGGCGGTCGCGGTGCTGGCGGTTATCATGGTGGCGGGCTGCATCACCACCTTCTGGCGCGCCTTCACCCGTGAAGAGCCGCTGGTCGATTTCTCTGCGTTCCGGAATACCAATTTTGCCGTAGGCTCGGTCTTCAGTTTCACAATGGGCATCGGGCTGTACGGTCTGACCTATCTCTACCCGCTCTATCTGGCGTCCATCCGGGGCTACGACAGCCTGATGATCGGGCAGACTGTGTTTGTCTCCGGCCTCGCGATGTTTTTCAGCGCGCCGCTGGCGGGGATCCTCTCGTCGAAAATTGATCTGCGGCTGATGTTGCTGATCGGGTTTATGGGGTTTGCAGGCTCTACATGGATGCTGACAGGCATGACCGCCGATTGGGATTTCAGCGAGCTGTTCTGGCCGCAGGCGCTGCGCGGTATGTCCCTGATGCTGTGCATGGTGCCGATCAACAACCTCGCACTGGGGACCTTGCCGCCGGACAAGATCAAAGGTGCTTCGGGCCTTTATAACCTGATGCGCAATCTTGGCGGTGCGGTGGGTCTTGCGCTGATCAACACCATTCTCAGTGACCGCCGTGCCCTGCATTATGCGCGGCTGTCGGAGGCCGTGACATGGACGAACGACGAGGCATTGCGGCAACTGGATGTGATGGCGCAAAACCTCAGTGCGCAAGGGCTGGACGGCCCCACGGGGGCGCTGATGCAAATGGCGATGCGGGTGCGCGGGCAGGCGGCGGTGATGTCTTTTATCGACATCTTTGCGCTGGTTACTGTGCTGTTCGCGGGGCTCGCCTTTGGTGTGTTGCTGATGAAAGTGCCCCCGAAGGCCACAAAAGTCGAGGCGCATTGAGACAGGGAAATGCCTGCCAGAGCCTATAGCGCTGGCAGGCCTCACTTATTCGTGCTTAATTATCAGCTGTCGTAATCCGAAATCAGACGCATGCCCAGATGGGCAGGGGGCGCGCCTACGGCACAGCCGCCGCGCGCAGGGTCACGCTCCAGAAACGAGATCGCCGCGATATGCTCGCCGCCCACGAAGAATGCGGGGCAACGGTCTGGTGATATGCTGCCGTCAGCGGCACCGGCGTAGCATTCGGATGTCCATTCCCAGACGCTGCCGTCCAGATCCACGATGCCTTGTGAAGTGGTCTTGAACGCGCCCTGGGCACGCAGCGTGCGTTTGGTTTGCGGCGTGGTCAGATAGGCAGAGGCCCATGTCAGGTCCGGCGAGGTAAAGATCGGATCGGGTTCCTCGGGGAGCACTTCGGCGGCCATATATTCCCATTCGGCCAGCGTTGGCAGGCGAAAGTCATGGCGGGCGGTGCGGTTGATCCAGGTCAGATATTGACCGACATCGACAAACGACAGGCCCGTGGCGGGCGTTGTCACATCGGTCTTGCCAGAAGGCGCGCGCAACGCGAGGGTGCAGGCACCGGCATCATGGCAGGCGTTCCATTCGGCAATCGTCACTTCGTATTTTTGCACAAACATCTGTCTGCCATCGGGCATGATCACAGGGTTTTGCGCCATCACCGGCTGGTTTGTCGCATCGGGGGCGCGCTGTAGCATTTGCGCGGCCCCGACAAGGCCAAGGGAGAGAACTGCCGCCAGCCCCGCATACATCGCGGTACGGTGCAGTGTGGTTTTGGGGGTGGCGGTGGTCATGTCATCTCTCCGGTTTCAGGCTCAAGTTGCGAATTCGCGAGGGGCTACAACCTGTTCCATCAGGTCATTGCTCCATTCGCCTTCTACCACAAAGTGCGCGGTGGCACCCAACAGGGCAGCCTCGATCAGGTTGTGGTTGACGTAGGCATAGACGCCCGGCTGCTCGAATGTGTACATCGCGGCCATTGCGGTGCCGCCGCGCACAAACCATGTCTCAACACCGGTCATCGGTGGCTCGGCAAAGGAAGTCTCCCAGACGTAATCTCCGTGTCCGCCGATCAGGTGCGGACGGCTGTCGCGGTTGGCCTGATTGTGGATCATCAGGACAGTTTCGCCCACGTTGAACTTCAAGGCGTTCTCGCCGGTGATCGCACCAACCGCGCCGTTGAACACACAGTGTGTAGGGACCAGCGTGCGCATGGCGTCGATACTGTCGGAATAGTCTTCACCCGCAGTCTCGTAGACCTTGTACTCGCCATCTTCATCCATCGGCAGGTAATAGTCCTGCTCGCCGATATAAGCGATCTTGTCGTAGGTCAGCTGGTTGCCGTCCTTGTCCTTCAGGCCTTCACGCGGCAGCACCATGACAGCGCCGTTCATGCCGTGTGTGACGTGATACGGGATCATCGCGCCGCCGGGGGCGCAGTGATAAGTAAAGCAGCCCGCTTTGGTCGCTTTCCAGCGCAGAACGCATTCTTCGCCGGGGTAGACGTGGGTGAGGCCGCCACCGCCCAACGCGCCGGTAGAGGCGTGGAAGTCGATGTTGTGCTCCATCTGGCTGTCAGCGGGGTTGCGCAGGGTCAGCTCGACCATATCACCGACGTGGCAGATGATCAGCGGGCCGGGAACAGAGCCGTTATAGGTCAGTGCCCAGACGGAGGCGCCGGTATCTTCGTCCACCACCATCAGAGCCTCTGTGGTCTCCATGGTGATCTCGATGATCTTGGGACCACCTGTAGCGACCTGCTCGTGAACGGGGGCGAACGGCGGTGCGACCAGCTCTTGTTTGACGCGTGTATATCCGCTGAGGTCGGCAGGTTTTGCAGTGCTGTCAGCGGCCTGTTTTGCGGCTGCCTTATAAAGGTCGGCAGATTTTGCATTGGCTGTGTGCAGCTTTTGGGCCGGCAGTTTGGGGTGACGTGCGGCGGCCATCGCGGCAGAGCCTGTCAGCGCTGCGGCACCTGCCAGAACAGATCCGCGCAGCATGTTGCGGCGGCTGGTTTGCATGAGGCCGGGGTTGATGAACTTGGTCATGGTAGTCTCCATTTCTGGGATAGGTACGGCGGCACGTCTGTGGACCATTGCCGCGAGAGTTTCAGTTAAAGGATGCAGGCCTGTGCGTGGGTACGCCCTTGGGCCGGTGTGCAGTGTGTTGTGCGAAGCATTTGCGTCCTTTCGATTGGTGTTGGCAGCGTTCTACCAAGCCATTCGGGACCTTACTTTGCGCTGGCTCAACAAATATCACCTTGTTTTATTGATCCAGATCAATCTATGGCCTTTAGACTGCACATATGGGATGAGAAGCACATGAATAACGCCCGCCCCTCCAGAACCAGAACCCTGCTCGACGAGAGTCTGCTGACCCATGTGCCGCCGTTCTCCAAACTGGACGCGCGGCAGATTCGCGAGGTTCTGGATCAGGCGACCTCGCGACGCTATGACGAAGGTGTCGCCGTGTTCGAGGAAGGCCATGCCGCCGACCGCTTCTATATGCTGCTGGACGGCTATATCCGCGTTGTGCGGATTACACCGGGGGGCGAGCAGGTGATCGCACTTCACATTCCCAGCGGGCAACTATTCGGCATCGCAAAGGCGCTGGGCCGCACAACATATCCCGCAACGGCGGTGACGGCGGCGGAATCAATCGCGCTGTCGTGGCCGACAAGCCTCTGGGACCATTTTGTGGCGTAATACGAGGGATTTGCCACCGAGAGTTACAAGACAGTCGGCAACCGTGTGGGCGAGATGAACAACCGCATTATGGAAATGGCGACCCAGCAGGTAGAGCAGCGGATTGCAAACGCACTGCTGCGGCTGATCAACCAGACGGGGCGCAAAGTGGCTGCGGGGATCGAGATTGATTTTCCGATCACCCGTCAGGACCTGTCGGAGATGACGGGCAGTACATTGCACACCGTCAGCCGCACGCTGAGTGCGTGGGAAAAGCAGGGGATGGTGGCCAGCGGGCGCAAACGGATCACCGTGTGCGAGCCTCACCAGCTTGTGCTGCTGGCAAATGCCAAGGGCTGACGCCTAGATACTGGCAGCTACCCGCAACTCTGCGTAAAACGCATCCACACCCAGACCGTATTCGGCGCAAGCGTCCAGAACGGTATGGAACGGGTTTACCATACACCCCACGCACAACATATTGTGGCGCACGAACACGGCGATGGTCTGCGGCCACCGTGCCATCAGGTCTTCAAGGGGCAAATCAGGGTCTTCCATGTGCCGTGATGTCATACAGGCCTCTCTTTCATCTCCACAGGCTATCAGTAAAAATCACGCCTTCTTTGCGCTGGCGCAAAGTTTCCGCCATGCGCTGCCCCTAAGAAGAAGTCATCTGACATTATACGGGGGCCGCAAGAAATGGCTGAATTCTTAACGAAAACAAGGGCGCGAAACGTGTTCTACGGAGGCTCGATCTTTTTCGTGGTCGTCTTCATCATACTGACCGCGCAAAGCCATAAATATGTGGTCGAGGTCTCGACCGCCGGCATGCCGCTGAGCGAAGAGGTTATTCTGGGCAAGCACGTCTGGGAGCGGAACTCCTGCATCAACTGCCACACATTGCACGGCGAAGGCGCATATTTCGCGCCAGAAGTCGGCAATGTGATGACCCGTTGGGGCGTGATGGACGATCCGGAGGGCGCGTTCGAGACTCTGCAAGGCTGGATGAACTCCCAGCCCAGCGGCATTGAAGGCCGCCGCCAGATGCCACAGTTCAACCTGACCGACGAAGAAATCCGCGGTTTGGCTGAATTCTTCCGCTGGGCCGACCAAACCGACACACAGGGCTGGCCGCCCAATGACGCGGGTTAAAGGGACAAAATCATGAAATACGAAACACAACGCGTTGCCTACTGGTACTTCGTCTGCGCCATGGCACTGTTCGCAATCCAGGTGATCGGCGGTCTGCTGGCGGGCTGGATTTACGTCTCCCCCAACTTCCTGTCGGAACTGCTGCCCTTCAACATCATCCGCATGATCCACACCAACGCACTGATCGTCTGGCTGCTGCTGGGCTTTTTCGGGGCTGCCTATTTTCTGGTGCCCGAGGAATCAGAGCGTGAAATCTACTCCGTCAAACTCGCCTATCTGCAACTGATCATCCTGATGGTCGGCACGTTGGGCGCGGTTGGCTCCTACCTTGTCGGCATCCACGGCGGGCGCGAATTTCTGGAGCAGCCGCTCTGGGTGAAATTCGGTATCCTTGTCGCGGCGCTGATCTTCCTGTTCAACATCTCCATGACGGTTCTGGCGGGCAAGAAAACTGCCATCACCAATGTGCTGTTGACCGGTCTTTGGTTGCTGTCGCTGCTGTGGATATTCGCCTTCATCAACCCCGACAACCTGTCACTGGACAAAATGTACTGGTGGTTTGTGGTTCACCTCTGGGTCGAAGCGACCTGGGAGCTGGTCATGGCCGCAATCCTCGCCTTCCTGCTGTTGAAGCTGACAGGTGTGGACCGCGAAGTGGTCGAAAAATGGCTCTATGTCATTGTCGCCACTGCACTTTTCTCGGGCATCCTCGGCACCGGTCATCACTTCTACTGGATTGGTCTGCCCGGCTACTGGCAGTGGATCGGCTCCATCTTCTCGACCTTCGAAGTGATCCCCTTCTTCCTGATGATGTCTTTTGCTTTCGTCATGGTCTGGAAGGGCAAGCGCAACCACCCCAACAAGGCCGCACTCTTGTGGTCGCTGGGGTCCAGCACGGTTGCCTTCTTCGGCGCGGGCGTCTGGGGCTTTCTGCACACGCTGCACGGGGTGAACTTCTACTCCCACGGCACGCAGATCACTGCGGCACACGGGCACCTGTCCTTCTACGGCGCCTATGTGGCCCTCAACCTCGCGATCTTCACCTATGCGATGCCACTGCTGCGCCAGCGCCAGCCCTATAATCAGGTGCTGAACATGGCCAGCTTCTGGCTGATGACAGGTGGTATGGCGTTTATGACCTTCGTGCTGACTTTTGCGGGCACCATCCAGACCCACATGCAGCGGGTTGTCGGTGACTACTACATGGACGTGCAGGACAGCCTGTCGATCTTCTACATTATGCGCTTTGGTGCAGGTGTGGCGGTTGTGATCGGTGCGCTGCTGTTCATCTACTCGCAACTGGTGATCCGTAACCGCGAGATCATCGAGCCGGGCCCCGCCCAGCCCATTGCGGGAGAGTGATCATGAAAGATTACGTCACCTCCACGGACGTGCCTCACTATGCCCCCTCGGGCCGCGAATGCGAGCTGTTCGAGATGGCCCATGACAACGGTTTGCCCCTTCTTTTGAAGGGGCCGACCGGCTGCGGGAAAACCCGCTTTGTCGAACATATGGCCGCCAGACTGGGCAAGCCGCTGTTCACCGTGGCCTGCCACGATGATCTGTCTGCCGCCGATCTGATCGGGCGCTACCTGTTGAAAGGTGGCGAGACGGTCTGGGTCGATGGCCCGCTGACCCGCGCGGTGCGGGAGGGCGGCATCTGCTATCTCGACGAGGTGATCGAGGCGCGCAAAGATGGAGCTATGGTTGAGTTTGGGTGACGCGCATCATCAGGCGGCGCTGGTTTCTGTGGTGCCGGTCACTTCGACACCGTCATTGAACTTGATTCCTTCTATGACTTTTGGCAACTGGTTTCTGCCT
>Ga0163215_100553_pt1 | contig 56988 bp, 62 predicted proteins | sample SynspAceP_FD_185934 | JGI IMG/M metagenome (GOLD analysis project Ga0163215, IMG submission 185934) | Saline lake microbial communities from Ace Lake in Antarctica - Synechococcus sp. Ace-P (Hybrid Assembly) | ecosystem: Environmental > Aquatic > Non-marine Saline and Alkaline > Saline | place... | reverse complement strand
GGGTCTGACCATTGGCAGTATCTATGCGCTTGGAGCGGTGGGCATCTCGATGGTTTTCGGGATCTTGCGGTTTGCGCATTTTGCCCATGGCGACCTGATGACCCTTGGCGGCTACGGAGTGCTGACGGCGGTCTGGTTCATCCCTGTGCACCCACTGTTGCTGCTGCCTTTCGGTATTGCATTTGCGATCGTGGCGGCGCTGGCGGCTGATCAGTTTTTCTACAAGCCGTTGCGCAAGCTCCCGACCATTTACACGGTCATCGCCTCGTTTGGCGTGGCATTGATTTTCCGCTCGCTGGCGCAATTGTTCTGGAGTTCGGGCAATCAGGTGTTTGTCTCGGGCGTTCGGATGCCGGTGGTGCTGTTTGATACGTTCCGGATATCGGAGCTGCATATGCAGGTCATCTCTCTGACCTTGATCATTGCGGTAGCACTGCATTTCTTCCTGACACGTTCAAAGCTCGGCCGGGCCATGCGGGCGGTGTCGGATGAACCGGAATTGGCAGCGGTTGCCGGTCTTGATACCGAACGGGTGGTGCGCTGGACCTGGGTGATCGGCGCCTCGCTGGCCGCCACTGCCGGAGTGTTTGCCGGTATGGACACCAGCATGCATCCCAACCTGGGCTGGAACCTGCTGTTGGCAATGTTTGCCGCAGCAGTGCTGGGCGGCATCGGCAAGCCGATGGGGGCCATTGTCGGCGGCCTGATCATCGGCGTGGCCGAAGAAACCGCGACATTCCCCTGGCTCACCGACGAGCCGTTGATTTCGCCGTCCTATAAATCCGCAGTCGCCTTCTTCATCATGGTGGCATTGCTTCTGTTCCGTCCGCAGGGCCTGTTCAAGGGGAGGTTGCTGTAATGGAAATGACCGGTCTGTTTTTCTATCTGGTCAGCGTGCTGATCGCCGGCGGGATCTATGCGGTGCTGTGTCTGGCGCTGAATGTGCAATGGGGCATGGGCGGCCTGTTCAATGCGGGTATCGCCGGGTTCTTTGCTGTCGGCGCCTACGCCTCGGCCATTGCCACCACCGCCGTGTCGGCCAAGCATCTTGGCGGTTTCGGACTGCCTATCCCGTTCGGGCTTGCCGCAGCCATGATCGTTGCCGGGATTACCGGCTGGGCGGTGGCCAAGATCTGTGTCGGGCTGAAGAGCGATTATCTCGCGATGGCTTCGGTCGGTATCGCCGAAATCCTGCGGCTGGTGATCGTCAATGAATCCTGGCTGACAAATGGCAGCCTTGGCATTGCTGGCGTGCCGCGCCCGTTTGGCGATCTAGTTCGCGGCCGGGAGGCCGATCTTCTCTATCTCGCCGTTGTCTGGTTTTGTGTGCTCGGCGTCTACATCCTGTGCCAGCGGCTTTATATCAGCCCCTGGGGCCGGACACTCCGGGCCATCCGCGACAATGAAGATTCGGCGCGTGCTGCAGGCAAGGATGTCGACAAGTTCCGGCTGCAGACCTTTGTCATAGGTTGTGCCGTCATGGGCCTGGCTGGCGGATTGTCAGCGCATTACTTCAAGTTTCTGTCGCCATCGGCCACGGAGCCGTTGCTGGTCACATTCCTTGTCTGGGTGATGCTGATGGCTGGTGGCTCAGGCAACAACAAAGGCGCCATCGCCGGTGCCATTGTGATCTGGTTCTTATGGTCGGCGACTGAAATCTTCACCAGCCGCCTGCCACCGGAATGGATCACGCGGTCGTCCTATATCCGCATGTTGCTGGTCGGCTTGATTTTGCAGTTCGTGCTGCAAAAATTCCGCTCCGGACTGGTGCCGGAGAAATCACCGAAAATCAGATCAGATTAGCGAAGCCATCGGTTTCCCGCGGATTTATTCCGCGGGATCGTCCGGCAGGAACGACACGAGCTTGGCGCGGACAGCGTCGGGCCAAGGCATTGACGTGTGCTTGTCAAGCCAACTTGCGGCCAGCACCTGTTTGCCTGACCAGCGGTGTTCATCGCCGCACAGCACTGCATGCTCGACCGTCATTGATGATTTGCCGACCTTGGTGACGGTCAATTCGAATGTCAGCTTGTCGCCAAAGAAAGAGGGTTTGGAGAAGTCGCAGGTCAGGTGCACGGTCGGCGTGCCCCAGCGTTCCTTCCAGATGATCTCATGCCATGGGTAGCCGATGGATGACCAGAACTCCTCGATTACGCCATTCAGCAGATTGAGATAGGCAGGATAATACGCGGTGCCGGATATATCGCAGTCGCCGAAATGCAGCATGCGGTCGGTGGTGTAGCTGACAGTCATGTTCCCCCCAATAGGTTTGTCAGCCAAGTTTGCATGAGCGGCGTGGTGAGGCAACACTTGGGTGGTCATCTTGCCGGCTCGGCAACAGGGCACGGGAAACTGGTTTGCAATCATGGCATTGATAATGGCGTCAGTGATGTGCGGAACAAATTGACTCCAGCGGGTTGAAACACTACCACCATCCTATTCTCAGGGCGGGGTGTAATTCCCCACCGGCGGTTACAGCCCGCGAGCGCCACCTTCGGGTGGGTCAGCAGACACTGGTGAAATTCCAGGGCCGACGGTTAAAGTCCGGATGGTAGAGAATGGGTGTGAGGCAGCAGATCGTCAGATCTGTTCCGAACGCTTGTGCGCTCTGGGATCTTGTCATTAGTGAAAGGATCCGAGCAATGACAAAATCCCTAAAAATTGCCTTCATCAAAGCCCGTTGGCATGCCGACATCGTCGATCAGGCGCTTGTCGGCTTTCAAGCGCGGATCACTGAATTGGGGCTGGATGCCGAGATCAGGTCGTTCGATGTGCCTGGCGCATTTGAAATGCCGCTGCTCGCGCAGAAGCTTGCCAAGACCGGTGAGTACGATGCGATCGTTGCCGCCGCTCTCGTTGTCGATGGTGGTATCTACCGACATGATTTCGTGGCGCAGGCGGTGGTAACAGGCCTTATGGGAGTTCAGCTGAAGACCGAAGTGCCGGTGTTTTCGGTCTCGCTGACCCCGCATCATTTTCAGCCCAAGGGCGAGCATGAGGCGTTCTATACAACGCACTTTGTCCAGAAGGGCCGGGAAGCTGCTGACGCGGTGGCGCAGGTCACCAGCCTTAGCATGTAAGCCGTTCTGCGGCCTTGAACCATTAGAGATATGCCTCGCTGAGATGGCTCAGTCTGAGCGAGGCATAATGGTTTTGGTATCTCGGCTTCAGGGCGTCAGCCCGCGGGCAGCCTTGGACCAGAGGTTAGATCTGATGCACGTAGGTGCCCGGTGCCGGGACGAGTGGGGCAAGGCCTTTCTCGGGCGCGCCTATGGCAGGTGGCGGCACTGGGTTGCCTGACCTCTTGAGCAGCCAGGACGACAGTTCAGGCCACCAAGACCCCTCGGTTGGTTGATGCCGATCCAGCCACGTGTCCGGACCCACATAGAGCGCCCCAGCGTCGCGATGCCCGATCCGGTAGTGCCGGCGAGGATGTCCCGGTTCGCTGAGGATGCCGCCGTTATGGCCGCCCTTTGTCAGCACGAAGGTCAGATCGCTATCGGTAAAGAGCTGGGTCTTGTAGACCGATTTCCAAGGCGCGATGTGATCTGTCTCGGTGCCGACGACGAAGGTAGGCGCTGCGATATCTTTCAGTGCGATGACCCGGCCCTCGACAGCAAAGCGACCTGCGCTTAGCCGGTTTTCCAGGAACAGGCCCCGCAAATATTCCGAATGCATTCGCGCAGGCATTCGCGTGGTGTCACCGTTCCAAACACCGAGATCGGTAGGCAAATCCTCGCGCCCGAGGAAATATCGCTTCACCGCGCGGGTGTAGATGAGATCCTCGGCCCGGATCGTCGCAAAGGTGCGGGTCATCTGCGGCCGGTCGAGATAGCCCTGTGACCACATCAGATCCTCAATGAAGGCGACCTGGCTTTCGTCGACGAACAGCAAGAGTTCGCCTGCCTCGGCAAAATCTACCTGTGCTGCCATCAGAGTGACGGAGGCAAGCCGGTCGTCGCCGTCGCGCGCCATCACCGCAGCCGCGATGGCCAGCAAGGTGCCGCCGAGGCAATAGCCAATAGCATGAGTTTTTTGATCCGGCACGATGGTGTTGATCGCTTCCATTGCCGCCATCACCCCACGCTTGCGATAGTCCTCCAGCGACAGCTCTGCCTGTTCTCGGGTCGGGTTGCACCAGGAGATCATGAAAACCGTGAAGCCCTGCTGAACCAGGTAATTGACCATCGAGTTGTGCGGCGAGAGATCGAGGATGTAATACTTCATGATCCAGGCAGGAATAATCAGGATGGGCTCGGGACGCACTTCGCCAGTCTGCGGAGCGTACTGGATCAGTTCGAAGAGTTCGTTGCGAAAGACAACCTCACCCGGCGTGCAGGCGAGGTCTTCGCCAATCCTGTAGCCCTCCGGGGCCGGCTTGTGCTCTTGCGTCAGGGTCTGAACCAGATCCTCGCCAAAATGCGCCGCTCCTTCGATCAGGTTTTTGCCCTGACTGTTGCGGGTCTCTTCAATGATTTCAGGGTTTGACCAGGGGAAATTCGAGGGTGAGATCAGATCCAGCGCCTGCCGCATCTGGAACCGGACGCGGTCGGCGTCGCTCTTGCGCAGGCCGGGCATTTCTTCGGTCGCGGCATCCCACCAGTCTTGCATGGCCAGAAAGCTCTGGCTCCAAAAACTGAAAGGAGGCTCGCCCCAGGACGGGTGCTTGAACCGATGATCGTAAGCTTTCGGAGCAAAGGGCTGCGCAGCATCATTCTGCTTGGTGTCAGTGGTGGACAGCGCCAGCAGCTTGGCAATGTTGGTCTGCGCGCGCTCGGCAAGTTCCAGCTGGCGCCCGGGCGAGCGGCTAAGATGCAGTGTCCAGTCGTTCCAGGCTTCGATAATGGAATGGGGCGAGACACCACTTGTCATCCGCGCCAGCGCCGCCCGTGCGGCCCGGTCGATGTCGCTGTGCGGGTGCGGGTCGAGCTGCGGGGCAGGCGAGGCGACTTCTGGTGGGGCAGCCACCGGCGTCGTCGTCACAGCTTTGGTCTTTTTTCGAAGTCCGGCCATGGATGCGCACTCCTTAGGATCGAATAACTAGCTCACCGGCCTGTCCTGTAGGACCTTAGCCAAGCGATTTGTACCAATTATCCGAGTTCCCCGGAGGCTGCATTGACTTGTGTCATCCCTCCGAATGGAGCCGCGCAAAATTCGTAAGGCTGTGTCTGTTGCGATGTGGAAGGGAGCTGTATGTCGTGTTTCTTTCAGTTCCCGCGCCACTTTCACGTGGCGCGGGCATGCTTGTGTTTAGCCAATCGCCCAAGTGGCGATGGGTGGGAAGAACAGGATGATCGCCAGCACCACCAGCTGCAGCGCAATGAAGGGCAGCAGCGCAGTGTAGATGTGCTTGAGCGTGATCTCCTTGGGCGCCACGCTCTTGAGGTAGAACGCTGCGGGACCAAAGGGTGGCGTCAGATACGAGACCTGCATGTTCACCGCGAACAGGATGCCGAACCAGATCGGGTCATACCCCAGCTGGATCACGATCGGCACGAAGATGGGCAAGGTCAGTAGTGCAATGCCAATCCAGTCCAGGAACATGCCCAGCACCAGCAGGATCAGCATCATCACCATGATGATCACTACCGGCGGTGCATCCAGGCTCAAAATGGCGTTGGCAACAAAGCGATTGCCGCCCATCAGATTGTAGACACCCACCAGCACGGCCGCGGCGATGCCGATCCAGATGATCATACCGCAGGTTTCGAGCGTATGGACCAGGCTGTCCTGCACCATCTTGACGGTCAGCTCACGCCGCATCAGCGACACCACCAAGACGGCTGAAACGCCCAGGGCTGCCGCTTCGGTGATCGAGGCAATGCCGCCATAGATCGAACCCAGAACGACCAAGACGATGAACAGAGGCGCTGCCACCGATTTCAGCGCACTGCCAACCGACTCCTTGGCCAACTCTTCCGTGGACATGGGTGGCCCCATCTCCGGATTGCGGATGCAGATGAACAGCACATAGGCGACGTAGAACGCCAGCAGAATCAATGCCGGCGTAATGGCCGCAACGAAAAGGTCGGCAATCGAAACGCTGGCCACCAAACCATAGATGATCAGCACGATCGATGGCGGCATCATCGTGCCCAGCGATCCGCCGGCACAGACCACGCCGATCGACAGACTGCGGTCATACCCCAGTCGCAGCATCTGTGGCAGCGCAAGAATGCCCAGCAGCACTATCTCGCCGCCGATCACGCCCGACATCGCTGCCATCAGAATAGCGACAATCAGCGTCTGCACGGCGACGCCACCGGGCAATCGCCCGGCCAGCACGCGCATGCCGTTAAACAGATCCTTGGCGATGCCGGATCGATCCAGCATAGCCGCCATCAGAATGAACATTGGAATGGCCACCAGCGAATATTCGGTGATGAAGCCAAAAATGCGCGAGGTCACCAGGGGCAGGGCGTTGGTGCCAAACCAGCCAACAGTGAAAATCAGAGCAACCAGCCCGGTCACCCAGGCGAGTGGCTGCCCGGTCAGCAGCAGCAAAAAGATGCAGCCGACCAGAACGTAGGAGCCGTATTCGATGCCCAGTGCGCTCAATCCCATGACTATTTCTCCCCGGCACGGTTGGCCGGTGTGGAAACATCGCGGCGTATGGCAGCGATCAGATGCAGTAGCGTTTGGACGAACATCAGCGCCACACAGACCAGTACCAGCATTTTGAGTAGGGCCGGGGTCGGCGGATTCCACGAGGTGCCGGTGCCTTCAAACCGGACTTCACCAGTCGGCGAGTGCGTGGCTTTCCACGACATGATCCAGGCCGCATAGGCAAGCCCGGCGAAGAACACCATGGCGATCAGCGAATTGACGATATCGAGGATCCGGCGCCCCTTGGGCGAGGCGGAATCGTAGAATATCCGCACCCGGATATGCTTGTCGCGTGCCAGCGCAATCGGTCCGCCAACCAGGAAAATCGCCGCGATCAGAAACGTCGTCGTCTCGTGCGCCCAGAAGGTCGGGCTGTCGAAAACGTAGCGAGAAATCACTTCATAGACAGTGATGCCAAAGGCCAGAAAAATGGCCCAGGCGAGCACCTTGCTCGAAGCTGAAACCGCTCGGTCCAGCCCGCTGCGGATTTCCGCGTCGCCATCATCGGTGATCGCGGTGATGTCAATATCGTCGGCCATATACAGTCTCCTGGTCGATACAATGGCGCCCGGCCGATTTTTCCGCCGGGCGCCAAAATTGCGTGTCAGCGTTTGCGCTGAGCTTAGATCAGGTTGCGACCTTCGAGATAGGCGATCACCGTGTCATAGTAACGTTGGGTCATCTCGGTTTTGGCCGCCCAGGTCTTCCATTCATTCTGCGCGATGCGACGGAACTTGGCGCGTTCATCGCCCGACCAGTTGATGATCTCGATTTCCGGATTGGCCTTGGCTTCAGCCACCGCAGCGGCATCAAGCTGGCGCACCGAATAGATGTGCTGGAAGATGAACTGGTCGACCGAAGCGTTCAGGATCGCCTGCAAATCGGCTGGCAGCCCATCCCAGATTTCCTTGTTCATCGAAATGTCGATCAGCGGCAGCGAGTGGAAGCCGGGATAGAGCGGGTAGTGGGCAATGTCGTTCATGCCCTGGCCCTGATTGGCCGCGAATACCGTATAGTCGGCTGCGTCGATCACGCCCTTGTCGAGCGAGGTGAACACTTCCGAACCGGGCAGGGCCACTGGCGAGGCACCGGCCTTGGAGAAGATCTCATAGACCATGCCTTCAGGGGCGCGCATTTTGAGGCCCTTGAGGTCCGCAACGCCACGCAGCGGCACTGAAGCCACAAAGGCTTCCGGTTCAGTTGCGGCGGTGCCGATCAGGTGTACGCCATAGGGCTCGACCAGTTCGGCGTAGAGTTCATTGCCGCCACCGGACTGCATGAAGCCCAACAGTTCGAACGGATCGCTCCAGGCTCCCACCAGATTGCCCATCATCGCAAAAGCGGGGTCCTTGCCGGCAAAATAGCTTGGGTCTGTCAAATGACCCTGGAGAATGCCGGCGCCAACAGATTCCAGCGTGTCGGTATGTGGCACCACGGCGCCAATCGGCAGCAATTCGATTTCAATGCGGCCACCAGACAGTTCGGTGACGCTGTCGGCCCATTTCTGTTTGTTGATGAAGCCTGGCTCGCCGGCTGATTCCGAAGTCTGGAAGGTCCAGTTGTAATCGGCGGCCAGTGTGGCGCCGGTCAACGCCAGAACCGAAACGGTAAGCGCGGCAAGGCCCGCGAATGATTTGGTGAAACTCACGTCTCTCTCTCCCATGTCGATGCAGTTGTGTGTTCGTTCATTTAACCCAGGAGTGCATCGTTCTCTCCGGATCATTGCCCAAACTGTGCATGGATTGGCCGCGCGATCAATCGCGGCAGCGGCGTTTTTTGATCAGTCCATCGCTTTTTGTCATACCAACGATGACAAAATAGCCGGTTTTTGGCTTTGAATTCCTTGGCTTGTTGCCAATTGCTACTGTGTTGTGCAAAAACTGGTCCTACAAAAGCCACGCTCCGAATCGGAGATTGATATCGGAGACCTCGCCTTGTCCTCCTCGCGCTCACAAGCTGAACCAACCGACAATTCGGTCCGTGCCCGTTCTGCCGTGGAGGCGCTGGTGCTCGAAATTCGTGGATTGATTGACAGTGAATTGCTCAAGGTTGGTGATGCCCTGCCGTCCGAGCGCGAGCTGTGTGAGCGCTTCTCCACAAGCCGAAACACGGTTCGCGAGGCCATGCGTATGCTCAAGGCCTACGGCGTGGTCGAGGTCCGTCCCAAGGTCGGGGCCACCATCATTGACAATCGCATGGCGCGGGCCTTTGATCTGTTCTCGTTCAACACCATCGAGATATCGCGCAAGACCTTCACCGACATCCAGGGCTTCCGCACCCTGATCGAGGTCAATTCTGTTGACGTCATGTTTGACAATCTCACCGATGAGCACTTGGCACGGCTCACTGCCGCCAATTTCGCCATGGGCAATGCTCAAACCAAGTCGGAGGCTTCCGAGGCCGATTTCGGCTTTCACGTCAGCCTGGTCGAAATTCTTGATAATGCGGCGCTGATTGAGCTCTATCGCATCATGAAGCCGGTAATCATCGGCATCATGGAGAAGGGTAAGTCACGGCAGGACTTCCGCACCAATACCTTCGAGCAGCATCAGGCCGTCATTGAAGCGCTCGCGGCCCATGATCGCATCAGTTACCAATATGCCCTGCAACACCATCTCAATATGGGTTTTAATACCTTTGGCGAAGCTGCCGGAACGGCCGACGGCTCGAAATAGGTCAAGAGCGTTTCCCGCTCGTCAAGAGTGAGGCGCCGCATGCGCGCGCGGGTCCTTCTGGTGGGCCCGCGGCGGGGCGTCTATCAAAGGTCTGGTTTTCGATGTAGCGCGTCACCCTTCCGGGAAATAGAGATTTGCGCTAGATAGGCGACAGTTCCGTTACGGCGGTGACGTTCGACTATGGTGCCCATAAAATTTACACCATCAATCAATCCATTTACAACATTGTTGTGAATGGATTCCCGAATAGCCGCAAATGGTATCTGAATGGCGCAAACTCAGACAGTAAAAATCAACAGCAAAACAACGGCAAAGCCAGGTGATCCGCGCATTTACGGGGACAGACGATTTTCTGTCGCGCCGATGATGGACTGGACGGATCGTTAAAAAAATCAATATGTTATGGGTTTTTTCGTACTGGAATTCGTACCTATGGCCCCCGCCCTAGAAGGGCAGGGGCTGCTTGCACTGAATTAGGTGCTAACTAGTTTAACGTCTTGCCAGCCGTTTTCTTCTTCATGTCGCCTTGATGGCGGCGATCGATAACTTGCTTAAGGTCACCCATGGTCGGCGCTTGGCGCCGGGTCTTATCGGCGGCTTCAATCGCCACAAGCCTCTCAACCTCGCGAACGAACCGCTTAGCGTAATCTGAGCCAATCGCCTTTGAGAAAGCCATATCGAAATCGAGGCGCAATCGTGTCGATTCGCACATGCCCGCCTCTACAAAGTAAGCGCTCGCCATCAATTCGGCATCGATTTTCGCCTCAACAGCAACGGACACGATGTCGTCAACCGAAATTTGATCTTCTGGATTCTTGCCCATGCCTGGAGTTTTCTGCCACATCATGTCGGTGTTCAACTGGTGCACCATCGCGAAGGCTATATTCTCCTGAGACCGGCGGCTCATGTTCACATCATTGCTTGTATTCATTTCACATTCTCCTCATTGCTCGCGACCGTAACGGCGCGCGTGTTCGTTGTCCGTGAACTCACCATGAGCGCACGGATTCTCAATTCCTGCTGAGCAGGTTCAACGTTGCGTTGGGAGTCTCGCGAAATGGGTTACGAGCGAGACGCGGCCCAATGGGCCCTCGGCCTTAAAGCCAGCGATACCCATACACATCTGACGTCAAAAGTCAAGCTATTTCTGGATGACCCCGCCCCGCCGCCCGGTAAAGGCAGCGGGGCAGTCTCCGGTGGTGAACGCGCCGGGTTGGTGGCCGGTGCGCTGATTGGGTACCCCATGGTGGTGGCGGCATGGGGGAGCGCAATATTACTGCGCTCTGACACGGCGGTATGCTGCAGCCGCCGCCGCGTCGGTGTTCAAATAGGCCCCAGGCCACCAACCCGGCGCGCCTGGGGGTATCTGCATGAGTCCCTATTCCACATGCAGAATTGGTAGTCTCTAATCTACCCTGCCGGCTTCCACCGGCAGGAGAGCGCGCATGAAGCGCACTGACTGGCATCGGGTGAGGGGCGGTAACCCTCTGATTAACGCACGTAGTGCGCGGTGGGCCAACCCGTGCCGCCGGATTCATCAAGCCGCTACGGGCGGCAAGCAGAAATATTCCAAACCAAAGTCGCGCCGATCTATGCCGGCGGTTCGTTCGATATAATCGACTAGACCCTCGGCCAGCTTTTCCATACGCAAAAGGGCGTCGTCATCGACGCGGTCCAGCATCAACGAGATGTCGCCCGCCAGCACCGAAGCCTGTAAAAGCGCCTCGGCCGGTGTGGCGGGCCGCATTCTGGCCGCTTCGTCGGCTATCGCGTCAATCGCCGTATAATCAGGATTGAGGCCGCTGACCGCCTGCAACGCCGCTGTTGATCTCTCGACTAAACTTGCCATTTCCGTAAGTCCTCGTTGTTTGTGAGGTAATGAAAACAGCAAATCTAAATGGAGTCAACACAAAAAACGAAATAAAATCATTCATGTACGCAACGTACGAGTTTTATGCAGTTTACAAATTTGTCAAAACAATACGCCATCAAAGCAATACTATTACGTTTACAAATTTGTCAGCACAATACTATGCAATGTAGTCCATGCTCAGTGGATGGTGATGGCAATCGGCGGAAGTAAAATAATGCGGCCCGCAATCACCGCTTCCACCACCGATCCAGCCCCGGTGAATGTCCGTCACCGCCTATTACTATCTTGCTCAAACTCACTGATCCGACGGCGCCGCACCTTCCGCAGCGGAATATCTTCTTTATATAGCTGCGTTCGGCGGGATAGCGTGCCAAATCAAGTTCGCGGTGATCACGGCAGCTAGGGCAATAGGCAACCAGCCGGAAGCCATGCTTAAGCAGGTCTCCGAAGGTGGACAGGGATATTGCGTGAGAGTTTGCGGGCATGACTACATTCCTATCAAGCCCCGCTTTCGTATCGCTGATTCATGTCGTGACGGCAAGATGCGCTAGCTTTTTCCCACGGGTGGTGCGAGGGTGGGACTTCAACTAAGGGAAGAGTGAGGGGAGAACGTGAAGGTGTCTAATGAACAGGGCTTCAGTTTTGTCGATGAGGTGATGTTAGACGACAGCCAGAAGGTGGAAGGCAAATACCTGCTTTCCGTGTTCTTGCTTGGGCCGACCGAACGAATAACGCTTTATTCCGCAGATGACAGAAGCGCTGAGGCCGTCCACATCGACGGCCCCGTTACACGTTACGAGTTGCCCTTCACGAAGCCGAAGATGCAGGTTTATTATGATCGATCAGTTGCGCAGTACAAACTGGCACAGGGCCCTCGAGCAAGACCCCTTCAGGTAATAAGCAGATCGACAGGAAGCGCCCTTCTTCCTTGATGGCGTCATAAATGACGATTGGCGGCTGACCGGCCTTTGGGCGAAGGTGTTCGTAGTCTTTCATCGTTGCCATCAACTAAGCCCCGCAATTCGCAATGCGTCTTCGACATCTTCACCAATCGCCCTCCGCATACCGGCGTCGTCAGGTTCGCCGTCCAGCGCCGCTTGCTCGACCGCCCGTAGCGCAAACCTCCAGTCGGTGCCGCGAAACTGATTGTAAATGCGGGTGGCTTCTGTCCCGATTTCCATTTTCGTTTTCGCACCGATGACAACCGCAAAGCCACCGTCTTCGGCCTTCAATAAGTGCATCCATGTGTTTTCCGGGGAAGCATCCGGCCGGACCAACCGAACGCGAAAGATCTTCACCCCGACTTGCGGGAAATAGATGTCGAAGGTCATGATGTAGCCAATTTCAGCCTGGATATTGATGTTCTTGATATTGAATTTCATGCTCTAACTCCTTTCGCCAGCACCCACTCTGATGGGATGGCACGCGGTCTTGCCTGTGCCGTAGGTTTGTCTTGCGGTTCGTTGCTGCTGATCATTCCGGCGTAGGCGGCAAGCGCGACCGATGTGAACTCCACGTAGTCTTCATGCTCGCGAAACTTGATCAGTTTGCCGCCGTGTTGCGACCGGGGAATGAACGCTGCTATGGTGCCGTCATCGTGCTCGATGATCGCGCAATGGGCGATGCGGACCGGACCGACATCGACGGTGAATTTTGCGACCGCGTAGCCGGCATGCAGCTTTCGGCGGATCAGTTCCATTGAGACGATACTCAGTTTGGTCATATTCATGCTCCTTGGCCTGTGGCCCATTGCGATTGCACAACGCGTGGCCTTGCCGGCGCTTGCGGTTCGGTTCGTAGTTCGCTTTCGCGTCTGTCGTGGTTGATGGTCAGTGACTTGTGGGCTGCGGTTGCGTAAACGGCGCAGTCGAGCGTTTCGTGCCGCTTTCCGGTGACGGGAACGAACTCATAAACCTTGGCGCCGCGCCGATAGCGGACAAGCATCCGCTCGCCGGTTAGCTGTTCAAAGTAATCCGCCTCCAGGCTATCCGAGAACCGGATCTCGCCCTTGGCCAGGCGCGCGAACAGCGCCGCCTTGATGCCATCCACGCCGACAATCCAGAGCGCATTGCGGCGCTTGGTTGACCGGCTGGCCGCTATCCACGGCAGGTTTCCGCCGCGGCCTTTAATGGCCATAACCTTGCGGCGGACACGCGGCCCGCAGAACGCCAGCACCTGATCCATCGTCACACCGTCGCCGGCATCAACCGCCGTGGCGTCGACGCCGATCGTACCGCCAAGCGGGTGCGCCCACCGGGTCTTTAGGAGATCGTCAAGGTCAGCCCATGTCTCGTTGTCGTCCCACTGCCCGTCGATAATTATGTGCGCCAGGACATGCGGCAGGCCCGCCCGATCCCAACCAAATATCGACGTTTCAAGGCGATCGTGCTGCACGTCGACACCGGCCGTAATGGACAGAACTTCGGCTGGCATGGCCTCAAGTCCAAACGGTTCGCGCCTGGATAGGAGTTCATGCTCATCGAGTTCAGTCCCGCCGCCGTTGGTTCCCTCGGCCAAAATCGTGTTGACGAACGTCTTCAGGTCTTCAGGATCCTTCGACGCGGCGACGAACTCGACGGCAAGTTTTCCCCATGCGGCATTATCAAGCAGGGAGACGAGCGCGTTAATTCTAAAACCGGCGTGGCCTTTGATATGAGGTGCTGTTACCCGCCACCGACCGTTCTCGACCATGGCCAGCTTGTGGCGTTCATCCGTTTCGGTTCCGCAAGATGGACACCACCAGGCCGCTTTTTCCGGCTCGCCTTTTGGCCACTTAATGTCGCCCCACATTATGACATGCCGCTCACCGCAATGCGGACAAGGGCATTCAAAGATGCGCTTGTCAGACTGCTCATATCGGGCCAGGACGTTCGAAGTCTCAGCATCGGTTGGCGTGGACCCAACGACAATCTTGCGGTCAGCAAACGAGAATGTGCGTTTCTCGGCCAGCATGAGGGGGTTGCCCTCGATTGTGGTTGTCATGCCGTCCACCTCTTCCATGAGCAGGACGCGGACGTTATGACGGCGCAAATTCTTCGGAGACTTTGCCGCTACAACCTTGAGCGATCCGCCTGGAAAACGGCGTGACAACATCGTGTCCCGGTCGCCTTCCTTAGTGTCACCGGAAAGCAGTTTGCGGATAGCTGGCGACGCTTCAAAAATGGGCTCAATGTCGCTGACGACGTAATCGCGACAGTCGGACTCGGTCGGCAGCACGGCCAGGATCGGTGACGGATCGTTTGCGACAAAGCCGGCAATGGCGCCGGTGAGCAAGGTGGTGAAACCAACCCGCACCGGCTTGACCAGCGTAACCCGCTCAATTGTCGGGTCGCCGATAGCGTCGGCAATTTCGATCTGAGGCTTATAGAGTTTGATGCGGCCGCTAACGGCAGCAACGGATTCGGGAAGCCGGATCTCGCTTTCAATCCACCGGCTCAGTCTCATCTTCGGCGGCGGCTTCGCCTTCATCAAGGCGCGCCGCCTGATCGTCTGCAAGAGCATTTAGTGCGTCCCTGATTTCATGGTCCACAAGGCCGATGGCTGCGGCATCAAGTGCGCTGCCAGCACGGCGTCGAAGGCGGCCGGGTACGGCAAGCATGGCGCTGCGCACGTCGGCGATGATGGATTCCCATTCCTGCGCAACGGCCTCGGCATCCAGCGTTTCTCCGCGGGCCAGGGTGTTCTTCAGCGCAATCTGGTCGGCCTGTTCTTTGGCAAGCCGTGCGCGTTCGGCGGTAAGGTCGAGCGTGCTCTCACGGTTGCCGGCCTTGCCGGTCTGGTGGCGGATGTAGTTTTGAATTGTGGCTGCGGCGTCGAAGGTTCCCGGTCCAGTTCGAACCGCGATGGCTTCCTCAGCAAGTTGGGAAATTCTTCTACTGGAAAGCCCCAAAAGCCCCGCTAGAGCGGCCTGTTTAAGTTCCATTGGAATACTATTCTCCGGGAAGGAAATTACATAGGAAATTTTGCATACGGCAAGATCAAGGGGTAGCGCCCACCCGCATGGCGGCGCGCCGGGTAGGACCCGTTCAATTTCAATGACTTAGCGGCGTCACTTCAACAGCTTGTCGATTACCTTCTGCACGCGCTGCTCAAGGAGCGGCCCGGCCACCTTATCGAACGCGGCCAGCGTTGCGCCTTGTGTCATCTCGGTGGGGATCACAACACCTGATCTAGCGTAGGTGAATAGCCGCCCCTTTGTCCTGACCATCACATGGCCATTGAACGCGTCGACGGTCTTTCGATTGCCAACCGCGCCGCCCTTCAGGAAGGCGCCTGGGTAATAGGTCTTCTTGCCGAACGGCTTGGCGACCACGCCCCCATCACTTTCTTTCGGCTTCAAATACTTGAGCCGGATATTGCCGCCGCGCGTGCGCATGTCATAGGACAACTTGCCAGGCCGCGCCTTTGACGGATTGCCAACCGCGGCGACAATGACGCGACGGTCAAGGCCTGTCTGTTTGGTGAGCGCCCGTATCACTTGAGTCTTAGCACGGTTGCCGACCTTGTTTATCTCCTGGGGTATCACCCGCGGAAACTCCTTGTTCAGGCGGTCAATGGACCGCCCGAACTTGATCATGGTTGCGTCTGACCAGTGGATGTCAATTGCCACGTCAATATCCCCCGCCGCCGCCAAAGCTGCTTTCAACCGCCGCCTTGGTGGCTGCGCCTTGCGCCTTGGTGACTTCCTGAGCAACAGCACGCGGATCGCCGGCGCCGTTGATGTTGATGGTCGGATTGGCGTTGACGTAGACAGTCGTACCGCCACCGCCTGGTGCTGATTGCATCTGGTGGTTAGGCGTGATGACGCCGGCATTTGACGGGCTGAAAAGCTCAGGCCCGCGTTCGCCGACGAGATACGTTTTACCAGCCGACACCGGCCCGCCTGCGGCGCGCTTGCCGTCAACCGCTGGCTTGTCATCACCGCCCAGGCCAAACGGCAAGCTGATCACATTGCTCAGGCTGATCTTGCCGATCGACGCCTTGATTTGTGCCGGGATCGTCTTGACCCACGCAATAAAGGCATCGAACTTCGACACCATCCCGTCCCAAAGATCCTGCACCAACCGCGCGCCGGTTTCGAACAACTGACCCGCCATCGACTTGAAGGCGTCGATTATCCGCCTGGTGGCGTTGTAGGCATTATTGGCGATAGCTTCCTGGTGTCGGTGGCCAAGAACGTCGCGTTCAAACAGCGAACCGAGCCAATCGCCAAGGCCAGACAGTTTCGACATGATGGCTGCGCCTGCATTGCCGATAGCGTCAAGTCCGGCCCGGATAGGATCAAGCACGGGTTTCAAGAATTCAAAGGCCGGTGCAAGCTCCTCGCCGATGGCGCGGGCAACGCCTGACAGCGTGCTGGTGATACGATCCCAATTGCGATAAAGCGCCAGGCCAGCGCCAGCGACAACCGCAACGGCGGCGCCGATAGCAAGCCAAACGGGTGCGCTGACAGCGGCCAGGGCCGCGCCGACAATCGTTGCCGCGCCTGCAAAGCTTGTGAAGCCGATAGCGGTGCTGATCATGCCGCCCATGGCGTAAAGGCCGGCGAACCGCAATGCAGTCAACGCAATGCGCAACGCGACGATGGCGCTCGTGATACCCACCACGCCAGCCGTGACGGCCGGGAATCGTTGTGCCAGATCGCTGAAACCGGTGATAGCCGGCCCGATTATGCTGACGATCTTGTTTAGCGCCGGCAACAGCGCATCGCCGACACTGACCGCCAGGTCCGAGACGCGGTTGCGCAACAATTTCATGTTGTTTTCGCTGGTCTTTGACCTGGTGTCGAATTCGGCTTGCGCGCTGCCGGCGTATTTCGATTTGTCGCCGATTAATTGCAGCGTGTCGCCAAGGAGCTTGCCGTTGCTGATCAGTGGGCCTAGCGCACGTGCCTCGTCGCCGAATAGGTCGGAAACCAGCGAGGCGCGCATGTCGGCCGGAAGCTTCGCAACACGTTCAAGCACGCCCTGCAGCGTACCCATAGCGTCCGTCTGCATAGACTTGGCGACTGCCTTGGATGATAGGCCAAGCGTCTTGAATGCGGCTGCTTGCCGCTTGGTAGCACCGGCACCGCGTGTTAATGCGCGGCCGATGTTCAGGATGCTTGTGGATGCGACTTCGGATTCAAAGCCTGCGCCTGTCATAGCCGCGCCAAGGGCGGCGACTTCTTCGGCCGTCATGCCGAATTGGCTGGCCATGGGGGCCACGCGTTTTACGACATCGAGAATTTTAGGAGCGCTTGCCGCGCTGTTGTTGCCGAGATGGTTGATTGCGTCGGCCAAGCTTGCCGTGTCGTCAATCGATCGGCCAAGGGCAGTCTTCAGCTTGGCCAGGGCCTCGCCGGTCTGATCGGCCGACATATCCCACGCCACGCCAACTTTTGCGGCAAGCTCGGTGAATTTCAATAGCTCGCTATTGGCTATACCCGACTGGCCAGCCGCTGCAACGATCTGGCCCAGGCCATCTGCGGCCATGGGAATGCGCAAGGACAGGGCACGGATGTCAGCGCCCATCTGCTTAAATGCAGCGGGCGATTCAAAGTCCACGACCTTGGCGATATCGGCCATGGTGGATTCAAATGCGATCGCCGAATTGATGGGCGCGGAAAGCGAACGGGCAAGCATGTATCCCGCACCCACGGCGTCCAGCATGCGGCCGCGCATTTTATCCATGGCCGCGCTGTTGCGGGCCTGCATTGAATTCAGCTTGCTTAAGGTGCCGGATATGGCACGGGCCGGACCGGAAAGCCGGTCGAGCAAGCTTACAATCAATTTTGCTTCTTGTGTCTTAGCCATCTACGGGCGCCCCGTTCTTTTGGTTGTGCCAGCGCACCGCGGATTGCGCGTATGCAATAGTTTTTTCGGGGGGATAGCCCTCCACCTCGCTAATCGAGGTGGAGAGTTCAGATGCAACGATCGTGATTAGATCGATCCATCGCCCGTCGATGGCGCCGGCTCCCCCAACAGAGGTGCAACCACTTCGGAGATGGCGGTGAAGTCATCCAACTCGATTTCCTTGAATGCCTGAATCGGTGTGTCACTGATGGCGGCAAGCAGGGCCACCATCTTGCTGGTTTCGCCCTTGAAGTTATCAAGCACCATCATGTCGCCGGTTTTCGGCTTGCGGAATGTGAGTTCCGAATAGGTCTTTGCATTATGGGTGACGGGCGTTTTCAGTGTGTAGTTGGTGAGCATAGTGGCGCCTCCAATTGCTGGCGGATGGTTTCGATGGTGATAGGAGTTTTGGTTGATTTCGGTGGCATTGCCGCTTGGACACGGCCAAGCGTGGCGGCCTGAAAGCGCCGCATGTCTTCGATGATTTTCATGATTATGCCTCGTTAAGTTCGGCGACCAGGATGCTTGAAAAACGATCGGATACTGATCGAACCTCGTACCAGGCGGTTAGTCCGGTGGCGTTCGATGCCCGCACTTTGTCCTGAGTTTTCAAAACGACGGTCGGGTATGCGGCCCGCTCAATGACTAGGGCCGCGCCGCTGGCCGACACCATGGTGATCATACCGTTGCCAATGGAGATCGCACCATCCGCAGCCGGATGATGCAGAACGGCCATGATGTCCTGCAAAGGACGTGCCGGATCGGCCACGCCGTTCTTCAGGAATGACAGCCGGACGGGTTCGGCGAACGCCCCAAGCACGATCGCGTCGCCGGCCGCCTCAAGCGCTCGCCAATCCATTAGATAACCACGCGGCCGCTGCCGGACGGGTTCGCCGCTACTGCAGCCGCTGCGCCGACAAGGGTGTTCGAAGTCGAAACAGTGGTGAGCACTTTCGCGCTGTTATCCCAATAAACAGCCGCGCCTTGTGTCCAAGCCTGGGCGCTGGTTTTGGCATGGTCGAATACGCCGGAGCGTTTGACATTGACCGGCGCGCCGGAAACGGCGTCGGTGACTGCAAAGCCGAACACGGTTCCGACAAGGCAACCGCCGCCGCTTGCAACGTCATATGGTGCGGTGACTTCGATGATGTCGCCAGTTTGGATGAAGTTTTTCATAGTTTAAAATCCGTCCGTAAAAGAGGGGAGAAAACGCCGCGGCTTCGTGCCGGACGCGGTCGCGATTTCGCGGTCAATGGCCGCTATTGCGGCGGCCATGTCTTTGTCAGATTTGTACTCAACCTCGCGCCGCGTGCCGCCTGAGACGAACACGGTGCGGAGGGTGCCGGTGGAGCGGGCCGCGACGAGCGCGGCCCTCATGTCTTGGAGTTCTAGGACTGTGGCCATCACGCGCCAGCGTTCTTGATAACGCCCTTCGAATCGATAGCCCCGCAAGCGAACGACAAAGTCGCGGCCACCTTGGTTGCGAGGGTGTCAAATTCTATTTCAGCGCGTACTTGTGCGCCGTCCTCGGCGCCGACATAGCCCCAGATAATCGATGGCGCTGCGGTCGGTGATGCGAAGAGGTAATATTCAGTGGCGCCAAGGTTGGCGTCGACCACAAGCTCTGCAAAGTTCGCCCAGGGGTTCACATCGGCGGTCTTCGTCGCGTTGACAGCCGTGAGCAGGGTGCGTGCCACGACTTCAAGCTCAGGACCGACCACCAGATAGGCCGGCTGCAGGTTCAGTTGCATGCCGTTGATCGACTTCATCGCACGCAAGGCCTTCACCATTGCCGCAACGCCAGTTGCGCCGAATGCGGAAGCACTCGCAAGGTTTCCGTGCGGTGCGCTGAACAGTGCATTGCCGGATGCCATGTTCGCGTTGGCCTTGAGGATCCCGTAAACCAGCGCGTTCTCGTCAGATGCGGCGCGGGTCGCAAAGCCGGACGACATGCCAGACAGCTCGCCAAGATCATCATTGGCCAAGGCGCGGCGGGAAAGCGCAACACCTGTCACTAGTTCCTTGGCTGTGACCTTCTCGGCGCTCTCGCCGATAGTGCCGTACTGGACCTCGCCACCTTCCTTAATCTCCTTGAACCCAGGCACATCTCCAGCCCTCAAAAAACTGTGTTCGCGCCAGTCCGAAAATGGCTTACGGGCCGCCCAGGTCCTATAGGTCGGCGCGGCAAGCTCATAGTTTCCGAGCAGCGACTTGTTCATGGCGTTGGAAAGCAGTTCCGGGAAGTCGCTGGTGGAGTGCGCACCAACCGCGCGCTTGAGCAGCGCGTCACGATCGCGGAAGTTGATCCTTTCGCCTCGGGCAACAGCAATGTCGCCGACCATATCAAGCATTGAGTGGCCACGATATTCGGTGGCCCGGCCTTCAAGCTTGACGGCCTGTGGTGCAATGCGGTGTGCCAGTGCGTCTGCCATAGCGCCGCGGATGGCGTCGGGGTCGGTGTGGTCGGTGCCGATCTGAATGTTTGACGGCGCGGTCGTTGTCCGCGTCTTCATCGCATCGATTGCTGCGGCCCGCGCCGCGTCAACGGTGGCTTCAGCGTCAAGTTGAGCGTCGATCCATGTTGCATCCAGGCTGGTTGCTTTTGCGATGGAACGGATCTCAGCGTTAATTTCGGCTCTGGTCATAGTGGCCCTTTCAGGGGTGGTAGGTTTGGAGCGAATGCCGGCTGCGGCGTCGGCGCCGATGCTGGTCAAACTGGCTTCAAGGATTTTGAAGGATTTGGCGGTCAGCGTGCGCTTGCCGCCGGCATTGTTCTCGGCCCACTTCGCAACATCGTAACCGATAGATGCGGAGAAGGTCCGGCCTTCCGAAAGTTCGGCGGCGATGCGCTTTGCCTTCTCGGAATGCTTGCTCAGCTTGGCGGTACCGATGATCTCGGTGCCATCCAAGCGGATGTTGGTAACGTCGCCGATGTTGTCATCAAGCGATCCGGCTCGGTGTGAATCCAGGAGCGGAACGCCTGCTTCTGGCCATGTTGCGCCGGACAGATCAAGGACTTCGGTAAAGCCGCCGCGCTCGACAGCCGCGCCGGTACTCAGGATGATGTCGAACGTAAGATCATCCTTGTTCCATGTAGACGCGCGCAGAGGCGCGGCACGCTTTTGCGTGCCGTTGGGTAATGTCATTGATGACTCCGGAAGTTAAGCCGCGGCCTGCGCCGTCGGCTGGTTGTCGTTTGCCGCTGGCGGCGTCGTGAAGTTCAAGCCCAGACTGGCCGCGCGGGCATTATCGGCCGCTATCTCTGTGTCGAGTTGTTCGATGTCGATACCGCGGGCCGCAACAGCTTCGCGTCGGGACATCAATCCAGCCGCAACTGCTTCGACTTCGGCGCGTACGTCCTTCGCCGGATCGACCCAATGAACTTTGGGGGTGATCCAGCTAACCGGCAAAGCTTGCTCGACGGTGGCCTCGACGCGGCCGGACAGCACTTCAAGCGTGGCCCATCGGCGCCATACTGGCCGCAAGAATTGGAACGCCAGAAGGCTATGCTGTAGGGCTTCAACCCGCCGACGAAATTCAACCATGCCGGCCCGGATGCTGGAATAGTTCACGTCCGACAAGTCACCGGAAAGCAGGTAATCCGGCAAGCCAAGGCCCACGGCGATTTCCCGCTCGGTGATGTCTGCGAAGTCGATGACTTCCTGACCGATCTTGGCTGGATCGCTAAACCGAACATCTTGCCCCGGTTCCAAATATTGAAGCTGACCAGGTTCCCATCCGCCGACAACGGTGCTTCCTGATTGTTCGCCGTCCATTGGCGCGGCCGTTCCGTCCGGGTTGATGATAAAGCCGGCGAGCATCGCCGCCATGCGCTGGCGAACCATCTGCGCGTCCCGCCAACCGTCAAGATCGTTCAGCCGGACGATCACCGGAGCGAACCAGCTTATGCCGCGCACTTGGCCGGGAACCTCGCGCCGGAAGACGTGAAGCACTTCGGAGACTGGATAACGGGTCCGCTTCCGCATCGATGCATAATCCATCGACGCGGGACGATCGAAGATATGAAACGCGACACGCTTGCCGGTGGTATCGTGCTCGACGCCCTGGACGACGACGTTCCCGTTGGTCAGGCTAGCCGTGTAGCTGGCGTCTAGCTGCTCAGCCTCGACAACTCGGATGGTAATGCGATCGCCATCCTGCACCATGATTGCGATGGCCTCGCCATCGATGACGACGCGCCGCACGATCAACGCCTGCATTCCATAGAAGTCGGTTATGCCGTCGGCGTCGGCCTCATCCGTCCAATTTTCGAACGCATCATTCAGCAGGCCGCGCAACGGGGCGCCGGCTTTTGCCTGGCCTTTGATCCCGGTGCCGACAAGCGCCGATACCCATGCCTCAACGCCGGATGCGGCCAGCGGATTGTTTGCCGCCAGATACCGCGCCCTTGCCGCAAGGGTGCCGCGTGATGCGGCAATGCTCTGCAAAGGGTGATGCATGGTTTTCAGAGCCGAACCGCGCCGGCCGCCGGCCGCTGCTTGGTATGAGCGGGTGCCTGTGAGTAGCTTTTTGATACGCTCAAACATCAAGCATCCTCCGCAAGGCTCGCCAGCTTCGGCTCGATTTCAATCCAGATCGTTGACAGATCGACTTCGATGATGGCGGCGGTGCCTTCCGCGATGTGGCCTTTTTCCATCAGGAACGGCAGCCGCGGCACGTTGTTTGGGTGCGTTACGCCGTGCGCAGAAACCAGGATCTGCGGCCCGCAGGTAATGCCGACACGCTGTAGCGTTGCGATCACGGCAACAGTGTACACCGCATGGCCGGACATGAGCCGCTTGTTCCGCGACTTGCCATTCAGGGAAAAGCCCAGCAGCGTAAGCGTGCGCAGCCAATACGCTAATGTATCGAACGGCACGCCGATGACGATGGCCGCCTCTTTGAGTGTAAAAATCTGATCGTGCAGATAAGCCGGCGGGTCGAAACCGATCCGGCCTTTGATAGGTTCGGTCATTCCGACCTCCGTGGTTAAGGGTTGATCCATCAACAAATTGATGACGGCATAAAAAAAGACCGGCCCTGCGGCCAGTCCGTTCATGAATAGTTGCCGCCAACCGTTTCGCGCCGGTTGACGACGTTCCCCCCGGCTTGCCAGGAAAACTTTGCCGGGATCGCGAAGCGCGCTCGACCGGCTCGACCAGCGCCTAGAAGAGCGGCACCGATTCAGGAAAATAAAAAGCCCGCGCGATGGCGGGCCGAGTTGAGGAGAGCTACCTACCTATCTCTTACGCGCCGAGCGCGGGGTATTTGGCACATCACGCTGCAACTTTTTTCGCTGCGTTGTCGTTCGCAGCCACAAGCGCCTTGCCAACCGCCAACAAAGCCTTCCCGCCCGCGCGATCAGCGTATCCGCCCTGATAACCTAACTTGACGCCGATCGACTCCAAGGTGCCGCGGGCCGCAACCTCTTCCAGCACTGGTTCAAGTGCACCGCCGTCCGTCTCATTCCATTTCGGGCCGGCTGGAGAAGCAGTTTGGCTGCGCCCGCTGATGCCGCCGATAAAGCGCGCTTGCTTCGCTATCCCATCCGGCAAAAACGTCGCTTTGACTGGGAGATCGGCAAAGCCGACAGAACCGTCGACCCCGAACACCTTGAGCAGATCCCTTGCTTCTTTCGCGCCATATCTGCCTAGTCGGTTTTGTTCGCTGGGTTCCCTGCGCGGGAGTGGATCATAAGCGTCGGCGATCGCAGGTTGCCCGGAAAAAGGGCGGTGGCAATGTGATGCTGTCAGTGGTGAATCCACCGCGCCAGGCAAGGCGAGATATCCTGACGCACTTTTGCGGTACGGCCGCTTTCCGCCGCGGGGCTTCATCGCCTTGTAAGTTGGCCGCTCAACCCTGCCTTTGTCATTTATGAAATGAAGCAGGAGGCCTCCTTCTACGCGCCGGCGCGCTTTCGGCCTCATATAAAAGGCTAGCCCGTTAAGCGTGATCATGTCCCCATCAACAACCGGCACCGCTGAATATTCATAAGCCCAGGCTTCTCCGACCCATTTCCATTTTCCACCTTCCTTGACGCGCCGGCCGCACCACGGCCAGGCGATGCCGCCCGCCGACCGCAGCATGTCATCGACGGAGGGCCTTATTTCGTGAAGCAGTTCCTGGTGCACATCGTCCGGCCCATCTTGCGCTGCCTCGCACATGGAATCACCGGTAATGGCTTCCTCCGGTACGGAATGGGTTTCCAAGTCGTCAGGATTTGGGTCGCACCGGGACGGCAGCGGTGCATCGCCATGCGTGTAATAATCGTCCCGGAGACGATGAAAGATAACGAGCGCGGCTTCGGAGTCGTGCTTAATCAGCCACGACAACGCGGGATATACGTAGGTCATGTTAGTAGCTCTCAATGTGAAGGAAGCGGTGCTCTTTTTGAGTCTTTCCGCAGGGGTTGCCGGTCATGCCAGCGGGTAGTTCCTATAGGGTAAATAGTGTTTTCAGTCGAATTCGGCAACGGGCACTATTGCATTTTGATTTAACTTCGTTTATATTTTTTGGCCTTCGTCATAAACGGCCACCAGCGGCCGTTTGGTTTCCGGGTGGGGATTGTGCCCCGGAAGGCCGTAAATCGCGTGAGCGCGCGGCTGTGGCGGTTTCTGCTGGCGTTCCTATGCAGGTGCCAGTTGGATTTCGCATTGAGCATCAAAGACCACCCACAAACCATGCAAATCCTCGCTGCCCTGGATACCCTGATCTAGTGAACTGCTCAGGCGCGCTAGGGCTTTTTGGCCGTCCGCTTGTCTGGTTGGATCATTCGACTCTAGGCAAATGGCCGCCTCATCGGAATCGCCGCTACTATTTTCCAGCTTCAGGTTGAGCCAAGTATGGCCGGCTTCACTATCAACGCTGCTGTCTATTATTTTCCATTCAACGGGGGACTCCTCCCGCGTGGGTTCCAACCCTAACGCGGGGGGATTAGTCCCCCCTACGTAGGAACCCGTAGGTTCTCCGTAGGTATGGGGTGGCTGGGGCACCCCCACAAGTTCCCTTAGTGGGGGTGAAGTGACCCCCACAGTTTCGTTTTGCGGGGGTGAAATGACCCCCGCAGGGGTAGGGGTGTTTGTGGGGGTGGGGAGGCCCCCACAAAGTTTTCCTGATTTGCGTGAATTGCGCTTTACGGCGCGGAGCGCAATCTCAGCGGAAACCCTTTCGGCGGCTCGTTGTGACCATTCGAAATTGGGATAATACGAGGCACCTAGATTGCCCTGGTGTGTTTCCGCCACCCGGATGTAATGGTGCCTCATGAGCTTTTTGCGGGACGCCTTGACTGCATCAATCCCGCGGCCAGTTTCACGCGCCAGGTGCGCCGTCCCGGTCCTGTAGGTTACGTCGTCAACCTTCTTAAACCTGTCAGTAATTTCAAGCAATACCGCCAAATCACAGGCATTGAGTCTCTTGTCCTTGGACGCGTACAGCATAAATTTAAGCTGATCTACAGATCCAATCTTTTTTGCACTTGACTTATTTGTAATTTTCACCCAACTTAATCCTTGCGTATTACAATTATGCCCGCGCCGATATTTCGGTCGCGGGCATTTTTTTGTGGTTGGTTGTGTGTGGCATTGGGGGGCGGGCTTTAGCCCGGCGATGTAGTATCCGCCGCGCTTCTCGCGAATTCCATCAGAATATCGCGCTCCGATTCTTCCGCGGCAAGCAGGGCCTGCATCTGCCAATGCGGGATGTAATCTGCGAGTTTTTCATCAAGCATCCTGCGCAAGACGTCAGGTGGGATGGCGTCAAGCTCGCATGCGAAGGGGTATGGCCACTTCTTGTCTGCCGCTGTCACGCGTTTCGGCTCGCGCGTAGGCAGGCCCATCTCCTCGACCTGTTCGGCATTCACAGCCAGTCTATTGAACATGACGTGGAGTCCGCTTCCGGCGGCAAACCCATTCAGCTTTCGCTCAAGGTCACTTGCTGCGTCCTGGCCGGACCTGTCGAAGTCGCCAAGGTGAAAGACGTGCACCTCCTTACCGATATGGCGCCACTGTTGGACAGCCTCATGGGCAAACGTCTCAGACGTGAATCCGCGACAGACCATCAAGGGGACATCAAATTTTGATGTGATAGGGATAAGGCTGCCAGCTAGCGCGTCCTTCTCCGCCCACACCTCGACATGGCAACGCATATCGCGCCATAGAGCGCGTCTGTAGAACATGGCTGTCTCTTCGAGAGCATCGGTGATGCTGTTGTGCGTTTGTGGCTTGCGCTGGAACCTGGTGAGGTCCGCAATGTGGTGGTAGGGCATGCGCCCTTCACGCCTCAGGTTCAGGACTTGCCGCTGAACTGCGTCATATCCATTGTCATCCTTGCGGATGCCGGGTAGCCCGACGACGGTTGCAGCATAGTAAAGTTGCCGGACGGTGACGGGTGCATGAATAGCGGCGTAACCAATGAGGAAGTTAGCGCGCACCTCCATCTCCGCAACGGTTGCGCGATGGCGCTGATTGTCGTTTGCGTGATTTAACGGGCTAGCCTGATAAGCGGGTTCTGCACTCATGCTGCGCCCTGCTGTGCGGGCCGCTCGTTGTCATTGGCAAAATCGTAAATTGCGGTACGCCGCTTGCCATTCATCCAATCATCAAGATCTGCTGGCAGATAGCGGACGGAACCGCCGAGCTTAAGGTATGTGGGGCCACTGCCATTCATGCGAGACTTGTTCAGCCATGAAACCGACAGGCCCAAATATTCGGCGGCGTCTTTTGTTGCTAATTTTTCGCTTGACATGATTTTGAGTTTCCCTTAAAACTGTGTAGAAGCCATATTTTCGCCGTTGCCTGATCCGCAACTTGCAAAAGCTAGTTGCAACTTACAAATTTGTCAAGCAATTATTCGCGCTAGCATTGCGTGACGGCTATTCGCACACCCTTTCAAGCCACGACCATCCGTCGAATTTATCGCCTTGTTCGCGGATTTGTGCGTAGCGCTGGAGGCTGCTCCACGAACGATGACCGGATACGGAAGCTGCGAGGGGGATCGTTCGGCCCATTTCAAAAAGGCGAGACACGCCCTCGTGCCGCAGATCATGGAATCGCAAATCATCAATTCCAAGAAACTGGCAAGCACGAGTGAATGCGGCGCTGATCGCGTCGGTCGTAAACGGAAAGATCTCAGGCTTGGTGCGGGGCATGGATAACGCGATGCGAAGCGCCTCTGGTGGCAGCTCGCACCACACATCGTTGCCTTTCTTTTGGCCGGGGTGCTTCATGTCGCGGACAAGAATACGCTCATGCTTTTCGTCAAGGTCGTCCCACTTGATGGTGGTGATCTCCTCTTGCCGTCGCGTCGAGAAGATCGCGAAAGCGATGATCTTGACCATCGGCGCGGAATGCGGTGCGCGGACTTGCCTATCGGCAAAGAACGTCAAAAGGGCGTCAAGTTCATCAAGGGTAGGGCGCCTAGTTCGTGATGTGGACTTTGTAATCTTTTCGTGGCGGGTTAGTACGCGCTGCGCGGCTTGCATCTCGGCATAGTCAAGATCAATACCCCATGCGGGCTTGGCGTCCCGGAATATGGCTGCCAGATGGGAGATGTAATTCCCGATCGTTTGCGGCTGTCTGTCGCCCTGTGATAGCTCGTTGGCGAACTCGACCACATCGGCACTCCTAATTGTGTCGGCTAGCATGGCGGCAATGGGGTAGGACTTGATGCTGCGCAGCACCTGCTCCTTGGTGCGGCCGATCGTTTTCTTCTCGCCAAGGTATCGGTCAATCGCATCAGCTAGCGTGTGGGTCGCCGCCTTTGCCGATTCCACGGCTCCAGGCTTCTTCAGTTCCGTTTCCCGCCATCCCATCCATGCCTTGGCCTCCCGTTCCTTGCTGAACGTCTTGGCCTCACGGTGTACGATCTGGCCCTTGCTTTTTATAAGTATTTGAGCGGTAAAGGCGGTGCTGCCGTCCTTGCGCTTGCGTGTTACAATCGTTCCCATGATAGCCCCTTGCCGGTACGAATAGGGGTATCGGTACGAAAAATGTCGTACTAACGCAATGAAAAAGGCTGAAAAGCGGTACGACGAATGGAAAAATCTGGAAACACAATTCTGAAAAATACGAGTTAAAGTATTGAAAATGAACGGATATGAAAAGAATAGGTTCGCAGTTGCCCCGATGATGGACTGGACGGACCGGCATTGCCGGTTTCTTCACCGTCAGTTGTCGTGCAACGCGCTGCTCTATACCGAGATGGTGGTTGCCGACGGGATCATCCATGGCGACCGCGAACGGCTGCTTGGCTATAATGAGATCGAGCATCCGTTAGCGTTGCAGCTGGGCGGATCGAACCCGGGCAAACTTGCCGAGGCGGTGCGGATCGCTTCCGATTTCGGCTATGACGAGATCAACCTCAATGTCGGCTGTCCGTCTGATCGGGTTCAATCAGGTGCTTTCGGCGCCTGCCTCATGCGCGAGCCTGATCTGGTGGCGCGTTGCGTGGCGGCAATGAAGGCGGTCTCGGATGTTCCGGTGACGGTGAAATGCCGTATCGGCGTTGACGAGCAGGATGCGGAAATTGCGCTCTCGGAGTTTGCTCGTGCGGTCGTTGATGCGGGCGTTGATGCGCTTTGGGTGCATGCCCGCAAGGCCTGGCTCGAGGGGCTTTCACCCAAGGAAAACCGGGATATTCCACCGCTCGACTATGATCGGGTGTATCGTCTCAAGCAGGATTACCCGAGTCTTTTCATCGGGATAAATGGTGGTGTTGCCACTTTGAATCAGGCGGCTGAGCATTTGAACCATGTTGATGGTGTCATGCTGGGCCGTGCCGCCTATCACAATGCATCGTTGCTCGCTGGCGTAGACCGGCAGATCTACGGGATGGATGTCGCTGAGACTGACTGGAGTGCCGTTTGCACGGCAATGATGACGCATGCCGATGCGCACCTGGTTTCCGGCGGGCGGCTTATTCACGTCACCCGTCATATGGTCGGGCTGTTTCAGGCTATTCGTGGCGCGCGCCGGTTCAGGCAAATCCTGTCGACTGATGCTGTGCGTCCGGGGGCAGGGCCGGAGGTCATCGCAGCTGCCTTTGCCGAGATTGACTTTGCGGATCTGACGGCCGCAGCCTGATAGTTTCTTGCGGCTTCATGGCCAATCGACGGGACCTGGGATGAATACAATTCGCTCTTATCCGATTATCGGCGCGGTGATCGCTCAGATCGCCGCCGGGATCGTTGTGTTCGCGATTTTACTGGCCCTTGCCAACGTCCTTGATGCGGGCGCCTTGTTCTGGGGGGGGCTGGTGGTGCAAAGCGTCATGGCTGCCGTGGTGACGAGATTGCTCGGGCTTCCAATCTGGTGGGTCTGGATCGGCTTGTTCTTTCCGGCGGCTATGGCCCTGGCGCTTGACGTTGGGGATTTGCCTGCCTGGCCGTTCGGTATCGGCTTTGTTGTTCTCTATCTTTTCTTCTCCAATACTGCGCGCGAGCGCGTGCCGCTCTATTTGACCAACCGGCCAACGACGGAGGCCTTGCTGTCGCTGATGCATCAACGTGACGCCAAACGTTTCACCGATCTCGGGTCAGGACTCGGTGGAGTGGTGCGGTCGCTTGATGGCGAGGGCAGGCGGGCGATGGGTGTGGAATCGGCGCCTATGGTGTGGCTGCTGTCTGCCATGCTGTCCAAAATTCAGGGCCGGGGGCAGGTAAGGCGGCAGGATATATGGACCGCTGATATCACCGGCGAAGACATCGTCTATGCGTTTTTGTCACCCGAGCCCATGCCTGCGCTCTACAAGAAGGCCCGGCTGGAAATGAAGCCCGGCAGTCATCTGGTGTCCAACAGCTTCGCAGTTCCCGGTGTTGAGCCGGATGAAATCTGGGAGCTTGCAGATCGGCGCAAGACGCGATTGTACCTCTATGAAATGAACAAGTCAGATCCTGCGCCGGGCGATGTCATTGAAAATCAAGCCGGGTGAAATGCTCTTCTTTCATGATTTCGATCGCTGTCAGTGATCAGAATTGTGTTGTGCATCAATAGGATGGATGGTGCTGTTGCTAGATTGAATCGTCTGCTTGAGCAATCGATTCAATCTGGCAATTCGGGCCGTATGACCATGCTTCAGCTTTTCACTCAGCCGGCAGTGGTGTCGGTTTGTTGTTGGCATCGAGCGCCACCATGACAAACAGGGCGTTGGTCACCTTGTCCATCTGTGGCGACAGATAGCGTTGGGCCCAGGCTTCGACCAGAAGCGTCATCGAGGTGCGTCCGACCTTGACGATGTCTGTGTAGATGCAGAGCGTGTCGCCGATCTTGACCGGCATGGCGAATGACATTTCATTGACTGCCGCAGTCACCACGCGGCCTCTGGCGCGCTCGGCGGCACGTATGCCGCAGGCCAAGTCCATCTGTGCCATCACCCATCCACCAAAAATATCGGCGGCGGCGTTGGCATCGGCTGGCATAGCCAGCGTACGCAATGTCAATTCACCGGTTGGGGCGATCATGGTCTGCTCCTTGTTGGGCTTCAGCTTTAACCCAGCGTGCATCGATTTTGAAGTCAACTGTTGTCGGAAATTGGGGACGGTAGCAGATCCCCTGTCTGGGCCTGTTCGTAGCCTGAGAGTTTCGGGACCGCGTGGCCGTGCCTCCGTGTATCGTCTGCCTCAATATTACCCCAGACGTTAACGCGCAACATCAGCCTTCCTTTACCCTTGTATGGGACTATCGGGATCAGTTTTGCGTATTACCGGAGCAATCCATGTTGTCTTGCACACCCAAGTTCCGCCGTCCCGGACCATACTCCACGGGGCTGGCACTGACGCTTGCTCTTGTGGCCGGTGGTTGCTCGGGTGATATAGCGCCTCCGGGTGACCTGCTGGGGATGCAGCAGGTGGCGCCCGTTATTCTTAGCGAGCCTGCCGCGCCGATGATGGCGAGCGCCCCCATTTCGCCCTCCATGTTCAGCGATTCAGGAACGTCGCTCATTCCCAGCGGACCTGATGCGCCGATGCAGAATGTGCTGGCCTATCCGGTGTCGTCGGGTGTGGACGTGAACCAGATGACCTCGGCATTGCCGGAAGGCCGTGTCAGCCAGCCGGTCGTGATGGGGATTGGAACCGACGATCCAAGGTTGGCAAGCGCGCCTGGCTTTAACGCCAATGCCGGACCTGACAGCATGGTCATTGGTTCCGACACGCAACTCGGTGGCAACCGGATTGATGAAAAGCCGGTTCGAATGGCGGGGCTCATGCCTCGGGTTACCAATCCGATGAGCGCACCGCAATGGGCCGGTGGCATGCCTGCAGCCGAAAAGGCTTGCCGCACCCGCCTCAAACGGCTGGGCGTGACGTTTCGCGATCTCCCGGCGATTAAGAGCGGCAAGGGCTGCTCGATTCCGTATCCGATCGAAGTCACCAAGCTTTCGGGCGGCATCGCAATCAAGCCTGCCGCCAAGCTCAATTGCCAGATCACCGATGCGTTCGCACAGTGGGTCAAGAATGAACTCGCGCCGGCGGCTCGGGTTCGATACCTCTCGGGTGTGAGTTCAATTCGCCAGCTGTCATCCTATTCATGCCGGACCATGAATTCGAAGCGTGGGGCGCCAATGTCCGAACATGCCAGCGGCAATGCGATCGATGTTGGCAAGATCACCCTGGACAATGGCAAGGCAATCTCGGTCAAGAAGCCCGGTTTGTTTTCATTCCGGGAGAAAAGCCTTCTCAAAACGGTCCGGAGCGACAGCTGCAAATATTTCAACACGGTTCTCGGCCCGGGCAGCGACGTGCACCACAAGGATCATTTCCACTTTGATCTGAGAGCGCGCAAAACCGGCTATCGTCACTGCGATTAGAGCAAAATGGAAGGCTGGTTGGGTAATCCCCCCGTTTTTAACGGGGCTCAGCGGTAGAATTCACGCAGCTATTTTGAGTTTCTGTGCGGGTGTGATGCCGCCGATGCCCATATTGGGCCGTTCGTTGTTATAGGTCCATAGCCATTGCGTGGCGAACTCCTGTGCCTCCTCGATGCTTTCGATGATGTATTGGTCGAGCCATTCATGCCGGTGAATGCGCCGGATCAGGAATAAGGAACTGCGTGAATGCCACCAGCGGGGGAACTGATCTGGTTTGCTGTAGCACTCGCCGGAGCCGGGGCTGTGGCTGGCGTGCTTGCGGGTCTGTTCGGTATAGGCGGCGGGGCGATACTCGTGCCGGTGTTCTACCAGCTCTTCGGTATGCTTCATATCGATGATGCGGTGCGCATGCATCTCTCGGTCGGCACCTCACTGGCCATCATCGTTCCGACATCAATTCGATCGTTCATGGCACACAGAAAACGGGGTGCTGTCGATCTGCAGCTATTGCGCAGTTGGATCCTGCCGGTGCCGCTCGGGGTTATCTCTGCATCGCTGGTCGCGGCTTCGGTGTCCAGCGCAGTTTTGCGGGCAATTTTTGCTGTGATCGCCATTCTGGTCGGCTTGCGGATGCTGTTTAACAAGCTGCATTGGCGTTTGGGTGGAGATTTGCCGCCAAATCCAATGAGGGCTGCAGTTGGCTGGCTGATAGGGCTTTTGTCCGGGTTAATGGGTATTGGCGGTGGCATTCTCAACAACACCTTCATGATGCTCTATGGGCGTCCTGTGCATCAGGCGGTGGCGACGTCATCGGCCGTTGGCGTGCTGATCTCGATCCCCGGCCTTTTCGGCTATATCTGGGCGGGCTGGGGGGGTGCGGGCCTGCCTCAGTTTTCAACCGGCTATGTTAACTGGGCGGTAGTGGTGCTGATCATTCCGATCACGCTTTTGGCAGCACCGCTGGGTGTCCGCTTTGCCCATATGCTGGATAAACGCCAGCTGGAAGTCGGCTTCGGAGTGCTCATGCTGTGTGTCGCGGCCCGGTTTCTCTACAGCCTGAGCTGAATGGAATAATTCTGAGAGCTTGGGCCGGAGTGTTTGGGCGACCGCCGGGCGCTTCCGCATGGCGATTGCCGTCGTCGCGTTACGATCAGAAGCTGGAGCGCAGCTGCATCAGTGTCGCCACGGTTTCAAAATTGATGGATCTACTGCCGTTGAGAATGGAGAGGACGGGATCCTCGATGCCATTGTCGATATCGTAGAGAGCAAGAAAGCGGCGGACAAGGGTGTCGACTTCGTCGGGATCCTGCAAGTCCTCGATGTCCAAAAACCTGTCCAGCATTGCCTTTTGCTGATCGATGTCGGCGCTTGCCGTATCCTCTGAAATTCCAAATGTGGTTCGGATAAATTGCGCCAGAGCATCGTCAGCGAGGATGTCGTAACTGCTGGTCAGAGTGGGGGCCATGCGCTCGAAATAAAGGGCGAGACGGGCACCGAGACTGTCCTCACCAGCCTCCTCTTCGAGAGCTTGTGTCAGGTAGAGACGCTGGGTTTCAACCAATCCGCGGTCGTTTTGCACACTTTCGCTGGTGACAGATTGGATGATTCCGTCTGCGTCAAAATTGAACGACCCTGCAATTTTTTGAAAGGCGATATCAGTCTGCAAATTCGCGAAGCTCTCAGGATCATCGAGATCTGAAGTCAACACCGCTCTGAGTGTTTCCAAACTCACGTCAACCGGTCTCAAGCCTTCTGCCACGAGTAGCACATTTGTCAGGCGTACATCAGCAAGGAGTTCATCGACAGTCTCGAGCGTTTGCAATTTGGTTCGATAATATGATGCCTCTTCTTCAGAAGCCGCCTTCGATGAATCGCTGGAGTCCAGTAGGGTCACCGCAGTGTAATAGGCTTTGCCAATCCGTGTAATCTCATTTTCAGACTGTGCGTAACGCGGGGAGCCGATGCTGCCATCTGCAGTAAAGTTGAAGGCCTTTGCCAGTTCCACAAACCGGTCATCCTTCAGCGAGTTCACATAGCTTTTAGGATCATACGGATCGCTTGTGAAAATCTGCTTCAGTTTGTAGGTGGAAACTTCGTCCGTCGATATGTTGAAGGCTTTCAACGCGAATTCCCGAATTGTAACCGCAGCTGGTTCGGGCGACAGGAAGTCATCGAGACTACTGGTAAGACCAATATAGAGCTTGTATTTTGCTATTGCGGCTGCATCGTCCTCCTCATCGGCATCGTTGTATTTGTCGATATAATAAGCAGTCGTCAGGTAGAGTTGCTCTGCATCCTGAATGTCATAGCCGGGCGTGATGCTGCCATCACTTTCGAAGTTGAAGGCTTTGGCTAATGCAATCATCTCTTCGCTTTTTGAGTATATCTCACCGGCAAGATCGGAAGTGTCCTGCTGCAGCGCCCATTTGACATCGGCGCGGCTGGTGGTCAACGGAACACCAAAAGCCGTCAGTATCGTCACACTGAGACGGGAATCGTCCAGAAGATCGTCTATCGAGGTAATGCCGGGAATCGTGTCTTCATAGTATTGCTTGTTGAGCAGCGCTCCTGTGGTTGTTAGCCTTGGCTGCGACAGCACGTAGGATTCGGTGACAAATTTCAATTGCGCGTCGCTCATTGCGTCCACGCCGGTGTCCAATGTTCCATCCGCCTTGAAATTGAAAGATGCGGATATATTGTAAAAGTTGTCAGCCTTTGCGACTGATTTTGAATATTGTGTGATCAGGTAGTCTATTCTCTCGATCTCTGCGTCAGTATTCGAAGGGTCTGCCAACTGGGTATTGAGATCGTCAATGAGGACAAGCCAGTCACTGACTTTTGGAGCGATCACTGAATTAATATAACTGCTCGGATCGGTGATGTCGCTGGTGAGCACTCCCCTGAGTGTGTCGTAGTCAAAAGTATCAGGATCGATGCCAAATGTCGTGAAGACGTAATCGCGTGCGCGCTCGTCCTTGAACAGGTCATCGACCTCTGTGAAAGTCTGGGCCACTGCGGTGAAGTAATTGGTGTCCGCCTTCAGCTGGGCGTCGTTGTTCTGGATCGTTTCCTCATAGGTTCCGATCAGGATGTCCATTTGGCTGGTGGTTTGAATGATCTCGGATGTGACTGTGTTACCAAAATCAAATGCAGCCGCTAACGTCTTGTATTTGGTCTCTGTAAGAAGGTTAGCGAAACTGTCGGTATCTGTCAGGTCACTTTCCAGAACCTTGCGGATAAAGGCTTTAGCATAAGTCATTTCTTCCAGCCCGTAGGCCTTCATCACATAGGCGTACACCCTGTCATCATCTAGAAATTCATCGATGCTTGTGATCGATCCGATCGTGTCGCTGTAGTATTGCGCTTCCCTGCTGATAACAGGGTCTGTGGCCACACGCGCCAGCGTCTCATTGATGTCCTTCGTGTAAAAAGAATAGGATTGATAACTGGATATCATGTCGTGACCTGCGCTTGGGAATACAAACAGAACAATCGAAAAATAGCGAAAACTCACCTTTTGCAGGTGATTCTACACCAACAATGACATTGGTCGCTTGCCTGAAGCTTTCCACCGCGCGAACGCGAAAGGCTTGCTCAACAGGGACGCGCCAATGTGGGGATACTAGTCTCGGAGGATGACTTCGTCTCGCCGCATCTCGAAAGCGGTTAAGGAAGATATAAAGTTCATTCCCAAAAGGCTCTGATCGAGACGTTCCGGTTCAGCCACCATGGCGCGCAGTCCACTGCGCGCGACTGAGCCCACGGTCACGGTGTTCAGCCGGACAGGTGCAGCACGAGCCTGTCCGTTGGCGGTGTTGATAATCAGCGTGTAACGCAGATCATCGTCGGTGAAGCCGATGCGCAAGGCGTCGTCATGCGACAGTGCAATCGATGTCGCGCCGGTATCGATGAGGAAACTCACTGGCTCGCCATTGACCTCGCCGGCGGCTTCAAAATGTCCGTTGAGCGATTTGCGGATCAAGACTGCGGAGCCGTTCTCGTCTGTCAGGGTCACTGGCCGTCCAGGGGCCAGACCACCGGCAAGACGCAAAGCCATATCTCTGGCTTGGTCCTGATAGAGCCAGCCAGTTGCAAAACCGAGAATAATCACCACCCAGATCAGCAGGTTCTTGACCATCTCTCCGATGTTGCGATGCGCGCCGACCACGCCTGCGCCAACCACCGCTCCGAGAAGGCCGAGATAGACCAGACTGGCGAGATCCTCATTGGCGAGGCCAAAGCTCAGTCCTGTCTCATGATTGAAGATCAGAACCGCAAGGGTTGCGCCGATAAGGGCGAGAATGAAAACCATTCCGTTCAGCTATCCTGCTGTTCACGCGCCATGCGCTGCCGCTTGGTTTCCCGACGCGGTTTGCGTTCCACGTTTTCAAGTCTTGCCGGCAGATCCGCCATCAATTCGCGTCTGACTTCCGGCGTGTATCCCGCCCAACCAGCAATTTCGTCGCGCGTGCGGCCGCAGCCGAAGCAATATCCGGTTTTCAGGTCTATCGAGCATATGAGGATGCAGGGTGATTCTATGCTCATAGGACATTTCGTTCTGTTGCAGAAAACATGTCCGTTTTATATCGGTGCTTCAAACCAAAAGGGCAAGAGTGGTCAGACAGAGCGTTTCGGCAATCTGCTGGGTTGCGCCGATGGTGTCGCCAGTATGGCCGCCAAGTTTGGTGCGGACCAGGGATGTCCACTGCTGGGCCGCCGCGATCAAAATCGCCAAGCTCAGCAATGCGGAGATCAGGCCGGACGAGAGGGCCACGAGCACTATAAACAGAACACCACCAAATAGCAGCGCCAGTTTCCAGGCGCCTTCTTCAGGAGCTCCGACAGAGGCTGCGACACCATCGTGACGAGCGGCGGGCAGGGTGTTCCAATGCCAGACCATGGCGGCGCGGGAGGCGGCGGCCACTGCAAGCAACAGCAGAAAGGTGTTCCAGCCACCGATCACCGACAGAATGATCGTCAGTGCGATGGCGCGAAGAGCAAAACTCATCATCAACGCCAAAACCCCATAGGTTCCGATGCGACTGTCTTTCATGATCTCGAGCATATGCTCGCGCCCGCCGCGCGCGCCAAAAGCGTCGGCAGAATCAGCAAGCCCGTCCTCATGCAGTGCTCCTGTCAGGCAGACGAGGCCCGTGAGTATGATCAAGACCGTTAGCGCGGCGTTGGCGTTGAACATCGACAGGATCAGCAGAACCAAGCCAGGACACAGCGCAATGATCAATCCTGCAATTGGAAACATGCCCGATGCACGGGACAAGGAGCCGTCATGATCGGTGAAATGGCGCGCAGGCATGGGCAATCGACTTAGGAAGCCTGTGGCGCGGGCGATGTCGTCGAGGTAATCGTTGAACTGCATTTCTGGCTCCACAGGGCGGCAATATTCGGGTCAAGACCCCGGATGTCGCGAACGTTATTGTTCTTGGGCGATTCGACAATTACACCGGGCCAGGTCGCGCGTCATGCGCCAGAGCAGTCCAGGAGAAAAAAATGAGTGCCAGCGGTTTGCCTTTCGACGATTTTCGCGAACTCCTGCGCACCATGCCGGGGCCGGATACTGCAGCGCTTGCAGCGGCGCGCGAACGCGATTCACAACTGACCAAACCCGCCGGCGCGCTGGGGCGTTTGGAAGAGATTGCCTTCTGGCTTGCTGCCTGGACAGGTCGCTCGCCGCAGGTCACGCGCCCGCTGGTGGCGATATTTGCCGGCAATCATGGCGTGACAGCGCAAGGCGTGTCGCCGTTCCCCTCATCAGTGACGGCGCAGATGGTGGAGAATTTTGCAGCCGGCGGGGCTGCCATCAATCAGATTTGCGTCGCCAATGATCTGGGACTGAAGATCTTTGATCTGGCTCTGGAGGTGCCAACCGGTGATATCTCGGTCGAGGCGGCAATGGACGAGCGCACCTGCGCGGCAACCATGGCATTCGGCATGGAAGCCGTCGCCGGTGGCACTGATCTGCTGTGCATTGGTGAAATGGGCATTGGCAACACCACGATTGCGGCTGCGATATTCTACGGGCTTTATGGCGGGTCCGCAGTCGATTGGGTCGGACCGGGTACAGGCTCGGAAGGTGACGTGCTGGCGCGCAAGATTGCGGTGGTCGAGACTGCTATTGCCCTGCATAAATCGCATCTTGATGATCCGCTGGAACTTCTGCGACGTCTGGGCGGCCGCGAGCTCGCGGCGATGGCGGGCGCAATCCTGGCTGCGCGGATGGAACGGATTCCGGTGCTCATTGATGGCTATGTGGCGACCGCGGCCGCGGCGGTACTGCATGCGGTCGACCCACGCGCGCTGGACCATTGCCTGATCGGTCATGTGTCGGCGGAGCCCGGCCATATGGCTGCGATAGAGAAACTTGGCAAAACACCATTGCTGGCGCTGGGGATGCGTCTGGGCGAGGGGACGGGTGCGGCTCTGGCGGCAGGCATCGTCAAGGCTGCGGCGCAGTGTCATAGTGGAATGGCGACGTTCGCTCAGGCCGGTGTCACCGGCAAGGACTAAAAGGTTCAATCGAATGCCGAGCGGGTCTTTAGCTAAAGGCCCGCTTTTTCTTGATTGCGGTGCTGGGCAGGCCTTCCACGGGCGCCATGCTCTCAAGCACGCGCTGGCGCGGCAGGATTGCGATGCCTTCGGTACCTTCGCGCAATTTGGATTTGAGCACGAATTCGCCGCCATGTTTGGCGAGGATCGCCTGGACGATGGGCAAGCCAAGGCCGGTGCCCTGTTCGGCGCTCTTGATGGCGACAGAGCCTTGACCGAAGGCTGACAGCACAATCGGGATCTCTTCTTCAGCTATGCCGGGGCCATTGTCCTTGATCGCCAGATATTGCCCGCCGCCGGCGGTCCAACCGAGCTTGACGCGGATCTCGCCGCCGGACGGTGTGAATTTGACCGCGTTTGACAAGAGATTGAGGATCACCTGACGGATTGATTTTTCATCCGCCCAGACCATGGGCAGGTTTTCTTCAAAGGCTTCGATGATGCGGATGTTCTTGCTGCGCGCCTTGAGTTGCACCAGACCAATGCAATCTGCGGCGATATCGGCAAGCGCCAGGGCGTTTTCGTTGAGCTCGTAGCGGCCGGCCTCCATGCGCGAAAGATCGAGGATCTCATTGATCAGATTGAGAAGATGTTGACCGGAGCGGTGGATATCACCGACATATTCCTTGTAGCTGGCGTTCTCCATCGGACCCAGAACCTCGCCGGACATGACTTCTGAAAAACCGAGAATGGCGTTAAGCGGTGTTCTGAGTTCATGGCTCATGGAGGCAAGGAACCGCGACTTGGCGAGATTGGACTCCTCTGCACGACGGCGGGCCTCATCGGAAACGGAATTGGCGACCTCGAGTTCGGCGATGAGGTCGTCCTTCTCGGTTTGATAGTTGAGCATCTTCAAGTTGGTCGTGTAGAGCCGTTGCGACATGTAAACGAAAAACAGCGCAGCCGCCGAGATCATTGCCAGTGCCGAGAAATCCGCAATATCGCGGCTGATGCCGGCACGCAGGGCGAGCGCAATAATCATCGGGACGGCGGCAAAATAGAGCGCAAAACGCAAGGCGAACGTCGTCATGGCTGTGGCGGCAAGCGCGATCAGCAAAATGGCGGTTTTATAGAAAATGAAAGTGTCGCCCTGACAGGTTGTGCAATCCTGATAAGCAAACAACGCCCAGGTCAGCCCGATCACGGCATAGGCTCCGAGGAACCTCTTGCGCCAGCGGATGGACGTTTCGTCGTCGCAATGTCCCCGCGATGCGAATCGGGCAATCAGTATCAGCCCGGCATAGACGACCAACGCCAACAGCGCCCAGGCTGTCAACCAGAGCGCATCATCGAACCAAAGCCCGCCAACGGCGGCCAGGATGACGAGCACTGGAGGGGCGGCGGCACCTTGCAGCACAGCATTGGTGTGGAGACGGAGCATTTCAATGTCGAAGACTGGTCGTCTTTCGCTGCCATGTTGTAATTTTTCGCGTGTAACGCGCACAGTTTTGACGACCGCCGCGTTCTTGTGGGTACGCGAACGATCGACAATATTCTTGTCGGTCATGGTTTGCGGGGTCGACACGTGTTTTTTCCGATTTCTCCGGTTCCTGCGGAAAATCTAGTCTTCAATGTTTAAGAACCTGTTTGCATTTTTGCGTCTGTGTCGCATCACTTCGCCTGAACCCAATATCTGATGAGATCCCATGTCGTGATGAATTTCCGAAAACGGTCTGCCAATCGCAATCGACGGCGCCCGGGTTGGCGCAAGCTTCTTGATGTTTGTCTGGCTGTGGTGGTCTTTGCCGCCGTGACGTTTGTTGTCGCGCGTTTGGATCGTTTCGCCGGGGCTGAGATATCTGGTTCTGTGCGGGTGGTGGACGGTGACAGCCTGGCACTTGGTGAGCGGCGTCTGCGGCTCAAGGGGATTGATGCGCCGGAACTCAAACAGCGCTGCCGCAAGGACGGCCATGAGTACGGCTGCGGCGTGGAGGCTGCTTCTTTCCTCAGAGGTCTCGTCGGCCGCCATCCGGTCGACTGCAAGGGCGAAGGCATTGATCGGTATGGCCGTGATTTGGTTCGTTGCAAGGCTGGCGGTGTAGACCTTAACGCCACAATGGTGCGGTCGGGTCAGGCGATTGCTTTTGGCGATTACCAACTGGCCGAGGCCGAGGCCAGATTGGTGCGGGCGGGACTTTGGGCCGGGGATTTTCAACGACCAAAGGAATGGCGCGCGATCCATGGCGGATTGAATGAGGATTTTCACGCCGGATTATCTGCGCTGAAGGCTTTTCTGCGGCGACTGTTTGGTGTCTGATCGGATCAATCAAATCGGGAGAGAGAACGCATGAAACTCTATGATGGCGGACGGGCGCCAAATCCGCGCCGGGTTACCGTTTTTCTGGCTGAAAAGGGTGTCGAGATCGAAAAAGTGCCGGTGGACATGGGGCAGATGGGGCACAAATCGGCGGAGGTGACTGAGCTCAACCCGTTGCAGCGATTGCCGGTTCTGGTGCTCGATGACGGCACAGCACTTTCCGAATCGGTGGCAATCTGTCGCTATATCGAGGAACTCCATCCCGAGCCGCCGCTGATGGGCACGGATGCCAAGGACAGGGCAATCGTCGAGATGTGGAACCGGCGGATAGAATACCATTTTCTGAATGCGGTCGCCAACGCCTTCCGGCACACTCATCCGGCAATGAAGGAATGGGAGGTGCCGCAGTTGGCCGAATGGGGCGAGATCAACCGTCCCAAGGCGCTGGCTTTTCTCGAGATGCTTGATGGAGAGCTGGCTGATCGCGAATTCATCGCTGGTGACCGCTACACCATCGCTGACATCACCGGGATGATCGCATTTGATTTCATGAAGCCGGCGCGCATCGAGCGGCCGGAGCACCTCAAGAACGTCATGCGCTGGTATCAGGCGGTGTCATCGCGGCCAAGCGCCAAGGTGTGACGGGGAGATGATCACGGAGAGCGGCAAAACGCGCGATCCGGACGCAACGCTTGCCACGCTGCTTGATGAAATCGCGGCTTGCCGAATATGCCGCGATACGCCTGCAGGCGGCGCGGAAAATGCCTTGCCGCATGAACCGCGCCCGGTGTGTGTTGCATCCTCAAAGGCCAGGATCCTGATCGCCGGTCAGGCACCGGGAACACGGGTGCATGCAAGCGGCAAGCCGTTCACGGACCCTTCCGGCGACCGGCTGAGGGACTGGCTCGGTGTTGACGAGACGCAGTTCTATGATCCGGACCTTTTCGCCATTGTGCCGATGGGGTTCTGTTTTCCAGGACAGGACGCCAAGGGCGGTGATCTGCCGCCGCGACGTGAATGCGCGCCTGCCTGGCGGAACAGGGTGATGGGCCTGATGCCGCAACTCCGGCTCATTCTGGTTATCGGCCAGTATGCGCATTCGTGGCATCTCGGCGCACTCAAGCAAAAGACCCTGACCGAAACCGTCCGCAACTGGCGGTCTATCATGGCTGAGAGCGACCCGACCTGTCCGGTGATGCCGTTGCCGCATCCATCCTGGCGCAACAGCGGCTGGATCCGCAAGAATCCATGGTTCGAAGCGGAGTTGCTGCCGGAGCTTAAGCAGTTGGTGAAGCAGCACGCTTCCGTCAGGGATGGAAATATTGCCTCGTGATCGTCCGGTTTGAGGTAAAATATTCTTTGTGAAGGGGATGGAGACGGGATATCAGGGAGAGCATTCCTGTTTACGGAGACTAAAATGGACCGCCTCGACCGCAAGATCCTTCGCCTGTTGCAGGAAGATTCCACTCTGGCAGTGGCTGAAATCGCCAAGAAAGTTGGGCTGTCGACGACGCCTTGCTGGCGGCGCATCCAGAAGCTCGAGGAAGACGGCGTCATCAAGCGTCGCGTGGCGCTGCTTGATCCGGTGGCGGTCAACGCCAAGGTGACGGTGTTTGTGTCGATCCGCACCAATTCTCATTCCAATGAGTGGCTGAAACGGTTCTCCGAGGTCATCACCGAGTTTCCCGAGGTGGTGGAATTCTACCGGATGAGCGGTGACGTCGATTACCTGCTGCGCGTGGTGGTGCCTGACATTGCGGCCTATGATGCATTCTACAAGCGGTTGATCGCCAAGATCGAAATCCGCGACGTCTCGTCGTCTTTCGCGATGGAGCAGATCAAATACACCACGCAATTGCCGCTGGATTACATCCAGCTGGCCAAGGAAAAATCTGAGGCAAGCTGACTTCAGTAGCACTACGGTGTGATGGCTTGTGGGATGGCGCATGTGCATTCTCGCGAGAGCGCCCATCGGGCGTTTGATCAAGCGCAAAGCAGGCCACAGAGGCGAAATATCGCGATGATATCTCTCACCATGCTGCCGTTTAAGGTGTATGGTTAAACTTCGATATGTTGAGAGTTTGGCCCTGATCGGAGATTTGACATGAAAATGCTTCTTGCCGCGACGACGGTTCTGTTCTGCCTGGCAACTGGTGCCCAAGCAGCCGGCGATGATGTGAAAACCATTGAAAGCGATGCTGTCTTTGCCGATGTTGCATCCGGCATTGAAAACGCCATCGTCAATCGAGGTTTCAAAGTCGATTACCACGGCTTTATCGGCGATATGCTGAAGCGTACGGCTACCGACGTTGATGCCGGCAAGACGCTCTACAAGGACGCGGAATTCTTCACCTTTTGCTCCGCCGTTGTGTCGCGCAAGGTCATGGAAGCCGACATCGGCGATATCGCCTATTGCCCCTATGTCGTCTTCGCCTATGAAACCGAGGAAAAGCCGGGAGCCGTTACCGTCGGGTTCAGGATGTTGCCTGAGGGTGGCGAGCGCGATGCGGTAAACGCACTTCTTTCCGAGATCATCACGGATGCCGCCGAAGGGATGTAATCCTTCGGTTCTAACGCTGTTTTGATGCCAGGCGCTGACGGGTTTTTTCATCCGTCAGCTCTCTGACTGCGTCCTTGCCGATCCAGCGCGTGGTCTTGTTGTCCGATGCTGCGAGCTTTTCGGCCAGCGCCAGTGCTGGAGCGTGGCAGGTCAGGTTTCTTTTGCCGATGTTGCGTAGTGCCCAGTTGACCGCTTTGCGGACAAAGTTGCGCGGATCGGAAGAATAAGCCTCAATCAACGGCAAAAAGCCGATCAGCAGGCTGTCGGGTTCATTTTTCAGATGCACCGCAGCGCTGGCGATCATGGCAAAGGCTGTGCGACGGACGAATTCGCGCTCGTCAGCTGCGAAATCAACAACCAGCGCACCTTCGAGCCGGGCTTTGACAAACAGATCGGCGGCGGTGTCGACGATTTCCCAGCTGTTGAAATCGCCGGCCATGTGATGTGCCTGCGTCGGGCTCACTCGTTCAGGCTCATCGGTGAACATTGCCAGCAGCCGGGCTTCGCGAATTCCGGTCTGCCAGAGGTCTAATGCCCGCTCGTGATTGCGTCCCAGCGTCTTGCCGAAAGGCCTCAGCGCCGCGTTGCCGACGCCGAAAGCCTTTTCGGTGTTGATGCCAAAGCGGGACATGCCGGCAATGTTATCCGCCGACCCGCTCGCCTCGAGCCATGCCAGGATATCCGGCACGGTGTAGTCGGCGTTCTCAGGAGGCCGGCGGGGCGCCATGTTACTTTTCCAGGCGCGCCAGCAGCGAGGAGGTATCCCAGCGCTTGCCACCCATGGCCTGAACGTCGGCGTAGAACTGGTCGACAAGTGCTGTCACCGGCAGCGTGGCGCCGTTGTGCTTGGCTTCATTGAGAACGATGTCGAGATCCTTGCGCATCCAGTCGACGGCAAAGCCATAATCATATTTGCCGGCATTCATGGTCTTGTAACGGTTTTCCATCTGCCAAGAGCCTGCTGCACCCTTGGAAATAACGTCGATCACCTTCTCGATGTCGAGGCCGGCCTTCTTGCCGAAATGGATACCTTCAGCGAGCCCCTGAACCAGACCGGCGATGCAAATCTGGTTGATCATCTTGGTGAGCTGGCCGCTGCCGACCGGGCCCATCAGGCCGACCATACGGGCATAGGCGTCGATGACGGGGTTGGCTTTCTCAAAGGTTGCTTCGTCGCCGCCGACCATGACGGTGAGCGCGCCGTTCTCAGCGCCCGCCTGGCCACCTGAGACCGGTGCATCGAGGAAGCCGCAGCCCTTGTCCGTGCAGGCATCGGCCAATTGCCGTGCCACTTCAGCGGATGCGGTGGTATTGTCGATCAGGATCGCGCCTTTGGCCATGCCGTGCAATGCGCCACCCGGAGCGAGCGTAACAGCGCGCAAATCATCGTCGTTGCCGACGCAGGTGAAGATGAAATCCGCGCCCTTGGCCGCGTCGGCGGGTGTGTCGCAAGCCGTGCCGCCAAACTCGTCGGCCCATTTGCGGGCTTTCTCAGAAGTGCGGTTGTAGACCCGAAGTTCATGGCCGCCTTTGGTTTTGAGGTGTCCTGCCATGGGGTAGCCCATAACGCCCAGACCAATGAATGCTACTGTTGCCATTTCGCCTATCCTTCTGTCACAAATGCGCTTTACGCCTCACCTGATTGCAAGTTACGTGATGTAACCCGTCAGATCCTGGGAGGGACATAGACCAATGATGCGCATCCTCAAAGGGCTTATCAAGCTCATTCTTCTTCTCATCCCGCTGGTGGTGATGGCTGCAGGAGCGGGAATGCTGTGGGCTTCGCGGTCGCAAGCGCCATCTGACGGAGCCATGCAGATTACCGGGCTCGGCGCCGGGGTGACGATCACGCGGGACCAGAACGGGGTGCCGCATATCAAGGCCAAGACCCGGGCCGATGTTGCCGCCGGGCTCGGCTTTGCCCATGCGCAGGACCGATTATGGCAGATGGAAGTCAGCCGCATGGCAGGGCAGGGTCGGCTGTCGGAAATGTTTGGCGATGCCACAATAGGTACCGACACCTGGCTCAGGACCATGGGCATTCATGAGGCGGCGGAGGCCTCGATGAGCGTCATGGACGCCGATACCATGGCGATGCTTGAGGGCTATGCACGCGGCGTCAACGCCTGGATGGAGCGCAGCCCGCAGGTGTTTTCATCAAAGCTGCCGCCCGAATATCTGTTTCTGGGCTATGAACCCGAGCTCTGGAGACCCGTGGACACGCTGACCTCGATCAAGATGATGTCGGTTTCGCTTGCGGAAAATCTTGGCGAAGAGGTGTTGCGGCTGGGGTTTCACCGCATCGGATTGCGCGAGGCGGAAACGCTTGATCTTCTGCCTTATCTCGATGCCGACAATCCGCCTGCGATGCCTGACCTGACAGGACTGCTCGGGCTTGATCCGATGCCGATCGGCGAGACTGTGACCACCGCCGATGCTTCTGACGCCTTTGCCGATATCGACGGCGTATTGGCGACGGGCGCGTCCAACAACTGGGTTATTTCGGGAGACCGGACCCAATCCGGGCTGCCGGTTCTCGCCAATGATCCACATCTTGGGTTGATGGCGCCGTCGGTCTGGTATCTGGCGCATGTTGAAGTGACCGAGGAGTTCAATGAACCGCGCCACCTCATCGGCCCTTCGCTGCCGGGCACGCCTTTTGTGCTGCTGGGGCGGGGCAATGATGTCGCCTGGGGATTCACCAACACCGCCGCCGATGCGCAGGATGTGTTTGTCGAGCGGGTCAATCCGGACAATGCGGGTGAATACCTGACGCCGACAGGCTGGACGCCGTTCGGCAAGAAAGAGGAGATCATCAAGGTCAAGGGCGCGGCCAACCAGAACTTCACGCGCCGCTGGACCCGTCACGGGCCGGTGTTTCCGGCAAGCTACAAGAACTTCGACAAGCTGCTGCCGGACAACACGGTGGCGGCGCTGCAATGGGTGGCGCTGGCGCATGACGACACCACGGCGATGGCTGGTGCGCGGCTGTTCGGCATGCGTACGGTCGAGGATTTTCAAAACGGGTTTGAAGCCTTTCTGACACCGATGCAGTCGATGGTGGTGGCCGACAGTACAGGCAATATCGGCTTCGTGGCCGCGGGCAGGGTACCTCAGCGCGATCCGGCCAACCGGCTGATGGGGCGGGCTCCGGCGCCGGGTTGGAATGCCATCTATGACTGGCGCGGCTATGCGCCCTACAACACCCTGCCACGCCAGAACAATCCGGAGAGCGGGCTGATTGCTACGGCCAACACCAAGATTGTCGGGCCGGATTACCCGGTGCACCTGACCTTTGATTGGGAGGAGCCTTATCGCCAGAACCGTATTGAAACGCTGATCAACGGCGCCAATGAGAAGCACACGCCGGCGATGTCGCGGCAGGTGCAGGCGGATGTATTTTCTCCTGCATTTGCAAGCCTGAAACCGCGCATGCTCAAAGCGCTGGAGGGCGCGCCGCGGTCTCAGGCCAATCAGGCTCTCGTGGCCCGGATTGCGTCGTGGGACGCACAAATGGCGCGCGATAAAATGGAACCACTGCTGTTCATCGCCTGGGTCCGCCACACCACGATCATGACCTTTGAAGACGATCTCGGCTTCCTGTTCAAGGACTGGTTCAAGGTGCGTGGCAAGGTGCTGGAGCGTCTGCTTGACGGCAAGACCGCGCGCAACTGGTGCGATGTCAAAACCACAGAGGCCGAGGAAAGCTGTGACCAGATCGTGGTGGCAGCTTTCGAAGCGGCAATTTCCGATCTCTCGACCCGCTATGGCGAAGACTCTAGCAAATGGCGTTGGGGGCAAGCGCATTACGCCAAGGGCGCCCATCGCCCGTTCGGCGAAGTCAGCCTGCTCAAGCGCTTCTTCAATGTCGAAGTGGAAAGCGGTGGCGGGCCGTTCACGCTCGACCGGGGACGCACACAGATCCAGGATGACACCGATCCCTATTCAAATACCAATGCGGCAAGCTATCGCGGCATTTTCGATATGGCCGATCTCGATCACGCCACCTACATCCAGACAACCGGCCAGTCGGGCAATGTGTTTTCAGGTCACTACAGCGATTTCGCGCCGCTCTGGGCCGACGTGAATTCCATCGAAATCCCGGCAACGGATGTCGCCGATCCGGAAGGGGTATGGTCGCTCAGTCCGGACGGGTGAGGCAGGAGCAGGCACGACATTGTACCAAAGGAATCTGCCATTATGTAAGGGTAAGACACCTGAATAGAGGCCCCGGAATGCCGGGACATGCGCCAGTTTACCTCAAAAGCACGCGGGAATCTTTTTCGTTCGGCGGCATGTCCGCGCTCCCGAGGGCAGGCAGAAGCGAGATTGCAATGAGCAAAACGAACTCAATCCCTTTTCATGACGGACATTCAATCCCGCAACTCGGGTTCGGCATCTGGCAGATCCCGCAGGGCGAAACTGCGGCTGCGGTCGAAAGCGCGATTGAAGCCGGGTACCGGCTGATCGACGGTGCTTTCATTTATGGCAACGAAGCCGGTCTCGGCGAGGGCCTGAAGAACTCCGGTGTTGCGCGGAATGAGTTGTTCGTCACCACCAAGGTCTGGAACAATTCACAAGGTGCTGACAAGGCGCGGGCTTCGGTCGAGCGGAGCCTGAAGAGCATCGGCATCGATCAGCTTGATCTGGTGCTGATCCACTGGCCGATGCCGAGCCAGGACCTCTATGTCGAGACTTGGAAGGCTTTGATCGAGATGCGCAACGAAGGGCTGATGCGCTCGATCGGCGTGTCCAACTTCAATGCTGACCATCTGACGCGGATCATTGAGGAAACCGGTGAGGCGCCGGTGCTGAACCAGATCGAAATCAATCCTCAACTGCAACAACCTGAGCTGCGCGCATTCTGTGCTGAGCACAAGGTCGTGGCCCAGGCATGGACGCCACTTGGCAACGGCAAGTCGTTTGAAGCCGACCCGATCAAGGCCGCCGCCGCGCGCACCGGCAAGAGCCCGGCGCAGGTCATCTTGCGCTGGCACATTCAGCTTGGCCACGCGGTGATCGCGCGCTCGATCAATCCCGGCCGCCAGGCGGAAAATATCGATGTATTCGACTTCACGCTCACCGACGACGAGATGAACGCCATTGCCACGCTCGACGTGGGTTTGCGCACGGGCCCTGATCCTTCGGTGTTCAAACTGATGTAACCTGGGTCACATACGGATAAACAAGCCATGGCCGCGAAGGGCAGATCGCCTTCGCGGCCATGGAGCATTCTAGAGATAGATCAATAGCTGTAGGTCTTGCCTGTCTCAATCGCCTTGCGAAGCGAGGTTTCAGGCCAGCTCAAACGTCCACCGCGGGACTGGATTTCGCTTAGCTGAATGCGGGCGGCTGTGGTGTCGCCGGATGCCACCAGACCCTGTCCCATATAGGAACGTGCCAGCAGGTTGTTCGGGTCGGCCTTCAGCGCGGCCTTGTAATACTGCATCCCGAGGTCAGCCCGGCCGGCCTTGCGATGGGTAAAGCCGTAATAGGTCAGCACACGGCTTTCGCCCTGATCAGACATTGCCGCAAGCACATAAAGCGCTTCGTCGTACTGCCCCGCATAGGCCAGCTCCCGCACGGCGCCGTAGCGGGTGTCGTCGTCCAGCCGGCTTTCCTGCGCGTCGACACAGGATTTTGTCTTCTTGTCCCAGACCTGGCCGTTCTGGCAGGACGTGGTGGTCTGGGTCGGCTTGGGCGGCGAGCTGTCGGAGGAACCGGCGGCAAAGGCTGCCATGGGGAACAGGAGGGCGGTGATGAGGATGAGTGTGCGCATTCTAAAGCTCCTTTGATTTGGGGTGTCGAATGGCTTACGTGCCAGCATCCCAAACAATTCAGAGCGATCACGGTTTCGTGATGAATGTCCAGGTCACAATGGCATCATTCAGAAAAATAGTTTATGTTTTTCAATTGCTTATCAAAAACATGGAATTCCCAAGAATAATGCGGTCAGCACAGGCGTAACCCATTTAAGAGCGCCGATCATGGTCGTTCCGATAGAATTTAACAGGAGTTTTTCATGAAATTTGTAACCCTCGCCACCCTCGCAGTTCTGGCCGCCGGATCCACCGGAGCCTATGCAGCTTCTCATTCAAACCTGACCGCAAACAATGGCATGACACTGTACACTTTCGACAAGGACGCGGCGAACGCGTCGGTCTGTTATGACGATTGTGCGGTCAACTGGCCTCCGTACATTGCAGACAATGACGCCGACATGCCGGGGCTGAGCACCATTGAGCGCAAGGATGGCGCCAAGCAGTGGGCAAAGGACGGTCAGCCGCTCTATTTCTGGGTTGGCGATACCCAGCCAGGTGAGACCAATGGCGATGGCGTCGGCGGCGTCTGGCACGTCGCCCACTAAGGCTGCGATCTTCGGAGGGCCGCGCGACCTGTCATTGCGGCCCTCCGTGTCCGGGTTGGGGCTCAAGGGAAGGCGGATTGCAACTGTGGCGGAAATGGTCATTATGCAAACGTGATCGGCGCATGCCGGCTTTCGGGGCAAGATTTTGCGGGCAAACAGGGGCCACAGCTTGGCCGATGAGAACGAGGCAAGCGTGAGCACGCCAGACCAGTTCAAGACCGAGATGATTGGGCTATTGCCACGATTGCGCCGGTTTGCTGTGAGCCTGACCCGCTCGGGCCCTGATGCCGATGATCTGGTGCAGGATGCCTGCACAACGGCGCTGCAAAAATGGAATCACTACGACCCTGCGCAACCGCTTGACCGCTGGATGTTTCGCATCATCCGCAACCTCTGGATCAGCGAGATCCGCAAGCGCCAGGTCCGTCAAGGCCAGGGTCAAATTCCCGCAGAAGAAGCGACAGAGCTGCAGACGGCGGACGCCGATGATGCGCTTGCGGCAAAACAGGTTCAGGGCAAAGTCAGCGCTCTGCCTGCAGAGCTTTCCCAGCCCTTGATGCTGGTTTGCGCCGAGGGTTATAGCTACCGCGAAGTCTCGGAGCTTTTGGACATCCCGGTCGGAACCGTTATGAGCCGCATTCACAGGGCAAGAAAGCTGCTTGTATCTGCGCTTGGCCAAGAGGAGGGCATCGCGACATGACAGACCTCTCGATCAAGTTAAGCGCCTACCTGGATGGCGAGTTGGAAGAGGCCGATGCTCAGCTGATTGAAGCCTTGCTGGAATCCGACCCTGCCGCGCAAGCCGAACTGGATGCGCTGATGGCTGCCGATGCTGTCGCACTGGAACAGTTCGATGCGCTTTTAAACGATCCGGTTCCGCTGGCGCTTGCGCAAAAGATCAAGTTAGCCCCAGTCGGGCTTCCTCCGGCACGCGCGGCGTCGCGCCCGATCTGGGGTGCACTGGCGGCTGGTCTTGCCCTTTTTATCTTCGGCGGGATGGGCGGGGTTTTTATCAAGGACCAGATTTCGCCCGCTGCCACTGTGGCGGCAAATGCTGGCTGGCTAAGCGACATCGCCGACTACCACGCAGTGTATGCGGGCCAGCAACGTCACCTGGTCGAGGTGCCGGCTGAGGAGTCTGCCCATCTGGTCAAATGGCTCGGTGCAACCGTCGGAGTTGAATTCTCGATTCCTGATCTGACTGGTTTTGATCTGACCTTTGAGGGTGGGCGGCTTCTGGTTGCCAATGGCAAACCTGTTGCCCAGTTGATGTACCGCCAGCCGGACGGCGTGGTCATAGCCCTGTGCCTGCAAAGCGGCATGAGCGGCGGCACCATGTCAGTCCCGGAATTCAAGGAGCAAACCATCAAAGGTTTCGATTTTGTTTCGTGGAAAGCGGATGGGGCCAGTTATGTTGTTATCGGCCCCGGCGGGAAACCCGGCCTTGCCGATATTGCAGCTCTGGCGGCCCGCGAAGTTTGAGCGCAATCGCGACGCTTGATGTGGCCCTGCGCACGGGCCCTGATCCCTCGGTGTTCAAACTGACGTAAGGCGTCCTCGGTTTTGCTGACAGCTTCCGGGCAAAAATACAGGCGCCCGGCGGCTGCGCGTTCTGTTTGATGCGGGCGAAAATGTCACCCGCATCCTGTTTGCCTGTTCAGGCCGGTGAATTACGCAGCATTTGCAGCGTCAATCCGTCGTGCCAGCAAGCGTAGGCGTGAGGAGAATTCGCCTCGGTCCACATAACAGCCGTGCAGATGCCGGTAGCCGGTGGAGGGATCGAACGCGTCGCGCCCGTGCAGCACCCGACGATTGTCAAACGCCACCATCTCGCCAGCTTTCAGCTTCAGCGTCAGGCGGTATTTCGGATCGCGTGTCTTTGCCATATAGGCCCGGTAGGCACGGTAATAGCTGGGCATGATCTCGGGGCTCATGTCGAAGATTGCCGCCAGATGGGCGTTGTAGCGGATCTCGATGACCTCTCCTGCCGTATCAAGCGTGATCACCGGCTCGTGCACCCTGATATCGGCCTCACGATCATGAAAGCGGAATGGAATGGGCACTTCGCTGAGCAGGCGGAAGGCATCCGGATCCTCGTGACGAAGGTCTTCAGCCATGGCAAATCCATCGGCAAATATCGAGCCGCCGCCTGTCGCCTCATTGGCGAGGCAATGCAGGAACTGATAGCCAGGCGGAACCTCCTGGTTCGGCAAATCGGTATGCAAGGGCAAGGCCACGGAGGTATAGGCCAGATTGTTCGGATCAGGCTTGTTGATGACCTCAAAAGTGGTGCCGAAATTAGTTTGACGCAAAAAGCCGATCCGTTCGGCGAGATCAACTCCGGCACCAACCCGGTCCTCCAGATGCTCGACAATGGAGAGGCCGAAGGTGGCCGTGTCGCACATCCATGAATTGAGCGCACCGTCATCCACCCCGATCTGGGCCGCCTTGTGCCGCGGGATGCCGGATGGGCTCAGATCGCTCCGCCAAAGCTGAGCCGAAAGTGCGCCGGGATCAGATTCAGGCTGGCCGGGGCGATGGGTGTTCAGAAGAGACATGGGCATGCGGCTGACATGCCCGTCTGCGTAGGTGAGCTCGGCGATGTCTCCGTCACGTCGTGCCGAATTGAGGACCGGCGCATCATCAAGGGTGAGCAGATCCAGAACCCGTTCATGGGTTTGCGGGTGCAATCCGGAAGGGCAGTTGTCGCGCAACCAGATGGTCGGGTATTGAGTTGAGGTGCCGTCTGTCCAGGTCACGATAAGCGTGTCAGCACGGACCGAAAGGTCTGTCATCATTATGGGAAATCCAAATTGTTTCAGGTGGGCAGGTTCGATCACCAAGGTTCGAAAACCGGGGATCGATCACAAAGGCGTTCAAAGGCCGGGGGGCGGCCACCAGCCTTGTGTCTTGCCATAGGGCGCACCTTTGGCGCGCCCACCGAGTGAAACTTCTGAATTCATGCCGGGATGCTATGCCTGTGGCGATCTCCCGGCAAGCGAAAATACAGATCGAATTGGCTGGAACGAAGAGCTCATGGCGCTATGCAATCGGAACCAGAGCCGCGCAGGCAGAACGGGTCAAGCCAACCCATGTAATTCCTATCTCTTCCTTGCAATATAGAGATGGCCTGCAATCGGCAGGCCCTGTTCGTGGCGGACGATGATGTCGCCAGCCTCTATTGTCTCGAAGCCTGCGGTGCTGAGTGCCTGGCGGACATAGTCGAGCTGATGGGCGAAGCGCTGGAATCCGCCGACGGTGTAAGGGCGGCCTTCAAATTCCTCGGTGGGCAGGGTTTCGCTTGAAAAGCAGAACAGGGCGTTGGGAGTCGCATTTTTCGCCGCCGCCTCAAACAACGGCTCGAGCGCGCCGAGGTAGGGCAGCACATCGGTGGCGGCAATGATGTCGAATGGCTCGTCGTCATTGTCTTCGAGGTAGTCGACGGCGTCGGCGACATAGAGTGTGTCGTAGAGGCCTTTTTCGTGGGCAATCTCGACCATGTTTTCTGCCAGGTCGAGCCCGGTTGCGTCGTCAACCATTTCCTCGAGCGCCCCGCCGGTGAGGCCGGTGCCGCAGCCCAGATCGAGCATGCGCTCGAAGCTGGTTTCGCCGAGTTCGATCAGCCGCTGGCGCAGCAGCAGCGGCACATGATAGCCCAGATCCTCGACCAAGACCTTGTCGAACACCTCCGCATGCTGGTCGAATAGCGTCGTGACATAGGCTTCTGAAGCGCGGGTCGGTACGTCGCCGCGCTTCATCGAGGCAAGCCGTACTGCGGCGCCACCATGGTCATCGGGATCAAGTGCCAGCACTTCGGCATAGGCCACTGCGGCCAGATCAAAATCACCGGATTTCTCCAGCGCCAGAGCACGGTTGTAGGCTTCCGCCAAAGCATTATCGTCGGTCTTGGCCATCGGGAGCCTCCATATCTGGTGTTGCGCCCCTTTTATACAAAGGCGCGCATGCGGCAAGCAGCGATTGAGTCGGCTATCGCTTGAGATGCCGGGTCAGACGCTGTTCCATCTTTTCCCAGATGTTGCGCAGGGCCTCGACAATGACAAGATAGAACACCGCCGCCCATATATAGATCTGGAAATCAAAGGTGCGGGAATAGGCCCGTCGCGTTTCGCCCATGAGGTCAAATACCGTGACGATGGCGACAATCGCCGAGCCCTTGATCATCAGGATGATCTCGTTGCCATAGGGTCTGAGCGCCACGATCATCGCCTGCGGCAGGGTGATCTTGATGAAAATCTGGAACGGGGTCAGGCCGAGGGCGCCGGCCCCCTCATGCTGGCCTCGTGGCACGCTCTCGATGGCGCCGCGCAGGATCTCCGCCTGATAGGCGGCGGTGTTGAGCGTGAAGGCAAACAGCGCGCAATTCCAGGCGTCGCGGAAAAACACCCACAGACCCAGCGCTTCGAGCTGATCGCGAAAGCTGCCCAAACCGTAATAGATGAGGAACAATTGCGCGATCAGCGGGGTGCCGCGGAAAAAATAGACATACCCGTAGGCGATCGAGGAAAGGATACGGTTGGATGACATCCGGCCGAAGGCGACAGGAAGAGAGAGGAAGGCGCCCAGTGTGACGGAGATCCCGACGAGGGTCAGCGTTGTGGCGAGGCCTGAAAGCAGTTTGGGGCCGTAGGTGACGACCTTGTCGATGTCCCAGGCATCGATCAGCCACAGGACCAGAGCAATACCTGCAACAATCCAAATGCTCAGCAGGGTGGCGCCGAGGATGCGCAGGCCTGTCCAGCGGAATGGCTCTCGCGGCGGTGCCGGCTGCGGTGCAATGAGGTCCTCGACGACACTCATTGGTTTACTCCCGAACGGCGCACGCGGGTTTCGATCTTTGAGAATACCACAGAGGAGACCATTGCCAGGGTGAGGAACAGCAGGCACGCGGTGCCATAGAAAAAGAACGCCTCCTTGGTGACCTTGGCGGCAATGCCGGTCTGGCGCAGCGTGTCGCCAAGTCCGATCACCGAGATCAGCGCGGTGTCCTTGATCAGGATCATCCAGAGATTGCCGAGGCCGGGGAGGGAGATACGGACAAGTTGCGGCAGGATGATCAGCCGCATTGTTTTGCCTGGGCGCAGGCCCAGCGCATAGCCCGCCTCGTACTGGCCCTTGGGGATTGCCTTGAACGCCGACGACAGAACCTCCGACGCATAGGCCGAGAAAACCAGTGACAGAGCAATGGTGCCGGCAACGAAGGAGTTGATGTCGAAGCCGCGCTCGTAGCCCAGCGCGATGGCGGCTTCGCGGACAGCGATCTGCAGGCCGAAATAGATCATGAAAATGGTCAGAAGTTCGGGCAAGCCGCGAAAGATGGTGGTGTAGATATTGGCCGCAGTGCGGAGCGTGCGGACTTCGGTCTGCTTTGCCAAGGCGAGAAACAGACCGATTATCAGCCCGATCGGCAATGTGCACAGCGCCAGAGTGATGGTGACAAAGAAGCCTCGTGCGATTTCGTCGCCCCAGCCGGTGTCTCCGCATGACAACAGGGAGCCCTCGGGCAGAAGATTGAGAAGCCCGAGCGGGCCACAGAATGGATCAAACAGCGATACAAGTGAATAAAGCTGCTCTCCCAGCGATGCTGTCGGTTCCATACTGTCCCTTTGTGCCTTGCCGTCTTGTTTACGGTCGTGGTGTCAAAACGGCGGACGAAGCCTCGCCCGCCGTTTCTCAGCATTGTCTATCGGTGCATGTCAGGCTTAGTCTCCATAGACATCAACGTCAAAATACTTGTCGTTGATGGTCTTGTAAGTGCCGTTGGCGCGGATCGCTGCGATGGCCGTGTTGAACATGTCGCGCAGTTCGGTTTCGCCCTTGCGGATGGCGATGCCGGCGCCTTCGCCATTGATCACCGGATCGGGGGTCAGGGCGGCGAGCAACTTGCAACAGGCCATGCCGTCTTCGGACTTGAGCCAATCCGACAGCACGATCACGTCGTCGATGACGGCATCAACGCGTCCCGACGCAATGTCGAGCTTGTATTCGTCAGGCGTCGGATAAAGCTTGAGTTCGGCAGACGAAAACTTGGCTTCTGCAAAGTTGGAGTGAGTGGTCGAGGACTGCGCACCAATCACCTTGCCGGCAAGCCCGGCGTCGGTTGCTTCAGTGATCGTGCTGTCCTTCGGTACGGCGATGGCCGGCCCGGTGTTGTAGTATTTGTTGGTGAAGTCGACCTTCTCCTTGCGCTCGTCGGTGATCGACATCGAGGCGATGATGGCGTCGAACTTGCCGGCGAGAAGTGCTGGAATGATGCCGTCCCAATCCTGGGTGACAAATTCGCACTCGACCTTCATTTCTTCGCAAAGTGCTTTGGCGATATCGACGTCGAAGCCGACAAGACTGCCATCGGATTCAAGGTTGTTGAAAGGCGGGTAGGCGCCCTCGGTGCCGATGATGATTTTCTTCATGCCGCCATGGCTGGCGGCCTGGGCAGCAACGCCCATCGACAAAATGAGTGCAGCGGCAGAAACTGCCAGGGTGATCCGCTTGGAAATAAACATAGGTGTCCTCTCTGTTGGCCGGATTGCAGCTTGTTGCCGCCGCATTCCGATGATCGCTGGTGATGTTCACCGCGCTGGGATGAATATTCCCACTGATTTGCCGGGGATTGCAACAGGAAATGCAACCTTACCAAGAGTCTATGCAGGTCAGCTTCGTTAAGTCTCCGGTTCAGACATCGGTTTGCGCAAACAGACGTTCGGCCTGATCCAGATCAGCAGGTTCGTTGATGTTGAAAAATGGATCGGATTTGCCGGTCTGCGTAAAGTCGATTTCGGCGGTCGGGATTGATCGGAGGTAGGCGGCCATGCTCAGATCGTCTGTTGTCGAGAGATGTTTTGCCAATCCGGCGGCCAAGCAGACCGGCCAAAGTGCAACGACCGGATGGGTCCGGTCATATGAGCAGGCAATCCGCACGGTATTGTCGTCCAGATCGGATGAGGATAGCCGCGTTGCCAGGTCTTTCGGCAAGAACGGTGTGTCCGCGGGTACCACCAGCACATGGCTGGCGCCGCGCGCTTGTGCGGCTTGCATCAGCGTGTGGATGCCGGCCAGAGGGCCACGATAGCCCTCGATCTGATCGGCAACCACATCCAGGCCAAATTGTTCGAACCGGGCCAGATCGGCGTTGGCGTTGAGAACAATGCTGTCGGTTTGCGGGGCAAGACGCGCAATTACATGGGCGATCAGCGGCTGGCCGGCCAACGAGGCAAAGGGCTTGTCGATCCCGGTCATGCGGCGCCCGCGGCCGCCGGCAAGAATGCCGCCAATGATCTTCATGAGGGTTGCCCCATCTTTGCATCGGCAGCGAGGCTGTTCTCGACGCGGATCACGTAGAGCGTGGCAAAAATGCTGAAGATACAGGAGACGAGCATGACGATGATCAGCGGGTAGGGGCCGCTCTCTGCGGACAGGATTGCTCCCGCAAGTGCTG
>Ga0163215_100552_pt1 | contig 57044 bp, 56 predicted proteins | sample SynspAceP_FD_185934 | JGI IMG/M metagenome (GOLD analysis project Ga0163215, IMG submission 185934) | Saline lake microbial communities from Ace Lake in Antarctica - Synechococcus sp. Ace-P (Hybrid Assembly) | ecosystem: Environmental > Aquatic > Non-marine Saline and Alkaline > Saline | place... | reverse complement strand
GGTGGTCGCCACATCCGCATGGCCAAGCATGATCTGGATCGCGCGCAGATCGGCACCGCCGGCCAGCAGGTGGGTGGCAAAGGCGTGGCGCAGCGTGTGGGGTGTGACCTTGGCAGGGTTCACACCGGCGGCCACGGCGATATCCTTGATCAGCATATAGAACCAGTGGCGGGTCAGGTGGCCCTCCTTGCCGCGCGAGGGGAAGAGGTATTTCGAGGCGGGCAGCTTTTTGGCGCTGCGGGCGGCTTGCGCCTCGTCGCGCAGGCGGATCCATAGGGCAAGAACCCTGCGTGCATCGGGTGACAGCGGCACCATACGTTCCTTGCCGCCTTTGCCCAGGATCAGCAGCAGGCGCGGATCGCCGCGGGTGGCACTGACGGGCAGGCCGACCAGCTCGCTGACCCGCATGCCCGTGGCATAGAGCAGCTCCATCAGGCAAGCGTTGCGCACGCGGTCGATATCGGTTCGCCCGAGGCTGCGTGCGGCGGTCAGCAGGCGGTCAACCTCTTCCACGGACAGGATTTTGGGCAGGCTTTTATCCTGCCCCGGTCCGCTGATTTGCAGGGCGGGATTGTCGGTGCGCAGACCTTCCTCAAAGGCAAAACGGTAGAGCTGTTTGACAGCTGACAGGCGCCGCGCGCGGGTGGATTTGGCCAGCCCTTGCGCGTCGCAAAAGATCAGATAGTCCTCCACATCGGCGCGCATCACCTGATCAAATGTCGCATCGCGGCGCGCCAGCCACGCGTCGAAATCCTTTAGGTCCCGGCCATAGGCCAGCAGGGTGTTCGTGGCGGCGCCTAATTCTGCGGCCTGCGCCTCGAGGAACATGGATATCCACGTGGAAGGCGCGCGCAGGCTCACGGGGTGCGGTCCAACAGCAGGATTTGCAGCGCCGCACGGCGGGCGGTGTCCTCTAGACCTAGCGCGCGCAGGGTGCCAAGCGCATCGCGCAGGCCCAACGAATCGCCGCGCGCGCCATCGTGCAGCGCCCCCAGCGTGGCCAACAGGGCCTCGCCCAAGCGTTTGGATCTGGCCATCTCTATCCATTCGGGCCGCGCACGGGGCGTGGTGAAGGCGTCATAAATTGCGCGCGGCAGGGCCGCGTCGGGGGGGGTGCCAAAAGTAGCCAGATCCAGCCGTCCGGTGGCCACCGCGCGCAGCAGGGCGGTATCATCGCCCAGCGACAGGGCAGGCGGCAGGCCTACGGCAACAGTTTCATACTCCGGCGACAACAATCCGATGCGAGCCTGAATTTCTGCTGCGACGCCGCTCAATGCGACCTGCGCCAGTTGCGCATGGAAAACCGTTGCAAAACTGACCTCAAGGCCGTTATGGCCCATCTCGCTCCAGGCATCGGGCAGGGCGATGGCAAGGGCCTCTGCGCTGTTGGCCTCCAGTGCGGCATCAAACCGCTGCACAGCACGCACACGGTCCCAGATCCCGCCCGATGCGGCGGGCTTGCGGTCTGTATAGAGGCCCAGCAAGCGGTTGTCGGGCAAAGCGCCCGCCCGCGTCAGGCGCTCTGCCGCCTCGAGCTGGGATTTCCAGCCTGCCAGATCGCGCAGATCGGCAACCGCATAGGAACGCGGCAGCGGGCCTGTGGGCAGTGGCTCTCCTATGGTTTCGAACAGGCGAAAGGTCAGCGGGTCGATCACGCGCGGTGCGGGCAGGGGCGGGCTGTCCTCGAACAGATCGGGATTCAAAAACCGGTCCAGCACATCCAGCGTCTCGCGCGACAACAGGCCCAGCGCCTTGGCAGACCCAAAAGTCAGTGCAGCGGTGTCCCAATCCCCGCCCCGTGCGGCGCAAAATATCCGCAGCCCGGTGTCTTGCGTCAAATGGGGGCTGCGCGCGAGGACACCGCAGGCCGTGTCCTCGGTGCCGACCAGCAGGCTCAGCCCCGCCCATTGGTCAAACAGCACCGGCGAGGTAATGGCACCCGCCTGCTCGATCAGGGCCAGTGCGGGATCAACAGCGCCCAGCAGCATCAGCTTTTCCACCCGCGCACGGGTCAGCGTGTTGAGTGCCGCAACACCACCGGCAGGCGAATCAGCATCGGCCAGCAGCAAAGTAAACAGCAGCGCGTTTGCAGCGGGCAGATCAAGCTCTGGCAGATCGGTGATGCGGGCGGCGGCCTCGGCCACGTCGCTGCCGGTCCAAAGATCTGGCTGTATGCCCGTCACGCCGGTAGGCACCAGCCCCACGGCACGCGGCACACCGGCCTCCAGCGTCTGGGTGATGACCTTGGGCGCCGTGCCGCTGCCGGTGACTGCGGGTTCTTTGACCGCCTTGGGTTTTGCGGGTTTGGACACGGGGGCGCGCGGCAGCGTCGCCTGTGGCGCGGGTGTGTCGAGCCAGTCAATCACGGATAAAGGCGCCGATGTTTTTTCCCTGGCCGTCAGAGCGACAGGGACCAGCAGGCACATCACCACACCGCATAAAACAGGCCAATGTCCCGCAGCCATGCCGCTATTGCCCCTGCAAGGTAACGGGCTGGCGGATTTCTTGCGGGGCGGGGGCAAAGTCAACACCCAGTTCGGGACCCACATAGGCAAACCCCACAAGACCGATGAATCCAATAATCGCAAGAATAAACAAAAGCTTGAAGAGTTTGAATAACATGAATTTTTGCCCGTTCTGCCAATATTTTTCCAAACTATATATGGCCTTTCCGGCAAGATCACGTCATTCAGGAACAAATGCATGAAATTGATCCCTCCACGGCTGACATCCGCCGACCGGCCCGCCGCTTCCGTCTGAAAAAGACGGTGGCGCTGGTGGGTATGATGGGGTCTGGCAAGACGGCAGTGGGGCGCGCGGTGGCCGTGATCCTGGATGTGCCGTTCCGCGACAGTGACGCCGAGATCGAGGCGGCGGCAAACCTCTCGGTGCCCGAGATTTTTCAGCGCGACGGCGAGGTGTTTTTCCGCAAGCGCGAGGCAGAGGTGATCAGCAGGTTGTTGGAGCAGCAGGGCGGCATCCTGTCTACGGGCGGCGGTGCCTATCTGGCAGAGGTGAACCGTTCCAGTATTTCCCGCAAAGGGGTGGCGCTGTGGCTGGATGCAGACCTTGATCTGCTGTGGAACCGTGTGCGCCACAAAGACACGCGACCTTTGCTGCGCACCGCCAATCCGCGCGCCACACTGGGCGAGATTTATGCTGCCCGCACGCCGGTCTACCAGCAGGCGGAACTGCGCGTCGTTTGCGCGCCCGATCTGTCAATCGACGCGATGGCCGAGCGGGTGGTTGCAACACTGCTGACGCGGCCCGACGTGATGGAACAACTGGTATGACCGAACGTGTCTATGTGAATCTGCCTGGTCGGGATTATACTGTTGAAATCGGTCCGGGTCTGTTGGCGCTGGCGGGCCGTTATATCGCACCCCTGTTGCGCCGCCCCCGTGTGTCAGTGATCACGGATGAAAACGTGGCCGCCTTGCATCTGGAGGGCCTGCGCAGCGGTCTGGCGGCGCAGGGCATCACCATGGAGGTGCTGCTGTTGCCTGCGGGCGAGGCCACAAAATGCTGGGCAGAGCTGACGCGCTGCGTGGATTGGCTGCTCGACCAACAGGTCGAGCGGGGCGATGTCGTGGTGGCCTTCGGCGGCGGTGTGATTGGTGATCTGGTGGGGTTTGCGGCTTCTGTGCTGCGGCGCGGCGTGCGGTTTGTGCAGATCCCGACAAGCCTGCTGGCGCAGGTCGACAGCTCTGTCGGGGGCAAGACGGGGATCAACACACGCCACGGCAAGAACCTTGTGGGCGCATTCCATCAGCCGTCTTTGGTGCTGGCCGATACGGCGGTGCTGGGCACGCTGCACCCGCGCGATTTCCTTGCGGGCTACGGCGAAGTGGTGAAATACGGCCTTCTGGGCGATGCGGATTTCTTTGACTGGCTGGAGGCGCAAGGCCCCGCACTGGCGGCCGGTGACAGCACCGCGCGGGTCGAGGCGGTGCGCCGCTCGGTCCAGATGAAAGCCGATATCGTGATGCGCGACGAGACGGAGCAGGGCGAGCGTGCGCTGCTGAACCTTGGCCATACCTTTGGCCATGCGCTGGAGGCGGCGACGGGCTATTCCGACCGTCTGTTGCACGGCGAAGGTGTGGCGATCGGCTGTGCGCTGGCGTTCGAGCTGTCCGCGCGGATGGGCCTGTGCGCCCAAGAATCCCCCAGCCGCCTGCGCGCGCATCTGCGGGATATGGGCATGAAGGTGGATCTGGCCGATGTCGCGGGCGATCTACCTGACGCCCAAGGCCTGTTGGCGCTGATGGGGCAGGATAAAAAGGTTGTGGCGGGACAGCTGAATTTCATCCTCGCGCGCGGCATCGGCGATGCGTTTGTGACGGCGGATGTGGCGCATGCAGATGTGCTGTCTGTCCTGCAAGACGCGCTGGCGCAGCGGGGGTGATCCCTGCGCGCACCATAGGAAAGTGAGTTTACAATGAACAAACACGCGAAATTGGTAAAATGGGATGAATATAACATCGGGCATCTGACGCTGCCGGTGCCGCTGTTGGGCCGTGATGTCCCGTTTGAACTGATGGTGACAAAGACCCCGCCGGTTGTCTCACCCAAAATGTGGCGCGCGGTAGAGCAGGTTCTGGCCTTGCCGCAGACCGACATCGCCAAAGTGGCAGACCTGCTCTGGGAGGAGGCCAACTTTGCCTTCACTGTTGTGGATTTTGGCGTGCAGGCGCGCGAGGGCGAAACGGCGCTGCAAGCACATCTGCGCGCATTTGGCGTGGCCAATCCGCAGGATGCGTTGAAAAAAGCCACTGTCAAAGCCGTCCAGATTTTGCAGGAAAACGACGAATTTGACGGGCTTTATGCAGAGATCCAGATCAACACTGTTACCGACAGCATGATCAGCATCATCATCAAGGATGGTGTGATTGTCGACTTTGACGATGACGGTTGCTGGTTGGGCGACTATGATGACAACCCGAACGAGGCGCGCGATGCCCGCAAGGCCGTGCTGGCGGCGCGCTAGATTTCTGGTGGGGGCATCATATCAATGCCCCACCGCTTGCAAAAGAAATAGAAAAACGGCACTTCTATCACCAGCGCCACCAGCAACGCCGTGGTGACCCCCAGATCAAGCCGGATCATCCAGTCCAGCGTCTTAACCGTCATGCGCGAATATATGACAGTATAGGCGAAGGCGATAACCGCCCCCGCCACTATCAGAACGTTGATTTCGGGTGTCAAACCGGTGCCTTAGAACGGGATTTCATCATCCAGATCGCGGTTGCCGCCCCCTTGGTTGCCGCTCCCTTGGGTATTCCCGCCCCTGTTGCCGCCGCCAGAGGACTGACCCCCGCCATAGCCGCCGCCCTGATCGTAGCCACCACCACCCTGATCATACCCGCCGCCGCCTTGATCATAGCCACCGCCACCGCCGCCGCCCATGCCGCCACCATCACCGCCGCTGCGGCTGTCCAGAAAGGTAAGCTCGCCCGCATAGGGGCGCAGCACAACTTCGGTGCTGTAGCGGTCAGCGCCGGACTGGTCTTGCCATTTACGGGTTTCCAGCTTGCCCTCGATATAGACCTTGGAACCTTTTTTCAGGTATTGCTCGGCCAGACGCACAAGGTTTTCGTTGAAAATGGCAACTGTGTGCCAATCCGTCTTTTCCTTACGCTCGCCGGTGTTTTTGTCTTTCCACGTCTCGGATGTGGCAATGTTCAGGTTGCAGACCTTGCCACCATTCTGAAAGCTGCGCACTTCGGGGTCGCGCCCCAGATTGCCGATGAGAATTACTTTGTTGACCGAGCCTGCCATGCTGCTCTCCCTGACTATATATCTGCGTGTATCTGCGACGGGCCGGGGCCGAATCCCGCCCCACCCGTTTCAGGCGCCTTTATAACGGGAACACGCGGCAGCGACACTGGATTATCGGGGAGGTGCAGGTCTGTGCCAACTGGCACTGGTCACGGGCTTTATGTTTGGTATAGTGCCCCAAAGCCCTATCTTGCGGGCAGGGGTAAGTATGCGCATAGCAGTATTGGCGATCGTTGCGGGAACGTTTGGGCTGGGGGCACCTGCATCGGCCGATATTTTCTCGTCCAAAAGCCGCAGCAAACTGTTTGCCAGCCAGAAACAACTGCTCGATACACGGGCGTCCAAGCAATACCACAGCTCTGCCCGCCTACAGCCGCCCAAGGTCGTCACACCCACTAAATGGGATGACGGCAGCGGTGAAGTGGTCAAGAAATACAAGGGCATCTATAACGGCCCCTATCTGGCACTGGCCCGCGCAGCAGCGGTCAAGCACCAGATACCACAAGATCTTTTTCTGCGTCTTGTGCATCAGGAAAGCCGCTGGAATTCTTCTGCGGTCAGCCATGCGGGTGCCATCGGTCTGGCGCAGCTGATGCCCGGCACGGCGGCGCTGCTGAGGGTGGACCCGACAGTGCCCGCTGAAAACCTCGAAGGAGGTGCACGCTATCTGCGCCAGCAATACGAAGAGTTCGGCACATGGCGTCTGGCGCTTGCCGCCTATAACGCAGGTCCGGGTGCTGTGAAGAAATACGGTGGTATTCCGCCCTTCAACGAGACCAAGAATTACGTCCGCATCATCACGGGCAGCTGATTCCAGCGCCGTCTTATGAAGTTTACTTAATGTGACCTTGCGTCAACATTAACCACGAATGTGGCAGCACACTTTCCATTTCCCTAGAAATACAGGCATCGCCTAAAAACACTGACAAACTGTGGCCTTATTTCGGCCCATAAGGGCCTTGTTATGCCTAATTCTGGCCCCAATGCACAGAGATACATAATTTCATAACAAGTTTGACCGAGAGTGGACCCCATGAGCCAGGATATCTTCAACCAACGGATCGCACGCATCAATAACCACTCCGGTTATAGCTGTGCACAAATGACCCGCGGCGAAGGTACGGCGACATCTATGTTCAGCTCCCGCGCAGTAGAGAGTGATAGCCCCACAGCGCGCCGCAACATCAAACCGATGTTGTTGGGCGCTGTGCTCGGGATGATTGTCGGCACCATTGCCGCAGGTCTGGAAAATCCTTCGATGCCTTGGGGCCCCGGATTTGCCTATCATGATATGATCTTGATCCCGACATTGCTCGCCCTTGTTGCAGGGCCCGTAATGGCCATTGCCGCCAGTGCCATGCGCAACCGTTTCCCGAAATTCTTCTTTTTTGCTGCGGCTTATTTCCCCTTTGTGATTGCCATGGCTTTGGCTGATCTTCCCCTGTTCTAGATGTATTCCTGACTTTTACATGCTCCGGTACTTGGCGCGGGGGGCGCAGAGTTATGGCGCATGCCTTCAATCAGACCGGCAGTGTGCACTTCAAGCGGGTGCCGTTGATCAAGTTAGTTTTCTCTTAAAGAGCGGTTCAGTGGAGCCGCGCACTCTGCGCGACCAGCGCGCGGTTGTTCTTGTCATGCCGCTGGACCAGCTTGACCGCTTGTTTCCCTTTTACAAACGGCCTCGCCGGTGTGACAGGCCCTGATGTTGTGCCCAAATCCGTAGGCAGGATGTCCAGCAGGGTACAGATTTCATCCAGCGCGCGCTGCGGGATCGAGCAGAGCGCCTGTTTACCTAAAAACAAGCTCTCGGTCGGAAGGGCATTGGCATAAACCACCTCGTGCCGGTCCAGCATTACATGGTAATACGTCACATCCTGTGTCGGGCTGTCCAGCAGAACACCTGCCAGAGGCAGCAATGATACGGCCGGGATCAACACTTCGGATGTGCCGAACATGCGTTTCGCAATCGGGCCTTGCACCAGAACACGGTGCTGCTGGGACAGGCGCAGATCGCGGTCGGGCAGGCCGCGGCCCAGCGCGTCTTTGTAGATGAGAGCCGGCAGTAGATTGGGCGCAGCCTGCATCTGCGCGACCGTCCATGTTTTTGAGTAAACCCATGTGATGCGACGCGCGCCATGATCCGCCGTCACCACAAGATCCCCCTGTCGCAGCATCTCGACCGGCTGCTGGCCTGTGGGTGTCGCCAGACAGGTGCCATCTGCAAAACAGACATTTGTCGTTCCTGGCGTAGGCGTATCGGACGTAAAATTATTTGTGCCGTCACTGGTGCGTTGCAGGGATTGTCCGTCGGTATCATTGCCGAAGTTCTCGCCCAAGCCCACGCGCGTGGCAGTCGAAGGAAAACCGGTATAGCCACCACCGCCCAGCGTCGGAGTATCAAGCGGGACGCCGTTGAACGTGGCCTGAATAAACTGGTTGTTTGCCGGATCATACAGCGTGACGTTATCGCCGCCATTGTTGATCAGGGCGGCACCGCGTCCGGCACTAAAGAACAGATCGCCCGGATTGCCTGTGGGCAGGGTGCCGCCTGCCTGCACGCCGGTCATGACCATCGCATGCCCGCCCGCTTGCAGAATTGTGCCCGACGGGAAGGTGAACCAGTTGCCGATCCCCTGATCCCACAATTGCAGCCCTGATATGTCTATCGCACTGCCCGACGCATTAAAAAGTTCGACATACTCGTCGGTTTCATGGGCCGTGCCATTTCCATCGGTGTCGAAATTCAACGCCCCGTTCGGATCAACGAGAATTTCGTTGATGATGATACCGCCAAGCAACGCATCAGCCACGGAACATTGCCCCACCACGGGGGGATTCCCCCGTATTTTTGTTTACGCTAGGGAAACAATCGCAGCTGATTGGGGCAAATTTGTGACTAATAAGACAAGAATTGTAAGAAGTCTGAACAGGATTTTCACACTCAAGGCAGGCGGGCCATCCGTAGCCCGCCTTTCAGGGCATTACTCCGCAGCCACATCGCCCATTTCAATCACAGGCTCCATCCCGTCAAAATCGGCCTGCCCGAGGTGACATTTGATCTGATGCGCACCGGCCAGCATCTGCATGGGCGGCACTTCGGTTTCGCACAGATTGCCCGGCACCTTCGATTTCCACCCGCAGCGCGTCTGGAACGGGCAGCCGGGGGGCGGGTTCATGGCAGAGGGGATATCGCCCTCCAGCACGATGTGTTTTTTGCGCACCTTGGTGTCGGCGATCGGCACGGCGGATAGCAGCGCCTCGGTATAGGGGTGATAGGGCGGGCTAAACACCTGATCGGTTGTGCCCAATTCGACCACATGGCCCAGATACATCACCATCACACGGTCCGAGAGATAGCGCACAATGCTCAGATCATGGCTGATGAACAGCAGGGTTGTCTTATGCTCTCGCTGGATTTCCATCAGCAGGTCGGTGACCGCCGCCTGTACAGAGACATCAAGCGCACTGACAGGCTCGTCCGCGACCACAATCCGCGCATCGCCCGCAAAGGCGCGCGCAATGCCCACGCGCTGTTTTTGCCCGCCAGACAACTGGCGCGGCATCCGCGTGGCAAATTCACGTGGCAGCTTTACCAGATCCAGCAGTTCCAGCATCCGCGCCCAGCGCTCTTTCTCGCTGTTGCCGATCTTGAAAATCTCCAGCGCGCGCACAATCTGGCGCCCCACCGTCATCGAGGGGTTGAGCGTGTCAAACGGGTTCTGGAACACCATCTGGATGTCGGCCACGTTCTGCGTGGTGCGCTTTTCGATCGGCACATCGCCGATGCTTTTGCCGTCCAGCCGTATGGTGCCGTCTGTGGCTGTCTCCAGACCCATGAGGACCTTGGCAAAGGTGGATTTACCGCACCCGCTCTCGCCCACAATCGCCAGTGTCTCGCTTTCGCGCGCCTCGAATGTCAGTGTCTCGTTGGCCTTCACAACCTTGGTATTGCTGCCGCCGAACATCGCATTGGCGGCCACCTGATAGTACTTCTTGAGGTTGTCCATTTTCAGAACAACCTCGCCGATCTCGCCCTTTTTCTTGACCTCGGCCAGTTCCAGCGGCGCTTTCCAGTCGATCTCCTGAAATTTCACGCACCGTGTCGCGTGCCGCTCGTTGCCGGGGACATCTTGCATGAAAATGTGCCCCTGATCACAGCGCCCCGCCTCGAAATAGTCACAGCGCGGGCCGAAATTACAGCCCTTGGGCCGCTCGTGGGGCAGGGGGAAGTTGCCGGGAATGGCAATCAGGGGCCGCGCGTTTTTATCTGCGCCGGGCAGCGGAATGGAGCGGAACAGCGCTTGGGTATAGGGATGCTGCATCTCGTCAAACACATCTTCGATGCTGCCGCGCTCGACCGCTTCGCCGGAATACATCACGCAGATACGGTCACAGGTTTCCAGAACAAGGCCTAGGTTGTGGGAGATGAACAGCATCGAGGTGCCGTATTTCTTGCCCAGATCCTTGACCAGCTGCACCACCGCCGCTTCTACCGTCACGTCCAGCGCCGTCGTAGGCTCGTCCAGTATCAACAGCGACGGCTCACTCATCAGCGCCATCGCAATCACGATCCGCTGCTGCTGGCCGCCTGACAGCTGATGTGGGTAGGAGTTCAGGATACGCTTGGGGTCGGGCAGCTTCACATCGGTCACAACCATCAGCGCACGGTCGTAGGCTTCTTTTTCGTTCATGCCCGCATGGATCATCGGCACTTCCATCAACTGGCGGCCAATCTTCATTGCGGGGTTCAGCGAGGCCATCGGCTCCTGATAGATCATCGCAATTTCAGAGCCGCGGATCTTGCGCAGCTCCTGATCGCTCATAGCACCCAGATCCTGCCCCTTGAACTTGATCGAGCCGCCAACAATGCGGCCGTTCTTGCCCAAGTCCTGCATCACGCCCAGCGCCACAGTGGATTTGCCACACCCGCTCTCGCCCACAAGGCCCACGGCCTCGCCGGGTTGGATCTTTACGGAAAAATCCATCACCGCCGGAATTTCGCGCAGGCGCGTGAAGAATGAAATCGACAGCACGTCGATCTCCAGAATGGGACCATCATAATCAGTCTTTGGCATTTTGTGTCTCCCAAGTGCAAAACGAAGCGCGTCCTGTCTTCATTTTGCCAAATAAACTCAAAAAACTGCGAGGGTTGCCCCCGCAGTTCCCTAATGTATCAATCGCGTAGGCTTTCTTCACGCAGACCGTCCGCCAGCAGGTTCAACCCCAGCACCAGTGTCAACAGTGACACGGCAGGGGCAATCGCCGCATGCGGATAGATCGACAGCAATCGTCGTCCTGCGTTGATGGTCGTGCCCCAGTCAGGGCTTTCCGATGCCAGACCCAGACCGAAAAAGCCGAGCGTTCCCAGCAGGATGGTCGTATAGCCAATCCTCAGGCAAAAATCGACAATCAGCGGCCCGCGGGCGTTGGGCAGGATTTCCCACAGCATGATGTACCACGGGCCTTCCCCGCGCGTTTGCGCAGCTGCGACATAGTCACGGGTTTTGATGTCCAGCGCCAGACCGCGCACAATCCTGAACACGGTCGGCGCGTTCACAAACACCACCGACACGAACACCACCAGAATTTCGGATGGCATTGCGATCCAGTCCAGAGCCGCAGGCAGGCCGGGCAAGGTATAGCTGTCATTCGACACAATCGCCCCGTCATTCGAGATGAGCGACATATAGGCCCAGAACAACCCGCCCAGCACAATGATCAGCAAAGGGTTGCGCACCGAAGGCTGGGTGTAGAACCGCGAGTTCAGCAGGACGAAGAAAAACACCAGCGGAAAGAAGAACAGGACCGCCGCCATATAATTCGGGATGCCTGTTAGCACGATTTCAGGCGTGACCAGCAAAAAGAACAGCAAGATCACCGGAAAGGCGAGTATCAGGTTGGCCAGAAAACTGAGGAACGTGTCCAGCTTGCCGCCATAATAGCCCGCAGGCAGGCCCAGCGTGATGCCGACCATAAAGGCAAAGATCGTGGCCATAGGGGCGATCAGAACCACAATCCACGCACCGTCGAACAGACGGCTGAACACATCGCGCGCCAGATTGTCGCCGCCCAGCAGGAACCACTGGTAATCGCCCGGCTCTGCCCCGCTCAGCGGGGTGCCGGGGGCTTTGTTTTTCATGCCTGACACCTGGCTCAGCGTGTCATGGGTCGTGACCCAGTCCATCACGCCACCAAAGAAACCCGCGAATACCCAGAACATGACAAGGCCGAAACCGATCATGCCCACAGTGCTGTCAAACAGCTTGCCGTATAGCCCCAGCTTGCGCTTGAAGGTGATCGACAACGCATAGGTCGTGAGCAGCGCGATCCAGACCGGCAAAAGTTGCCGTGACATGCCGCCGATGATGCCCGCGCCCGTTCCCATCAGAACCCCTGCGATGGTATAGAGTACGACAATCCCCAGCGTCACCAGCAGCGCATAGTGCACGATCATTCCGACAAAGCCTGAAAGCCCCTGATCGGAGGACATGGTGCCATCCGCATAGACAGCACGGCTGTTGCCCGAGGGCACAAGGCTCAGCAGTATTTGCACTGCAATGGCCAGTGCCAGCACCGCAACCGACAAAGTGAGGAAAAGATTGAGCGGCGAAAGCGCGCCCGTCCAGGTGAGTTGTTCCATGATCTATGCCCTCCTTTATGAAATGCGAATGCGGGGATTGAGAAAGACATAGCCGATGTCCGAGAGCAGCTGCGTCAGCAGTACCACCACGACGGACACGACAGAGACGGCCAATAACAGCTCGATGTCATTGTTTCCCGCCGCCTGCACCAGCAGCCAGCCAAAACCCTTGTAGTTGAACAGGGTCTCGACAATCACCACCCCGTTCAGCAACCACGGGATCTGCAACATGATCACCGTAAAAGGGGCGATCAGCGCATTGCGCAGCGCATGTTTCATCACGATATTGCTAAAGCTGACCCCCTTGAGGCGGGCGGTGCGGATATATTGCGCCGTCATCACTTCGGTCATGCTGGCCCGTGTCATGCGGGCGATATAGCCCATCCCATAGAGCGATATGGTCAGCACTGGCAGAAAGAAATTCTCGAAATTGGCACTTTCCATCGCGGACGTTGCAGAGCCTTTGAACCATTTCAGCCCGAAGGCCGAAGAGGCAAAGACCGCGATAAAGATCACGCCAGAGACATATTCAGGCGTTGCCGTGCTGAGGATCGATACCGAAGACAGCGACCGGTCCAGCTTTGATCCCTCTTTCATGCCCGCCAGCACCCCGATGAGCAGGGCGGAGGGCACCATCAGCACCAGTACCCAGAACATCAGCTTGCCTGTCAGCGCGAGCCGCGTCGCGACAATGCTGCTCACGTCGTCTTTGAACACGGTCGATGTGCCCCAGTCGCCCTGCAACACACCGCAGAAATTCGGGCGTTCCTCGACGGGGGTGCCTTCGCGGAAGCAGCGCCCGAATGTCTTACCCTCTTCGCGCTCCGTCACCCAGCCCGGTACAACCCCCAGCCATTGGCCGAATTTCAGCGGCAAAGGCTCCAGATAGCCGCGATTGCCCAGATAGGACGATACGGCCTCGTCGCTCATGCGGAAGTTACCTTGGGTTTTGGCAAGTTTTTCGAGGTTCGGATAAAGGTTCGTCAGCCAGAATACGATGAATGTCAGGCACAGGCCCGTCAGTATCATCACACCCAGACGTCTGAGGATGAATAGTCCCATGAATTCTAGCCCCTGTTATTGGCTTTGTAAGACAGGTTGATCCTGCCTCTTTTTTGCGCGGGCGTATGCCCTTTGTCTGGGAGACAGTTTTTCGGCCAGTAAAGGCGCGCAGGCAGGTGACTGCCTTGTGATAAAACTCCCCCGGATCCGTTGGCCGGACCGCCAGTTTTACACGAAGGTCCAAGCGCCCCCGAAGAACTGTATGAGGCACCAATTGAACCAGCAGGTCAATCTGGCTGCAAGGGAAAAAGATGCCATATTACGACATCTTGTGTCGTTTTTTGGAATTCTTTCGGCTGCGGCACACTCAAGCTCCGGATCAGGTCCCCACCGGACGGGTCAGACCTTGCGCGCAGTGCTGGCCGGCATTGCGGACAAAGGGGGCTTTTGGGACGCTGTAGATTTCGCGATGGCGGCTTTGCGCAATTGCGTAGGAGAGCGTCCGGTGTGCTGTTGCATGAAGCGCGTGAAATAGGCAGCACTGCCAAATCCCAGATGCTCTGCGATGTTGCGTGCGGGATAGCCGGTGGTTTCCAGAAACCCCCGCGCGGCATGGACCAAACGCTCCGTCAGCAAATCGGCGGCAGTTTTACCTGTTGCAGCCTTGACTGCGCGGGTCAGATGGGTGGGAGTGACCCCCAGTTCTTTTGCGTAAAACGCCATCGGGGCGCCAGTGGCATAATGAGTTGGGATCATCGCGGTAAAACGTTGGGACAAACGCTCGCCTGCGGTGCGCGGATTGGGGACGTGTTCTTCCAGTGCAATCTGGCGGCGCAACCAGACCGAGACGAGCGCCACATGCGCCTCCAGTGCGTCATGCGCCAGCGGGCGGGACCCCGATTGTTCGCGGTGGGCGGCGTCTATGATCCCCGAAAGCTCGGTCTGGACCAGTACCTCGCGCACCCGCAATTGACGCGGCATTTCGGGCAGGCGCAGCGAAGTGCCAACAGGCATGATCACGGCTTGCCCCAGCGACTGCGCGCCCAGATCCAGCGCGAATAAGGTGCCCGCCGGCACAAACACCGCATTATGCGGGCCCAAGCCCCGCAACCGGCCTTCCAGCAGGATCCTTCCCTGACCCCGAGTGAACCAGAACAGCACATGCTGCGGCGCATCATGGGCCAGCCCCAGCTGCCATGTTTCGCCTCCAGCCAGCTGGGCCAGCGTTTTGATCTGGAGGCTGGCGTCTAGCATCGTTTGAGAGCCTTTAGTTCTAATAATAACAAAATTCTGCAACCATAGCTGGAATTACGGGGGTTGAAAGCGTGAAAAGTATAAGTGTCAAAGCCGCCGATGATGCTCGGGAAGGTCCAGATGCCGCATTGTGTCTAATGGGGCAAGGACAATTTTTGCCATATACCCGGTGTGGGATCTGTGCTGGTTCCGCCACCGGTCCCCGTCCTGCTTTGGATCCCCGTCCTGCTCCTGATCCATGTGCGCTGGCGTTTGGCATATTGACGTGTTGCAATGACTGCAGCCATGCGCGCCTCTTGCAAAGTGCAGGCGCCGCGCAGATGGGCGATCAATTCTGGCACACCGATTGCTTTATGCGCGGGCAGGGTGGGGTCATAGACCGGCTCGACCGCGCGGACCTCGTCCAATGCGCCGCCAGCGATCATCAGATCGAATCGCCTTTCGATCCGCCTGGCCAGCCAGTCCCGCTCCACATCAAGCGCGAGGGCAGTGCACTGCGACAGCGGCAGCAACGGGGCGGGCGTGTCTGCCTGCCACGCTGCCAGCCCGCGGCCCGTGGCCTGCACCACCTCCCACGCGCGCTGCACCCGCGCGCGGTTGAGCAGATCTATCCCCGCCGCCGTGGGTGCATCAAGGGCCGCAACAAGTGCGTCGAGGGGCAAGGTATTACCCAGCGCCCGCACATCCGGCGGCGTCTGCGGAATATCAGCCAGCCCTTCGGTAAGCGCATGAAAATAAAGACCTGTACCGCCCACAATAATCGGCCGCACACCCTCGGAGAGTACCTGTTCTACCTCGCGCAGCCAGTGGCCTGCGGAATAGACTGCATCCTGTTGCAGATGCCCGTAGAGGCGGTGAGGTGCCTGTGCCTCTTCTGCTGCTGAAGGGCGCGCGGAAATCACCCGCCAGCAGGCATAGACCTGACTGGCATCTGCATTCACGATCACCCCGCCGCCCTGTGCTGCAATTTCCAGCGCCAGTGCTGATTTGCCCGACGCTGTCGGCCCCGCAATCAGGACAGGCTGCTGCGGCGGAATACCCGCTATGAGGGTGGCGGTTGTGCTTTGTGACATTTCTTTACTCCCGCCCGCCGTGCCGCATTGAATCTTCTCCGGTTTTGCGACATTTAACAGCGGGGCGAAAGCCCACCCCGTCAGATTGCCATCCGGCCCAACCGCGCGCGCCCCGAAAGGTTACCCTCATGTCCGATAGTTCCCAGTCTTCGTTTAAGCGGGTGATGCTCAAAATTTCGGGCGAGGCGCTGATGGGCGATCAGGGATATGGCTTGCACCCGCCCACGGTCGAGCGGATCGCACGCGAGGTGCAATCGGTACACAGTATGGGCGTCGAGATCTGTATGGTTATCGGCGGCGGCAATATTTTCCGCGGTCTGCAAGGCAGCGCGCAGGGGATGGAGCGGACGACTGCCGACTATATGGGCATGCTGGCCACGGTGATGAACGCGCTGGCAATGCAAGCAGCGCTTGAGGGTCTCGGCATTCACACCCGTGTGATTTCCGCGATCACCATGAACGAAGTGGCAGAGCCGTACATCCGCCGCCGCGCCGTGCGCCACCTTGAGAAAAAGCGCGTTTGCATCTTTGCTGCGGGCACCGGCAACCCTTATTTCACGACCGATACCGCCGCGACCCTGCGCGCCAACGAGATGTCCTGCGAGGCGATCTTTAAAGGCACCAAGGTGGATGGCGTCTATGACAAGGACCCGATGAAATACCCGGATGCCAAACGCTATGACACCGTCAGTTATGATGATGTGCTGGCCAAACGTCTGGGCGTGATGGATGCTTCCGCCATTGCCCTTGCGCGCGACAACAACCTGCCGATCATCGTGTTTTCACTGGACGAGCCGGGCGGTTTCAAAGGCATCCTCGCGGGCGAGGGCACCTATACCCGCGTGCAGGGCTAAGGCTTTACCGCTTTCACCATAAAACAGCCGCATTCACTTCGGACCCGTTATCAAAGCGGAGTGAATGCGGTGACGGCCTATAATGTCGTCAGCCATGAGACGCAGATACCGGTGCCCGGCCTGCGCGTGTGTCAAAGACGACGCACCGGCAGTAGCCAAACGCAAGCAGAGATGGCGCGCAAAGACAAACCTGCCTTTTCATGCCCGCGCCGATGCTCTACACCCTTGAGCAACACAACTTACAGCACGAGGCACCATCCCATGTCAGAAGATTTTATGCTCGATACCGACGATCTGGAGCGGCGGATGAAGGGGGCGATTGCGTCCTTGCGCACGGAATTTGCGTCCCTGCGCACCGGTCGCGGGTCGGCCTCCATGCTGGATCCCATTCAGGTGGATGCCTACGGCCAGATGACGCCAATCAATCAGGTCGGCACGGTCAACGTGCCGGAACCGCGTATGGTGACCATCAATGTCTGGGACAAAGCGCTGGTGGGTAAAGTTGAAAAAGCCATCCGCGAGAGTGGCTTGGGCATCAATCCTCAGCTAAACGGCACCATCATCATGCTGCCCATCCCCGAGCTGAACGAGGAACGTCGCACGATGCTGACCAAAGTTGCAGGCGGCTATGCCGAAAACGCAAGGGTGAGCATCCGTAACATCCGCCGCGATGGCATGGATCAGATCAAAAAAGCCAAAAACGATGGTGCGATGTCCGAGGACGACCAGAAAATCTGGGAAAGCGAAGTCGAGGATCTGACGAAAAAGCATATCAGAGCCATTGACGAGCAACTGGACAGCAAACAAACCGAAATTATGCAGGTTTAATCTGCATTTGCCCTTAAAAGGGCACAACACCCGTGTAGCAGGGGGTGTGGAAATAGAAAAACGGGTCCGAACCTATGCGTGAGACATTATGATACTGCGCGCCAAAGCCAAGCGTGAACCTTTGCCCGCGCCTGTGCCGGGCGGCCCGCGTCATGTCGCGATTATTATGGACGGGAATGGCCGTTGGGCCACCCAGCGGGGGCGCCCGCGGCTGTTTGGTCACCATGCCGGCGCCAAGCGCGTGCGCGAAGTGGTCGAAGCTTGTCCCGAAGTTGGTGTTGAATACCTAACTATTTTTGCCTTCTCGACAGAAAACTGGAAGCGGACACAGGTCGAAGTGGCAGGGCTGATGAGCCTTTTCCGTCGCTATATCACCAAAGAAACCCGCAGCTTGAGCGAATTTGGTGTGCGGGTGCGGTTCATCGGGGACCGCGTGCGGCTGGATGACAAGCTGATCAAGTTGATGAACGAGTTGGAAGAGGCGACATCGCATAACACCCGCGTGCATCTGACCATCGCCATCAACTACGGCGGGCGTGACGAAGTGGCCCGTGCCACCAAGCGGTTGGCGCAGGATGTCGCACAGGGCCGTCTCGATCCCGAAGAAATAGATGAAGAAACACTGCCAAGATACTTGGATACTTATGTTTTACCTGATCCGGATCTGGTAATCCGCACCAGTGGCGAGGCGCGCATTTCGAACTTTTTGCTGTGGCAGTCTGCTTATGCCGAATACGAATTTATCGACACGCTCTGGCCTGATTTCACCCGTGAGGAGTTTGGCAGTCTCTGCGCCTCTTACGGGGGGCGCGACCGGCGGTTTGGTGGCGTCAAAACCTGATATAATCTGGGGATTGCTATGAGCGTTACAGAAAAATGGTCTGATTTGACTGCACGGCTTGGTTCGGCTCTGGCCATGGTTCTTGTCGGTGCGGTGGGCATCTGGATGGGCGGCCATGTTTTCCATGTTCTGGTCTCTATAATCTGTGGGTTGATGGTCTGGGAGCTGGTCGGTATTTTGCACCCCGGCCAGTCACAGTCCCAGATACTTTTGGGCGGACTGACGGGGGGGGCAGTGCTGTTGTCCGTCTATTTACCTGTCGGTTTTGCCTTGCCGCTGTTGCTGGCGCCCGCGATGGTCGGTTTTGGCCAGCTGGAGCGTAACCGTACGATTTACATGGCTTTTACTGTAATGATCCTGATGACCGGCTTTGGTCTGATGCAAGTGCGCGATGATATGGGCGTGGGCTGGATGTTGTGGCTGGTGCTGGTGGTAATTGTCACGGATGTGTTTGGATATTTTGCGGGGCGAATGATTGGCGGGCCCAAGTTCTGGCCTGCTGTCAGCCCGAAGAAAACATGGTCGGGCACGGCAGCAGGCTGGATTGGTGCAGCGTTTGTCGGGCTGCTGTTTTCGATTAATACAGGCGTCGGTTTGCAACTGGTCGGCATCTCGATCGCTGTTTCTATGGCGTCGCAGATGGGCGACATCGCGGAGAGTGCGATGAAGCGCAAAACCGGCGTCAAGGACAGCTCGAACCTGATCCCGGGTCATGGCGGCCTGATGGACCGTTTCGACGGGATGCTGGGCGCCTCGGTGTTTTTGCTGATCATCGGACAGTTTATCGGTTTCCCACCCGGAGTAGTCTGAGCGATGCGTAAGGTAAGCATCTTCGGGGCGACAGGCTCGATCGGGCAGAACACAATTGATCTGATCAAACGGGCACCGGAGGAATACGAGGTTGTTGCCCTGACAGGGCACAGTAATATCAATCAGTTGGCGCAGGATGCTAAAGTACTCGGCGCGCAGATTGCAGTGACCGCAGACGAGAGCCGTCTGGAGGATCTGCGCGATGCTTTGCAGGGTACAGACATCATCGCCGCTGCGGGTGCTGTTGCCATAACAGAGGCTGCACATCGTCCGGCGGACTGGATCATGTCTGCAATAGTAGGCGCCGCAGGGCTGGCCCCCGGTATGGCCGCTTTGGCGCAGGGCAGTACGCTGGCGCTTGCAAACAAGGAATCACTGGTCTGTGCGGGCAAGCTGTTGCTGGACACAAGCCGCGGGCACGGTGCTACAATTTTGCCTGTCGACAGTGAACATTCTGCCGTTTTTCAGGCGCTTGTGGGCGAGGATATGGGGGCGGTGGAGCGGATCATCATCACTGCTTCAGGCGGGGCGTTCCGCGACTGGCCGCTGGAGGACCTGCCCAATGCCACGCTGGATCAGGCCTCAAATCATCCCAACTGGGATATGGGGCAGCGCATCACGGTTGATTCCGCATCCATGTTTAACAAAGCGATGGAAGTTATTGAAACGCGTGAATTTTTTGGCGTTGAGCCTGCACAGATCGAAGTGCTGATCCATCCACAAAGCATGATCCACGCGTTGGTCGGCTTTAACGATGGCGCGCTGATGGCGCATGTGGGCCCCCCCGATATGCGCCATGCGATCGGCTATGCGCTGCACCATCCTGAGCGGCGCCACCTGCCGGTAGAACGGCTGGATCTGGCAAAAATCGGCAGTTTCGAATTCCGTGCACCTGATGATATCCGTTGGCCTGCCCTGCGCATCGCACGCGAAGTAATGGCGCGCGGCGGTCTGTCGGGGGCGGTGTTCAACGCCGCCAAAGAAACCGCACTGGACGGATTTATCGCAGGCCGATTGAAATTTACGCAAATGTCGGACGTTGTGTCGCAGGTTCTGGAGCAGATGGAGGGCCGTGGCGGTCATATTGATGATACCATGACCCTTGATAACGTTTTGGAAACAGACCATGTGGCACGCAAGGCGGCAACGGAAATTATAAAGAAAAGAGCAGGGTAGAGCATTGGATTTCACAACACTGGTTCCGCAATTCGGCGGTTTTGTCTGGACGATGGCCGCGTTTATCATCGCTTTGTCTGTGATCGTCGCGATCCATGAATACGGACATTACATCGTGGGCCGGTGGTGCGGGATCAAGGCGGATGTGTTCTCGCTGGGGTTTGGTCCGGTGCTCTGTGCGCGTGTTGATAAACACGGCACAAAATGGCAAATCGCGGCGCTGCCCTTTGGCGGGTATGTGAAATTTGCGGGTGATGCCAATGCGGCGTCGGGCAAGGACGAGGGGGCCATGACGCAGGCTGCTGCTGATCCGGTGCGCCTGCGTGCGACCATGCATGGCGCCCCTTTGTGGGCACGTGCGCTGACAGTTGCTGCGGGCCCTGCGTTTAACTTTGCCATGTCTATCATAGTCTTTACTGCCATCGCGATGAGCCTTGGCACGGTGCGCGAACCGCTGACGGTCGAGGCGCTGAAGCCACTGCCGCAGCAGGTCGCAGGGCTGGAGCAAGGCGATATCATTCAGGCAATTGCGGGCCGCGATATCCCGTCCAGCACGCAAACCGACGAATACCGCGTCTATATGGACGCGCTGCCGCTGGATGCTGTGCTGGAGTATACGGTGCTGCGCGATGGTGTGACGCTGACCGTTTCCGGCCCCTATCCACAGCCTGCGCTGGTCGGGCGTGTGGGGCCGGAAACTGCTGCACTGGAGGCCGGTCTGGCGAGTGGCGATGTCATCACCGGAATCGACGGAGTGCCGACATTCGCGTTCCAACAGCTCAAGGTGGCAGTAGAGAGTTCGGAAGGCCGTCCGCTGCTGCTGGACGTCTGGCGCGCGGGCGAGATCCTGAAATTCACGCTGGTGCCTAAATCTACGGACGAGCCGCAGGATGATGGCGGCTTTATCAACGTGTTGCGCATCGGGATTTCCAGCGATAGCGCCATCACGGCGGCGACCGAGACACCCGGCATTCTGGAGGCGGCGCAAAGCGGTGTGGCCAATACATGGCGCATCATCAAAGGCTCGATCTCCGGTTTGTGGCATATGCTGACGGGCGCGATCAGCAGCTGTAACATGTCGGGTCCGGTGGGCATCGCCAAAGTATCCGGCGCGATGGCCAGTCAGGGCGCGATGAGCTTTATCAACTTTATTGCAGTGCTCAGCACGGCAGTGGGGCTGCTGAACCTCTTTCCTATTCCGGCGCTCGATGGCGGGCATCTGGTGTTTTATGCCTATGAGGCAGTCACCGGCAAGCCGCCCAGCGACAAGGCGTTGCGTATTCTGATGACCATCGGCATCTCGCTGGTTCTTGGTCTGATGCTGTTTGCGCTTTTTAATGATATCTTCTGCCCTTGATCAGGCTGCCCTTGATCAGAGTGGCGATGACGGCGCTTTGTGTACATATCAGGTAAACGCAAAAGCAGGGCAAATGCCTTGCTTTTGCCTCATTTGGCGCCCTGATTTACCACATTCAGCCATCAATATCACTTCACCGACAACAACAACTCGCGTGAGGAGTATACCATGCAGACGATTTCGAAAGGCTACCGCGGCTTGGGCGTACTGATGGACCTCAATTGGGATCTTGCCCTCTATATGTGCACAATTGTCTTTGCCCTTTGCGCCGGTGCTTTTCTGGGCAGTTTGTAAAAAGCCCTCTCTGGAAGATGAAATTGGACAGGTCTGCGCATCGCGCGGGCCTTTTTTCATTTGAAAAGTGACCCTTGGTTTTGACAAGCCCGCCCCCTGCGGGTACTCAGGGGACAGCGGTGTAATAAAAATTGGGTAATAACCATGAACCTGGGGTCAAACCTGCGCGCATCCGGCGCGTTCGAGCAATGCGGTATTTATAAGTCCGGCCTGAAAGGCATGGCTTTTTGTCTTTTAATCACAACGGCTTGGATTGCACCGGCCGGGCAGGTATTTGCACAGCAGTACCAGTTTAATACGGTGCAAATCGACGGTAACCAGCGGATCGGTGACAGCGCGATTTTATCCCAAGCTGGAATCGCCCGTGGCCAGGCCGTGAGTGCAGGACAGTTAAATGACGCTTATCAGCGCCTGAACAACTCCGGTTTGTTCGAAACTGTCTCAATTACGCCGCAGGGGAACACTCTGAAAATCACGGTTGTTGAGCTGCCGACGATCAACCGGATTTCGTTCGAGGGCAACAAACGGATCAAGGACGAAGCTTTAACAGCTGTTATCGGGTCCACTTCCCGCCGTGTGTTCAATCCAGCGACGGCCGAAAAAGACGCCAACTCGATTGCCGAAGCCTATTCCAACGATGGCCGCTTGGCCGCGCGGGTACAGGCCAAAGTGATCAAGCGTAACCAGAACCGTGTCGATCTGGTGTTCGAGATTTTTGAAGGTGACAACGTCGAGATCGAGCGCCTGAGCTTTGTCGGCAACCGCACCTATTCAGACCGCCGTTTGCGTCGCGTGCTGGGAACCAAGCAGGCGGGTCTGTTCCGCCGTCTGGTGCGCCGCGACACCTATGTTGAGGACCGGATCGAGTTCGACAAACAAGTCCTGCGCGATTTCTATTTCTCGCGCGGTTATGTTGACATGAAAATCAACTCCGTAAACGCACAGCTGACAGAAGAGCGTGACGGCTACTTTGTGGGCTTCAACGTTCAAGAGGGACAGCAGTTCCAGTTTGGCAAAGTGTCGGTCACGTCCGAGCTGGCCAATGTAGATGGTGATGCCTACTCTGGTCTGGTCAAGATAAAGCCGGGTGTTGTCTACTCGCCCACGCTGGTCGAGGCCGAGATTGCGCGCATGGAGCGTCAGGCGATCAGGGATGGTGTGGATTTCATGCGTGTAGAGCCGCGCGTGACCCGTAATGACCGCGATTTGACGCTGGATGTCGAATTTGTGTTGTCACGCGGTGACCGCATTTTTGTTGAGCGGATTGACATCGAAGGCAATACCACAACGCTGGACCGCGTGGTCCGTCGCCAGTTTGACAGCGTGGAGGGGGATCCCTTCAACCCGCGTGAAATCCGGCAGTCGGCAGAGCGGATCCGCGCCTTGGGGTATTTCGAGACTGCCGAAGTCAATGCCCGCGAAGGTTCCACACCAGAGCAGGTTGTGATTGATGTAGACGTTGTAGAAAAGCCTACAGGCTCTCTCAACTTCGGTGCGTCCTTTTCGAATGCAGATGGTCCGGGTCTGGCCGTCAGCTTTGCCGAGCAGAACTTTCTGGGCCGTGGTCAGGCACTCAATCTCAACGTATCGACAGCATCTGACGCGCGCCGCTACGGCTTGCGTTTTGTCGAACCGTCATTGTTAGGCCGTGATGTTTCTTTTGCGTTGGAGCTGGATTATTCCCAGACCAACTCATCCTATTCTACCTACGACAGCACGCGTTTCAAATTCCAGCCCAGCCTGACTTTTCCGGTCAGCGAAAATGGCCGCCTCCAGCTGCGTTATACGGCAGAGGAGACCGAAGTCACTGCGCGCAATGAAGAGGATGAGGACGACTTCCATGGCGCTATCATCGGCGGTGATATTGCGGCAGGATCGTTGCTGACCTCTTCCATAGGGTATGAATACAGCTATGACACCCGCCGCACGGGTCTTGACCCGAATGCAGGCGTGCTGTTCCGCTTCAGCCAGGATTTTGCAGGGATCAGCGATGATCAGAAATATGTGCGGACTGTGGCCAAAGTCATTGGCGAAAAGAAGTTCTTGAACGAAGAGTTGACCCTGCGCGCGACCGTCGAGGGTGGTGCGCTGGCTTGGAGCAGTGGCACCAATCGCGCAATTGACCGGTTTGTTCTGACCCCGTCACAGCTGCGCGGATTTGAGCCGGGTGGCATTGGCCCACGCGACACTGGCGCGACCGAAAATGACACGCTCGGCGGTAACCTCTACCTTGTCGGTCGTCTGGAAGCGGAGTTCCCGTTGGGTCTGCCGGAAGAATATGGCGTCCGCGGGGGTGTCTTCTATGATGTGGGCAACCTGTGGGATCTGGCGGATGTAGATCTTGGCACCAGTACGGTCAGCGGTGAAAGTGGTTCTTTCCGTCATGTGGTTGGTGTATCGATCTATTGGGATACCCCCGTGGGTCCGTTGCAGTTCAACCTGTCGGATGCGATCAAAAAAGAAACTTACGACCGCGAGCAGAAGTTTGAAGTGACCCTACAGACGCAATTCTGATTCATGCATGCCTTGGTTCGAAACGGTTTTTTTCTATTGGGGCTGCTTTTTGCAGCCCCTTTGGCTGCCCAGAATATGGCAGCCGGTGCAAATTCTGTCATCGTGATCGACAGCGAGCGGTTATTCCTGAACAGCGATTTCGGCAAACGTGTTGCACGCGAGATCGAAGCCCGCGGCACCGAATTGGCAGCAGAGAACCGCAGAATAGAAGCCGAGCTTGCTCAGGCCGAGAAAGATCTTACTGATACGCGCGCGTCCATGACCCCCGAGGGTTTTCGCCCGCTTGCGGATGCTTTTGATACGCGGGTTCAGGCAACCCGACAGGCACAAGCGGAAAAGTCCCGCGCGCTCAATACTTTACTGGATCAGGAGCGTGAAGTTTTTCTGAGCACAGCCGGTCCCGTCTTGCAGGAACTGATGCTGGAACTGGGCGCATCGGTTGTGTTGGAGCGGCGTAATGTGGTGTTCAGCGCCAGCAACAGTGACATTACAGCGGTTGCGATTGGCAGGCTCAATATAAAACTGGGCGAGGGGGCTGACGTGTCGCCGGTTCCTGTTCCCGCCCAGACAACACCTGAGCAGACAACACCTGAGCAGATTGCGCCTTCACAAGACTGAAGCGGGCGCTGTGACTTGCTCCCCGTTGGCGCAATTGTTAGCTGTGGTGCCAAAGATCCCGAAAGGACTTCTCTCCATGACGCAAGACCTCAAAACTGCTGATATCCAGATCATCCAGCGTATTCTGCCACATCGCTATCCGTTTTTGCTGGTGGATAAGGTTGCCGATATTGACGGCACGCAATCGGCTGTCGGCTACAAGAATGTCACCATGAACGAGCCGCATTTTCAGGGCCATTTTCCGGGCACGCCGATCATGCCGGGTGTGACAATCGTCGAGGCGATGGCACAGACCGCGGGGGTGATGATCGGTGTGGCGCTGGACCAGCTGGACCGCAACATGCTGATTTATTTCATGTCGATTGATAACTGCAAATTCCGCCGCAAGGTTGTGCCCGGTGACGTTCTGCGGATGGATGTCAAAACCCTGCGCGGCAAGGCGGGCGGCAAGATCTGGAAATTCTCGGGCGTGGCCACAGTCGATGGCGAGATGGCGGCAGAGGCCGAATTTATGGCCATGCTGGACCTGCCCAAGGCGGATGCATAATGGCGGTCCACGCCAGCGCAGTTGTCGAAGATGGCGCGCAGATTGATCCCAGTGCCACCATAGGCCCGTTCTGCATGGTCGGCGCGCAGGTTGTGCTGGGTGCGGATGTAGTGCTGAAATCGCATGTTGTGATCACCGGCCAGACATCGGTGGGCGAGGGCACGGTGATCTTTCCCTTCGCGGTGATTGGCGAAATTCCGCAAGACCTCAAGTTCAAAGGCGAGGCGACGCGGCTGGAGATCGGCAAGCGCAACCGCATCCGCGAGCATGTGACCATGAATTGCGGCACGATCGGTGGAGGTGGTGTGACCTGTGTGGGCGATGACAACCTGTTCATGGCCGGCTGTCACATCGCCCATGATGCTGTAATCGGCAATAACGTGATTGTGGTGAACAATGCCGCCGTGGCGGGCCACTGCGTGATCGAGGATCATGTGATCATCGGCGGCCTTTCAGGCATTCACCAATGGGTGCGGATCGGGCGTGGTGCCATCATCGGCGCTGTGACGATGGTGACAAATGACGTGATTCCCTACGGTCTGGTGCAGGCGCCGCGCGGGCATCTGGACGGGCTTAATCTGGTGGGCCTCAAACGGCGCGGTGTGGCACGGGGCGACATCACCGCCTTGCGGGCGGCGTTCCAGATGCTTGCCCAAGGCGATGGCACATTCCACGAGCGGGCCGAGCGGTTGGGCGCCGAGACCGACAGTGATTATGTGCGCGAGATTGTGGATTTTGTGATGGCTGACAGTGGTCGCCATTTCCTGACGCCCAAATGACGCTGGCGCTGATTGCAGGGCGCGGGGATCTGCCTGCCTTGGTGGCGGCGGCAGCGGACACCCCGCCGCTGGTGTGCGCCTATGAAGGCATTGCCCTGCAAGGGCTGAAGGCCGATCTGACCTTTCGTCTGGAAACGCTGGGATCGCTGCTGCTGGATCTTGGCACGCGCGGCATCACGAAGGTCTGTTTTGCAGGCGCGCTGGACCGCCCCGCGCTCGACCCCTCCAAACTGGATGCCGAGACTGCCCCGCTGGTGCCGCTGTTCATGGAGGCGTTGAAGGCCGGCGATGATGGTGCGTTGCGGGTGGTTGTGGACCTGTTCGAGAAGACCGGTTTCGCGGTGCTGGGCGCGCATGAAATTGCCCCTGATTTGCTGGCGCAAGGCGGCGTTTACGGCAGCCTATGGCCCGATGCACAGATGCGGTCAGATGCGCAGATGGCGGCGGACCATCTGTTGGCGATGTCGCCGCTGGACAAAGGGCAGGGCTGTATCGTGACCCGTGGCCGCGTGATCGCGATGGAAGATGCGCGTGGCACCGATGCCATGCTGGACGGGCTGACAGAGCCAGACGGTATGACACAGCCAGACAGTATGACACAGTCAGGTGGCGGTATCCTGTTCAAAGCACCCAAAGCGGGCCAGACCCGCAAGGTCGATCTGCCGACGGTCGGGCCGGAAACCATGGACGCCGCTCACCGCGCGGGTCTGCGCGGTGTGGTTGTGGACGCAGGCGATTTGCTGGTTTTGCACCCCGAAGAATGTACCATACGCGCCGATGCTCTGGGCCTCGTCTTCTGGGCGCGCACAGGCGCATGACCGCGCTGCGGGTCTTTATCCTCGCCGGAGAGCCGTCGGGCGACAAGCTGGGCGGTGCGCTGATGGCGGGGCTGAAGACATTGCGTCCCGATGTGGTGTTCGAGGGCATCGGCGGGCCACAGATGCAGGCGGAAGGGCTGGTCAGCCGCTTTGACATGAGCGAGCTGAGCGTGATGGGGCTGGCTGAAATTCTGCCAAAATACCTGCATCTCAAACGCCGGATCGCGCAGACGGCAAAGGCGGTTGTGGCGATGCAGCCCGATGTGCTGATCACCATCGATAGTCCGGATTTTTCCCTTCGTGTGGCGAAGCAGGTCAAGGCATGCAGCGATATCCATACAGTGCATTATGTTGCCCCCACGGTTTGGGCTTGGCGGCCCAAACGCGCCGCCAAAATGGCGCACAGTATTGATCAGGTGCTGGCCCTGCTGCCGTTCGAGCCGCCCTTTATGCAGGCCGCCGGTATGCGCTGCGATTTTGTGGGCCATCCGGTTGTGGCGGAACCTGTAGCGACAGATACCGATGCGCAGGCATTCCGCGCAGCTTATGGCATCGGGGATGCGCCGCTGCTGATGGTGCTGCCCGGCTCGCGCAATTCCGAAGTGGCGCGGTTGGGCGCGCAGTTTACCAGTGCTGTGGCGCAGATCAAGGCTCTACATCCCGCGATGCGAATCGTTGTGCCAGCTGCTGCCCCTGTGGCTGATGCGGTGCTGCACCTGACAGCGGATTGGCCAGATACCACAGTTCTGGACCCGCGCTGGCAGGACTACGCCGCTGCCATGACCGAAAAACGCGCGGCGTTTCGTGCCGCCGATGTGGCGGTTGCCGCCTCTGGCACCGTCTCGCTGGAACTGGCGGCGGCGGATACGCCCATGGTGATCGCCTATGACATGAGCCCGCTGAGCCGGTTTATCATTGGCCGGATGTTGCTGGTGGATACCGTGACGCTGGTCAATCTGGTGTCGGAGACGCGTGTGGTGCCCGAATTCATCGGCAAAGCCTGCCAGCCGGAGGGGATTGCGGCGGCTGTGTCGGATATTCTAAACGCCCCCGATGCGCAGCATGCGGCAATGGCACTGACCATGCAGCGTTTGGGGCAGGGTGGCGAGGCCCCCGGTTTGCGGGCCGCGCGCGCCGTGCTGGACGGGCTTCAGCCGCGGTGAATCCAGCCGCCGCCAAAGATGCGGCTGCTGTCCAGATCATAGAACACACAGGCCTGACCGGGGCTGACGCCTTCTTCGGCGGTGATCAGTTCCACCTCGGCAGTGGTGTCCGACAGCGGGCGGATAATCGCCTCGACCGGCGGGCGGGTGGACCGCACGCGGACGCCCACATGCCATTCGGCACGCGCGGTAAATGCCTCGTCCCCGAGCCAGTTCACTTCCTTTAGCGGCACAGTACGGGTGGCCAGCATATGCTTAGGCCCCACAACAACCTCGCGCCGGTCGGCATCCAGACGCACCACATACAACGGGTCTGCCAGACCGCCAATGCCCAGCCCGCGCCGCTGCCCGATGGTGTAGTTGATCACACCGTCATGGGTTGCCAGCACCTTGCCCTCTGTGTCCACGATGTTTCCGGGCGCTGCAGCTTCGGGCCGTAACTTTCGGATAACGCTGGCATAATCACCATCGGGCACAAAGCAGATGTCCATGCTGTCGGGCTTGTTCGCCACCCGCAGCCCGTATTTCTCGGCCAGCGCGCGGGTCGCTTCCTTGGACGGCAGATGGCCCAGCGGAAAGCGCAGATATGACAGCTGTTCGGGGGTGGTGGAAAACAGGAAATAGCTCTGGTCTTTGCTCGCATCCGCCGCAGCGTGCAGCTCGGGGCCGTTGTCACCCATCATGCGCTGGATATAGTGGCCCGTCGCCATGCAGTCGGCCTCCAGATCCTTGGCGGTTTCAAGCAGGTCCTTGAACTTTACCCGCTCATTACACCGGATGCAGGGCACGGGGGTGGCACCGCCCAGATAGCTGTCGGCGAATTCGTCAATCACCGCGTCTTTGAAGACGTTTTCATAATCCAACACATAATGCGGAAAACCCATATCTTCGGCCACGCGGCGCGCATCATGAATGTCGATTCCCGCACAGCAGGCGCCTTTCTTTGCCAGCGCGGCACCGTGGTCATACAGCTGGAGCGTCACGCCGATCACGTCATAGCCTTCCTCGGCCAGCATCGCCGCCACCACCGAGCTATCCACGCCGCCCGACATCGCAACCACGACACGCGTGTCAGCAGGGGCCTTGGCAAAGCCAAGCGAATTGAGCGGCAGGGGGCGGTCTAGGGGCACAGCGAGGGACATGGGCGAGGCTCGTTCTAACGGGAAAGACTTCGTATTTAATATAGGAAAATGCGACCTATTCACAAGGGGAAGGTTCACCTGTCTTTAAGACGCAGCGCCCAAAATCGGAAAAGTAATGATCACGATGGTGTAGCATGTATCTCAAAAAAATCGACGGTCCACGGGCTGTAACCCTCGCGGATGGATCTAAAATGACCCATGCGGATTTGCCGGTGGCTGCAACGCGGCGCTGGGTTGCCTCGCGCAAGGCAGCGGTGGTGCGCGGTGTGGTCTATGGATTGATCAGTAAAGACGAAGCATTGGCGCGCTATGGCCTCAGCGATGACGAGTTTATCGAGTGGGTGAGGGCGGTATCCACCCACGGCGAAGGAGGTTTGAAAGCAACTATGCTGCAAAAATATAGACAACTATAGGTTGTTGTGTGATAAACTGATCAAGCGTTTACGAGTGGTTAACCTTTTTTGTTCACGATTAATTCCAGAATGTACCCTTTTATCCGGTGGAGATGAACAATAATGCGTGTGCTGCTTGTCGAAGATGATCCTACGACCTCCAAAAGCATTGAACTGATGCTGACCCATGCCAATCTGAACGTCTACGCGACGGATCTGGGAGAAGAGGGGATAGATCTGGCCAAGCTGTATGATTACGATATCATTTTGCTCGATCTGGACCTGCCCGATATGAATGGTCACGAGGTACTGCGCCAGCTGCGGCTGAGCCGGATCGAGACACCGATCCTGATCCTGTCGGGGTCCGACGATACAGAAAATAAAATCCGCGGATTCGGCTTTGGCGCGGATGATTATCTGACCAAGCCGTTCCACCGCGAAGAACTGGTGGCCCGTATTCACGCCATCATCCGCCGCTCCAAAGGGCATTCGCAATCGGTTATTGATACGGGTCTTGTGTCAGTCAATCTGGACGCGAAGACAGTGAGTGTGGAAAATAAACCAGTGCATCTGACTGGCAAGGAATACCAGATGCTGGAACTGCTGAGCCTGCGCAAAGGCACCACGCTGACCAAAGAGATGTTCCTGAACCATCTCTATGGCGGAATGGACGAACCTGAATTGAAGATTATAGATGTGTTTATTTGCAAGTTGCGCAAGAAATTGGGCAATGCGACAGGCGGCTCGAACTATATCGAGACAGTCTGGGGGCGCGGATATGTGCTGCGTGATCCCGATCCGGCCGAGATGAAGATTGCCGCAAGCGCCTGAAAGGGTGCTTGCAGGGCATGAAAGATGTAGACCTGCCTCTGGTCGCGGCCTATCTAACAGCGGATAGATGTTGAGCTAGAGGCAGGTTTTGTGAGTTCCAAGACTGATATTTCCGATCTGGATGTAAATATACTGACCAAGGCGCAGGCGCGCGCAGCACTGGACGGATTATCGCTGCTTTTGTCGTCAGCGAATGCGGCTTATCATAGTGATGACGCACCCGAGATTTCCGATGCAGAATATGACCGGCTCAAGCAGCGCAATGCTGCGATCGAAGCGCGGTTTCCGGACCTAAAACGCAGTGACAGCCCCAGTGACACCATCGGCGCGCCCGCAGCCTCCGGCTTTGGCAAGATCAACCACACTGTTGCCATGCTCTCGCTTGCCAATGCGTTCACGGCTGAGGATGTGGCCGAGTTTGATACGTCGATTCGCAAGTATCTCGGACTGGCGCCGGATGCGCCACTGGCCTACACCGCCGAGCCTAAAATTGATGGGCTGTCTTTGTCGCTGCGCTATGAAGACGGGGTTCTGGTGCAGGCGGCCACCCGCGGTGATGGATCGGTGGGCGAAAACGTTACTGCCAATGCCCTTACGATTGCCGATATTCCCCATACGTTGACCGGTGCACCCGATGTGTTGGAAGTGCGCGGCGAAGTTTACATGAGCCACGCGGATTTTACTGCTCTGAATGCCGCCCAGCAGGCGCGCGGTGGCAAGGCATTTGCCAACCCGCGCAATGCTGCTGCCGGATCCCTGCGCCAACTGGACGCCGGGATCACCCGCGCGCGTCCTTTGAGGTTTTTCGCCTATGCATGGGGCAGTATTTCCGCGCCTCTGGGCGAAACCCAGTGGGCCGCGATCGAGCGGTTGAGCATGTTCGGATTCGCGACCAACCCGCTGACCCGACGCTGTGGCGGCCCCGCACAGATGGTCGCGCATTATGCGGATATCGAAGTGCAGCGTGCCGATCTGGGCTATGATATCGACGGTGTTGTCTACAAGGTGGACGATCTTGCCTTGCAAACCCGTCTCGGTTTCCGCTCGACCACGCCCCGCTGGGCGATTGCACATAAATTCCCGGCGGAACTGGCCTGGACCACCCTGGAAGGGATCGATATTCAGGTAGGCCGGACTGGTGCGCTCAGTCCTGTGGCGCGGCTGGCTCCTGTGACTGTGGGTGGTGTGGTTGTCTCCAACGCGACCCTACACAACGAAGACTATATCAAAGGCCTCGACAGTAAGGGACAGGTGATCCGCGATGGCAAGGATATCCGTGTCGGTGATCTGGTGCAGGTCTACCGTGCGGGCGATGTGATCCCGAAAGTGGCTGATGTGGACATCACTAAACGTCCCGCGGACGCCCGGGAATTCGAGTTCCCGCAGGTCTGTCCACAATGCGGCAGCTATGCAGTGCGCGAGGAAGGCGATGCGGTGCGCCGTTGTACAGGCGGGTTGATTTGCCCTGCGCAGGCTGTTGAAAAGCTGAAGCATTTTGTGGCGCGCGGGGCGTTTGACATCGACGGCATGGGCGCCAAACAGGTCGAGCAGTTCTATACCGATGACTGGATCGCAGAGCCTGCGGATATCTTCACGCTAAATGACCGCTATGGCAGCGGGGTGCAACAGCTGAAAAATCGCGAAGGCTGGGGCGAGAAATCTGCGGCCGCGCTGTTTGCCGCGATCGAGGAAAAGCGCAAAATCCCGCTGGCGCGGCTGCTGTTCGGTCTGGGTATTCGCCATCTGGGGGAGGCGGCGTCAAATATGGTAGCACTCCACTACGGCACATGGGCTGCACTCGAGCAGGCTATGGATGCGGCGCGCAACATGGATGGGCCAGCGTGGGACGATCTGATCGCGATTGACGGCATGGGTGCGGTGATGGCCGGATCGCTGGTGGGTGCCTTTGCGCAGGAGGCCGAGCGGGCGTCGATCACGCGGCTGGTGGCACAACTGGATGTTCAGGAGACGGTGCGCGCGGATATGACCGGCTCGCCGGTGGCGGGCAAAACGGTTGTGTTTACTGGTACGCTAGAGAAGATGACCCGCGCAGAAGCCAAAGCGCGGGCCGAACGACTGGGTGCCAAAGTCGCAGGTTCGGTCAGTGCAAAAACGGATATTCTGGTTGCAGGTCCGGGGGCGGGGTCCAAGGCCAAGAAGGCGGCGGAGCTTGGGATCGAGACACTGGATGAAGACGGCTGGCTCGCGTTGATCGCAGGCTTATGAACACCCGGCCCGAGCCCTTGTTTCCGCTTTTTGCGGGGCTCGCCTCTCTTACAGGGATCGGCCCCAAAACGGCTCAGAACTTTGCAGGACTGGGTGTTGTGGCACCGCGCGACCTGCTGTTCACGCTGCCGCAATCGGGTATTGACCGTCGGTTGATCGATACGGTGCTGGGTGCAGCCTTTCCGACCACGCTGACTGTGGCCGTGACAATCGGCAAACATACCGCTCCGCGCACCAAAGGCGGGGCTTACCGCATTCATGTAGAGGATGCGCAGACTTCGTTCCAGTTGGTGTTTTTTCATGCGCGCGGCACCTATTGGGAACAGCAATTGCCCGAAGGCAGCCGCCGCATCGTCTCGGGGCGGGCGGAGGTCTTTGATGGTATTGCGCAGATGGTGCATCCGGATTTTACCGTGCCTGAAACCGAATCTGACAGTATTCCAAAGTTCGAGCCGGTCTATCCGCTGACCCATGGTGTGACGCAAAAACTGATGTACAAGGCGACGCGCAGGGCCTTGGCGCTGATCCCCCAGATGGGCGAATGGATTGACCCCAGCCAGTTGGCCAAAGCAAAATGGCCCGATTTTATAACGGCTTGCACGGCTGCCCATACGCCCGAAACGCAGCGTGACATTACGTCGACCGCGCCTGCGCGCGAGCGGCTGGCCTATGACGAATTGCTGGCGCATCAGATCACGCTGGCGCTGGCGCGACAGGTGGAGCGGCGCAAAAAGGGCCGTGCCGCGCGCGCAACCGGCAAGCTTCAGGCTAAAGTGTTGGCAGGATTGCCATACAAGCCCACGAGCGCGCAAACCCGTGCAATCACTGAAATCATCGCAGATATGGCAACGGAGCAGCGGATGAACCGGCTGCTGCAAGGGGACGTGGGGGCCGGCAAGACGCTGGTGGCGTTTATGGCACTGCTGGCGGCGGTGGAGTCAGGCGGGCAGGGTGTGATGATGGCGCCCACGGAAATCCTCGCGCGGCAGCATTTGCAGGGGTTGCGGCATTTGGCGGAGAGTGCGGGCGTGGTACTGGAGATCCTTACGGGCCGCGACAAAGGGGCCGAGCGGGTGGCAAAACTGGCCGCACTGGAGCGTGGAGATATTCACATTCTGGTCGGCACCCATGCGGTGTTTCAGGAAAGCGTGGTGTTTCACGATCTGCGCCTTGCCGTGGTGGACGAGCAGCACCGGTTTGGCGTGCGCCAGCGATTGGAGCTGGGGCGCAAAGGGCGGCAGGCGGACGTGCTGGTGATGACGGCCACGCCCATTCCGCGCAGTCTGGCGTTGGCGCAATACGGCGATATGGACGTGAGCGTGCTGGATGAAAAACCGCCCGGCCGCAAACCGATCCAGACGGTTTTAATCAGTACAGAGCGGTATGAACAGGTGATCGACCGTCTGCGGGCCGCCATTTCGGACGGGCGGCAATGCTATTGGGTCTGCCCGCTCGTCGAGGAAAGCGAGGTCAGTGATCTGACCTCTGCCGAGGAACGGTTCAAACGGTTGCGCGCGGTTCTGGGCGAAGGGGTGGTCGGGCTGGTCCATGGCCAGATGCCACCTGCCGACAAAGACGCTGCCATGGCCGCATTCCAGCGCGGCGAGACCCAGGTGCTGGTGGCGACCACCGTCATTGAAGTGGGCGTGGATGTGCCCAATGCCTCGATCATGGTGATCGAGCGGGCGGAGAGTTTTGGTCTGGCGCAGCTTCACCAGTTGCGGGGACGGGTCGGGCGCGGATCTGCAGCGTCCAGCTGTTTGTTGATGTACCAGAACCCGCTGACGCAGACGGGCCGCCAGCGGTTGGAGGTTCTGCGCGAAACGGAAGACGGTTTTGTTATTGCCGAGACAGATTTGAAGATGCGCGGCACAGGTGACCTGATCGGCACGGCGCAATCGGGTGTGCCGCGGTTCAAAGTGGCGGACCTTGAAAAACAGGCGGCCCTGATGGCTGTCGCGCAATCAGACGCGCGTGCATTGCTGACCAGCGATCCGGCACTGGAAGGCCCGCGTGGCCGCGCCGCGCGGTTATTGCTCTGGCTCATGCGTCAGGATGAGGCAATTCGTCTGATTTCAGTCGGTTAGGTCCTGATGTTCTAAAAAGTTCACAAATGTTCTCATAAAGTTCTTTACAGAGTGCTTCCAGTGTGAGAACAAAGGAGCAACATAAATGGAGAGAGACATGACCTTCTATCAGACACTCAAAGCCATAGCGCGCCGCTCGCAAGATACACTTGTGCATGATGCAGTTGGTGCTGCTGCCTTGATCGTAATGCTGATGGTTGGTTTGCATCTGCCCGTTTTTGTTTGATTTTCTGCCTGCGCCCTTGTGCCAGGTCCGGTTTTCCGGCGTATTTGTCCCAAGTTGATACGCCTTATATGTCAGTTCTGCCTGTCCATGACATATCGGGGGATTGCCTTCCCCGAACCGGATCCTCGGGTCCCACACAAGAGACGCTTTTCTTGCGCCGCCATCCTGTCCCGGATGTGCGGCGTTTTTTTTATTGCGGTGGTTTTTATTGCTGTGATTGGGGTCAGGCAGGCTGTGCTGCTGCCATGGCCTCGGCCAATGCCTCTATGGCGAGCAGAATAGAGGCATGTCGATTTTTATATTCGACAGCGGGGGTTAGCACTTCAAATCCGTCAAAGGGCGCATCCGGCACACCGGCTTGGCCTTTTAACATCGCTTTGAGTTGGTCACGACCCAGTTGAACCGCCCCGAGTGTGGCACCCGCAGAGGCAGATGCGGTAATTGCTGCCGCTGCCTGACCCAGAGCGCAGGCCTTTACGTCCTGACCCAGCGCGCTCAGGCGTCCATCTGTCATTTTCACATCTACCGTTACACTTGATCCGCACAAAGGCGAGCGGCGGGTGACAGAGGCATCAGGGGCATCCAAACGGCCCAAATGCGGAATATCCGCCGCAAGCGCGAGGATGCGGCCGGAATACAGCTTGATCAGATCAGTGTCGTTGGACATGGTATTTCCTTTATCTGCTCTCTACATAAGCCGTTACAGCACAGATGCAAAAACTTTTGAACGAGGCCGCAACACATGGCATTTGACCCCGAGACATTGACCTATAACGAGGCCGGATTGATCCCTGCGATAGCGCAGGATCAAGAAACGGGCGAGATCCTGATGATGGCGTGGATGAATGCGGCAAGCCTGATGCGGACGCTGGAGAGCGGGCAGGTCACCTATTGGAGCCGGTCAAGGCAGGAGTTCTGGGCCAAAGGTGCCACGTCGGGCCATGTGCAAACACTGGTGGAAATGCGGGTGGACTGTGACCGCGATTGTTTGTTGATGCAGGTGACACAATCCGGCCCTGCGTGCCATACGGGGCGGCGCAGTTGCTTTTATACCACCGTGGCAGTTACAGGCGAGACGGAGATGACGGCCTAAAGCCCGACCAGCGCGCGTATATCTTGTGGGCTCGCGCCCTCGGCACGAAAGAGTGAAATGGCCCGCGCGTCATCGCGTTTGGCCAGTCGCTTGCCCGTCTCGTCGCGGATCAGGAGGTGATGATGATAGGCGGGGGTCGGCAGGCCCAGCAGTTCTTGCAAAATAACATGTATCATGGTGGCCTCGAACAGATCGGCGCCGCGCACCACGTCTGTGATCCTTTGGGCTGCATCATCCAGCACGACGGACAGATGATAGGATGTACCCAGATCGCGGCGTGCCAGAACGATATCACCAATAGTGTCCAGAATATCAGGGCCGTACCGCTGTACGGTGCCGCAGTGGCAGGGCAGGAGAAATTCGGTAAAGGCCAGCGGAGCGGATTCCGGGCTGTTGTGTCCTGTAGCGCGGAGAGCTTCGGCCATATTCAGGCGCAGGACGCTGTTTGTCGGGCATCGGTCAGTGTCGGTGCGACCGTATTTGCCACGGCAGGTGCCGGGATAAATCACACCGTCCGGCCCCAGCAGCGGCGCGCCTTCTTGCGGGGCGGCACTGGCCTCGGCTATATCGGCGCGGCTGCATCTGCAAACGTACAGAAATCCGCGTTGCCACAAGATATCAAGGGCGCGTGTATAGGCGTCCGCGCGCTCTGACTGGCGCAGGACAGGCGTCTGCCACCGGATACCCAGCCATGCCAGATCATCATAAATTTGCGCTTCCCATTCAGGGCGGGCGCGGGATTGGTCAATGTCTTCGATACGCAGGATAAAAATACCATCTGCTGCGATGGCCATATCATGGGCAAGCAATGCGGAGAAAGCATGGCCCAGATGGAGCGGTCCTGTCGGAGAGGGTGCAAAACGTGTTGTAAACATCAATATTTTTCAACCACATACAGGATGGAGTTCATGTTTTTCCGACCAGTCGACACCCTATACTCTCAAAGCTGCTGCGACATACAAATCCGGTAAAGGCGTTCATTTATCAGGAGTATCAGCAGCCCAATCTGCCAGAAACCGGCAAGGGGCGCAGTGCCGGACAATTCCATCTCCGCATCATAGGACGCAGACTAGGCATTACAGAACAACCATGTGACATCCCTGCCTCTCAGGTACAGACATTTTAATACAGGATGTGCCAACGATACCGCGATATCAGACGGGTTCCGCTTCCTGTCCGGCGTTTAGCCAGTCTTGCCAGTCAGATTTTGCACGGTCTGTATAGGCTTTATAGCGGTCCTTGCGCCCGCGCCTGCCCCCCTTGAGGCCGTCCACCGACGGGAATAGTCCAAAATTGACGTTCATCGGCTGGAATGTCTTGGCATCCGCCCCGCCGGAAATATGCGTGATCAGCGCACCTGTGGCTGTGGTGGCGGGCGGGGTGTCCAGCGCAGTGCCCCTGATTTCGGCTGCGGCCAGACGGCCTGCCAGCAGGCCCATTGCCGCACTCTCGACATAGCCTTCGACACCGGTGATCTGGCCTGCAAAGCGGATATGCGGCCGGGATTTCAGGCGCATCTGGCCGTCCAGCATCGTGGGCGAGTTCAGAAATGTATTGCGGTGAATGCCACCCAGACGGGCGAAGCTGGCGTTCTCCAAGCCGGGAATTGTTTTAAAAACATCAGTTTGCGCACCGTACTTCATTTTGGTCTGAAAACCCACGATGTTATAGAGCGTGCCCAGTTTATTGTCGCGGCGCAGTTGTACCACGGCATAGGCTTTAACATCGGGCTGGTGCGGATTGGTCAGGCCCACCGGCTTCATCGGGCCAAAGCGCAGCGTCTCGCGGCCGCGTTCTGCCATCACTTCGATGGGCAGACAGCCATCGAAATATCCTGCGGTCTCGTTTTCGTGAAATTCGGTTTTGTCTGCCGCCATGAGCGCGTCGATAAAGGCGTAATACTGCTCTTTGTCCATCGGGCAGTTGAGGTAGGCTGTGCGTTCTTCCTCTGTCTCTCCCTTGTCATAGCGCGACTGCATCCACGCTTTGCTCATGTCGATGCTGTCATGGTAGACGATGGGGGCAATGGCATCAAAAAATGCCAGCGCCTCTGCGCCAGTTTCCGCCGCAATCGCCTCGCCCAAAGCAGAGGAGGTCAGCGGGCCGGTGGCAATGATCCAGTGGCCGTCTTCGGGCAGCGCGGTGATCTCGCCGTATTCAACACTGATATTGGGATGCGCCATCAGCGCGTCGGTCACCGATTGTGCAAAAGGATCGCGGTCCACGGCCAGTGCGCCCCCCGCAGGCAGACGATGCTTTTCCGCGGTTTGCATGATCAGCCCGTTCGCTGCCCGCATTTCCCAATGCAAAAGGCCTACGGCGTTCTGCTCGCTGTCATCCGAGCGGAAGGAGTTGGAGCAGACCATCTCGCCCAGAAGGCCGGTCTGGTGCGCAAAAGTACCGACATGGGGGCGCATCTCGTGAATGACCACCTTGATGCCAAGATGTGCGGCCTGCCATGCAGCCTCTGATCCGGCCATGCCGCCGCCGATGATATGTAATGTGTTATCCATGCTCTTCAGATATGCCAGCATCCGCAGCGGTGCAACAGGTCGTGTACTCTTGTCATGCGGCAAATTGCTGGTCTTCGTGTATAGCCGGACCGTTCGGAGGGGGGATTGGTATTTTGGGGTCGCCGCTGCGGGGAGAAGGGGGATCAGATGAGAGTCTGACCTGGAGGGATCTTCCGCCGGCGGCGACCCAAAATGGGGCAACCTGTCGTGCCATGTCCTATTTGTGCCTTATTCCTGCCCGAATTGCCAGACGCAAGTTAGCAACACTGCGGTGCCAAATCCGCAACAGTCACGGCAGCCCAAAAAAAGACCTCCGGTCGCGATATGCGCCGGAGGTCTGATTTTATGCAAGTTTTAGCAGTTTTTTCAATTATGACGGCGGCGCCACAGCATCCATCGCCAATCCTGACGGCACAGAGGCGGGCACACCAAGCCCGCGTTTGCCTGCACCCTCATCCGTCAGCGCGCCCAGAAAAGCCATAATCTTGTCAATCTCGACCTGCTCCAGCACCACATCACTGATCTCGATCGCTTCGGCAATGCGCATGACTTCGTCGAAATCATCCAGTGCTTCCCAGTCCATGGCGGTTAGATCTTTGGACAGCAACGCCTTGCTGCGATCATAGGATGCCAGACCTTTGACGGCATCAAGGTGGTGCAGCACGATGTCTTCCAGATCGGAATAGGCGCCGTTATGCCCGTATGGGCCGGATTGCGTGACGTTGCGCAGGGTGGGGGTGCGAAAGCGGTACATGTCATCGGCAACGCCTGTGACCATGCCGCGCCCTTGGTCGGCATATTCGGATTTGCCCGGCCCGAACTGGGGCAGGCCGATGGCGTGGAAATTGTGATCGGTCTGGAAGCTGCCCGAATGGCAGGTGGAGCAGCGCGCCTTGCCATAAAAAAGATCCATGCCTTCGAGTTGCACGTCGGTCATCGTGTCCTCGCCGCGCAGATAGCCGTCAAAGGGGCTGTCTGTGGCGCGGAATTCCGATCCGATGAAGGCCGAGAGCGCCGTGCCGATGTCATTTATGTGCACGCCGACGGTGCCGAGGGCCGCAAAGCGTTCGCGATACTCGGGGATATCGTCCACACGGCGGGCCAGAATATCCCATGCGCCATTCGGCCCCATGATCCGGTCGGCGGCAACGGCATCAGCGACGTCGTTCTCGCCCGGATGGCCTGCCATCTCGGCGGGCGACAGAATTGGCAGAATGTTTTGCGCGGCCAGCGGCGAAGGCATCGGGCGTTCCAGCGTGCGGCCAGCGGGCATGACAATGCCGAAAATCGCATGACGGTCCTTGGCGGTGCGGCCATCGTGGAACATCACGGTAAATTCCTTGGCCCCCAGATTGAACAGGGCAGGTGCGTTGCGCGGAATACGCTCTTTCGGGGTATTGCCGGTGTCGACATGGCGCGCCAGCCCAAGGCCCACACCGCCTTCGCCCAGCGACAGCGACATCGCATCCGATGTCCCCAGCGAGGGATGGTGGCAGGTGGCGCAGGCAATATTCTTGTTGCCCGACAGCACCGGATCAAAGAACAGATCACGCCCTAGCTCGATCAGCCCGGCGGGGAAGCTGTGGAAATCATCATCACTGACAGGCGAGGGCAGCGGCCCCGCAAACGCAGCAGCACTCCCCATCAGGGACACACACAAAATACCCAGCGTACGGTTGACCATGCTACTCATCCTCACATTTCTGTGAGCGACCTACTGCATTTTAGTCACAATTTCGACAAGTGCTTTGGAAAAACACCGTAGCGGGGCGCGAAACAGTCACTGTTTCCAATCGGGTGCGCGTTTCTCGATAAAAGCCTGCATGCCTTCGTCTGTATCCGCAAGGCCAAGGTTTTCGACCATAACAGCGCCAGTATAGGCATAGGCGGCGGCGGTCTCCATGCCCAGTTGCGCGTAGAACGCATGTTTGCCAATTTTCACAGCGGCCCCCAGCTTGGCGGCGATTTTATCGGCAAGGGCCGCCGTCTCGGCTTCCAGCATATCTGGTGCCACCACACGGTTGATCAGCCCCAAAGCTTCGGCGCGGTCGGCCTCAATGAAATCACCCGTGGTCAGCATCTCGAATGCCTTTTTCGGCGCGATATTCCGGCTGAGTGCGACCATAGGGGTCGAGCAGAACAGCCCGATGTTGACACCATTGACGCCAAAGCGCGTGCCTTCGGCGGCCACAGCCATATCGCAGGTCGCGACCAGCTGGCAGCCTGCCGCCGTGGCGATGCCGTGGATTTGCGCAATAACCGGCTGCGGCATGGACTGGATGCGCAGCATCACATTGGTACAGCGGGCAAACAGATCGGCAAAGGCGGCGGCACCTGCGTCCTCATTCTGGCGCATGGCTTGCATCTGGCGCAGATCATGGCCTGCACAAAACGCCTTGCCTGCCCCTGATATGGTGACCACACGGCAGGACGGATCATTCGCCAGCGCGTCCAGCGTCTCTTGCAACGCCGCCAGCATCTCGTCGCTGAGCGCATTGAGCCGCTCGGGCGCGTTCATCGTCAGATGCGTGACCGCGTCCCGTTGCGTTACTTCCAGAATTGCCATCTTGCGCCCTCCCTGCGATGGGGGAACTGTAGCTCTAATAGATGAAGGAGAACAAGCATGGCCGTCAAAGGCGAAGTGAAGATGGATGTGCCACAGCTGATGGCCTTTATGCGCGAAGTGTTCCAGCAGGTTGCGGATGATTTCAACGTCGAGGAGGTGAAGCCGGGCGAGGTCACCATGCGGCTGATCATCACCGACAAACATTTGCGCCCGGGCGGCACGGTGTCGGGGCCCTCGATGTTCGCGCTGGCGGATGTAGCGGCTTATATCGCGACGCTGGCGATGATCGGGCCGCAGGCATTGGCGGTCACGACCAGCTGTTCGCTTGATTTCATGCGCAAGCCAAAAGCAGGCGTTGATCTGATTGCCACTGCAAAGCTGCTCAAGCTGGGACGGCAGCTGTCGGTCAGCCATGTTCTGGTCTATTCCGAAGGCATGGCGGAGCCTGTGGCACAGGCCACGATGACCTATGCCATTCCGCCTGCGCGGGGGGGGCTAGGGGTACAATCTATTCTTTAGGGAATATTGTACTAAAAAAGGACGCTACAATTTCGGGCAATAAAAAAGGGCAGGGAGTATCCCTGCCCAAGTGAAGAGGTCTGGTGTGGCGTCACGGGGATGTCACGCCTGCCAGAACACTTTCCGCGCCTCGGTACGAGCCGCAGTTGGTGTAAGTCCCAGATCGTCAAGCTGCCATATCTCGAGCTGGTCAAGGCACTGGCCGGTCTGACGGCGGGTAGCCCATTTTGTCAGTGTGGCCGCGAACTTGACACTGATCACCGCCGACAGCGGTATGCTGCGTGCGGTGCCAAGAGCCGCAAGGGCATCAGTGGTGAGTGGGGCTGCGCGTGACATGGGAAATCTCCTGAATGAATTGTATTGACACAATTTTACAAATTGCCGTATAATATTGGTACAATATAAAGGCGCGCTGTACTATGGAAACATTGTAATGGATACAATTTGGGTGCCGCAGGTTGATCCGGCGGTCAAGCCGAAGTATCGCGCGGTGGTGCAGGCCATCCGCAAAGGCATCGCATCGGGCGCGCTGTCGGCGGGCGACAAGCTGCCGCCGGTGCGCGATCTGGGCTGGAAGCTGGAGATGACGCCGGGCACTGTGGCGCGCGCCTATACAGTCCTGACGGATGAAGGCACGCTGAGCGCCGAAGTGGGGCGCGGCACGTTTGTTGCGGCACAAAAGGCGGAGTCTCTGCCGATCTATTCGGATCTGGCTGTCGATGTTGTCACGCACCAGGCGAGCGGTGATAACTTCGACGTCAATCTTTTCTCGCCGCATTTGCCCAATGGCGGGCAGTCCAAGTTGATCCGCACGCTGCTGGCGCAAGTTGCCAATGATCCGCCATCAGGCATGATGCACTATCCTTCCCGCCGTGGCGCACAGCCCGCCCGCGAAGCGATGCTGCACTGGCTGCGCGATGCGCCGATTGGCCCTCTGGTTGAGGGTGATATCGTACTGTCGCATGGGGGGCAGAACTCCATTATGCTGATTTTCCAGACTATTCTCAAAGGCCGCAAGCCAGTGATCTTTGTGGAGGAACTGTGCTATCCCGGGTTTCGCCGTGTGGCGACCGCCCTGCGTGCCGAAGTGGTGCCGATTGCGATGGACGAAGACGGGCTGTGCCCCCACGCGCTTGCCGCCGCCGCTGCGCGGTATCCCGAAGGCCAGATCATCTGCACCTCGCCCGAGGTTCACAGCCCCACCTGTGGCTTCACCCCGCTGGCACGGCGCACCGAGATTGTAGAAGTGGCGCGGAGGTTTGATCTGCAAATCGTCGAGGATGACTGCTACCGCATCGGGGCGGCATTGGCCGAGGGCTACCGCGCACTGGCGCCCGAGCGGGGCTGGTACATCACCTCGCTCAGCAAATCCATCACGCCCGCGCTGCGTCTGGGCTGTGCCATTGGCCCGCGTGACCGCACGGCCGCCCTGCACCGCGCGGCCGAGCACGGGTTTTTCGGGCTGGCCACCCCGATGACCGATCTGGCCGCCGCCCTGTTGGTACACCCCGAGATCGACGCCATCATAGAGCGTACCAAGGCAGGCATTGCGGAATACGTCAAAGTGGCGGTGAACACGCTGGGCGGGTATGATCTGCGCTGGCGGGCGGATGTGCCGTTTGTCTGGCTGAATCTGCCTGAGGGCTGGCGGGCTTCGGCGTTTTGCCGCGCTGCCGAGACACGCGGCGTGCGGGTGCGTGCATCCGAGGAATTCGCCGCCCGTCACGCGCAAACGCCCCATGCGGTGCGGATGGCGATCAATGCGGGCGTGTCTCTGGGCAGTTTTGAAGCTGCGATGGCGCGTCTCCGGCATTTACTGGACAATCCCACCGAGGAAATCAGCGTTTAAGATGTGAATTTATGGGGTATTATTATACCTTAATTTCAAGCTCTTGATTTTGATGCATTTATTGGGATTTACGCCGCTTGACGTGGCCAGCGGCATGGCTATAAATCGCCCATCACATCGGGGTAACTGCCCTGTCACACTACTAGCGGGATTACCGTACATGAAAACCTTTTCTGCAACACCGGCAGACATCGACAAGAAATGGATCATCATTGATGCGAATGGCATCGTGCTGGGCCGTTTGGCGTCAATTGTTGCCATGCGTCTGCGGGGCAAGCACAAGCCCTCCTTCACCCCTCACATGGATTGTGGTGACAATGTCATCATTATCAACGCCGAGAAAATCCAGATGACCGGCAAAAAACGTGAAGAGATGTTCTATTGGCACACCGGCCACCCCGGCGGGATCAAAGAACGCTCCAAGCAGGACATTCTGGATGGCAAGCATCCAGAGCGTATCGTGACGATGGCGGTCAAGCGCATGCTGCCCGGCAACCGTCTGAGCCGCCAGATCATGACCAACCTGCGCGTTTATGCAGGTGGTGAGCACCCCCATGAGGCCCAAGCGCCTACCGTTCTGGATGTCGCATCCATGAACAGCAAAAACACGCGGAGCGCATGAGCATGGCTAACGAAATCAACACACTCGAAGATCTCGCTTCTGTTGCAGGCATCGTTGCCGCGCCAAAAGTCGAGATGGCACCCCGCGAGCCCGTGCGTGACGCGCAGGGCCGCGCCTATGCCACAGGCAAGCGCAAGGATGCGGTTGCCCGCGTCTGGATCAAGCCGGGCTCCGGCAAGGTTGTCGTAAACGGCAAACCGCAGAACGAATATTTTGCGCGCCCCGTTTTGCAGATGATCCTGCAGCAGCCTTTCGGCATCACCGGCACCGATGGCCAGTTTGACGTCTACGCGACAGTCAAAGGCGGCGGTCTGTCCGGTCAGGCCGGTGCGGGGAAGCACGGCGTGTCCAAAGCACTCCAGCTGTTTGATCCGATGCACCGCGCAGCGCTGAAAGCGGCAGGCTTCCTGACCCGTGACAGCCGTGTGGTCGAGCGTAAGAAATACGGTAAAGCAAAAGCGCGTAAGAGCTTCCAGTTCTCCAAGCGTTAAGCTTGCCGGTATTGTCAAAATACTAAAATATTTGAAAAAGCGCAGTGTAAACTGCGCTTTTTCTGTTTTGATACGTTTCAAAAGCGCGGCGATGACCGGCTCGGATCCTGATTTTACAGTCTGTTTCGACGAAACTTGATCAGCTATCCTTTTCCCAGGCTACAACTCGTGGCTGTGCCGGTCTTTTCCCGTATTGCATCTGCTTAAGACACAAGGTTGCCGAACGCGACTGTTTCAGAGCCTGGAAATGCTCTATGACGCCGGATTGTTCGGTACGGGCTTGATGACGCGTCCGTGAAACCCTCGTGCTTCACACTTTCAATTTCGCGTGGCTAGAAGCAGATTTCTACCCCTTCAATCGCGTCTCCGGAGTGTTTGATCCGAAGGCCCGGACCCGTTTGAATTCCCGCACATCGCCTAACCTGCTCTTCGCTGCATGACAGGGCATTGCGGAAGTAATGCAGGCAAGGGGCCTCTCACTTTTGGTCAAGCATACTTGGTGTGATGACAGACTTGCGCCCTGATCCTTGGGGAGCCGGTAAAAATCCATGCTTTTCCGCTTTGTTTGCGCGCATAAATGCTGCCCCCCGCGCGTAGAACCCACCGACATAAGGGCACACAAGGCCGATCTGCATTGGCTTGGCGGCGCGCCGGTCCTTTCGCTGTTTTCGACAGTCCATAACCCTCAAGCCAGACCGCTTCTCCGCTGACGGATCCAGCGCGCAGGGCTGCGTCTGCATCTTGAAAACGCGTTCACTTCCTGTCGCCCGTTGCTGTTTACTTGGGATGTTTCGAGACCGGCCAGCCCGTTGGGTCATCTTGCCGATAGTGGTTTTGTTGATCACTGCCACCGGTGTCAAAAGTGCTGTGATCCCTGAGGCTTCCTCATTCAGTAGCCCGTCTATTACCCGGCAGGCGATTGCACAGCAATCTGCCGAGCGGCGGCACAGGTACTCACGGCAGCAACCGTCCTTCACGGCCAGCACGCGGAACTTGCGAGACGCGCCGAACGTATCAGAGACAAAATCCACAACCAAATCTCACCGGGATGCGCTGCCACGGGCATCGGTGTCCGTGATCCACGTGCGCGCTTGCGGCCTCTTCGCCGTATGACCGCCCGGTTTTTCCTCGGCGTAGATGCGATACAGCTTCTTGTGCGGTCTCGGGATCATGCTACGCATACCCCTGCCGGGCAGTGACTAATCGGGGCTTGGGTAAAACGACCCTGTCGCATTTGTTTGCTCGGTCAAAGGTTGAGCAAACTCTACATGAGAGTCAGGGAAGTTTCGGGAGGCAGGTCTGCGCCCATAGTTGTAATCTGACTATGTGGTGCGGACTGTTCATGTCGGTTCATGTCCGTTCATGCGGGCGAAGCGGGGCAGGCGGCGCCGGGATTATTGTATCAGGCTGGTGCTATTTGATGAAAGGACACGCGTCCGGTGCGCATTGCTGACATCCGCTGCTTATGCAGGCGCTTCGTCAGGATTTCCTTGCGTAAACTTTTCGGCAAGTTGCTCCTGCGGTCTGCTCATTAAGTCTGGGGCCAGCCTTGTTTACAAGCGGAGTTTTTAGGTATTCCGACCAGACAGACACACCCGCATCATCGGACCGGCGCATTTTCTGTCTGATCACAGTGTTTTCAACACGGTCTTTGAGGCGCCATTAAAAACCTGCCGACAGCCTGTCGATGATCGGGGCAGTACAAACAGCAAAGCGCATCGAGCCTCTTATCAGCCTCCGGTCCCTAAAGCTTGTTACGCTCTCAACTCCCGCGGGCGGCCTTCACCCATGCAACAATCTTGCCGCGGTTTTCCGGTGTCATGGTGGCGATCGCATTGGGTGGGGGCATTGCATTGCTCAGTCCCGCATGCAGCAGGATCTGTTCTGCATGGCGTGCGACATCGCTTGTGGTTTCTAGGTAGACACCTTTGGGTGCCCAGTGCATGCCCTCCCATGCGGGTTCACGGGCATGGCACATCGAGCAGTTGCCGAGCACCACATCATAGGCTTCGCTGAACCCTTCTGCATTGGCGAATTGCGCCTCATAGGGGGTCAATTCGCGGCTCTCGGCGATCTCGTAGCTGTCGGGGCCACGCACGGTCGAGAGCCATGCAATGACAACCATCAGGATCACCGTGACAGCCCATGTCCAGTGCCGGCCTTTGCCTGTGGCGTGCATGGTGTTGAAATAATGACGGATTGTCACGCCGGTCAGGAAGACCAGACTGGCGATGATCCAGGCATATTGCGTGCCAAAGGCCAGTGGATAATGTGTGGACAGCATCAGGAACACAACGGGAAGGGTCAGATAGTTGTTGTGGGTCGAGCGCAGCTTGGCGATCTTGCCGTATTTGGCATCGGGCTTGCGGCCCGCCATCAGGTCTGCGACGACGATACGCTGGTTCGGCATGATCTGGAAAAACACATTGCCGGTCATGATCGAGGCGGTGAAAGCCCCCAGATGCAGCAATGCGGCACGGCCGGTAAAAATCTGGTTGTAGCCCCATGCCATAACCACCAGCAGGACAAACAGCAGCAGCATCAACAGGGTCGAATGTTCGCCCAGTTTGGATTTGCACATGGCGTCATAGGCCAGCCAGCCGATGGTGAGCGATCCGCCGGAGATGAGGATACCCTGCCACAGGGTCAGATCCGCCTTGGTCGGGTCCAGCAGGAAAATCTCGCCGCCAACCCAATAGACAATCATCAACAGTGCCGCACCCGAAACCCAAGTGATATAGCTCTGCCATTTGTGCCAGATCAGATGCTCGGGCATGTTTTCAGGTGCGACGAGATATTTCTGGATGTGGTAAAACCCGCCACCATGGACCTGCCATTCCTCGCCATGAACGCCCTCGGGGGCGTTGGCCGCTTTGCGCAGGCCCAGATCAAGAGCAATGAAAAAGAACGAAGCACCAATCCACGCCATTGCAGTAATGACATGCAGCCACCGCACCGCAAACGCTATCCAGTCCCAAATGATTGCGAAGTCGTACATAGCACCCTCCCGAGGTTTTCATCTGATGACAACCTAGGCGAAACCACATTCTCCTGCTATCGTCTCTAATTAGCAAAGAGTATCAAAAAAAAGAAAACAATGTCATATCTCGATAACATCCGGACATTTGTGCGCGTCTACGAGTTGGGCAGCATGTCTGCGGCCGGTCGTGATCTGCGGATTTCGCCTGCGGTGACGTCATCGCGTATCTCGCAGCTGGAGGAACATCTGGGCGTCCGCTTGTTCCAGCGCACGACCCGCAGTTTGACACCAACAGAACAGGGCAAGGCGTTTTATGCAGGGGCTGCCGCGATCCTGGAAGCGGTTGAGGATGCGGAAGCGCAGGTTGTTAATATCACCGACAGTCCCAGAGGGGCGCTGTATGTGGCAGCACCCTTGGGTGTCGGGCGTCGGCTTATTGCACCGCTTGTCGCGGGCTTTTTGGCCGAATATCCGGAAGTCACCCTCAGGCTGCGCCTGACAGACCGCAAGGTGGAGCTGACGACAGAAGGGCTCGATCTCGCTTTTTTTCTGGGTCAGCCGGAAGACAGCAATCTGCGGATACGCAAGATCGCGGATGTCGGGCGTGTCTTGTGTGCCAGCCCCGAGTATATTTCAACCCATGGCAATCCGGCGTCTGGCGATGAGCTGCTGGCGCAGAACCATGAATGTCTCAATTTGCGCTTTCCAGGCGCGACCGAGTTTCAATGGCTGCTCAAAACAGCGTCCGGCCCGAAACGTTTTCGCGTCAAGGGCCGGTACGAATGCGACGACGGGGATGTTCTGACGGATTGGGCGCTGGCCGGAAAGGGCATCACGCTAAAGCCGGTTTTCGAAGTGGCCGATCATCTCAAGGCAGGCCGATTGGTACAAGTCGCGGCTTTGACACCGCCAGAGCCTATCCAGATGGCCTGCCTGTACACCCACAGGCGCCGGCAGGATCCCAAGACACGCCTCTTCATGGAATACGTGATTGAACGGATTACCGAAGTCGTGCGGGACAATGATTTACAAGCTTAACTGCCGCGGTAGGTGGAATATCCGAAAGGCGACAGCAGGAGGGGAACGTGGTAATGGGTGGCCTCCGACATGCCAAACCGCAGCGGGATTACATCAAGAAAGCGCGGGCTTTCCGGCGGCGCACCGATCGCATCGAGGTACGCGCCTGCGTGAAAGACCAGTTCGTACGTGCCGGTTGCGAAGGTATCCGCAGGCAGGATCTGGGTGTCTGTCCGACCGTCATCGTTGGTGGTCAGGGATGTCAGGTGCGTGCGTGTTTCGCCGTCGATTTTATAGAGATCAATCTTCAGGCCTTGTGCAGGGCAACCGCGTGCTGTGTCCAGTACATGTGTCGTCAAAAATCCGGTCATATGAACGCTCCTCGTCATTTTAACCCACAGTGCCAGATTGGACGCGGGGCGGCAAATCACGGCGACGCGAAGGCTCCTTCAATTTTTATTTGAAAAACATAATCATTCTTTTGAAATACAAGCATGCCAACTTGGAGGGCGCATAGTGCAAAGATACCCACGCGACATGACGGGCTACGGCCCCAATCCGCCGACAGTCAAATGGCCGGACGGTGCAAAGATAGCCGTACAAATTGTCCTGAATTATGAAGAGGGTGGCGAGAATAACATCCTGCACGGTGATGCCGCGTCAGAGGCCTTCTTGTCGGAAATTACCGGCGCCAGCCCCTGGCAGGGGCAGCGTCACTGGAACATGGAATCACTCTACGAATACGGATCGCGCGCAGGCTTCTGGCGGGTGCACCGGATGCTCGGCGATCTGCCGGTCACAGTCTATGGCGTGGCAACCGCTTTGGCGCGCGCACCCGAACAGGTCGCAGCCATGATTGCCTCCGATTGGGAAATCGCCAGCCACGGCCTGAAATGGGTCGAGCATAAGGACATGCCCGAGGCAGAAGAGCGCGCCCAGATTGCGCAGGCGATCAAGCTGCACACAGAAGTCACCGGCACCCCGCCGCGCGGCTGGTACACGGGGCGGTGTTCCAACAATACCGTGCGGCTGGCGGCGGAAACGGGGCAGTTTGCCTATGTCGCGGACAGCTATGCCGACGATCTGCCCTATTGGGAACGTTTTGGCACGACGGACCAGCTGATCGTGCCCTACACGATGGACTGCAATGATATGCGCTTTGGCATTCAGGCCGGTTTCACCACCGGCGACCAGTTCGAGCGGTATCTGAAAGACAGCTTTGACTACCTCTACGAGGAAGGTGCGGCTGGCGCGGCCGCGATCCTGTCTATTGGTCTGCACTGCCGCATCGTGGGCCGTCCGGGCCGTGCCGCGGCCCTGCGCCGTGCGATCGAGCATTTCAAATCCCATGAAGGCGTCTGGTTCGCCACTCGCCTCCAGATTGCAGAACACTGGGCCAAGGCACACCCGCCAAAGATTTCGGCACGGCCATCAGACATGGACAAAGCCACCTTTGTGTCCGAATTCGGCGGTATCTTCGAGCATAGCGCATGGGTCGCAGAAGGCGCGCATGCGCTGGAACTGGGGCCGACCCATGACACAGCCGCAGGCGTGCACCAGATGATGACGCGTGTTTTCCGCAGTGCGGATGACGCACTGCGGCTGGCAGTGCTGAACGCCCACCCCGATCTTGCCGGCAAGCTGGCAGCGGCCAAGCGGTTGACAGCAGACTCGACTGCCGAACAAGCGTCTGTCGGGTTGGATGCATTGACCGATGCGGAACGTCAGTCCTTTGTCGATCTGAATGATGCCTATACAGCCAAATTCGGCTTTCCCTTCATCATCGCTGTGCGTGACAACACAAAAGCGTCGATTACGGAGGCTTTTGCGCGCCGTATAAACCACGACCGCGACACCGAGTTTGCGGAGGCCTGCAAACAGGTGGAGCGGATTGCACAGTTGCGCCTGATCGAGAAGCTGTCCGCATGAGCAGGGTAATCAGGATAGAGCCGCTGACCGCTGCCGCATTCGCCCCTTTCGGGGATTTGCTGGATGCGTCCGGCACGCCGGACAAGGTGATCAATCAAGGTAAATGTGGCCGGTTCCATGACCGCGCAGTCCTTGATTTTGCCGATGGCAAGGCAGGGATCAGCATCTTCAAAGGTGAAATGGAAACCCTGCCGCTTGCGCTTGAACTGGTCGAGCGTCATCCGGAGGGCAGTCAGGCGTTTATTCCCATGTCCGAAGGCCCGTTTCTGGTCGTCGTTGCCACTGATGACGCTGGAACGCCGGTAAACCCGCGCGCTTTTGTCGCCGCAAACGGACAAGCGATCAATTTCCACCGCGGCACATGGCACGGTGTGCTGGCACCGCTGAGCGCGCCGGGCATATTTGCCGTGGTGGACAGAATTGGATCCGGTGCAAATCTTGAAGAGCACTGGTTCAAGGAGGCCTATACGGTCCAAAAATAACCAACAATTCAAAAGATCGGCGATTTTAACAGCCGGCAGAATATCAACCAAAAGGGACGAGATATAATGGCAGATACTTCCATCGGGACACCGGAACAACTCCGCGATCCGAATTATACACCCGCGCTACACCGCGCTATTCCACTGGGCATCCAGCACGTTCTGGCAATGTTCGTCTCCAACGTGACGCCCGCAATTATTGTGGCGGGGGCGGCGGGCTTTGGCTTTGGCTCGGATGCGGGGGCCAACGGTTTTCCGGACATGACCTATCTGATCCAGATGTCGATGCTGTTTGCGGGCATCGCGACCTTGTTCCAGACCATCGGAATGGGGCCTGTAGGTGCGCGTTTGCCGATCGTGCAAGGCACGTCGTTTGCTTTTATTCCAATCATGATCCCGCTGGTGGCGGGCAAGGGGGTCGAGGCACTGCCCGCCCTTTTTGGCGGTGTGCTGATCGGTGGCCTCTTCCACACCCTGATCGGTACGTTCATCGGACGCATCCGCTTTGCGCTGCCGCCGCTGGTCACGGGCCTTGTGGTCACAATGATCGGTCTGGCACTGGTCAAGGTCGGCATTGAATATGCCGCCGGTGGCGTGCCAGCCAAGGCGCAGAACCTGCCTGAATACGGCTCGCTGCTCAACTGGTCTGCCGCACTTGTGGTGGTCTTCGTGACACTGGGGCTGAAGTTTTTCGCACGCGGCATGCTGTCGGTTTCTGCTGTGGTGATCGGCATCATCGTAGGCTATTTCTATGCACTGGGCATGGGTATGGTCACATTCGAGAGCATCGGCACCAGCTGGGATCGTGCGGCCCCCATCGCTTTCCCGATGCCGTTCAAATACGGGATCGAGTTTACGACAGCAGCGATCATCGGCTTTTGCATGATGGCATTCGTCTCCGCGATTGAAACCGTGGGCGATGTATCGGGCATTTGCAAAGGCGGTGCAGGCCGTGAAGCGACCGAAAAAGAAATCACCGGTGCCACCTATGCTGACGGTCTGGGCACGGCAATCGCCGGTGTGTTCGGCGCTTTTCCGAATACCAGCTTCAGCCAGAACGTGGGCCTGATCGCCATGACCGGCGTGATGTCGCGCCATGTCGTGACCATCGGCGGGATCTTCCTGATCATTTGCGGCCTGATCCCCAAAGTGGGCGCCATCATCAACACGGTGCCCATCGAAGTGCTGGGTGGCGGTGTGATCGTGATGTTCGGCATGGTTGTGGCCGCCGGTATCTCGATGCTGTCGGACGTCAACTGGAACCGCCGCAACATGGTGATCTTTGCGATTGCCCTGTCGGTCGGTCTGGGTCTGCAACTTGACCCGATGGCAGTGCAATACCTGCCCGATACGTTGCGCATCCTGATGACATCCGGTTTGCTCCCCGCAGCCGTCATTGCCATCGTCCTCAATCTGGTCCTGCCCGAAGAATTGTCTGACGAGTCTACCGAAGAAGTCTCGGGCGGACTGTCAGGCCACGGGTCCGGCTCGTTGAACAAGCACTAGTTTGCAACAGTGCCCCGCCGCCACATCACTGGCGGCGGGGCACTGCGCGCCAAAGCGCAAATTTTATATACATTCCTGTTTTACACTTCCCCGGACGCAACGCAGTTCGCGTCCGACGCCTTGAATCTTCTCCTGCACCGCGCGCCCTAGAAAAAAGGTCTGATACTCAAATGACGATAGATACTCACGACATTGACCGTGTTGAGTCCCAGGAGTGGCAGGAGCCGATTCAGGATGTGATCGAGAGGGACGGTGCCAACCGCGCGCATTACTTGCTGGACCGCGCGGTGCAGTAGGCGCGCGCCGCTGGTGCCACGCTGCCGTTTTCAGCGACCACGCCTTACCAGAATACGATCCCTGCCGATGACGAGATCGAGATCCCCGGCGATGTTGAGATGGAGTGGCGCATCCGCACGATCAACCGCTGGAACGCCATGGCGACGGTGGTGCGGCGCAACAAGGAGAGCAGCGAATATGGCGGGCATATTGCCTCCTTCGCCTCTGCGGCGGTGATGTATGACATCGGGCTCAACCACTTCTGGCGGTCCAAATCTGCGATCCACGGGGGCGATCTGGTGTACTTCCAGAGCCATGTGATCCCCGGCATTTATGCGCGGTCCTTCATGGAGCGGCGCATTACGCCCGAGCAGATGGAGAACTTCCGCTCGGAGGTGGATGGCGGCGGGCTGTCGTCCTATCCGCATCCGTGGTTGATGCCGGACTATTGGCAGTTCCCGACCGCTTCCATGGGTCTGGGGCCGCTTATGGCGATTTATCAGGCGCGGTTCATGAAATACATGCACAACCGGGGCCTGATCGACATGGGCGACCGCAAAGTCTGGGCCTTTCTGGACGATGGCGAGATGGACGAGCCGGAGTCGCGTGGTGCCATTGATCTGGCCGCGCGTGAGGGGCTCGATAACCTGATTTTTGTGGTGAATTGCAACCTGCAACGCCTTGACGGTCCGGTACGGGACAACGGCAAGATCGTGCAGTAACTGGAGGGCGATTTTCGGGGTGCCGGCTGGAACGTGATCAAACTGCTCTGGGGCAAAGGCTGGGATGACCTGCTGGAGAATGACGCCACGGGTCGCCTCAAGCAGTTGATGGACGAGACGGTCGATTGCGATTACCAGACCTTCAGGGCCAAGGATGGCGCTTATATCCGCAAGCATTTCTTTGGCAAATATCCCGAGACGGCAGCATTGGTCGCCGATTGGTCCGATGATCAGATCTGGGCGCTGCGCAGCGGCGGGCATGATCCGCAAAAGGTCTATACCGCGTTCAAGAAGGCGACCGACACCAAGGGCCAGCCGACCTGCTTGTTGATCAAAACGGTCAAGGGCTACGGCCTGGGCACAGCGGGTGAGGGGCAGAACATCACCCATTCCGCCAAGAAATTCGCCGACAACCAGCTGCGCGAATTCCGCGACCGGTTCAAAATTCCGGTCTCCGACGAGGATCTGCCGGACGCGCCGCTGGTGTCTTTGAACAACGCGCAGAAATCCTATCTGGCGGACAGGCGGAGCGCACTCGGCGGCGAGTTCCCCAAGCGCAACTGGCACGATGCGCCCAAGCTGGCCATTCCGCCGCTATCCAAGTTCGAGGCGCAGCTGAAGGGAACCGGCGAGCGTGAAATTTCGACCACGATGGCCTATGTCCGCATCCTCACGACACTGCTGCGCGACAAAGAGATTGGCAAATTCGTGGTGCCGATTGTCCCCGACGAGAGCCGCACATTCGGCATGGAAGGGCTGTTCCGCTCTGCCGGGATTTATAACCCGCTGGGTCAGAACTATACCCCTGAAGATGCTGACCAGATGATGTTCTACAAAGAATCCATCGACGGTCAGGTCTTGCAGGAAGGCATCAACGAGGCCGGTGCCATGGCCGACTGGATTGCGGCGTCGACCTCCTATTCCAACCACGGCGTACCGATGATCCCGTTCTACATCTATTATTCGATGTTCGGGCATCAGCGGGTCGGTGATCTGGCATGGGCGGCCGGTGACAGCCGCGCGCGCGGATTCTTGCTGGGGGCCACGGCGGGGCGCACCACGCTGAATGGTGAGGGGTTGCAGCACGAGGACGGGCACAGCCCTATCCTCGCGGGCACCATCCCGAACTGCATCACCTATGATCCGACCTTCAGCTACGAGCTGGCCGTGATCATGCACAACGGGCTGGAGCGAATGTTTGTAAGTCGGGAGGACATAACGTTCTATCTGACCCTGATGAACGAAAACTATCAGCATCCTGACATGCCCATGGGGTCCGAGGAAGGCATTATCAAAGGGCTTTACCGCCCGAGCGAGACCAAAAAGCCCGGCAAAAAGCACGTCAATCTGATGGGGTCGGGCACGATCCTTGTGCAGGCGATCAAAGCGGCGGAAATGCTCAAGGCGGACTTTGGCATCACCTCCGATATCTGGTCTGCGACCAGCTTTAACGAGCTGGCGCGCGCGGGGCAGGATGCGGCGCGCCATAACCGTCTGAACCCCTTCGCGGACAAACAGGTGCCCTATGTCACCGAAGTCTTGAGCCGCGCCACAGGCCCGATCATCGCCGCCACCGATTACATGAAGAACTACGCCGAGCAGATCCGCGCCTTTGTGCCGAACCCCTATACCGTTTCTGGGGACAGACGGCTATGGCCGCTCCGACAGCCGTGTGAACCTGCGCCGCTTTTTCGAGGTGGATGCAAACCACATCGCAGGGGCCGCGATGAGCGCGCTCTATGCAGCAGGCTCGATCACCAAGGCCGAAATGCAATCTGCGCTTACCAAATATGACATTGACGGCGCCAAGCCGAACCCACGGCTTGTGTAATTCACGCCTGACAGGAGAAGAAATATGACAATCGAAGTCACAGTCCCCGAGATTGGCGATTTTAACGATGTGCCCGTTGTGGGCATTCTGGTGGCGGTGGGCGATACGGTCGCAGCCGAAGATCCGCTGGTCGAAATCGAAAGCGACAAGGCGACCATGGAAGTGCCGAGCCCGTGCGCCGATGTGGTCATGGAGATCCTGATTAAGGAAGGCCAGAACGTCTCCAAGGGGACGCCGCTGCTGATCCTCGAGGAGATCGAGGCGGCGGAGGCACCGGCAGCAGTACCCGCAGCAGTACCCGCAGCAGTGGCCCCTGCGGTGGCAGGACCTGCGGCTGCGGCACCAGCAGCACCGGCGCCCGCAACGGTGACGGATGCCGGATTTGGCAAGGCGCATGCCTCCCCCTCGATCCGCGCTTTCGCCCGCACGCTTGATATCGATATCGCACAGGTCAACGGCACAGGCCGCAAGGGCCGCATCCTGCGCGAGGACGTGACCAAGTTCCTCAAATCGACCACAGCACCTGTGGCGGGTGGGGGTGTCGCATCGGGCGGCATGGGTATCTCGCCCGTTCCGGTGGTGGATTTCTCCAAATTCGGGCCTGTGGAAGATGTGGAAATGCCCCGCATCAAGAAACTCTCCGGCCCCGCGCTGCACCGCAGCTGGCTCAACATCCCGCATGTCACCCACAACGAGGAGGCCGACATCACCGAGCTGGATCACTACCGTAAAGAGCTGGACACGGCGGCCAAGCTTGAAGGCTACCGCGTGACCCTACTGAGCTTTGTGATCAAGGCGAGTGTCTCGGCGCTCAAACAGCATTGGGAGGTGAACTCGTCCGTGCATCCGGACGGCGACAAGCTGATCAAGAAGGACTATTACAACATCGGTTTTGCGGCTGATACGCCGAATGGCCTGATGGTGCCGGTGATCAGGCATGCGGACCGCAAGGGGCTGGTGCAGATCTCGCGCGAGCTGGGCGAGTTGTCGGCGAAGGCGCGCGAAGGCACGCTGAAAGGGCCGGATATGTCCGGTGCGACCTTCCCTATTTCCTCGCTGGGCGGGATTGGCGGCACGTCGTTCACCCCGATTGTGAACGCGCCCGAAGTGGCGATCCTCGGCCTGACCCGCTCCAAAATAGCACCGATCTGGGACGGCGAGAAGTTCCAGCCGCGCAACATGCAGCCCCTGTCGATGAGCTATGACCACCGTGCCATTGATGGGGTGAGTTCAACCGGTCAGCGCAAGGGCTGCATTGAACCTATCAGAGTGCGTTGCATAACCAAGTGTTTTTCTTGGGCGCGTATTCAGCTTCAGGGCCACTTGGTCGAGATCGTCTTGGCTGAAGGATGATAGATCGGTGCCCTTAGGAAAATACTGTCGCAAAAGCCCATTGGT
>Ga0163215_100551_pt1 | contig 57079 bp, 51 predicted proteins | sample SynspAceP_FD_185934 | JGI IMG/M metagenome (GOLD analysis project Ga0163215, IMG submission 185934) | Saline lake microbial communities from Ace Lake in Antarctica - Synechococcus sp. Ace-P (Hybrid Assembly) | ecosystem: Environmental > Aquatic > Non-marine Saline and Alkaline > Saline | place... | reverse complement strand
GTCTCGCCATGCTTTCGCAGGCCCAGGATGATTCCCTCGTCTCGCCATTCCATAGGCTGACCTTGCCCGCTCAGTGCGGAAATTCAAGCCCCATCTCGCGGTAGCGCTCGGGATCATTGCCCCAGTTTTCGCGAACCTTGACGAACAGGAACAGATGCACCTTCTGATCAAGGATCTCGGCGATTTCCTTGCGTGATGCCTGGCCAATGGCCTTGATGGCCTCGCCCTTGTGCCCGAGCACGATCTTCTTCTGGCTGTCGCGCTCGACATAGATGACCTGCTCGATACGAACAGAGCCATCCTTTTTCTCTACCCAGCCTTCTGTTTCGACATGCGACGCATAGGGCAATTCCTGATGCAGGCGCAGGAACAGTTTCTCACGGGTGATTTCAGCCGCCAGCTGCCGCATCGGCAGATCCGAGATCTGATCCTCGGGATAATACCACGGGCCTTCCGGCAGCGTTTTCGCCAGATATTCCATCAGATCCTTGCAGCCCGAGCCGTTGAGCGCCGAGATCATGAAGGTCTCGTCAAACTTGGCTTTCTCGTGAATGGCAGCAGTCAGCGCCAGCAGTGTATCGCGCTTGACCTGGTCGATCTTGTTGATCACCAGAACCTTGTTCCCATGTCTGTCGGCCAGAGAATCCAGCAGCGCTTCCGCTTCTCCCCTGATCCCGCGTTCAGCATCAATCAGCACCAGCACCAGATCGCCATCCTTGGCGCCGCCCCAGGCTGTTGTCACCATCGCCCGGTCGAGCCGTCGCTTGGGCTTGAAAATCCCCGGCGTATCAATGAACACGATCTGGGTTCGATCCTGAATGGCGATCCCGCGCACGATCGCCCGCGTCGTCTGCACCTTGTGCGAAACGATCGACACCTTGGCGCCGACAAGCTGGTTCATCAGGGTCGACTTCCCGGCATTGGGCGCGCCAATCAGCGCAACAAAGCCCGATCGGGTCGGAGCTAGCGGTTCAGTCGGGGTAGTATCTGTTTCAGGTGTATCAGTCATCATCTTGTCCTGCGCTGGGCTGCCAGACGCCTTCGCGTTCGAGGAGTGCCGTCGCCGCGGCTTGTTCGGCTGCCCGCTTGGAGCGACTTTCGCCGCTGGCGGGCTTGGCGCCTTCTACCTGCACCACAACCTTGAACACCGGTTCATGGTCGGGGCCTGAGCGGTCCGTCACGCTGTACGCGGGTGTAACACCATAGCGCGCGTGGGCCCATTCCTGCAATTCGGTCTTTGCGTCGCGCCGTGCGGCATCGTCGGCAAGAGCCCGCGACTTCCATTGCCTGTGTATAAACGACCGGGCTGCTTCCAGTCCGGCGTCTAGATAGATCGCCGCAATCACTGATTCCACGACATCGGCACGGACATTGAGCATACGCTTGTCAGCGAGTTGTTTGACATCTGCGCCGGTCCGGATGAACTCATGCAATCCAAGGTCGTCGGCGACTTCGCTGCATGTCTGGGCGCTGACGAGCTGATTGAGACGCACGGACAATTCGCCCTCGCTGGCGTCGCGGAAATGACTGAACAGCAATTCGGCCACGCACAGACCGAGCACCCGGTCGCCGAGGAACTCCAGCCGCTCGTAATTGCCGCCTGCGGGGTTGCGAATGCTGGAATGGGTCAATGCCCGCTCCAGTCTTTCAGGATCGGCAAATTCGTGGCCAATGCGCTCCTCAACCCTGGCGACGATCTCCGCTACTTTTTTGGCCGCGCGTTTCATCGCTGCGCAGATTTGAAAAACCGCTCCAACCGAAGGTCAGACGGCCACTTCCAAATTTCCAGCGGCGATGCATCATCGGCAATCGAGAAGAAGATAACAGTCGCCCGGCCGATAAAGTTTTCAAGCGGCACATAGCCAACCTCAAAACGGCTGTCCTGCGAATTGTCGCGATTGTCACCCATCATGAAATAGTGGCCTTCAGGCACAACAAATTCACGGGTGTTGTCGCCCGGCGAATTGGGGTTGAGATCAAGTGTGGTGTAGGTGACGCCGTTCGGCAACGTCTCCTTGTAAACAGGAACGTCCGTGCCCTGGCTGTAACGCCCTTCCGGCTCGTAGCTGCCTACAAGTTCGCGCTTGACCGCTTCGCCATTGATGTAAAGCACACCATCAGTGACCTGAATCCGGTCGCCGGGAAGCCCGATCACGCGCTTGATGTAGTCAATCTTGGTGTTGCTGGGCAGCCGGAACACGGCAACGTCACCGCGCTCGGGATCGCTGCCCCAGATCCGTCCGGAAAAAAGGTCCGGCGAAAACGGGACTGAGTATTTGGTATAGCCATAGGAATATTTGGAAACGAAGAGATAATCGCCAACCAGCAGCGTCTCCATCATCGAACCCGAAGGGATGCTGAACGGCTGGAAAAACAGGGTACGGATAATCACCGCAAGCAGCAACGCCTGGCCAAGCACCTTGACGTTTTCCCAAAGTCCGCCGGACTGGTCTTTTTTTGTATTTGACACGCGATGAATTCCTTAGATATGGCGCGGAAGCGCTTTCTCTAACTGTTTGCGTCGTTCGCGGCAACACCGCTCACAAATGTCCGGGATTCTGCCGCATGGCTCCCCGCAACCAAATCCGATAAAGACGGGAAAAGTGAAGCTGGTTTGGCGTCAGGACTGCGGTAAAACCTCGATGATCACAAAAGCCTGCGCCAACGGATAATCATCGGTAATTGTCAAATGAACAACGCAAACCATGCCGTCTGGCGTTAGTTTGTCCAGATGTTCGGCTGCGCCCCCGGTGAGTTTCAGGGTTGGCTTGCCACCCGGCAGATTGACGACCCCCATGTCGCGCCAGAATACGCCGTTTGAAAGCCCCGTGCCGAGCGCCTTGGAACAGGCCTCCTTGGCCGCGAACCGCTTGGCATAGGAGGCCGCGCGCTGAGCCCGGCGATCAGATTTGGCACGTTCCACGTCCGTAAAGCATCGCTGGGTGAATCGCTCGCCGTGCCGCTCAAGGGTTTTCTCGATTCGTCTGATATCGATGAGGTCGCTGCCAATTCCGATGATCATGCGCGCTTCGCCCTATCCGCAGATCTTTCGGCACGAGTGGCTGCCAATTCCAGGATCCGGGCTTTGGCCCGCGAGGCCAATCTGGACTTCCTCCGCGTTTGAAATACGCGGACGCCCCAATAGGTCAGGAGATAGGCTGCGATACCGCTGACAACACCTGGAGGAATCGAGCCGATCAACATCGGCTTGAGCACGGGTTCCCACAATTGGCTGACATCGAGATGCCTGAGCAAGGCTTCCAGATTAACATGGTTCTGATGCGCGCCGGTTTCGACACCAATCAGAAGATTGCCGATTTTGATGGTCAGCGCCCAGATGAACGGGAAGGACAGAGGATTGCCGAAACCGGTCCCAATCGCCGCCGCCATCATATTGCCAGCCAGTACATAGGAAAGCGCGAACGCCAGGATGAAATGAAACCCCAAAAGCGGGGTCCAAGACGCAAAAACACCGGCGGCCACCCCTGCGGCAATGGCGTGGGGCGTCGCGGTCAATCGCAGCACCCGTTTGACAAAATACTGGAACGACCGGCCGAACGATCTCCTTGGCCAGAGCGCGGTGCGCATCCGGTCAAAAAATCCTTCTGGTTTTCGGCGACGAAACAGCATTTGGTTTCCGTATATCGCTCTATTTGTGTCAGCTCTAAGTCAGTCCGACCAAATTTCTGTTCGAGCGCTCCATATCCTCGGTTTTCAGGTACCAGTCTGCCTGACAGCAGCGAAGAACTGGTAAAGATTGCACATAAAATTCCGACGGTCATAAAACCGTGGGAGTCCATTCAAGCCGCCACTCAAACAGACCCCTGAAGCTATTGATAAATCCGTTCGACAGTGGATACGCATTCCAGTGCCTTTAACTGGGTAATCAACTGATTGAGATGCTTGAGATCCCAAACCTGCAGATCAATGAGCATCTCGGTGAAATCAGCAGCGACACGTACCATCGAAAGGTTCTGGATATTGGTGTCGCTGGTTGCGATTGCTTGCGTAACCTCTGCAAGCGTTCCCGGAGCATTGATGGCCGTAACGCAAACCCGGGAGGGAAACCGGTTTTTGTTGTTTTCATCAATGTCCCAGCGGATATCAATCCACCGGTTGGGCTCGTCATCAAACTTGGTCAGTTCCGACGATTGAATCGGATAGACGGTAATCCCGGCACCGGGTTCCAGAATTCCGACTATCCGGTCTCCCGGAACAGCCCCGCCCGGACCAAACCGAACCACTGAATTGTCATCCATACCGCGGATTGGCATTGCATTCACATCCGGGTCTGGGCCTATCAGTCGTGACGCTTTTGGCGACTTCTGAGTTTTGGCAAGCCCCGGCAGCTTGAAAATGAGCCCCGCAGCGCTGCGCAGGTTGAACCAGCCTTCATCCGCCGGCTTGCGCAGTGAAACCCGAGTCTCCTGGTGATTGGGGTAAACTGCACGGAACACATCATCCGAAGCCAGTTCACCGCGTCCGACCGCAGTCAGCACATCGTCAACTTCCTTGTGGCCCAACCGATGAAGCACCGGCTTGAGGCCGTCCTTCGACAACGGCTTGCCGGCACGGGTGAAAGTTCGCTCCAGAATGCGCATGCCTAGGCCGGAATATTGCTTGCGCACCGCCACTTTCGTCGCCCGGCGAATCGCTGCGCGCGCCTTGCCGGTCACCACGATTTCTTCCCAGGCCGGCGGAGGAACCTGAACGCCCGAGCGCAGAATCTCCACCTCATCGCCATTGGCGAGCCGCGTGACCAACGGCATGATTCGGCCATTGATCTTGGCACCAACACAGGTATCGCCGATGTCGGTGTGAACCGCATAGGCGAAATCGATCGGCGTCGCCCCGCGCGGCAAAGCAATCAGCTGGCCCTTCGGCGTAAAACAAAACACCTGGTCCTGAAACAACTCCAGTTTGGTGTGTTCCAGAAAATCTTCAGGATTATCACCAACCGACAGCGCTTCAATCGTCTGCCTCAGCCAGGAATAGGCCCTGGAATCCTTGGACAGCGCTACAGCTTCCTCGCCCGACGACGAATCCTTGTAGAGCGTATGAGCCGCCACCCCGCGTTCCGCGATGTCCTGCATCAGGCCGGTCCGGATCTGCAATTCGACCCGCTGCCGCGACGGCCCGACAATCGTGGTGTGGATCGAGCGGTAATCGTTCTGCTTGGGCGTCGAAATATAGTCCTTGAACCGTCCCGGCACCACCGACCAGCGCATATGCACAATGCCGAGCGCACGGTAGCAATCGGCCTCGGCATCGACAATGATGCGGAAACCGAACACATCAGAGAGCTGTTCGAATGACAGCGACTTGGACTGCATCTTGCGAAACACCGAATAGGCTTTTTTCTGCCGGCCCTTCACCTGTGCCTTCAAACCCTCCTGTTTGAACAGCGCCGACAGCTCGTCCTCAATCGTATGGATCAAATCGCGATTGCGCTCGGAAAGCTCAGCCAACTTGCCGGTGACAGTGTCGTAGGCTTCCCGGTTGATGTTCTTGAAGGCGAGCTCTTCGAGCTCCTCGCGCATTTCCTGCATACCCATGCGCCCTGCCAGCGGCGCATAGATATCCATCGTTTCCTCGGCAATCCGGGCGCGTTTTTCGGGTGGGACGTGCTCGAGGGTCCGCATGTTGTGCAGGCGATCAGCCAGTTTGACCAGCAGCACCCGTACATCATCGGAAATGGCCAACAGCAACTTGCGCAGGTTCTCGGCTTGCTTGGCCCGCTTGGACACCAGATCAAGCTTCTTGATCTTGGTCAGGCCTTCAACCAGCCGGCCGATGTCTTCACCGAAAAGCTCATCAATCTCTGCTCGTGTCGCTGTCGTATCCTCAATCGTATCATGCAAAAGCGCGACCGCGATGGTCGATTCATCAAGCCGCATTTCGGCCAGGATCGCCGCCACTTCCAAGGGATGGGAAATGTAGGGATCGCCGCTGGCACGCGTCTGCTTGCCATGCTTCTGCATGGCATAAACGTAAGCCTTGTTGAGCAGGGCCACATTGGCATCCGGCTTGTACTTTTGCACGCGCTCCACGAGCTCGTACTGACGCATCATCGAAAGGGCACTCCAAAACAAGAAAATGCGCCGAATCGAACGACCGGCGCATTGCATAGCATCAGCTGTCTATCGGCCTCTGGGGACAGATCCCGCCAATCTGACAATCAGCGGGTTCTCGTCCAGATGCTTAATAGTCGTCGCTTTTTTCCGGTGGCACAAGTCCTTCGATACCGGCAAGCAAATCTTCTTCCGATATTGACCCAAACGAAACAGATTCTGGCTGATCGTCCTCGACCGCGACCTCTCCCGCAGCGTCGCCAGTCTGCAGGTAACGCTCTGGATCGGGTTCCGGCTCATCGACTTCGACGTGCTTCTGCAGCGAGTGAATCAGATCTTCCTTGAGATCGCCGGGTGACAGCGTCTCATCTGCAATCTCTCTCAACGCGACGACAGGGTTTTTGTCGTTATCACGCGGGATCGTGATTTGACCGCCCTGAGAAATCTGGCGGGCGCGATGGCTGGCGAGCAACACCAGTTCAAAACGATTATCAACTTTGTCGATGCAATCTTCGACTGTGACACGGGCCATTGCCTGTCCTTTACAAACTTCTATGGGGAGTTCGGTGATGCGATAAACACATTGTGTGGTTATTTCAAGTCTTTTGCGTCAAAAGCACCTCCCACTCCATTTCTTACGTGATCACCCTGCGCGGCATAATCGGGGTATGATTAGCAGCTATGCATAAGTATAAGGGCCCAGCCACTTGAAAAACAAACTCAACAGAAGCATTTGGTTTTAAATCACGATTATTTGAGTCGTATAATAGTAGGATGATGGTAGCCGTTTGGTTTTCGAGAAGTTCGAAGTCGAGCTATCATTGCGGGACAGAAGCTGAACTTGCACACGAATGCAACCGAAGGCTTCTTTGAAAGGACTAGATTAAGTGTTTGATCCGAGAGAGAAAATAGCACTATTTATTGACGGGGCAAATCTTTACGCAGCGTCAAAAAGCCTGAGTTTTGATATCGACTACCGAAAGCTGTTGAAGGCATTTCAGTCTCGCGGCTATTTGCTGCGGGCCTATTATTACACTGCGTTGATTGAGGATCAGGAATATTCATCAATTCGCCCGTTGATCGATTGGCTCGATTACAACGGATATAAAGTAGTTACCAAGCCAGCAAAAGAATTCACAGATTCGATGGGGCGCCGAAAAATAAAGGGCAACATGGACATCGAATTGGCGATTGACGCCATGGAACAGTCCGACGTTGTCGATCACCTGGTGATTTTTTCCGGTGATGGAGATTTCACATCCCTGGTAGAAGCTCTGCAGCGCAAGGGTCGCAAGGTAACCGTTGTCTCTTCGCTCTCTTCTCAGCCGCCAATGATTGCTGATGATCTGCGTCGCCAGGCAGACTATTTCATTGACCTGGCCAGCCTTAAATCCGAAATCGGCCGTGACCCTTCCGAACGTCCTCAACGCGTCTATGCATCCTCAGAGGACGACGAGGAGGAATTCGAAGATTGATTCACAGTTTTGTGGGTCTGCGGGCAGACACAACAAGCGATGAGCGAGCCGGATTGTAATTGCAGCCTTTGCCCGCGGCTGCGCGGTTTCGCCCTTCAAAATCGCAAACTGTTGCCAGACTGGCACAATGGGCCGGTGAACACTTGGTATCCGCCTGAAGGATCAAGCAGTGTGAAATTGCTGATCGTCGGGCTGGCGCCTGGTTTGCGTGGCGCCAACCGCACCGGCATCCCGTTCACCGGCGACAGTTCGGGCGATCTCTTGTTTGAAACGCTTGGCAAGCACGGCTTGGCAGAGTTCGCTCATCAAGCCGAGGCCGCTGGCGGGCCGCATTTGAAAGCCACCGCGATTACCAACGCGGTTCGCTGTGTTCCTCCGGAGAACAAACCTGTCGGAGCAGAAATCAACACCTGCCGGAAATTTCTCACCGCTACGATCAGACAACTCGACAAGCTCAAAGTAATTGTGACGCTTGGCAAAATCTCCCATGACAGCACTGTACGTGCCCTCGGCGGTAAAATTTCGCAACATCCGTTCGGCCATGCGGCTGAAACCAGAATTGACGGTGTCAGTGTTCTTTCGAGCTATCATTGCTCACGCTACAACATAAATACCGGCCGCCTGACACCGGATATGTTTGATGCGGCATTCAGGAAAGTCGCGCGGTCACTGATTTCCAACTAGGAAACGGAGTGCAGACTTCACCAGCCGCCTGTGCACTTACCCGCGATCACGCAACAGCCGGGATTTGTCCCGGTTCCAGTCCCGTTCCTTCTGGGTCTGGCGCTTGTCGTGCAATTTCTTGCCCTTCGCCAAGGCCAACTGCAGCTTGGCTATACCCTTGTCATTGAAGTAGATCTTCAACGGCACCAGGGTCATGCCGTCACGCTGCACGGCTTGCCCTAACCGTCCGATTTCCCGCGCCTTCACCAGAATTTTACGCCGTCGACGGGGCTCATGGTTGAACTGGTTGGCCTGCAAGTACTCCGGCACATAGGAGTTGATCAGCCACATCTCCCCGCCCTCTTCATTGGCATAGGAATCAGCGATGTTGGCCTTGCCTTCCCGAAGTGATTTCACTTCGGTGCCGGTAAGAACCAGACCTGTCTCGAATGTTTCGACAATTTCGTAGTTGAACCGCGCCTTGCGGTTTTCAGCTACGATCTTGCCGTATTGCGACTTCTCATCTTTTTTCGGAGCCATGATCAGACGGCCACGCCCGCCTGAGCAAGCGCCGCGTCAAGCAGGGCCGCTGTCCCGGGTTCTACCGTGGTCAGTGGCGAGCGGACGACATTCTTGATCAGACCCATCTTCGCCAGGCAATACTTTACTCCCGCAACACCCGGCTCGGCAAAGATCGCCTTATGCAGCGGCATCAACCGGTCAAGCATCGTGAGCGCAGTGGCGTAATCGCCACGCAACGTCGCTTCCTGAAACTCGGCACACTCGCGCGGCGCCACATTGGCAGTCACCGAAATACAGCCGACGCCACCATGCGCGTTGAAGCCCAGCGCCGTCGGATCTTCTCCCGAAAGCTGAACGAAATCCTTGCCCGACGCCATGCGCTGTTCGGGCACCCGTGCGAGATTTCCGGTCGCATCCTTGACGCCAATGATATTGGCAAAATCGCGATTGAGCGCCGCCATTGTCTCCACCGACATGTCGATGACCGAGCGAGGCGGAATATTGTAGATGATGATCGGCAGCTTGGTTGCTTCGGCAACCGCCTTGAAGTGCTGATACAACCCCTTCTGCGTCGGCTTGTTGTAATAAGGCGTCACCACCAGCACGGCGGCGGCGCCAGCCTTTTCAGCGTGAACCGCAAGTTCGATCGATTCAGCCGTGTTGTTAGATCCGGCGCCAGCCACCACGGGAACCCGGCCCGCTGCTGCCTCCACGCACAACTCAACCACACGCCTGTGCTCGGCATGGCTAAGTGTCGGGGATTCGCCGGTGGTCCCAACCGGAACAAGTCCGGTGCTGCCGGCTTTGATCATCCGCTCGACATGGCTCGCAAAGCCATCCTCGTCCACCGCGCCATTCTCGGTGAAAGGGGTAATGAGGGCCGGAAGGGAACCCTTGAACATGCTATTCTCCAAAAACTACTCGACGCCCAAAAGGCGCATTCATCCAACTATACCGCACGCGATACAGGAAATCAGCGCGACGGAAAAGCCTTGCACGACACCTCAGCGCGCTTTTGCGCGGATTGGAGCCTATAATCACTCGATCCTGAGCGCCAGCCGCAGATTACTCGCAATTATGTCGGAATGTTGCATTTGAGTGAAGCTGATAAGCCTTTGTTAGGTCTTGCTTCACTGGCGCCTGATAGTGCGAGGCAAAGGATTGGCGATATGAAACCATCAGCGGGGCGAGACGGATCGTCCGCCAGCGAACAGGGATGTCAAATCGGACAGAAGGCCATAATGCCAAAAATCGCTCTCGCAACACTTTTTGCCCTTTCGACTGTGCTGGCGAGCATCACCATGGCTGCGACATTGCCCTCCGGTTCTATCCCCCTGCCCGCGCCACGCCCCCCAGCGGTCAGCCCCGAGGCCAAACCGTCAGCCACAACAACCACCTCCCAACCGGCAAGCTACGCGCTCAAAACGGGTCTGCAAGCGCTTGGAGACAAAAATGCCGGCCTTGCCCGGTCAATCCGCGATGCCATGCCACTCAACACACTCGACCGCCACATCCTGACCTGGGCGATTGCATTGTCGGGTCTGCAAGACGTGCCATCGGCTGAAATAGCCGACGCAGCGACCGAATTGAAAGGCTGGCCCGGCCTCACCTCACTGCCGCGGCTTTTCGAAAGCGCGCTGTTCTTCGAAAAGCCGCCCGTGCAGCAAGTGCTCGCCACATTCGGCAACAAGCAGCCCGAAACCACCAAGGGTGCCATCACGCTTGTCAGGGCTTTGATGGCAAGCGGCGATGCCAAGCGCGCCCGCGCCATTGCCTCAAGCTTCTGGCGCACGGTCAACATGGATGACCGGGAAGCTGCGATCTTCCTCAATGAGTTCGACAGCTTGCTGACCAAGGCTGATCATTTTCACAGAATGGAGATGTTGCTTTACCGCGATCACGTCAACGACGCCAAAGAGCTGTCCAGAAAGGCCGAAGCGCAATCGCTTTATCGCGCCTGGTCAGCAGTGATCCGCAATCCGGCAAAAGCTGCAGGCGCCATCGATGCCGTTGACAAATCCTGGCATGAAACACCTGCCTATCTGTATCTGCGGATTCGCCACTTGCGCGAACTCGAGCGCAACAAGGAGGCGGCCGCCCTTCTCGCCAGGATGCCCCGTGATCGCGCGACACTGGTCGATCCGGATGAATGGTGGGTGGAAGCCCGTGTGGTCAGTCGCGGTCTCTATGAAGAAGGCGACGCCAAGGGCGCCTACAAGCTCGCTGCAGCCCACCTTGCGCAAAGCCCCGAAGACGTCGCCGAAGCTGAATTTCATGCCGGCTGGTATGCCCTCAGGGGGATCAAGGACGCCAAGACTGCCGCCAAACATTTTTCGGCGATCCTGTCGGTCGCGAGCGGACAGATCTCAACCGCCCGCGCCCATTATTGGTTGGGCCGCGCGGCAGAGGTAGGGGCTGGCGGCAAGCCATCGGAGCACTACGCGCGGGCGGCAAAGTATCCCTCGACATTCTACGGCCAGCTCGCAAGTGCCAAACTTGACAGCAAATCGCTCGATATCACCTACCCGTCACCGACCCAGCAAGACCGCGCCAGGTTTACCGGCCGGGAAGCTGTGCAGGCAATTCGCAAACTCGAGGACGCAGGCGTCGAATGGCGGGCCGACATGCTCTACCGCGCCCTTGCGGCCGAACTCGATAGTCCCGGCGAGCTGGCCCTACTTGCCGCAATGGCTGAGAAACGCGGTGATCACCAGACATCCTTGCAGGTCGGCAAAATCGCCTGGAATCGTGGAATTGACGTCGCAGCGCTTGCCTATCCACTGGGCGCAGTCCCCGCAAACGCAAGGATAGATGGATCAGGCAAGGCTCTCGCCTACTCGATCGCCCGCCAGGAAAGCGCCTTCAACAAGGCAGCAGTCTCGCCAGCCAACGCCCGCGGTCTTCTGCAGCTCCTCCCGGGAACAGCAAAGGGCGTGGCTGCACGCCATGGCCTGCCCTACTCGAAAGGCCGCCTGACAACTGACGCCGGTTACAATGCAACCTTGGGCGCGCATTTTCTCGGAGAACAGATCAGTGACTTCGGCGGATCCTACATCCTCACCTTCATCGCCTATAATGCCGGTCCAAGCCGGGTGCCGCAGTGGATCGGGCGGTTTGGCGATCCACGAGGCCGGCCTCTGGACGAGGTAATAGACTGGATCGAGTTGATCCCCTTCACCGAGACACGCCATTACGTACAGCGTGTCATGGAAAACTACCAAGTCTACAAAGCCCGCCTCGGCCAGTTGGCCTCTATTGAGCATGACCTCAGGTTCGGTCGCAGATGAGGTCTGTCGCATCGCACCGAAAATAGGCTATAGGCTTGATCCTGAAGCGAAACCGACGAAAAACAGGATCTGATATGGCGAACGGGAAATCTGGCGCGGCCGACACTGTGGAAAACGGCGGACATGAAGACGTGTTTTTCTCAGCCAGTGACGGTCTTCGGCTGCATGCCACTGACTACGGCCGCCATGATCCTGCCACCCGCGACCGCTTCCCGATTGTGTGTCTGCCCGGTCTGACCCGCAACACCCGCGATTTTGACAACTTGGCGCGCCTTATCTCTGCCGATCCGAAAGCACCCCGGCGCGTGGTCAGTTTTGATTACCGTGGCCGCGGCCAGTCCGGCTGGGACAAGGATCCCTCCCGCTACACAATCATCATAGAAGCCGAGGATGTTTTGAGCGGAATGGCGGCGCTGGGGCTCGAACATGCGATCTTCATAGGAACATCGCGCGGTGGATTGATCATGCACGTCCTTGCTGCTATGCGGCCCGGAGTCATGGCCGCAGGCGTGCTCAACGACATCGGCCCAGTGATCGAAGGCGCAGGTCTGGCCCAGATCAAGGCCTATCTGTCGCGTACCCCGAAACCAAAAAACTGGACCGAGGCGGCGCAAATCCTCGCCGAAGCACATTCCAAGAGCTTCACCGCCCTCAGTGACGAGGATTGGGCTGACTATGCCCGTGCCGTTTATGTGGAGAAAGACGGCCAGCTTGTGCCAGACTACGATCCGGCGTTGCTGGATGGCCTTAAGGGCGTGGATTTCAACACACCACTGCCGACGTTGTGGCCCCAGTTCGAAGGACTTGGCGGCATGCCATTGATGGCGCTGCGTGGCGAGCATTCAACACTGCTCTCATCCGAGACGCTGATTGAAATGAAAAACCGCGTTCAGTCGCTTAAGACCGTCACAATCCCCGGTCACGGGCATCCGCCCGTCCTGCATCTGTCGGGAATTCCCGAGGTTCTGGGCAAATTCTTCGCCTCGGTCGACAAACAACGGCGGCACTGAGCCTTTCTAAGGGACCTCAATCAGCCGCTGCCGGTCAGTATTATGTCTTGCTGCCACGCTTGGGTTTGCCGGCGGCTGAACTCGCCACCTTGCCCTTGGCAACGCGCTTGGCAAAATCCGTGGAACCACCCTTCGCCAAAACCTTGGCCTGGCTCACCCATTCCTCCCGCTCAATGCGGCCGGCAAACGACAACTGTTCGGCAAAATCCGTCTGTTCTTTCTTGGTCCAGGCCGCGATCTGGGCAAAACTGTTGATCCCGGCAGCATTCAGCTTGGATTCGATTTGAGGACCTACACCCTTGATCTGTTTAAGGTTGTCGGGAACATCTGCTGCGACCGGTTTGGCCTTCGGTGTTTTCGATTTCACGGCTGCAGGTTTTGCAGCCGCAGGCTTGTCAGCCTTTGTTTTGGCAGCCACAGCACCTGCCGCTTTTGCAGTTCGCGGCTTGGAAGAAGCTGATTTCGCCGCAGACTTCGTTGCAGCGGACTTGGCTGTTTTTGGCTTTGCCACCTTTTTGACCGGAGCCGGTGTCGCTGCCGCCGGCGCGGCCGCCTTGGCTTCCGCATCAGGCTGAGATGTTACTGAAGCCGCCGGCTGCGCGGATGTCGCGGGTTCATAATGTGGACGGGGCGCCGCAAGCTCGCCAGCTGTCGCGGTTTTCGCTGCTCCCTCGCGGGTGACTGCAGCAGCCGCGCCGGAATGATGCTGCGAGCTAACCGTTCTGCTCTTCAGCCAACATCCGAACAGACATCCCAAACCAAACGCCACAGCAATAAAAAACAGAACCTGCAAAACAAACATGATCATTCCTCCCCCTCCAAACCACTTGAACCCGTCGTCAACTCCGCTCTTGGCGGCATGTCTTCCATCCTACCAGTGCGCCAATAAGAAATGCGCACAAAAGCCAAAACCAAAGATGCGTGAAGATGTACCACATTAGTCCCTCCCTGGGCCGACGGCCGGTTAATTGAGGACGCGAAACTCGATCCGGCGGTTCGCCGCTTTGCCCTCGTCCGTGTCATTACTCTTGATTGGACGGCCTTCACCATAGCCGACCGCTGTCAGCCGGTCTGTCGCAACGCCTGCGGCGGCCATGAAATCAAGCACCGCCTTGGCCCGGCGTTCAGACAACGCCAGATTGGCTGCCTCGGCGCCGTCTGAATCGGTATGGCCGGATATTTCCAATCGAGCCGCACCACATTGCCTGGCAACATGAGCGATCCGGTCGAGAAAACCATAGGAATGGTCCTGAATAGCTGCTTCCCCGGTTTCAAACAGCACAGTATTCAAACTCGTCAAGCGATCGAGTTCCGCCTGACATGCTGAAGCGGGTAATTGTGAAACCGTCGTTTGCCCAAAGGCTATCGCAGGCTGACCGGCAAATCCCTGAGGCAAGCCATCGGCCATCAACCGGGCCACTTCCACCGAGGCAGCCTCGGTCAAGGCCGTGCCCTTTACTGTAATCATCCCACCGCGCATACGAACTTCAGCATCATCCAGCCTACTCAAAGCCTGAAGCGCCGCCAAAGCAGCATCAACAAACCCGTCCGGCGCTCCAACCGCGATCTTCTGGTTATCCTCAATCTCCGTCGTGCCGAACTTCAGACGGGAAGCCTCAAGAATTTTGGCCCGGACCGCTTCACTGGGCAGATAACCCGCAAGAACAATCTCCTCGCCGCTCCGCGTAGCCGTCCATTCAAAAGGCGAAACCGCCGCCATTCCGATATCGGCGGTGCCGAGAACCAACCCACTCGTCAGCTTGGCGGAAACCGCTTCCTGTATTCGCTGAAACGCCTCTCCGTCTACGGCCCGGCCCGACACATCGAGCCGCTTGCCATGGATCGAAACTGTTCCCTCTGCCAGATTGGAGAGAATGGACAAGCTCTCTGACGTCGCGGCTTTCCAGGAGACACCTTCCGGAGCGCCCGACGCAAATCGCATCTGGTCTTCCACAGGCAATTCCGGGCGGATTGAAAGTGCTTGAGCCAGCATGGCTTCGCGTGTTTGAGCATCGGGCGCATAGCCGTTCAATATAATTCCCCCCGCCCCTATCGAGGCAGACCATATGTACTCACCCGATTTTACCGCGGGCGTAATCTCGACAGCACTTACGTTCCCCGCAGAAGGAGGCACCGAGGACAGCGCCGCCAGCGCAGCCTCGTGATCATCGGGGTTGAGCGCTTGACCGCTGATCCGCATATTGCGGTCTGTAATGTCCAGCAATCCGGTGGAAAATCGCGGGAACGCTGACAATCCGTAGCCCGCCAGCGAAATCAAACCCGTGGGCGCACCGCGTGCCAGCTTCATCTGGTCAGACAATGCAATCCCGGGAAGCATTCCAGTTAACGTGGTAATGAGGTTGGTGCGCGCCGCTTCGTTTGGAACAAACCCACTCAGCCGGATACCGTCCGCGGCCTTTTCAATCGTCAAGCGGTACGGCTTTTCTTCCGGCAACATCGCGGAAGCATCCCTGACGATACGAACTCCATAGACATGACGGGCAATATCGAGAGCCGCATTTTGACTATTTTCATCTGGTGCCAGGCCGGTCAGGGTCAGATCGCGCCCCTTAAGCGAAACTTTAGCCCAGGCATGATCCTGCCGAAGTGCTGCCAATGTCCGGGATTGCAGATCAGTCTCGACCGCTGCAGCCTTAAACCAGATCGCCAGTGCGGTAAGACATACCACCACGGCCAGTCCGGGCCATATCCAAAGTTTCAGGTTTCGCATGAGGTCTCCGCCGCAATCTCGCTGGCAACAAACCTACCACCGCTGGTCCCGGCAGGCCAAGACAAAAGCAGGACGACCGAATGCGCCCAGAGGTTTACAGCGCCGCGCTTTGATTGAACCGCGCAACGGACGCAGCAACGCGCGGAAATGATGCATGCACCATATTGCAAAAATCAAACAATTTCAGCGCACCATACATAAAGTGAAGCGCCGCGGTTTAATCACATCGCAAACGAAAAAACCCGGCAGCCTGAGCTGCCGGGTTCTATCAGATCAAACCAAGGCTTGATTAGAACGAGCGCTGTACGCGACCGTAGAAGCCGAACTGGCCGCCGGTTGCAGTGCCATCATCCATGTAAACGAATTCAGGAGTGACAACGAGGCCCGGAACAACGGTGTAGTTCAGGTTACCAACAACCGACCAAGCGTCGTCGTTACCAACAGTATTGCTGTCGATCCACTGAACCTGACCGTTAAGCGTTACGTTGTCCGAAGCCTGGTAAGAAGCACCACCGATGACCGAGAGGGTCTTGTCGGTAGCTGCGCCGTCAGCCCAAGTGGTGTAAGCCGAAGTGTTTTCACCGTACATGACCATTGCGAACAGCGAAGCCTGATCGTTGATCGTCACGTCTGCACGGATCTTGCCGGCCCAGCCGCCCTGGGTAGCCAGATCACGGGTGTCGTAGCCGACAACACCGCTGAGGTCGAACATGCCGGCATTGTAGCCAGCACCAGCAACAACATGCGGCATGTAATCGTCAATGCCCCAGCCTGCGCTGCTTGCACCCTGCTCAAGAGCAAGACCGGCACGGAAAGCGCCGCCATTGTAGGTGTAGCTGATGCGGTTGGTGTCGAACGGGCCGTAGTTGCCGTCGTTGATCACTGAACCAGCGTAACCGGTCCATGTGGTGAAGAACGATTCGTCCTTACCAATGCGCAGGCCACCAAGTTCGATCCAAGCAAAGTTGACCGAGAATTCACTGGCGTTGACGTAACCGAAAGGAACGCCGTTGTCGTTGGTGTCATACTGCCAGCGAGTTTCAACGTAGCTACGCAGAGTGCCCATTTCGGTTTCCGAAGCAGTGGAAACGCGGAACGAGAAGCGAGCGCGCTTGAAGTATGTGTCTTCACCAGTTGCGCCCTGAACAGCGAAAGCTTCGCCAGCACCGACATCATAACGGACATAACCGTGGATGCGCAGGCAAGTTTCTGTGCCAGGAATGTAGAAGTAGCCAGTGCCGAAAGCGTCGCAAACGCGGACGTATTCAACGGGCTCAGGCTCAGCTGCTACGATAGCGTCTGCAGCGCGAGCGCCGGATACAGCAACGAGTGCCGCTGCGGAGCCGATAAGTAAGCTCTTGATGTTCATGTTCTGACCTCCAGTCAAAAGTTATAAAGGGTCTGGGTTGTCGCTGAAGGACAGTATACCCTGTCCCATCCCCACGATGGAAGAAGACAGCCGGTTGCCCGTCGTGGCTTCTGGAGTGAACATACTCACCAGCGCGGGCCGTGCAACGCCGATCAACCTGTTCGACGGCTTCGCCTGATGCCTTCCCCTCGTTCTGTTGCACAAATGACACGAAATCGATGACGAAACATCGTTTTGTTTACCCCTCGTTAGGGATTCCCCGATGGCTCAAGCCCAAGCGGGCCGCTAGTGACCATCAAAACCACATCACTTTTCGCTGTTTTCGCGGTTTCCGACTGATTCCCGGCGCTTAGACGCGACTCGCATCGAATGCCGGCAAAAAACAGACAAGCAGGCCGCGCATAGCCCTTCTCGGTCCGGATACGTCTTCTTATAGTGTGATGCGACAGCACATGCCGGAGAGCCACGTGTAGGCACCCTTATAAGGAGTACGGGCGGCTTTGTGAAAGCGCGGCCATTTCAGATGTGAAATTTGATGTCTGAGTCACTACGTTCCTCGCGCGGAACAAAGATCAAAGCGGCCAAACTTTGCAAAACGCGGCAGTTGGTCGGCACCTGATCGGGCTCCGCTGGATTCACTCCATCCGAATTTTGAGTTCCTAATTCCTAAATTGGAAATTGAAATACAACGAGTTGGATAAGTTGTGACTGACCCCTTTTGTCTTTTGACTGGAGGTCAGAACATGAACATCAAGAGCCTACTTCTCGGCTCCGCAGCGGCACTCGTTGCCGTATCCGGCGCACGCGCTGCAGACGCTATCGTTGCAGATGAACCAGAACCCGCAGAATACGGTCGCGTTTGCGATGCATTCGGCACTGGCTTCTTCTACATCCCGGGCACCGAAACTTGCCTGAAGATCAATGGCTATGTCTGGTATCAGTCGATTACCAATCTTGGTGACGATACGGTCGCTGAAGGCGGCACCGGCTTTAGCATTGCGGCAGATGATGGCTGGAACAAATCGCCTGGGTCTGAAATCACGAAATTGACGCGTTCATGCGGTTGCGGAAAATCGCGACCTATGGCGACACGCTAATAGATACATTAATTGATCATTTCCGCGGCATCGGAAACCGCAATTCAACTATCAATCGCAAGCTTTCCGCGCTCTATCGCCTGCTGCGGAAGGCGGAGAGGAGTGGCCAGATCAAACGGCTTCCATCCTATATCCGTTTACGTGAACGCAATTCCCGCGTCCGGTTTCTGACAGCGGAGGAAGAGGGCGTAATGTTTGGGGCCGTTGGTGCGCACAATTCGCATCACGAATTTCTGTGCCAATTTCTGGTCGATACTGGAGCCCGCATTGGCGAAGCTCTCGCGCTCAAATGGGGCGATATCCACAACAACACTGCGACTTTCTGGATCACCAAATCGGGCAAGAGCCGATCTGTTCCCTTGACTGATCGCGCAGCACAAGCTATTGAATTATCAAGGAATTTTGCAGGAAACGGACCTTTTTCCGCAATTTCCTATCCGAACTTCAAATACAACTGGAACCGGGCCCGCAAGGAGAACCGGTTCACCGACGATCCACACATGGTGCCCCATATCCTGCGCCACACCTGTGCGTCCCGCCTGGTTCAGGCAGGAATCGATCTCAGACGAGTGCAAACATTTCTGGGACACCAGACCATACAGATGACCCTGCGTTATGCCCATCTTTCAACCAACGACCTTGATTAAGGCGCAGTCGCGCTGAACCTTGCCAATCAGGCAGCTCTAAACAAGTAGAAGACCGCCGCCTGCCCTTCTGAGTCGAGCCCGTCCCCAAGGAATGCAAAGAAGAGACCGGCGCCAAAATCGCCAGCAAAGAGCGTGAAATCCAGTTCGAAAAAGCCCGTTGCACAAAAATTGTCCGTGGCCGATTAGCACGACTCCAACTCCAGCCGTTATCCGCGAACAATTCATGCCGGAATTGCGGTTGATTACGTGGCCGCGCTAGGGTAACAGACTGCCAACGGAGAGGTGGCCGAGTGGTCGAAGGCGCTCCCCTGCTAAGGGAGTATACCAGAGATGGTATCGAGGGTTCGAATCCCTTCCTCTCCTCCAGTCCCCTTTTAAAGCGATGGTTTTATTGAAACATTTGATGCCGCTTAACATCGGCTTATCATTCGGTCGGTCACCAAGTGCCGTTTTCCACAATCTGACTTTTTTAATCAAACCAACCTGCTGAGGTTCTCTTGCTGATTGAGAACAGAACCAGCGAACGTCTGGTCGTTTGCGATCAACAGGAAAATCGGCGATTCCCTCGTATTATGCCACCATAAGCCCTGCCGCCTTTTGATGGATTGGAGATTCGTATTCCCGGTCCGCAAAACTCCTGTTTGCAGATGTTACGTTGAAACGGCAATCCAGAAGCAATGCTTGCTGTCACCCACGGCGAAGTTCTTCGCACTGCGCCCGGTCTTTTGCCTGATTTGCAACAGCATTGCGTGCCCAATCCAGAACGTCTTCGAGAGTGTCGGGCAGTGATGCCGCGCAGCTGTCGGCAAAGGCTTCCCAAGCATCAACATAGGCCTCCTTGACCGACGTCAGCACCGGGATGTCGAGCATGAAGGCTTTCTCAAGAACCGTCCGGAAGCCCTGCCCTTCGGATTCACCTTTGCCGAAACGATTAATCACCAGGAGATCAGGCCTGCTTTCTATTGCTCCGAGAAATGGCCCGGCAATTTCAGCCACAGCCCGGGGATCCAGTCGGCATCCACGAGCGTCCTTCCCGAGCGATTGTGATATGCAAAACCGCCGGCCACTGGGGATTTCCTCCAGCAGCATTTCCGCATGGCCGGAGAGATCCTGACAGCCTTGTCGCTGAATGAACCCGGCAACGGTGCGCCCCTCATCCTGCAGGGTGCGAACAACTCTCTCCAGCAAAAAGTCCGTGGGCGTATCATCGGCGATGCGGATTGCGGCAAGCCGCGGAACCATAGCACAGCCCGATAGGGCGGCCCGCGCGCCGGGTCCCAACTCGCTCGCCTGCAGCAAACCATAGCAAATGTTGGATTTCAGATGAGAGTCAGCCATCTCTGCTATCGCCCCTTCCTGATACGCCTGCGGAAACATCCTCGCATCGGGGACCACCGTGGATATTGCCGCAACCGCAGTCGAGATCGCGCAGCAATCCGTCCTTCAAGCCATAGACCCATCCATGTATCGCCAGCGACTTTCCACGCTTCCATGCGGACCGCAGAATTGGTGTTCGTGACAAGCTCTCGACCTGTGCCTTGATCGTCAGTTCACACAGCAGGTTTTGCTGCAACTCCGGATCAGCGATCCCGGCAAGCTCATCCGCATTTTGGTCGGCCACATCACGCACCGGCTGCAGCCAGTGATCAATGATCCCGTGGCGGTCACCGTCCACTGCCGCCCGGATACCGCCGCAGCCATAATGGCCGCAGACGATAATGTGCTTGACCTCAAGCGTTTCGACAGCGAATTCGAGAACCGACAACAGGTTGAGATCGCCGCGATGGACCAGATTAGCCACATTGCGATGCACGAAGACCTCACCCGGCTCCAGACCGGTGATCACATTTGCGGGCACCCGGCTGTCTGAGCAACCAATCCAGAGATATTCCGGACTTTGAAGCGCGGAAAGCCGGTTGAAATACTCCGGATCCTCGCGGCGCTTCGCGTCTGCCCAGCGAACATTGTGATCAAACAGGTCAGACAGCATCAACATTCTCCTTGCAACCGGCACTCGCAGTTCACATCACCGCGCCGGAGCCTTATGGCCTGCAGCCAAGTAACGGTAGATCCGGATTTTCGCCATTGATCTGGGTCAACCACGATGCCACCAAACTGCGATACAAGACAATCAAGATCAATCAGTGGTTAGAGTAGGCCTGAAATCAAGATGGCCTGACGCAAACGGGGAATCCCGATGCCAAAAAGATCAAACCCAACCACAAAAAACATCAAGGCGAGCAATGCGCCCTTCTGATTTTCCCGAAGTCCGTGCCCTGCGTCTTTTCGAAAGCATGAGCGATTCAAATTTCGCCATGCTGATGCAAGCATCCTATTTGCAGACGTTCCCTGCCCAACTCGAGCTCATCCACGAAGGCGAGCCGGCCGATTTCCTCTACATCGTCATCGAAGGATGTGTTGAGCTCATCGCCAAGTCCAACGGGCGCGAGGCGACCATGGCGATGGTTCATCCTGTCGGAACCTTCATTCTCGCCGCCGTACTCAAGGATGCTGTCTATTTGATGTCGGCGCGCACCTGCGCCCGCTCCAAACTGCTGCTCATTCCAGCGCAGAATGTCCGCGAAGCACTGGAGGGCGATGATGGGTTCGCCCGTGCAATCGTGCAGGAGCTTGCCAGCTGCTACCGCGGGGTCGTCAAAGAATACAAGAGCCTGAAGCTCAGAACATCGGTCGAGCAGCTTGCCAACCGGCTGCTTCGCTACGGCAAGGAGCGCAGTGATGCCAAAGGATCATTCGAACTCCCCTATGACAAGAAAACGCTTGCCTCGCTGCTGGGCATGACACCGGAAAACCTGTCCCGTTCCTTCAACACGCTCAAGCCCTATGGGGTCGAGGTCAATGGATCGCGGGTTACCCTAACAGATATCAAAGCCCTCGAAACCCTGGCAAAGCCAAACCCGTTGATCGACGAACGTGCGAACTAGCCGTTCCGGACTTGAGCGAGGTTGGGCTTTTGACTTCTCTCAACCACGCAAGCCGCGTCGGGCCAAACCTGCGATCACGGCCCAGACGCAGATGCGCAGGATCATGGCGCCAACTGTCCGTGTTTCATAAAGCCCTTCGCGCTGCACATGCACCCCGAAAGCGACGAAAACAAAAGCGGTGGCAACCAGGATCGCGACCGACAGCCAAAGCCCCCAGCGACGCCGAAACAACAGACCGGCGCCAGCGGCGACATAGGCAAATCCCGCAGCAAAATTGAACCACAGTACGAATGGAACCGCATTGCCCACCGCCGCGCGCGCTGCAGCACCGCCGAAAAGCGCGTTTCCGCCCGACACGATGGTCAGAAGGCCGAACACCATCCCGACCATCGCAGCCGCTCTAAGACTCCATCCAGATTGATCCTTCAGGCCCATCACCAATCCCTATACGCAAACACAGCTTAGAATATCGTTGTTCAGGCAGCGATCAGATTGATCCCCGTGACCTCGGCGTCACGCGCCAGCTTGGCGAAAAAATCCTGGCCTGCTTTGGCCCACGCGACTTTTTCCAGCGTTTCGCGAATACGGGGCGCCACGGCTTCGAACGGCAAAACCGCGCCCTGGGCACGCGCATCAAGCCGAATGATGTGGAGGCCATAACGGGTCGCAACCGGTTCGGGCGCGAGACTACCCTCAGCAAGCGCATCCAGCACTGCCTCGAATTCCGGCACCGTGTCACCACTGATCAATTGACCAAGCCGTCCGCCATTGTCGCGCGATGAACAGGCACTGTGTTCGCGCGCCAGACCATCAAAGGCACGGGGATCGCACTGCAATTCCGCCACCACGGCGATGGCCGCCGCCTTTGCCTTGGCCAAGGCCACCACATCACCCGGTTTGACCGGAAACAGGATATGAGCCGCCTCGTACAAGGTCGGCGCCCGAAAACGGTCAGGCGCGGCATCATAAGCCGCCCGGAGATCGGCCTGGCTTGGCTCAACCGGATCAAGAGCATCGTCGAGCACCTGCCGAACCAATGCCTCTTCATCGGTTTCAATCTGCCCTTCGGCCACTTCCTGCGGGTCAGGCTCAAGACCCAATCGTTTCGCCTCCTGCAGCAGAAGCGCACGGAAAGCCAAAGCGCGGGCAGCTGCCATCCAGGCCGCTCCCGGCTTGGATTTGGGCGCCGGATGATTCTGCGCCTCCGAAGCGATCAGCGCTGCCGAAATGGTCTCACCATTGACGGCAATATCAGACATAAGAGAAGGTTTCATGGCTTTCACTCCGCCGGTTGTTTCGCAATGCGCTTTCTGGTGCGCACGATCTGGTAGCCGGGCCGCCAGAGATAGCGCACCGGGGCCGAGAACATATGCACAAGCCGTGTGAACGGGAACACCAGGAAGATGGTCAGACCAAGCGTGATGTGCAGCTTGAAGATCAAGCTGGTGTCGGCGATCAACTCCGCCGCTCCACCCCGGAAGGTCAGGATGCGTTGGGCCCAGCCCATGAACTTGGTCATTTCGTGACCATCCAGATGCTTCAGTGACACGAAGATCGTGCCCAGCCCGAGCACCAACTGCAGCATCAAAAGCACCAGTATGCCGGTATCGGCAAAGGTTGAACTGGCAGCAACCCGCGGATCGTTGAGCCGTCGCAGCAAAAGGATCGTGCCACCAATCAGCGCCATCACACCGGCGACGCCACCGGCGGCAACAGCCAGAATCTGCTTGGCCCCATGGCTGATGCCAAGTGCATCGAAGATGGCGATCGGCGTCAGCAGGCCGACAATATGCCCACCAAGAATGATCAGAACACCAACATGGAAAAGAACCGAGCCGATGATGAAATGGCGGCGTCGCAAGATCTGCGAGGAGCCTGATTTCCAGGTGAAGGGATCACGTTCGTATCGGGCGATAGACCCGATGATCAACACCGTGATCGCGATATAGGGATAAATGCCGAACAGGAAAGTGTTCATACCGGCCTCCATCAGTTGGCCGTCCCGGCACGGGCCGGAGACGTGATCGGTTTATGGGGCGCTTCCATCTTGGCAAGGATGTCGCGCGAGATCGGACAGCCGGCATTGGGATCAGGCGCAAACGTCACCTGCGCCTCCTCCCAGACCGCATCAAGCGCGGCCAGATCTTCCGGATCGTCGTCGTTTTCCGCCAGCAGCGCTGCAGCCACCTCGGTATCATTGGCGGCTTGGCCAAGATCGGCGAGTGCTGCCAGAACCGCTGCATAGGGTGTTTCTCGCCGGGTCAGACGTTCGGCGAGAACCGCCAGGATCGGACCTGCATCCGCAAGAAGCCCACGCGCCTCGGCCAATGGCCGTGTCGAGAGGAACTCCAGCAGCACAGGGAGATGGTCGGGCAGTTCTGGCCCGACCAGGTCGAAGCCGCCAGCGCGATAGGTTTCCAGCAGATCCACCATCGCCCCACCGCGGTCGCGGCTTTCGCCGTGAATATGCTCGAACAGGTTGAGCGACAGCGTCCGCGAACGGTCGAAAATTAGGACATAGCCTTCCTGCAGGTCGATCATGTCGGTAGTCGCCATCCGCTCCAGTAAAGGTAGCAACGCAGTGATCTGCGTTGGCGTCAGCACGGCCTCATCAGCCAGGACTGTCCGGATCTCGGGAATGGCGGATTGCAGGTCATCCGACGGATAACACAGCAGTGCCGACAACGCGTTGAAACTACGGATCATTTCCAGCCCTCCGCGGGAGTAATGTGCTTGCGGCTGCCAAACAGACTGCCGCTCGAAACGCCCGACGAGCAACCGTTGCCGTCGGTAAAGCCGCAGCCCGAGCGCAAATCATAGGCATCCTCAACCATCTCGCGATGGGTGGTGGGGATGACGAAGCGATCCTCGTAATTGGCGATCGCCATGATCTGGTACATTTCATCGATCTGCGCCGGGGTCAGGCCAACTCGCTTGGCCACGCCGAGATTGATGACGCCGTCGACGGTTTTCGAGCGCATATAGGAGCGCATGGTCAGCATGCGTTCCAGCGCTGAGACCACCGGCGCCTCATCGCCGGCTGTGAGCATGTTGGCAAGATACTTCACCGGAATCCGCAGCGATTTGACATCCGGCATGTCGCCATCGGTGCCGAGATGACCGGCTTCGGCGGCGTTCTTGATCGGGCTCAAGGGCGGGATGTACCAAACCATCGGCAGGGTGCGGAATTCGGGATGCAGCGGGAAGGCAACCTTCCATTCCATCGCCATCTTCCAGATCGGCGAACGGCGGGCGGATTCAATCCAGTCCTCGGGAACGCCCTCGGCGCGTGCCGCCGCGATCACTTCCGGATCGCTCGGATCCAGAAACACACCAAGCTGGGCGTCATAGAGATCCTGATCGTTTTCGACCGACGCCGCCTCAGAGATCTTGTCAGCGTCGTAAAGCATGACGCCAATGTAGCGGATACGACCGACGCAGGTTTCCGAGCACACTGTCGGCAGACCGGATTCCAGACGCGGATAGCACAGCGTGCATTTCTCCGATTTTCCGGTCGACCAGTTGTAATAGATTTTCTTGTAGGGACAGGCCGAAACGCACATCCGCCAGCCGCGGCATTTTTCCTGATCGATCAGGACCACGCCGTCGTCCTCACGCTTGTAGATCGCGCCCGACGGACAGGCCGAGACACAGGACGGATTGAGGCAATGCTCACACAGACGCGGCAGGTACATCATGAAGGTGTTTTCGTACTGGCCGTAGATTTCCTTCTGGATGCCCTCGAAGTTGGCGTCCTTCGACCGCTTGGAGAATTCACCGCCGAGAATTTCCTCCCAGTTCGGCCCCCACTCGATCTTTTCCATCCGCTCGCCGGTGAGCTTGGAGCGCGGCCGCGCTGTCGGGAACGCTTCCATCTCCGGCGCCGATTTCAGGTGGTCGTAATCGAAATCAAATGGCTCGTAATAATCGTCGATTTCAGGCAGATCCGGATTGGCGAAGATGTTGGCGAGGATGCGCCACTTGGCGCCCTGCTTCGGCCGCAGCTTGCCGGCCTTTGACCGTTCCCAACCACCATTCCAGCGTTTCTGGTTTTCCCAGTCCTTGGGATAGCCGATGCCGGGCTTGGTTTCGACATTGTTGAACCAGGCGTATTCGACGCCGTCGCGGCTGGTCCAGACGTTCTTGCAGGTCACCGAACATGTGTGACAGCCGATGCATTTGTCGAGATTGAGCACCATGCCTATTTGCGCACGAACTTTCATTCTGCTGCCTCCTTGGTTGCGGCCGGGTTGTCGAGCCAGTCGACCTTGTCCATCTTGCGCACAATCACGAACTCGTCCCGGTTCGAGCCGACGGTACCGTAATAGTTGAAACCGTAGCTCAACTGCGCGTAGCCGCCGATCATGTGGGTTGGCTTGAGAACCGTCCGGGTCACCGAATTGTGGATACCGCCGCGCTTGCCGGTAATCTGGCTGCCCGGCGTGTTCACGATCTTTTCCTGGGCGTGATACATGAAGAGCGTACCCTCCTTGATACGCTGGCTGACGATAACGCGCGCCGTCAGAACCCCGTTGGAATTGAACACCTCGACCCAGTCATTGTCCTCCAGTCCGGCCTTTTGGGCATCAACCTCGGACATCCACACCACCGGTCCACCGCGATTGAGCGTCAGCATCAGCAGGTTGTCGGAATAGGTCGAATGGATGCCCCATTTCTGGTGCGGGGTGATGAAGTTGAGCACAACATGCTTGCTGTCGCCGGTCTGCGACATCGCCGGAGCGATGGTTTTCAGATCGACAGGCGGCCGCCATGTGACAAACCCCTCACCAAAGGCACGCATCCATTCATGGTCCTGATAGAGCTGCTGGCGTCCCGACAGGGTGCGCCACGGGATCAGCTCGTGCACATTGGTGTAGCCGGCGTTGTAGCAGACCTCCTCGCTTTCGATCCCCGACCAGGTCGGAGAGGAAATGATCTTGCGAGGTTGCGCCGCGATATCGCGGAAGCGGATTTTTTCGTCTTCCTTCGGTTCCGCCAGATGCGCATGTTCCCGCCCGGTGATCTTTTCCAGAGCGTGCCAGGCCTTGACGGCGACCTCACCATTGGTTTCGGGCGCCAGCATCAGGATGACCTCGCAGGCATCGATCGCAGTATCGATCTTCGCCATGCCCTTGGTCACGCCTTCATCGGTGACGCGGCCATTAAGATCCTGAAGGTGGTGCACTTCCACCTTGGTGTCCCAGGCGATTCCCTTGCCACCGTTGCCAACCTTCTCCATCAGAGGGCCAAGCGCGGTGAAGCGTTTGTAGAGGTTGGGGTAATCCCGCTCGACCGAGATGTAGTTCGGCGCGGTCTTGCCGGGGATCAGCTCGCATTCACCGGCTTTCCAGTCGGCCACGAAAGGTTGCGCCAGTTCGCCGGGGCTGTCGTGTTGCATCGGCAGCGATACGACATCATCTTCGACCCCGAGAACTTCGGGTGCTACCTCGGAGAATTTCTTGGCAATCGCCTTGAAAATCTCCCAGTCAGACTTGCTCTCATAGGCCGGATCCACTGCTGCCTGCAGCGGGTGAATGAACGGATGCATGTCGGATGTGTTCAGATCGTCCTTCTCGTACCAGCTGGCCGTCGGCAGCACGATGTCGGAATAGACGCATGTGGTCGACATGCGGAAATCCAGTGTCACCAGCAGGTCGAGTTTGCCCTCCGGCGCCTTCTCATGCCATTTCGCCTCAACCGGTTTGACGCGTCCTTCTTCGCCCAGATCCTTGCCGAGAACACCGTGATCGGTGCCCAGCAGATGGCGCAGAAAGTATTCGTGCCCCTTGCCAGATGATCCGAGCAGATTGGAGCGCCAGACAAAGAGGTTCCGCGGCCAGTTTTCCGGCGCATCTGGATCTTCACAGGACATCTCCAGCGTTCCCGCCTTCAAGCCTTCAGCGACATATTCCGCAGCCGTCTTGCCTGCGGCCTTGGCCGCGCGCCCGACTTCGAGCGGATTGGTCTTGAGCTGTGGCGCAGATGGCAACCAACCCATGCGCTCGGCCTGGATATTGTAATCAATCAGGCTGCGTTCGGTCCAGTTGCCAGCAGGCGCCGTAGGCGAAACGATCTCGCCCGCCGTCACTGTTTCGTAGCGCCACTGGTCGGTGTGCGCATACCAGGCCGAGGTGGAGTTCATGTGCCGTGGTGGACGCGCCCAGTCGAGCGCGAAGGCCAAAGCTGTCCACCCCGTCTGCGGGCGCAGTTTCTCCTGACCGACATAATGCGACCAGCCGCCGCCGGATTGCCCGACGCAACCGCACATCACCAGCATGTTGATGATGCCGCGATAGGCCATGTCCATGTGGTACCAGTGGTTTAGACCGGCGCCCAGAATGACCATCGATTTACCGTTGGTTTTCTCGGCATTGGTGGCGAATTCACGCGCCACGGCAATGATCCGGTCGGCCTTCACTCCGGTGATCTTCTCCGCCCAGGCCGGCGTGAACGGCACATCGGCATCATAGGAGGTGGCGACATGTTCGCCGCCAAGCCCACGATCAAGGCTGTAATTGGCGCAGAACAGGTCGAACACTGTTGTCACCAGCGCTTCGCCATCCTTGAGTTTGAGGCGGCGGACAGGAATGTTGCGGGTCAGCACATCAGGATGATGGCATTTGGTGAAATGCTCGGTCGCGGCTCCTCCGAAATATGGGAAGTCGACCCCGACCACATCATCATGATCATCATCAAGGATCAGCGTCGATGTCAGGTCGACCGCGTGTTCGCCTGCCTTCTCCTCCAGGTTCCAATGGCCGCTTTCGCCCCAGCGGAAACCGATCGAGCCATTGGGTGCGACGATATCGCCGGTCTTGCTGTCGATGCCGACCGTTTTCCAGTCGGGATTGTTGGCCTCGCCCAGGCTGTCGGTGAAGTCGGCTGCACGCAGCATCCGGCCCGGAACATAGCGGCCGTTCTTTTCATCCAGCCGCACCAGCAGCGGGAAGTCGGAATATTTGCGGGTGTAATCCTCGAAATACGGCACCTGCCTGTCGAGATGATACTCGCGCAGAATGACATGGCCGAATGCCAGCGCCAGCGCCGCATCGGTGCCAGCCTGCGGATTGAGCCAGATGTCGCCGAATTTGGCTGCCTCGGAATAGTCAGGGCTGACGACGGCGGACTTGGCGCCGCGATAGCGGGCTTCGGTGTAAAAATGGGCGTCAGGTGTGCGGGTCTGCGGCACGTTGGAGCCCCACAGGATCATGAAGCTCGAATTGTACCAGTCCGCACTTTCCGGCACATCGGTCTGCTCACCCCAGGTCTGCGGGCTGGCGGGCGGCAGGTCGCAATACCAGTCGTAGAACGACATGCAGGTGCCGCCCATCAGGCTGAGATAGCGCGAGCCAGCCGCATAGCTGACCATCGACATCGCAGGGATCGGCGAAAAGCCGAAGACCCGGTCAGGTCCATAGGTCTTGGTCGTGTGGACGTTCGCCGCCGCGATAATCTCGGTCACCTCATCCCAGTCGGCGCGGACGAAGCCGCCCTTGCCGCGGGTCTTGGTGTAGCTGTCACGCTTGACCGGATCGGCCTGGATTGCCTTCCACGCCTCGACAGGACTCATCGTCTTGCGCATCTCGCGCCACAGACGCATCAGCCGGCCACGCACCAGCGGTGTCTTCACGCGGTTGGCCGAGTAGAGGTACCAACTGTAGCTGGCGCCCCGGGCGCAGCCGCGCGGCTCATGGTTGGGCATGTCGGGCCGGGTGCGCGGGTAATCGGTCTGCTGCGTCTCCCAGGTAACGATGCCCGACTTGACGTAGATCTTCCACGAACAAGACCCGGTGCAGTTCACTCCGTGAGTCGAGCGCACGATTTTATCGTGGCGCCAGCGGTTGCGATAAACCTCCTCCCACTCGCGGCTCTCGATGGTGGTTTGCCCGTGCCCGTCGGCGAAGGTGTCCTGACGGGTGGACTTGAGAAAATTCAGTCGATCGAGAAGATGGCTCATCTTGCTCTCCTTTCAGGTCAGGCTGCGGGGGTGGTGGAAGCGGAACCACCGGCCCGTTCGGTTGCAGCCAAAAGGCCGCCCGGACGGGTGTAGTAGAACCAGGTCAGCACGACACAGATTACGTAGAAGCCGAGGAAACCCCAGAGCGCCGCCACCGGACCACCGGTCATGGCGATTGAGGTGCCGTAGGCCTTGGGGATGAAAAAGGCACCGTAAGCAGCGATGGCGGAAGTAAAGGCGATGATCGCCGCACTTTCGCGTTCGGCCTGCTTGCGCAAGACGTCGCCTTTGAGTTCCGGCATCAACCGCGGAATTTCCCGCCCCATGATCGCCGGGATCATCTGGAAGGTGGAGGCATTACCGATACCCGTCAGGAAGAACAGCGCCATGAACGAGGCGAAGAAGCCCCAGAATGCGCCTGGCTGTTCCTTGATACCAAGGAAGAAGATCACCCCGAACACCGCCGCGATCATGCCCAGGAATGTCCAGAATGTGACCCGTCCGCCGCCGAACCTGTCGGAAACCCAGCCGGTGCCGGCGCGAGACAAGGCGCCCACGAGCGGACCAAGGAAAACAAACTGCAGCGCGTTGACTTCAGGAAACTGCAGTTTGGTCAGCAGCGGGAAGCCGGCGGAATAGCCGATGAAGCTGCCGAAGGTGCCGGTGTAGAGTATGCACATGATCCAGTTGTGCTTGCGGCTGAAGATGATCGCCTGCTCCTTGAAACTGGATTTGGCGTCGGCAATGTCATTCATTCCGAGCCAGGCAGCTATTGTCGCCGCAATGATGAAGGGAACCCAGACAAAGCCGGCGTTCTGCATCCACAGCTGACCACCGTCCGACATGGTCTGTGGCTGGCCGCCCATGGCACCGAACACGCCGGCAGTGATGACCAGCGGCACCAGGAACTGCATGACAGAGACACCGAGATTGCCAAGACCGGCATTCAGCGCCAGTGCATTGCCCTTTTCCGCCTTCGGATAGAAGAAGGCGATATTGGCCATCGAGGAAGCGAAATTGCCGCCACCAAAGCCGCAGAACAGGGCCAGCACCAGGAAGATCAGATAGGGAGTCTCCGGATTTTGCACAGCATAACCGATACCCATGGCCGGCATCAGCAGCGAGGCGGTCGAAAGTGTCGTCCACAGCCGGCCACCGAAGATCGGCACCATGAAGCTGTAGAAAATCCGCAAGGTCGCACCCGAAAGGCCGGGAAGTGCGGCGAGCCAGAACAGCTGGCCCGGGGTGAAATCGAACCCGATGGCCGGAAGACGGGCGACAACGACCGACCAGACCATCCAGACCGAAAAGGCCAGGAGCAGCGCCGGGATCGATACCCAGAGGTTCCGCTTGGCTATGCGGCGACCCTTTTCAGCCCAGAACGTCGGATCTTCCGGAGTCCAGACTTCAAGCGTGTGTGACTGCGCAGCATGTTCGGGTAGGTGAATGCTCTTCATTTCCGGCAGGCTGGGCAATTTGTCCAGCGCGTCGCCATGGGCAGCGCGCTCCATGGCCCGCACTGACAGGTGCATCCAGGCAAGCGAGATGGCAACGATGATGAACAGCAGCGCGAAGCAACTGGTGTAGATGCCGGTCAGATCAAGCAGAGCGCCAAAAGTGATCGGCAGAATGAAGCCGCCAAGACCGCCGATCATGCCGACGAGCCCGCCAACAGAGCCGACATGGCTCGGATAGTAGACCGGGATGTGCTTGAACACTGCAGCCTTGCCGAGGCTCATGAAAAAGCCAAGCATGAACAGTATGATAACGAAAGGCCAACGTCCCATCTCGGTGGAGAATGCGATCGCTCCATCCTTGCCCTGGATCACATAATCGGTGGCCGGGTAGGACAGCATGAACAACATCAGAAGCGAGAAGCCGAAGCACCAGTACATGACCGAGCGGGCGCCGAAGCGATCCGACAAATGCCCGCCATAGGCCCGGAACAACGATGCCGAAAGCGAGAACGCCGCTGCCGACATGCCGGCAGTGCGGATGTCGAGATGATAGACGTCAACCAGATAGTGCGGCATCCACAATGCCAGCGCCACGAAGGCACCGAACACGTAGAAATAGTAGAGAGAAAAACGCCAGACCTGCAGGTTCTTCAGCGGCTCAAATTGCTCGGCGAGACTCGGAGCCTTGGCGCCGGACTTGCGGCGGGCGACCAATTCGGGATCGTCCTTGGCGAAGACATAGAAGAGGATTGCAACTAACACCAGGCCAGCTGCCCAGACATGGGCAACGCCATGCCAGCCATAGGCAACCATGACGAAGGGAGCGATGAACTTGGTGACCGCAGCACCGACATTACCGGCGCCGAAAATGCCCAGTGCCGTGCCCTGCTTGCCTGCGCCATACCAGCGCGAGACATAGGCCACGCCGATGATAAACGATCCGCCGGCAAGACCTATGCCGAGCGCCGCCACCAGATACATCGTGTAGGACGATGCCCAAGTCAGCATCCAGGTTGCCGCGGCCGTGAGTAGCATCTGGATGGTGAAGACGTTGCGCCCGCCATATTTTTCAGTCCAGACACCAAGGATCAACCGCGTCAACGATCCGGTGAGAATTGGTGTCGCGACCAACAGTCCGAACTGGAACTCGCTCAAGCCCAGTTCAGCCTTGATCTCGACGCCGATGATGGAAAATATTGTCCAGACCGCAAAGCAGGCCGTAAACGCAACCGTGCTCAGTGAAAGCGCCCTTGTGCGCTCTGCCTCCGAGACTTGTCCCCTGTCCAACATATTGTTTCTCCGTTTTTGGCACAGGTAGAACCTGCGCGTTCAAACGGAACTTGCCGAACCATCACTGCTGCGACTTGACACAGATCAAGCTCAAACGTCGCCACGGCCGCAATCTGCATGATTGCAAAAGAAACAAATCAACGAGTGAGAAAACCTCGCTTGGTAAACTTCTCGCGTTGAAAGCCACTTGATCCGGATCAAAACTGCACTTGATTATTATCATTGATGGAATCAGCGGTCACGATGGGTTCGTGTCACCTCCCGGGATCCCCGAAAGTAATCAAATCAGCTCCATAAATGTCTTTCGAATGACGTGATCGATCTATCGGATCGTCTGATCCCCGGAAACCAATGTATCTCGCGTTCAAATGAATTCATTTGAAGGATAACGAACATGCATCATTTCAAAGCGTTACAGCGTCCTTTGCGCATCCAATCGGATGCGCGGCGCTGTAGCAGTGAGACCGGATATCGCGGAACATTATCCTCACGGAGCGCACCTGAGGTTCGTTTGGGAGATCGCAAAAGGACGTTCAAACGACGCATGTGCGCGCAATGTCTTCGCACCGCACGCGATAGCCCCCCTATAATCAAGCTGACGTGATCCATCGATTACATCCAGGAATCAGAGGGAGTGATTCTTGCCTGCCCGCCGACAAAACAGACTTATATTGCCCGTCCCGCTTCCCGGCGCGGATCACAAACAAAGACTGATGGATCCATTTACGATCAGCTGCGGTACGCTCAGAGGACATCACCGCACTCAGTTCAAACCAGAAAAAGACAAACATTGCCGCCAGAAGAACAGCCTTTACAGCCCTTTTTCAAAGATTTCCAAGGTTCCGCCCACATCGACAGTCAAGATATCGGGGATGCACGTTTCACCGGCTCAGCCGCAAGCACAGACAAAATACTGCATGAATATACAATAGTCTAATGGCATCAGAGCCCTGCTCATGTTTGTTTGGAGACTGCTATTTGCGTAGCTATGGTGGCAAAGCTGGGAGGCTTTGCACATTCCACTCCAGGGAGGATTTTATGTCCAAATTCAAATTGAATCGCCGTACGTTGATCAAATCAGGCGCCGCATTCGGTGCCGGCCTTGCAATGCCGACGATCTTTACCAGTTCTGCATTTGCCTACACCAACGAACCTAAGGGCGGCACTGTCACGCTCGGCTTCAACGTACCGCAGACCGGTCCGTATGCTGACGAAGGCATGGACGAGCTTCGCGCTCAGGAACTTGCTGTCCAGCACCTCAACGGTGAAGGCGACGGCGGCATGATGAACACCTTCTCGTCAAAGGTACTCAAGGGCAACGGTATCCTCGGCAAGAAAGTCCAGTTCGTAACCGGCGACACCCAGACCAAGTCTGACGCAGCCCGCGCATCGGCCAAGTCGATGATCGAAAAAGATGGCGCCGTCATGATCAATGGTGGGTCGTCCTCAGGCGTGGCTGTTGCGGTTCAGGGTCTCTGCCAAGAAGCTGGCGTCATTTTCATGGCTGGCCTCACCCACTCCAACGACACCACCGGCAAGGACAAGAAGGCAAACGGTTTCCGTCACTTCTTCAATGCCTACATGTCAGCCGCCGCGCTGGCTCCGGTGCTGGCCAATGCCTACGGCACGGATCGCCGCGCCTATCACCTGACTGCAGACTACACCTGGGGCTGGACACAGCAGGAATCGATTGCTGCTGCGACCGAAGCCGTGGGCTGGGAAACCGTCAACAACGTCCTGACGCCGCTGGCTTCGACCGACTTCTCGTCCTACATCGCGCCAGTTCTCAACTCCGGCGCCGACGTTCTGGTTCTCAACCACTACGGCGGGAACATGGTCAACTCGCTGACCAACGCAATCCAGTTCGGCCTGCGTGACAAGATGGTCAATGGCAAGCAGTTCGAGATCGTCGTTCCGCTCTATTCCGAGTTGATGGCGGCTGGTGCCGGCAGAAACGTGGAAGGTGTGTACGGTTCGATGAACTGGAACTGGCAGCTGGAAGATGAAGGCACCAAGGCCTTCGTCAAATCCTTCGGCGAAAAGTATGGCCGTCCGCCATCAAACTCGGCGCACACTTGCTACGTGCAGACGCTGCTTTACGCAGATGCCTGTGAGCGTGCCGGTACCTTCAACCCTTGCGGCGTTGCCGAGGCTCTCGAAGGCTTCGAATTCGACGGCATGGGTAATGGTCCGACCCTCTACCGCGCTGACGATCACCAGTGCTTCAAGGACGTGTTGGTTATGAAGGGCAAAGAAAACCCGACCAACGAATACGACACACTGGAAATCGTGGAAAAAACTCCACGTGCGCAGGTTGAGTATGCACCCGATCATCCGATGTTTGCCGGTGGCGAACTCGGTGAGTGCAATTCCGGCGCTTAAGTAACTTCACAAGTCTGTCGCGCCGCCTATTCGGTGGCGCGACTTACTACTTGAATTGAAGACTAGAGCCACTGCGCCTACTGCGCGGGGTTTTGTTGATGCGGGCTTCAAAATGGACGCAATCATTCTCCAAGTTCTGAACGGTCTGGACAAAGGCAGCGCCTATGCCCTGATCGCACTCGGACTGACACTCATTTTCGGCACGCTCGGCGTCGTGAACTTCGCGCATGGCGCCTTGTTCATGCTCGGCTCCTTCTGCGCGGTCACAGTTCAGAGAATTCTCTCCCTGTCATTCGCGGTGGAGGATCCAACCCAGAAAGATTTCCTGGGCAACCCTCTGATGGTCGACACGCCCTATATTGTCAGCTGGTTCGGCGATGCGACCGGAAACGCCATTATCAATTGGTCAGTCCCGCTGGCCATTCTGTTTGCGATACCGGTCATGCTTCTGGTCGGCTATGTAATGGAACGTGGCCTGATCAAGCATTTCTACCAGCGGCCACATGCCGACCAGATCCTGGTCACCTTTGGCTTGGCGATCGTGCTTCAGGAAATCATCAAGTATTTCTATGGTGCCAATCCCATTCCAACTCCCGCCCCGGACATGTTCCGGGGGTCGGTCGATTTCGGTGTGCTGATCGGATATGCTCAAAACACCATCATCTATCCGTCCTGGCGGTTGGTCTACTTCCTGTTTTCCGCCCTGATCATCAGCGCTGTCTTCGCGTTCTTGCGCTTCACCACCTTCGGAATGGTGGTTCGCGCCGGCATGGCCGACCGCGAGACGGTTGGCCTACTTGGCATCAATATCGACAAGCGCTTCACCATCATGTTCGGTATAGCCGCCGCGGTGGCCGGTCTTGCTGGCGTCATGTACGCACCGATCAATTCGCCCAACTACCACATGGGTATGGATTTTCTGGTGCTGTCCTTCGTTGTGGTGGTGGTCGGCGGCATGGGCTCGCTGCCTGGAGCTGTATTGGCCGGCTTCCTGCTTGGCATTCTAGAGAGCTTTGCCTCGATGAATGAAGTCAAGTCAGTGATCCCGGGGATCGACCAAATCATCATCTATCTAGTTGCAATCATCATCCTTTTGACCCGCCCACGCGGTCTTATGGGTCGCAAAGGCGTGATGGAGGAATAATCCATGCTGGGACTGAGTAAGAAAGACACTACCTTTCTCCTTTTCGTCGTTTTCCTGACGCTGGCGACGCCGATATTACTACAGCCGTTCCCTGAAAGTTCGGCGCTGGCTCAGTTCAATGCCGGATATCCGGACCTGATGCAGCGGTTTGCCATTTTCGGCATCTTCGCGATCGGCTTCAACATCCTCTTCGGCCTGACCGGTTACCTCTCGTTCGGCCATGCGGCCTTCCTGGGTGTCGGATCCTACTCCGTCGTCTGGATGTACAAGCTCTTGAGCTACAATGTTCTGCCGGGCCTCATCCTTGCAGTCATCATGTCGGCATTGTTCGCGCTGCTCATCGGTTACATTTCGCTGCGCCGGTCGGGGATTTATTTCTCGATCCTGACGCTGGCGTTTGCCCAGATGTCGTTCAACCTCGCCTATTCGGTGCTGACGCCGCTGACCAATGGTGAGACCGGATTGCAGGTCTATAACAACGATCCGCAGGTCCTGATGAGTGAAGGCAGCCCCACTTCGCCGCATTTCTTCGGTATCGTCATGAACGACGCCACAAAAATCGATGTCGGTGGCTGGCAGTTTACCTTCAGCAACGGCTATTATTTCTGTGCCATCATCGCGATTGTGGTCTTTTACCTTTCGCTTCGGATCTTCCGTTCGCCGTTCGGCATCATGCTCCGCGCAATCAAGACCAACCAGACACGGATGAACTATACCGGCCTCAATCCCCGTCCCTACACGCTTGCTGCATTCGTCATTTCAGGCATGTATGCCGGTCTTGCAGGCGGCTTGCTTGCCTCGATGGATCCGCTGGCCGGCGCTGAGCGCATGCAATGGACAGCCTCGGGCGAAGTGGTGTTGATGACAATCCTCGGCGGCGCAGGAACCCTCATGGGTCCGGTTCTGGGCGCTGGCTTCATCAAATACTTCGAAAACATCTTCTCGAAGATCAATGACAACATTCTGCACACCTGGTTCTCGGCGCTTCCTGATGGTTTGGAAGATGCGGTTGTCTTCCTGTTCCACCCCTTCATCGGCAAGGGCTGGCACCTGACACTTGGCCTGTTGTTCATGATGGTTGTCATCTTCCTGCCTGGTGGGCTGATCGAAGGCGGAACCCGGATCTGGAATTCGATCTCGGGCAAGAACCGAAGAAACAAGAAGCTCGGCAACGAGTCTGGCACTCCACCGACTTCGTCGAACAACGTTAATTGATCTGCGGAGATATCAGATATGGGAATTCTTGAAGTCTCTAACGTCAACAAACGGTTCGGTGGTCTCCAGGCGCTCGGCAACGTCAATCTGGATATCGCAGACGGCGCCCTGCACGCGATCATCGGGCCGAACGGGGCTGGCAAGTCGACATTGCTCAACGTGTTGGTTGGCAAGCTGATCCCCGACACCGGAACGGTGATGTTCAACGGCGTTTCGGTGCTTGGCCGCAAACCTTACGAGATCAACCAGATGGGCATTTCGCGCGTCTTCCAGACGCCGGAAATTTTCAGTGATCTCACAGTTTACGAGAACATGCTTATTCCTTGCTTTGCCAAGCGCGATGGATCCTTCCGTCTCCACGCGCTTGAATCGATTGCGGCCGAAAAGGAACTGATCGAAAAAGCTGAGCACATGCTGGCTGAGGTCAACATGGCCGACAAGCGGAACATGATAGCAAGTTCGCTGTCACGCGGAGACAAGCGGCGGCTGGAAATGGCGATGTGCCTGGTGCAGGAGCCAAAACTTCTTTTGCTTGATGAACCAACGGCCGGCATGGCGCGCGCTGACACCAACAACACCATCGACTTGCTCAACCAGATCCACGACAGCCGTGACATCACCATGGTGATCATCGAGCACGATATGCATGTCGTCTTCTCACTCGCAAAACGCATCACGGTATTGGCGCAGGGCACACCGCTCGTCGAGGACACCCCTGAAAACATCAAGGGGCACCCGAAAGTCAAAGAAGCCTATCTCGGAGAGGCAGCAGAATGAGCCAGATCGAACTCGACAAGGGCGCTCAGCAAAACGACCGTCCGGATTTCTCGAAAAACGCCAACCGGGCAGCGACCGCACCGGCATTCCTGTCTGTTCACGACATTCACGCCTATTACGGCGAAAGCTATATCGTGCAGGGTGTCAGTTTCAACGTGCATGAAGGCGAAATTCTGGCGCTGCTCGGCCGAAATGGCGCTGGAAAGACCTCGACCCTGCGGGCCATCGCGCAGATCGGCTCACCGGCAATGACCAAGGGCGAAGTCTGGCTGGATCATCAGCCGTTGCACCTCATGGCTTCTCACGAAGCTTCTCGCGCCGGCCTGTCATTGGTTCCTGAAGACCGCCGGATCATCGCCGGATTGACAGTCGAGGAAAACATCGAGCTGGCCCAGATCGCGCCACCTATAGGCTGGTCATTGGAACGGATCTATGAGCTGTTCCCACGTCTGGGTGAACGCCGCAAACAGGAAGGCATAACCCTTTCTGGTGGTGAACAGCAGATGCTCGCCATCGGCCGGGCACTTGCACGCGACATCAAGGTTCTGCTTCTCGACGAACCTTACGAAGGTCTCGCGCCCGTGATCGTTGACGAGATCGAAAAAACACTCAACATCATCAAGCAGCAGGGCATCACGACAATCCTCGTCGAGCAGAACGCCGTGCGGGCGCTCAAGCTTGCCGATCGTGCGGTCATTCTGGAATCCGGTGAAGTTGTTTTCGACGGAACCGCCAAGGAAGTGCTCGACAATGAGCAACTGCGTCACGATTACCTGGCAATCTAGACTCACACGCGACAAGACCGCCCGTCTGATCCCTTCTGGCAGGATGAATGCCTGCCAGAAGATGTGGAGCAGATCACAGCAACTTGCCGATGTCCTCAGCAGTCAGGACCTTGCCGACGGAAACCAACTTCTCGTCGATGACGAGGCTTGGGGTGGACATCACGCCGTAGCTGGCAATCTCCGCAAAATCGGTGATCTTGACGATCTCTGCCTGTTTGCCAGCCGCTTCCGCCGCTGCCTTGGCGTTCTCGCCCAATGCCACACATTTCTTGCAGCCAGAACCAAGAATCTTGATGATCATGAGAGTTTTCCTTTCAGATGAACCAACCGGATATCGAGTTGAACAGAACTCCGATGCCGAGGATTCCCCCGGTCACCACGGTTAGAAAAAGCACCAGCAGCGGCGTCTTGACCACTCGTTTGAGCATGATGATCGAAGGCAACGACAATGCCGTGACAGCCATCATAAAGGCCAAAACGGTGCCAAGCCCGACGCCCTTGCCGACAAGCGCCTCAGCGATAGGCAGTGTTCCGAAAATATCGGCATACATCGGTATTCCGACCAGCGTTGCCACAGGCACCGACCACCAATTGTCCTGACCAAGCAGTGCAGTAATGATCTCACCTGGCACCCAGTTGTGGATCGCTGCACCGATACCAACACCGATCAGCACATAAGGCCAGACTCGCTGTACGATCTCGACCGCTTGATCCCGGGCAAAGCGCAACCTGTCAGCTCTTGTCATGGATTGCTCATTGTCCTGCACCGGAACCCCGTGCACGAACTCGGCCACCTGATCCTCCATCCCTGCCCTGCCGATCAGCGTACCGCCGACCACCGCCACCACCAGTCCGACCACCACATAAGCCAGCGCAATCGGCCAACTGAAGATCGAGGCCAGCAGGATGACCGAAGCCAGATCCACAAGCGGCGAGGAAATCAGGAATGAGAAAGTGATCGCCAGCGGCAACCCCGCAGCTGTAAACCCGATGAAAATCGGGATCGACGAGCACGAACAGAATGGCGTGATCGTGCCCAAAAGGGCGGCGAGCGTGTTCGCCCAGATCCCGGACCGGCCGCCAAGAATGCGGCGTGTGCGCTCGGGCGGAAAAAAGCTTTGAACATAGGAGATGGCAAAGATCAGCACCGAAAGCAGGATGAAGATCTTGATCACGTCATAGACGAAGAACTGCACCGAGCCGCCAAGCCGTGATGCCGGATCAAGACCGGCAGCCGAAACTCCAGCCGTGACCAGATCCGACAGCCATTGCATGCGCAAGAGTTGGTCGTTCAACCAGCTGAAGATATTCATGCTTCAATTCCTCGGTCAGACTCAAATCAAGAAGGCCCCGACAACAGAGACAGGACCGCGAGTCTGGGAGCATTTGCGCATGTGTCAGCGCAACTGCCATTGATGCTGATCAAACGAAGTCAGATATGCAATAAACGCAGAGAGCTTGGTAAGCCTCTGCTTATGCCCTGGCCGCGCAGCCCGGTGCCTCGTCGAGCCCAGCCCCCTAAAGGTTGATCATGCCTATGCTGGTTCCGCCACAGACATAAAGCGTCTGCCCGGTCACAAAGCTGCTGGCGGGATCACAGAAGAACAGGAAAGCATTGCTGACATCATCCACAGAACCGAGACGGCCAACCGGGATCTTGGTGGCAAGCTCGGATTCGCGCTCGCTGCCTTTCGGGATGATGTCCCAGAAATTATCGGTCTGGATCGGACCGGGCGCCACCACATTGACGGTGATGCCGTGCGGCGCCAGTTCCAACGCCCAGGTCCGCGCCATGCCGATCATGCCCGCCTTGGTGGCTGAATAGGCCGTGCGTGTCGGCACGCCCAGTGCCGCGCGCGATCCATTGAACATCACTCGGCCAAATTTCTTCGCCTTCATTGCCGGCAAAAAGCCCTGCAGCAGCGTCAGCGCCGAGCCCAGATGCAATTGCGCCAGACCGGTGATGTCCTCGGGCTTGGCCTCTTCCACCAGGTTCGGCCAGATCATTCCGGCATTGTGGACGAAATGCGTCACTTGGTGCTCAGCGGCGATCTGCTCGGCAGCAGTCTTGACTGCCTCTGCGTCAAGCAGATCGCATTCAAGGCTGACAAGCCGTTCGTGATCCCAACCGGGGGCATTGCGCGACAGGTTGATCACCGTGTAGCCGCGCTCGAGCAGCTTGCCGGCCAGATCGGCGCCAATCCCCTTGGAGGCACCAGTGATGACGGCTGTGTAGTCTGTCATGACGCCGCTCCCGAACCGGATTGGGATGGCACCAGCGCCAGCACTCTCAGCGGGCTCCCGGTTCCCCCCTTGATCTTCAAAGGCGGCGCGATCAGCATCGCGCCCGTTGGCGGCAGGCGGTCGAGATTAGACAGGCACTGCAGCCCGAATTTCCCCGCGCCGTGCAGCAGAAAATGCGCCGGATAGGGCGGCGTGTAGTGTGCGCCCTGCCCCGCATCGGTGCCAACTGTCTCGGTGCCGAACCCACGAATATCACGGGCTAGCAGCATCTCGATCGCCGCAGGCGTCGGCCCCGGCGAATGCGGACCGTCGTCCGCCATGTTGAGATACTCCGCCCCGCGCCGTTTCGACCAGTCAGTCCGCATCAGTACCCAGCAATCGGCTGGAATCCGTCCGTGCTCAGATTCCCAAGCCTCAATGATCTCCGGCGTCAGCTCGAAATCATCATTCGTGGCAGCGCCTTCTGAGCAATCGATCACCACCACCGGCCCGACAAACACCGACGGATTGATCTCGTCTACCGCGCCATTGGCCACATCCCGGCCCGAGACCCAATGGATCGGCGCATCGAAATGCGTGCCGGTGTGCTCGTTCATCGAGATGTTGTGCCATTTCCAGGCCGGGCCGCGGCCGTCATAGGCGGAGACTTCCTCCATCCGGAACCGGGCGCACTGGCCAAATTCTGGCGGCAGCACGATCACCGGAAAGTCCGGATCCAGCGTATGGGTGAGATCAATCACTTCGACCGATCCGTCGCCAAGAGCTGTGGCGAGACGAGTGAGTGGAGATGTCATTGGCCCGCCCCCGACAGTTCACGTTCCAGCACCTTGGGATCACGCCGCCAGCGCTCTTGCAAATCTCTGGCGACATCGCCGCTAAACACATCCTCAAGTCCTTCACACAAGGCTTCGACAACGGATTTGGCGAGCGCTTTCGGAGGCACCTTCGGCGGCGGCAGCGGCTGATGCCATTCGTCGTCTGTCGGACCGGTAAAGACGTTGATCATTCTCAGACCCGAGGTGCGAAATTCGGCCCTGAGTGTCTGGCTGATCGACAGCGCCGCAGCCTGACTGGCTGAAAAAGCCCCATACTGTGGATCGGCTGACAAGGCGTGCACTGACAGGATATTCACAAAAGCGACGGCGGAATTGACACCATCTTCGGTACGCGACGCCATGGCGGGCCCAAACGCCTGCGCCAGCCGCATCAGACCAAGCGCGTTGATCTCCAGCTCTTCGCGCGCGAACACCGTATCGAAGCCAAGCACGCCGCCCGGTCGCACATGCCGCGCGGTGTTGATCAGGATATCGACCTTGCCGCCAATCTCGGCTGCAAGCTTCTTCACCGAAGACGGATCAGACACATCGAGCGGCAAAACCGAAACCCGGTCCAGCGCAGCAATCGCGGCATGGTCGGATCCGCGCCGCCAGCTTTCCGATTCCCCGACAAATACCTGCGCTGCTCCCGCGGCCAGAAGCCCGTCGATCAGCGGTCGGGTTTCTGGTGATCTGATGTCGGTGATCAGCACCCGCCGGTGCTTGGGATGCGCCGTCAGGCTGCGCAATTGCGGATCGTCCTCCATGTCGGGACTCCTTTCCTGAGGCAAAGCGATCAGTACGCCTTGTCCAGCCTTGTCGAGTTTGAGATCCATGCGAACGCTGTCACCACGGCCCACATCACCATGCAAATGACATAAAACGGTTGGCCCGGCCGACAGTCGCACCAACCCGGAACGCCAGGGCAACCGTTCGCGATAATAGGGATCGGGTGAAGCATGAATGCGGGTTTCGGCAATCACTTTGCCCTCCCGCGCAGTCTCGCGCCACGACAGCGATACCGACAGGCAGGAACAACACGCATCACGCGGCGGATACTGAACAGCGTCGCATTCCTCGCAGTGCTGCAACGAGAATGCCCCGCGCGCCGCAGCCGCAGTCAGCCCCAGCGCCGCCCGCGAACGCATTTGCGGCGGCAGGGTCGGCACACGCTGACGCAGTTGCGGGTTTTTCTTTCCGGGAGGCAGAAGCTTGTCGGTCATTCGCCTGCCCCCGTGATGATCGTCGCGGAGGAACACAGGCCTCGGTCATAATTGATCATCCCGAATCCCGAGACCATAGCCGTGTGAGCCTTGGCGACCTGGGTGGCGCCGGCTTGGCCCGTCACCTGCCGAATAGCCTCGACAAGCCCAAGATACCCGCCAGCCGCTCCGGCCTGACCAACAGACAGCTGACCGCCCGAGGTGTTGTGTGGAAAATCTCCGGTGATGGTCAGATCATGCTCACGCACAAACCGCGCGCCCTCACCCTTGGCGCAAAAGCCCAGATCCTCAAACTGCATCATCGAAATCAGCGGATAGTCATCATAGGTTTGCAACAGATCGATGGCCTCAGGGCCACAGCCCGCCATCTCGTAGAGCTCATCGATATCCATGACCCAACCGCCGCGCAGCTGCACCGGATCTTCGGGAAAGGCGTTATGACGTTCAATCGTCCCGGCAATCCGGGCGAAGGGCAGACCACGGCGTTGCGCCTCGTCTTCGCGCATCACCAGAAACCCTTCCGCTCCGGCGCACGGCATGACGCAATCAAACAGCCCGAACGGCTCGGAAATCGGACGCGCAGAAAGATACTGCTCCAGCGTCAGCGGCGATTTCATGATGGCATTGGGGTAATGAAGCGCATTGCTGCGCTGCGCCACGGCAATGCGGCCAAAGTCCTCCGGAGTTACTCCGTATTCAGCCATATAGGCGTCGGCTATCAGGGCAAAACTGGCATTCGGTCCGCCCGAGCCATAGGGATAGGATGCATCCATCGCAAACCGCGAAAACGACGACAACAGCTGGCGAAAACTGTCGATCCGGTTGGCGTCGCCCGCAATGCAGGCAACAACGTCAACATCGCCCGCCTGCACAGCGCGGGCAGCCCGCCTGAGCGCCACCACGCCGCTGGCGCCGCCCATCGGAATGCTATCGAGCCATCTCGGGCTCAAGCCAAGATGCTGGGTAAGCCCCACCGGCGAGTCTGGGAAAAGTGTGAAACTGGAAACCGAAAATCCATCCAACTCCCGGGGCGACAAACCGGCCACATCAAGCGTTTGCTTCAGGGCGCGGGCGATCCACCAATGCGCGGTTTCCTGTGAGTAGCGGACATAGGGCACCGACACCGGCGCGGTGACGACCACACCATCGTAGTTTTGCCGCTTCACGCTGCTGTCCGTTTCTTCATCGAACGAGTGTCCACGGTTGCCGGGTCCTGCACAAGCTTGTCGGCAAGCGCCTTGAGTTCCCGCCTCTGGATTTTCTGCGTCGATGTCAGCGGTAACCCATCCACGAAGGCAACATAACCGGGCGCTTTGTAATAGGCCAATTGCGTGAGACACCAGCCAACGATCTCGGTCGCCAGCGCATTTCCAGCATCTCCATCAACCTTGAGGCAGGCAAAGACTTCATCACCGCGCACCGGATCAGCAACAGCAGCAACCGCAGCAGCCAACACAGCCGGATGCCGCATCAAGGTCGATTCCACTTCCACCGCAGCGATGTTCTCACCGGATCGGCGGATCACATTCTTCTTCCGGTCAACAAAGAACATCGAGCCATCGTCGTCGCGGCGAACGATATCGCCGGTGTGAAACCAGCCGTCTGACCAGGCTTCCTCAGTGGCTTCAGTGTTCTTGAAATAGCCCGCGAAAAAGCCTCGACGCGGATCTCCGCCTTCCCGACGCACCAACAATTCGCCGGGGCCGCTTTGACTGACATATCCGGCGCCATCCACGATCCGAACATCCAGCTCCGGCCCGGGCTTGCCCAGGCAGCTCTCGCCAATCCGGCGCGGCAGCTGATTGGCGCAGATCACCGCACCCGCCCCTGTCTCGGTCATCGCCCAGGCCTCGACCAACGGGAACCCGAAGCGCTCTTCAAAGCTCGCATGAAGCTTTGGATCAACGCCCGCGCCGAAGCCGAACCGGACAGAATGATTGCGATCTGCTGGCCCCTCTGGCGCACCCATCAGCATCGACGGCATGACGCCGAGATAATGCAGGCATGTCGCGCCGCTCTCGCCAACACTGCGCCACCACGTGGACGGATGGAACCGGTCGAGTACGGTCAGACAGCCGCCCACCGCAATCATGGCCATGAACGAATAGGCCATGGCGTTCATGTGAAAGATCGGCAGCGGCGTGATCATCCGCTCGCCATTCTCGGTCAATGCGCAAAGCCCGCCCGCCCCGGCGTACCATCGCCCGGCCTCGAGAAAATAGGTGTTGGTCAGAATGCAGCCTTTGGGACTGCCGGTGGTGCCAGAGGTGTAAAGCAGTGCTGCTTCCATCTCCTCACCACCCAATACATCGCCGTTCTCATCTGTTCGCAGCGCAACCGGTCCAGCCGATCCCGGCGCAGGCACAGCATCACCCGGCGCACTGACCGGGACAGAAAGGCCTGCCTCTTTGGCAGCAGCGGCCAGGTCTTCGCAGCGGCCTGCAAGCCCGATGATCAGCGCCGGTTCAGAGTGTCCGGCCATATAGGTGAGTTCGGTCTGCCTGAGATCGGGATTGACCGGAACCACCGAGGCGCCAATGCGATTGAGCGCCAGCAGCCAGACGAAGAATTCCGGCCGGTTTTCCAGCAACAGCATGACCCGATAACCCGGGCCATAGCCTTTCTGCTGCAACGCTGCAGCCAGTTCAGTCACCTGGCCCTGCACCTGCCGGTAGTTCATGTCACCGGGCTCAATGCCATAAATGACTGCGGTCTCTTGCAGCACATTGAACACCGCACGGTCCGGATAGCGGCCAGCGGTGGCAGCGAACGCCTGCCAGATGCTATGAATATTTTTGTCGATCATGGCAGCAGCTGAATATTGCGGAAAGCCGCGTCACAATTGAGGATGTCGACCCGCTTGTTGGCAATCCGAAGCTTGCCATCAACCAGCGCAAGTTCATGCCGCGCCGTCAAAGCCAGCAGGAACTGCTCGTCCAGTCGGGTTTCGACATAATGCATGAATGTGGTTGTCACAAAGGTTCCAGCCGCCTCGTCCATCTCATCGACAAACGGCCGCTGAATGACATGATGGCATCTGCTCTTGGGTTTTTGTGAAAATGTCCGTGCACCGGTCAACCGTTCGACCCGTAATTTCAGCATGAACATGTCTTCATACATCAATGAGGTGACGTTGATCGGATCGGTCTGCTTGTAATCAAGCGGCATCCAGTAGTGGCCGTCCTTGAGCCACAATGCCAACCACTCGTCATACCGCCCCTCGTCGAGCATACGCACTTCTTCATAAATGAAGTCGATCAACTGGTCCCTGGAGACGCTCATTCCACTGCCTCCTGGACATCCATGTCGCAGGTCATGAATTTGACCCAGGCATCGAACTGGTTGCGCATCTGCCGTTCGGTGGTGCCGTTCTCGATGGCTTCTTCGGAGAAGTCCTCGTCCTCCTCGTAAAGCCGCTGTATATTGACCCATTCCAGCCCGTTGGAATGCAGCCCTTCGTGGGCGCGCTCATACATTTCCAGATCGTCATGCCCGACAATCGATGTCGGCGCGTTGATCATCCGGTTGTACATCGCGGTGCGCGCTGTCAGTTCCTCCGGTCCATCAACCAGCCGGTAAATGTAGCTTTCCACCAGTGTCTTGTCGGCTGCAAGCGGGATGAACACCCTGAGCTGCTGGATCGGCCCTTTGATCATGATGTTGGGGAAATAGACTGTATTGTGACGGTTTTCGTCCAGAATTTCCTTGGCTTTCTCTTCGCCATAAGCCTCGACCATCTTGTCCATATAACCCGGTATCGCCGAGTAATTGGAATGGATCGAATGATGCACCCCGGTGTGGCCATGGCCGTTTGGCCAGGTCCGGATTCCCATGTTCTCGAAGAATTCGTAGGGAGACATAAACGGCGCGATGATTTCCATGGCCGCAGGCAACGGTGAGCCTTCGGGCATGTCGAGCTCTTTCCAGAGCTTTACCGCTGTTCCAGCCGAGCTTTCATGCGCCACCATCGGGTGGCAGGTGTCGGTCTGGTTTTCGACCAGCATTTTCCAGTTGCAATGGTGCATGTACCTGAGCGGCGGTCCGGCAACTTCCAGCCTGCCGGCAGGCGAACGGTCAGCCATGTTGTCGATTGAGGACAAGGACCCACCGAAATAGTCATCAAAGGATATTCCGCTGTCGGCCAGGCGGCAAAAAATGAAGCCGCGATAGTTCTTCACCTCACCGACCGCGCGCATGCCCTTGCTGCTGTCGCTTTTTTCAAAACCGGTGTTCTCATAGCCCTTCTTCAGCGGGATCGCCAGCAGGCAGCCATCGGTCTTGAACGACCAGGCATGATAGGGGCAGCGGAAGAATTTTCCGGTGTTGCCGGTCCGGTCGATAACCAGCTTGGTACCCTTGTGCGGGCAGCGATTGTAAAGCACATGCACTTCACCATCGCTGTGGCGAACCTGGATCACCGGCTGATCACCCACCTGCGTGGAAAAATAATCGCCCTTGTTCGGCGTCTGGCTTTCATGGCCGACAAACACCCATGCATTGGCAAACAGGTGCTTCATCTCGAGCTTGTAAAGCTCCTGATCAATATAGACGTCCCGATGAACTTCATTGCCCCGGAACAGTGCCTTTACCGCAGCCGGATTATCTGTGTAGCGTCCCATCGATCCCTCCTTATAGATCCAGCACAAGCCGGGCCGACTTCGCCCGGCTCACGCAAATCTGCATCACTTTACCTTCAGTTTTTTCACTGTCGCTCAGCACTACATCCCGGTGGTCCGGCACGCCTTCAATGATATCGGTTTGGCAAATCCCGCAATCACCACGCTGGCAATCGTAGACAAGATCAACCCCGCCGGCTTCGAGCACGTCAATGATCGACTTTCCGGGCGGCACTTCAAAGACCTCTCCGGTCGATTGAACCTGCACTTCGAACGTTACGTCTCCCGATTGCTCGGCTGCGGATGTGAACAGTTCGAAATGAATCCGGTCGGGACCGATACCCGCCGTGTCCATCGCCGATTTCACCGCCTCAATCAGGCCTTTTGGTCCGCAAACATAGACATGCTCATCCGCGCTCAATGATGCGGCAAGCCCCGGAAGATCGAGTGCTGTTTCCGGTTGGTCATCGAAATGCTGTGTCAGCTGATCACCAAACGCCGATTCCAGCTTTTCACGGTAGGCCATCGCTGCACTGGTCCGGCTGGCATAGTGAAACCGGAACGGAGTGCCCTCGTGCGCAAGTGCGGTTGCCATGCTGATCATCGGTGTGATTCCGATACCACCTGCGACCAGCAAGGCCGGTTTGTTCGGAATCAAGTAGAAATCATTGGCCGGAGCCGAAACCAGAACCTCATCGCCAGGCGCAAGCTCGTGCATATGCCGGGATCCGCCAGTGCTTTCCGGTTCAAGCTGAACGGCGACGCAATATCTGCTGGCGTTATCTTCGCCCGGACGAGCCTCAAAATCGATCAAGGAATAGGATCGTTCACCAGCCGGCAGTTGAAATTTGACATGGGCTCCCGGCGCATATCCCGCAAGCTCCCCACTCTCGCCGGGCGCGAACACCAGCTCGCTGATTGCGTCGGTCAGCCGACGTGTCGAGACAACTTTCAATTTCACCGGTTCGCCCAATTTCCATTTTTCACAGGAGACGAAATATGATTTTTCATATATTTATTGTCAAGAGGTTTTTGTTGTAGATACTCTCTGCGGGTGCGATGAACACACCCCCGCATCGTTGCGCGTTGCATCAAATACGCAACGATCGCAGCAGCACATTGAAGTGATGCATGTATGTTTTTCTCCAGCCAAATCACTTGATCGGGCCATGAATTAGGAATGCGGAAGCACGATGAACAAGAAACGTGACGACCCCCAAGGCTCCTTTGTCCCCGATTACCTGCTCTATTTGCTGGCGGCCGCCAGCGAGGCGGCAAGCGCCCGTTTTCACGACCATGTACGATCTCGCGGTCTGCGTGTCCCTGAATGGCGCGTAATGGCCTGCTTGACAGACTGGGACGGTTCAATGGTCACCGAACTGGCGCGATACGCCATGATCGAACAATCCCGCCTCACCAAGATAATCATACAGATGGGCGAGCGTGACCTCGTCACACGTAGAAGCGATCCGAAAGATGGCCGCCGAGTACGCATCTTTCTGACAGAACAAGGCCGCGACCTAGCCACCGAACTGGTCGCTGATGCGAAAGCCCATGAGCTCGACCTGCTGAAATCTTTTCAGGGAAACCAGGGCGACGAAATCAAGGAAACGCTTCGCGCGCTGATCCATCATCTTGAAACCGATCAGACAGGATTTTCAGGCAAGTCAGCGGCCGATTCGGATGGCGAGACACCGAATCCCTGAAAAAGATGCATATATGAGATTGCATGTTTTTATATGATATTGCATGTTTCTGGCCTCGCGGTCAGAAATGAACATCTGACCATCACTTACTGGGAGGAAGCGCATGAGAAACTTTGGGACACTAATTGCAAGCACCGTAATGGCGGTTGGGTTTTCAGCCTCAGCCATGGCAGCTGACATCAACCTGACCATTTCCAGCTGGCTGCCGCCTTCGCATCCAATCAACGTCGACATGCTCGAGGGCCTCGTCGGCATGATGGAAGAAGCCACAGACGGCAAGGTCAGCGGCGAAATCAAGTTGGGTCTCGCGCCTCCGCCGGCCCAGATGGACCTTATCCTTGATGGCGCCGCCGATATCACCATCATTTTCAACGGCTATCAGCCGGGGCGCTTCGTCGGCACAAAGCTGATCGAGCTTCCAGGTTATGAAGGCAATGCCGAAGCCGCATCCGTCGCCTACTGGCAGGTGCATGAGAAATACCTGGCCCAGCTTGACGAGTTCAAGGGAACCAAGGTCATTGCACTGAACACCCATGGCCCCGGCCAGATCCACTCCAACAAGCCGGTCAACAGCCTTGCTGACCTGCAAGGCCTCAAGACCCGTCTTGGCGGCGGCGTTTCCGCCGATGTCGGTGCGGAACTCGGCCTCATCGGCATTCAGGTCCCTGCCCCCAAGGTCTACGAGACCCTGTCGTCAGGTGCAGCCGATGCGGTAGCTATGAACATGGGCGAACGCCTGAGCTTCAAGCTCAACGAAGTTGCCAAGAATGTTTATGAAATGCCCGGCGGCTTCTATCGCGGCGCCTTTGCCGTTCTCATGAGCCAGGAAAAGTTCGATTCGCTGCCTGACGATGTGAAGACTGCGCTCGAGGAAACAGTCTTCGGGGAACCTGCATCGAAGATGATGGGCATCGCCTGGGACGCAAGCGACGTTCGCGCGCGTGAGGCCACCATGGCCGCAGGTGACAACAAGATCGTCACCGCAAGTGCAGAGGATCAGGCCGCATTCGCGGAAATGGCTGCTCGCGTGCGCACCAAGGTCCTTGCCGAGATTTCGGCTCTGGGGGTCGATGCAGACGCCGCCCGCGAAATGGTGGCGTCTACAATGGCATCCTACGGCAAGTAAGCTGATAGCGGGGGCACGGCAGCGCTATGCCCCCGCACACCTGGTTTAAGGAACCTTCATGAAATCCATCGCAAGAGTGCTGAGCCGGCTGGCGGAGTTGCCAATGCTCCTCGCTGCAGCAACCCTATTCATCCTGATGGTACTGACTTTTGCCGATGTCATCATGCGCTCCACCTTCTCAGCACCGATCGAGGCAGCCACTGAACTGACCCGGATCGCCATGGCGGTGATCGTGTTTTCTGCTCTCCCCATCGTGTCAGGCCGCGCAGATCACATCGTTGTGGATCTTCTCGATCCGCTGTTTCGCCGGGCCGGCATCGAGCGAATCCTTGATGGCCTGGTTACTCTGGCTTGCGGTGTTCTACTCATCTGGCCCGCCATGCGCTCATTTGATCTGGCCGAGCGCGCCAAGAGCTATGGCGATTTGACCGAGTATCTCTCGATCCCGGTTTTTTACATTACCTGGTTCATCGCACTCATGACACTCGTAACCGCTGGAACGATGACGCTACGCGGAATGGTCGTTCTGTTTAAACCTGACTTGCTGCGAGACACACATGATTGAATCCCTCATCGGTTTTGCAGCAGTCCTGATCCTTGTGCTGTTGCGCATGCCCATTGCCTTCGCCATGGCCATCGTCGGCATGATTGGCATGACCTACGAAACAAATTTCATCGCGGCGATTTCGCTGGTCTCCCGGCTGATCATCGACACCAGTCAGGATTACGGCCTGTCGGTCGTGCCGTTGTTCATTCTGATGGGCCTGTTCGTGAACAAGGGCGGCATCAGCCGCGAGCTCTACCAGGTTTCCAACGCATTCCTTGGCCATTTTCGCGGCGGCCTGGCGATGGCGACGATTGTCGCTTGCGGTGGTTTTGCCGCCATTTGCGGCTCATCGCTGGCCACAGCCGCCACCATGTCCAAGGTGGTGATGCCGGAAATGCGCAAGCTCGGCTATTCCGATGAGCTGTCCTCGGCGTCCATTGCCGCCGGCGGCACGCTGGGAATTCTCATTCCGCCCTCCGTCATTCTGGTGATCTACGGTCTGCTGACTGAAACCTCCATCGGCAAGCTGTTCATCGCCGGCATCATTCCTGGCATCCTCGGCATCCTGTTTTACCTGGTCGCAGTTCAGATATCGGTCTACCGCAATCCTGCCGCCGGCCCTGCAGGACGCCGTTTCAGCTTCGTCGAGAAGATGCAGGCGCTCAGTGGTGTCTGGTCGGTGCTGTTGTTGTTTTTCCTGGTGATCGGCGGGCTTTATGGCGCGCTGGATTTCTGGCCAATCCACCTCACGTTCTCGCCCACCGAGGCCGCCGGCATGGGTGCGATGGGCGCCTTTTTGATCGCCCTGTTCCGCGGCTCGCTGTCGGTCAAAGAAACAATTACCGTACTCAAGGAAACCGCAACCACCACCGCGCAGCTGTTCAGCGTCTTGATCGGGGCCTGGATTTTCTCCAACTTCGTCAATTATGCCGGGCTGCCCGAAGGCCTCAAGGAAATGATCACCAGCGCAGACATGTCTCCCTGGCTGGTGATGACCATTATCATTCTGATCTACGTGGCGCTTGGTTGCGTGTTTGAAAGCCTCTCCATGCTGCTGCTGACTGTGCCGATTTTCTTCCCGATCGTCATCGGGCTCGGCTTTGATCCGGTCTGGTTCGGCATCATTGTCGTGGTAGTGACCGAGATCAGCCTGATCACGCCACCGGTCGGTCTCAACGTCTTCATCCTGAAAAGCGTCGTCGGCGACATTTCGGTCGGCACCATCTTCAAGGGTGTCACGCCCTTCTGGATGATGGACATCGTCCGCCTGCTGATCCTGGTGCTGTTTCCCTGGTTGGTGCTGTTTCTTCCCTCGCAGATGTGAATTCGCCAAGCCACGGCCCGGAAGCGATCTTCACCTATACGCTGGCAAAACAAGCGCGTTTGGCCCGGATTACTGGCCATCGCGCCTTGGCGTGACTTGACGCCACGGCGGCTTCAGCCTATTTTCTGAGTGTTCACTCAATAAATAGGTGCCCTATGAATCGTCCTGTTTCTCATCGCGATATTTCGATTCCTGAAAACTGGGACCGTTGCGGCCTTCCCGGATGGACCTATCACTCAGACGCGTTTCTTGAGCTCGAAAAGCAGGAGATTTTCCGCAAGCACTGGCAGATTGCCTGCCATGTCTCGGATCTGCCGGAGCCCGGCAATTACACCGCCTTTGACATGTGTGGTGAACGGGCACTCGTGCTGCGTGGTGCCGATGGTGAGGTCCGCGCGTTTCACAACATGTGCCGGCATCGTGGCGCCCGGGTCGTGGCAGACGAAAAGGGCTCCTGCAAGGGCGCGCTGGTCTGCCCGTTCCATGGCTGGGTTTATAACCTCGACGGCACCTTGCGTGGAGCAGCCAAACCGAAATCCTTCCCCGATCTCGACAAGACAGAATTCGGATTGCAGCCACTCGAAACTGAAATCTGGAACGGTTTTGTATTTGTCCGCTTCGAAAAAGGTCCACAAAGCTCGGTCGCCGAAATGTTTGCGCCTTTCGCCGAAGAGATCGCCCATTTCAACATTGCAGACATGGTGCCCTGTGGCGAAACCTGGACCATGGTCTCCAAGGTCAACTGGAAATCCGTCCGCGACGTCGACAATGAAGGCTACCACGTCGCCTTGGCTCATCCCGCACTTCAGGACCTTTACGGTCGCTCCTACTTCGATGAACCCTTCGTCAACGGCTTGTCGCGCTCCTATGCCAAGTGCAATGAGAACGGCCGGCGCTGGAGCGTCCGCAATTACCTCAAGGCCATGCAACCGCGCCCCAACATGCCGGATTACCTTCAGCGCGCCTGGGTCTATTACGGCATGTTTCCCAACGCCGTCATCGCTGCGACACCGGAACTGGTGCAGTTCTACCAGGAGTTTCCACTGTCCACCGGGGAGACCTTGCTGCGTGGTTCGATCTACCGCTACCGCGACGAAACCAGACAACAGACCCTGGCCCGCAAACTTGCTGCCCGCATCGATTATGAAACCATGGGCGAGGATATCCGGCTGACCGAGTGGTCGAACGAGGCGATGAATTCAAGCGCGTTCAAGGGCTTTTATCTCTCCGACCTCGAATATGGCGTGCGCAGCCATCATGATCACCTCCGCGCGGTCCTGCCGATCAGCACGTTGGAAGAGCGACCAAAAGAAGATGATGTTGCCCGGCTGAATTCCGAGATGACGACAAGCTTCTGATCCAGACCAGATACGGCCGCGACACGAACAAACACCCGCCAAACTATTAAGCGGGTGTTTGTGCTTTTAAGTCTATGGGCCGAAAAAGATCCGGGCGAAGCAGTCAGCCCTGCCAGATCCCTTCCTGGCGCAGATCGCGCATGGTCCGCGAAATCCCCTCATGAAGAATGCCTGCCATGGTGTCGATCTGATCCCGAGTGATCACCAGCGGCGGTGACATCACGCACATATGCACCAGTGGCCGCACCAGCAGACCCAATTCCTGGCAATGCTTGTCGATCCGGTTACCGACTTCAGTATCGAGCCGGATCGGATTGTGGCTTTCACGGTCGGCAACGCATTCGATGCAGGCCATCAGCCCCATGCCACGAACCTCGCCGACCAGTTCGAGCTCTTCCAGAGATTTCATTTTCTCGTGGAAATAGGGCGTAATCTCGCGAGTATAGTTGAGCAAATCATCTTCGAGAATATCGAGATTCTTCAACGCCACGGCACAACCAATCGGATGGCTGGAATAGGTCAGTCCGTGGGCATACATCGCTTCGGGATGGTTTGATGCGCGAAGGTTCTCCAAAAGCCTGTCCGACACCACCATGCCACCGAGCGGGAAGTAGCCCGACGTTACGCCCTTGGCGAAGGTGATCATATCCGGCACCACGTCGAAACAGCTCTCGGAGGCAAACACGTGCCCGAGCCGACCGAACGCCGTCACCACTTCGTCGACGATGAACAGGATATCGTTTTCGGTGCAGATATCGCGGATGGCTTTGAAGTACCCTTCCGGCGGAACAATAACGCCGCCAGAGGCCATGATCGGTTCGCCAATGAACGCAGCGATGTTTTCAGCCCCGTGTTCGCGAACAGATTCAGCGAATTCATTCACCAGCTGATCCCGAAAATCTTCAAGGCTCAACTCCGCCGGACGGCGGAACGGGTCGGGACAAGACAAGCGGATCATCATGTCGTCGGCAAAATCCATCCAGTTCCGTGACCGCTGACTGCCGTTCAGGCTCGCCGACAGATAGGTGCTGCCATGGTAGCCGCCATCCCGGCAGATAATCTTCTTCTTGCCCTCAAGCCCGCGAACATTGTTGTAGAATTGCGCAAACCGCAGGGCGCTTTCCACAGCGGTCGACCCACCGGTGGTGAAGAACACATGATTGAGATCGCCCGGCGCGTGGCCGGCAATGCGCCGGGCCAGTTCCGCTGACGGCTCGTTTGTGGTGTACCAGGGCGAATTGTAGGACAGCTCCAGCGCCTGCTCCTTGAGCGTGTCAGCCAGAACCTCGTTGCGGTGACCGACATTCGTGCACCACATACCAGCCGGCCCGTCTATCAACTTGCGGCCTTTCTCGTCATGCACATAAACGCCCTCGCCCGAGCCGAGCACACCGCGTGCTTCCGCACCGATCGAACCTGCGGACGGCCAGGGCTGGATCAGGTGATCGATCGCATCCTGAGTGGCCTTTTTGTAAAGATCGGCGTGATTATCGGACATGATGCGCGATTCCTGAATGCAATGTCTGGCGCCTGTTTTCAACAACCTTATGGCACCATTTATATCCGTTATTGAATGGCTGTTCAGTCAATTTGACAGAAAAACGCCTTGCATTCAACTCCCTTTTAGCCCCATCTTGTAAGCGTCAGCTCCAGACCGAAGAGTTTGGAACAGGCATCCCGCACACCGGCATTCAAACTGCTGGCAAGGCCGTTCACGGCGAGGAACTGCATTTGGATCCTTCTGTTTCCACATTGCCCGCTTCACGCTCCATCGGCCAATCGCCGTTCAGGCGTTTCATGCGCTCGGAGACAGGCAAGGGCTGGCTGACCATTTCTCCGCCGTTGATTTTCGCCGTGTTGCTGCTGATCGGGCCGATCATCGTCATTCTTGCCAACAGCTTCTGGTCGCAGGACTATCTGACGATTGACCACACCTTCACACTGAAAAATTACAAAGCGGCGCTGACCGAGCCGATCTACCGTGATCTGTTGATGCGCTCGCTGTTCATCTCGATCACCGTTGCCTTCGTCACCGTGGTCCTCGCCTATCCGGTTGCCTGGTTCGTCTCGTTCTATGGCGGGCGCTACAAGGGTCTTTGGCTCTTCATCATCACCGTCCCGTTCTGGTCCGGCTATCTGCTTCGCATTTTGTCGTGGAAGGTCATTCTGGGATACAAGGGGGTGATCAACACCGGCCTGCTTTATCTTGGAGTCATCTCCGAGCCACTGAGTTCGTTGATCTACAACGTCAACGCCGTGATCATCACCCTCGCCCACAGTTGGGCCGCTTTCGCAATCCTGCCGATTTTCGTGTCGCTCGAAAAACTCGACCGATCGCTTCTGGAGGCCGCCGCCGATCTTGGCGATGGCCCGCTGCGGCGGTTCTTGAGGGTTACGCTGCCGCTGACCATGCCCGGCATCATTGCCGCCTTGATGATCGTCATGATCCCGACCGTCGGTGATTACGTCACCCCCAAGCTGGTCGGCGGCAAGGACGGCATCATGATTGCCAACGCCATTCAGGTGCAATTCGGCAAAGCGTCGAACTGGCCACTGGGCGCGGCGCTGGCCGTGAGCACCATGGTGATCGTCTCGCTGGTTGCTGGCTCGATAATCTTGCTGCTTAGCGGCATGAAGAGGCTTCTCAAATGAAGTTTCTCCCCACATCCCGCAGGCTGCTTACAACCTATGTGATCATCTACGTGGCGATCCTGTATTTCCCGGTGCTGCTGCTGCCGATTTTCTCTTTTAACGATTCCGCCACACCAAAGCTGCCCTTGGTCGGCTTTACCTTCAAATGGTATGAGGGACTGGCTGGCAATGCAGCAATGCAAGGTGCTGCATGGAACTCTCTCATCGTCGGCATCACCGCGGCCATCCTGAGCACAGTCCTCGGTATCTGCGCTGCCCGCGCCATGACCCGCCACCGCTTTCGCGGCAAGGGTGCGGCCAGCGGCCTGATCATGGCGCCGCTGATCCTGCCCGAAATCATCATCGCCATTTCCCTGCTGGTGGTGATGCTCGGCATTGGCATGCAACTCTCGCTGATCACCGTCATCCTCGGGCATTTACTGATCTGCGTGCCCTACTCCGTCACTGTTCTGGTTTCCGGGTTTGAAGGCTTTGACCCCAGCATGGAGGAGGCGTCACGCGATCTCGGCGAAACCTCCATTGGAACACTTCGGCGGGTAACGCTGCCGATGCTGGCGCCGTCGATCGTATCAAGCCTTCTGGTGACCTTTACCATTTCGCTCGACGAATTCATTCTGGCCTTCTTCCTGGAAGAAGGCCAGAAT